>Ga0172379_10001646_pt1 | contig 43550 bp, 37 predicted proteins | sample GrowelOW334metaG_FD_119756 | JGI IMG/M metagenome (GOLD analysis project Ga0172379, IMG submission 119756) | Groundwater microbial communities from an aquifer near a municipal landfill in Southern Ontario, Canada - Groundwater well OW334 metaG | ecosystem: Environmental > Aquatic > Deep... | reverse complement strand
TTTTGAATATCCTTTGTCGAGCAAAATCTTAATCTCCAACCGTTCGGCCGAAGACAAATCCTTGGCTTTTTTCATGTGGTTACTCTATTACAGAGTGTCCTAATTGAGAACGGAATTTAGGGAACGTTAAAAATGATTACTTGCGAAGTGGTCATAGCCAAAAGGTCTTGTAAGTACGAGATTTTCTGGCTATGACCACGAACGGTTCGGGGTCGTTTAGTGTTTGCCACATAGTGTGGCCTCTTGCTCAATGGGCGAGAGAAAAATACTGGTTAATAGCCAGAGAAAGTCGAGGGTATCTGTATGCCGGAAGCTGAAGTCACGAATAAGTACAAAGACGTTTCCTTCGGAGACGCCGAAGCGGTGTTCAACATTCTTGGTGGGGTAGAAGGGATTGCGCGTCTCAAAAAGGGCGACTTGGTCGTCGTTGAGCGCAAAACTCAAATCATCCCTCGTCGCATCAGCCTCGCGAAACTCACAGTTTTGGCCAGTCCCGAGGGTACAGTGTCCACCGAAGACATCAAGAAATGCCTCGAGCCCAAGTGGACGGTGGATGAAAACGGAGTTATCTACCTCACCTTACCTGCGACCACTGGTCGTACGGGCGAGGAGTGGATTACCCACTTCGAGCAGAAGGGTGACCGACCCACTAGCTACGCCAAGAGCGTTCTACGCTCGAAGAAGTTCAAGCCGAGCATCGGTGTCGTGAACAAGATCGCGATCCTACCAGCGAAACTCTGGAAGGATAGCGACCGGCTCACGAAGCAGATTCGCCGGGATGCACACGCTGGCACCTTCTCTAAGGGGCAGAAGCTATCTGATCCCCAGGCCGAAGTCGCCTGTCTCATTCGCGACTATCTCACGGACGAAGAGATCGAAGCCCTAGGACTGCGTTATATCGTGGATATGCACGAGCCAATCGAGGATTCCGACGGCGATCCGCGCCTCCTCAGTGCCGACCGTTGCGGCGGTGGTCGGGGGTTGAGCACGTACTTCGACAACCCCGACTGTCAGTGGAACGACAGTAGTGGGTTCGCGTTCCTCGTCTCGCAAGTAATTGTTCCTCAGACCTAGACTCTTTGGACTTCGGTCCTTTGAACTTAGACCTTACCCCGCCCTCTCGCGTAGAGGGTGGGGTAATTTTTTTTTGGGTAAAAATCAAAAAGTACGTCGCGGGCGAAGTAAATTGAAAAAACTCTCCGGAGCGGTTAAGATTGAAGGAATGAGCGAAAAACCTAAAATTGGCTTTATCGGCCAGGGCTGGATCGGCAAAAATTATGCCGATAATTTTGTCGAGCGAGGGTTTGAGGTAATTCGCTATGCCCTGGAGCCAGAACATGCTGGTAATAAAGAAAAGATTATTGATTGCGATATTGTTTTTATTGCGGTGCCGACGCCGACCACGCCAGCTGGCTTTGATGATAGTATTGTTCGCCAGGCTGTGGCTCTAGTGGGGCAGGGTAAAATCGCGGTTATTAAATCGACAATCTTACCCGGCACGACCGAATCTATCCAAGCGCAATATCCAGAGGTTTTTGTTTTTCATAGTCCGGAGTTTTTGACCGAGCGAACGGCGGCTTATGATGTGTCCAATCCTGGTAGAAATATTATTGGTAGTTCAATTGAATCAGAACTTTATCATCAAAAAGCGGAATTTGTTTTGTCTAATTTACCACCGGCCCCAATCCATATGGTTTGCCGAGCTAGGGAGGCTGAACTCTTTAAATACGGTCGCAATTGTTTTTTTTACACCAAGGTGATCTTTATGAATATGCTTTATGACTTGGCTGAGAAAAATAATTGTCGCTGGGAAGTTTTGCATGAAATTATGACGGCTGATCCTTGGATTGGCAATATGCATATCGATCCGGTTCATAAAAGCGGGCGAGGGGCGGGTGGGCATTGCTTTATCAAAGATTACGCCGCTTTGGCCGATTTTTATAAAAAGACCGTCGGTGATAAAAATGGGTTGGATATTTTTATAGCCACTGAAAAGAAAAATATTGAACTTTTGTTGCAAACAAACAAAGACCTAGATTTATTAAAAGGTGTTTATGGTGATGAGGCTATCAAAGGAAAATGAAATTATTAGTTGTCACTCAAAAAGTAGATTATAACGATGCTGTGCTCGGTTTTTTCCACAGATGGTTGGAAGAATTTGCCAAACATTGCGATCAGATAACAGTTATTTGTTTGGGCCAAGGGCAATATGGTTTACCTAATAATGTTAGAGTTTTGTCATTGGGAAAAGAAAATGGACAATCACGTCTAAAATACCTTTTTAATTTTTATAAATATCTCTGGCAAGAACGAAAAAATTACGATACCGTTTTTGTCCATATGAATCAAGAGTATGTTTTACTAGCCGGCTGGTGGTGGCGTCTCTCTGGACAGCGAATTTGGTTTTGGCGCAACCATCCCCAAGGTAATCTTGGTACGAGATTGGCAGCATTATTGGCCAATCGTCTTTTTTGCACTTCTTCTCAATCATTTACGGCTCGTTTTAAAAAAACAGAAATTATGCCGGCTGGTATTGATACCGACTTTTTTAAAAGGGATGACCTTATTGAAAAGACGCCCAATAGTATTTTGTTTTTGAGCAGAATTTCACCGATAAAAAAACCAGAAATTTTGATTGAAGCTCTAGCTTTATTACCAAAAGATTTTGATTTCAAAGTATCTTTTGTTGGTGATTGTCTACCAAAAGATCAAAAGTATTATAACAATCTGAAACAAAGAGTGGAGACTTTAAGCCTGGTTGATAAGGTAAGTTTTTTGCCCGCAGTGCCCAACAGGGAAACGGTGAGATTATATAATCAATATGAATTATTTATTAATTTGACGCCGACCGGTAGCTTTGATAAAACGATTCTGGAGGCCATGGCTTGCGGTTCGCTGGTGGTTGTCTCTAATAAATCTTTTGGTCATTTAAGAGAAATCAATAGTAATTTGGTGTGCGAGGAGGGGGATCGCTTTAGCCTCAAGGAGAGTATTTTTAATTTACAAAAATTAGACCAAGGGGAGAAGGAAAAAATTGGAAAAAAGCTTAATTGTTTTGTCGAAGAAAATCATAGTTTAAAAAAAATGGCCGAGCGTCTTTTGGGTGGTAATAATAAATAAATCTATGAACGTTCTCTATATTTGTCATTCCATGAATCCGCAAACTGGCATCGGCCGTTTGGTCAATTCAATCGCAGATTCATTGCGGTTGGATCAACCCCAATCAAAATTTTTAGTTGCTACATCTGAAGATCTTCTTTCTTTTCACCATAAGATAAAATTTTTGCTAAATTTTAGAAAAGTTTTCGCCTTGGCCCAAAAGGTAGATTTAATCCACGTTTTCGATACTTATCCCTATGGTTTTTTGGCGGTGTTGGTTGGCCGATTGACTAATAAGCCTGTTATTTTAACAGCGGTAGGGACTGGTTCCATCAAGGGTCTGAGGAGTTTTCCGACTTCTTTTTTAATGAAATATACCCTCAAAAAAAGTTCTCGGATTACGGCTATTAGTCATTTTGTTAAAAATGAAATTTTGGCAGTTTGGCCAGAATTAAAAATAGAGGTGATTTGCCCAGGGGTCAGCGCCAATGAGTCTAGATTGACCAATGATAATTATTCTGAACAATTTGCCGATAAAGATTATATTTTATCTGTCGGCAGTTTTAAAAGAAGAAAGGGGTATGATGTATCAATCAAGATATTTAAATCTTTATTGGAAAAACACCCCAATCTCTACTATGTTATCGTGGCCAACCCGGATAAAAGTAACGAATATTATGGCGACATTGAGAAATTAATTCAGGATCATGATTTGGTTGGTAGGGTTATTATCGTCAATAATCTATCCGATAATCAGCTCCAGACGATTTATCGTGGAGCCAAATTATTTATTTTATTGTCTCGCAATGATAATCAGGATATTGAAGGTTTTGGTCTGGTCTTTTTGGAGGCCGCAGCCACTGGCACTCCAGTCATTGGTTGTTTGGGAACTGGAGCAGAAGATGCTATTTTAGATAAGGTTAATGGCTATCTAGTAGACATTAATGACGAGGAAGACATTATTAAAAAAGCCAATAACATTTTGTCCGACGAGGCCTTGGCGTCAAATTTTTCTCAAGGTTCCCTGTCTTTGGCTGATAAAATGAGTTGGGAAAATAAGATCAAAGATTATGTTCAAATCTATTCGCAATTTCAAAGCTAGTTATCCTTATCCTTTAGAATATCCAATTAAAGCCGTTATCGAAAAGGTGGGGCTGAGGGGAGTAGTGGCTTGGGCTTATCAAAAGTTTAGTTTACCGGTTGCCAAAGAAAATTTGGTTATCAATGAAAGAATCTTAGAATTTCCGATTGCTCACCAATGGTTAGGGCGGTGTTTTTCCAATCCTCAAAATACCAACATCTTAGAGATTGGTCATGTGGCTAGTTCTTTTTCTCTGGAGCTGGCTAGTATCGGTTTCCAATCTACCGCTATTGATTTGAGAGATTACCCTTTTACTCATCCCAATTTGGTTAGTCTCAAGGGAGATTTTTTGAAATACAATTTTGATAAAAAATTTGATGGCATTGTTTCTTTGTCGGTCATTGAACATTTTGGTTTTAGTCAGAGATATGGGGGTAAAGATGAACCGGGTAATGATTATGATGTGCAAGCTTTTGCTAAAATCGCTAGTTCTTTGGCTGGCGAAGGCCGAGCTATCATCTCCGTCCCTTATGCCAAAAGCTTTTGTGAGGGGGTTTGGTATCGAGTTTACACTCGCAAAGATATTGAAAGTAAATTGGAACAGTTTTTTACTATAGAAGAAAAGAGATACTATATTCGCAAAGATAATCAATGGGTACTGACCGACGGGAACAATGATCCAGAAAAGCCTTTTGATGGGGTAGCTTTGTTTTTGTTGTATAAAAAATAATTCGTGGTTTGTTTTATGTTTAAAAAAATTCATTATTTTTTTCAGACAATTAAAAAAGAAGATTTAAAGCCAGTTTTTCTTAGATTGTCTAAGTATGTTTTTTCTGGTTTTTTAGGAGCGGGAACTAATATTTTTATTCTATATTTATTAACTGATAAGTTTGGTTTGTGGTACTTATTGTCGGGTATAATATCCTTCGTTTGCTCTGTCTTTGTCAGTTTTGTTTTGCATAAAGAGCTTACCTTTAATGACAAGGTTCGCCATAAAATAAATAAAAAATTTATCTTATTCTTTTTGGTCGCAACGATTAATCTGTTGATAAATACTACGATGCTTTATTTATTGACTGATGTTTTTGGTATCTTCTATTTGCTTTCTCAGGTTGTTGCCAGTGTCTTGATCGCGACCTGGAGCTACTTTTTGTATCATTGGTTGGTTTTTGATGTTGACTGTGCCTAATTAAAATTTATTTTTAAAAACATGTATAATTTTTATTTGAAAGTTTATAAAAAAAGAAAATATTTTTTTATCTTGTTGTTTTTGTCTGTAGTTATCTCCGTTTTTTTTGCCCTACCTGATTTATACGTAGATTACAAAATGGGAGAAAGCCTAGACCCCATACGTTCATTACAACCTAATAATGCTCACTATCTGACTATTTTAAACGCTGCAATAAATAGTGGGCAGACTGTACCCAATTCTTATCTTCATGAACAGCAAAATATTCCCTCCCATTATGCTTTACTACAATCAATTTTTGCTCATTTACCTTTAATTTCCAACATACCGATAGCTTTGGTTTGGACTTTTTTGCGTATTTTTGTAGCCGTAGCATATTTTTTGTTGTTAATTTTTATTTTAAGGGAAGCTGGTTGTAGATTTTTAGTGGCCAGCATTATATCGTTTAGTGCTGTTTGCATTTGGGGTTATATAAGATTCCAAAGCATGGCTCTGGGTAATTGGTATTTACCACCAATGCTTCTCGGCGTTTACCTAGGATCATGGGCTATAAAAGAAGGTTTAACCACGAGAAAGCGTTTACTACTCCTGAGTCTATCCCTACTGCTATTTTCTTGGCATGCCGTTTCTTTTTCTCTTGGCGGTTTAGCTATTTTGCTTTTATGGGCCCGCCTTATTTTTATAGCTAATAAAGATAAAAGAAAAGAAATAATTTTTGCTGGTACGGCCTGGTCTTTTTGGGCGTTGTTCTTATTCATAATTTTATATGCCCCTTATTTTGGGGGCGGTAGTGATACCGCTGTTTCTACTTTAGGGCGAGTGGTCCAATTTTCAAAAACTTATTTAATATATCATCCAATAGAAACCACGGTGGTCTTAGTCGCCACTTGGGCCCTACTGCTATCTCGTCGTTATGGTTATGCTTTTTTCGGTCTAGCCGCAATCGTTGGGTTAAATAGTAACATTATCACTGGTTTTTATTTTGCCAATGATCACTATGTTGTTTTGACTGAAGTTTTGGCAATGGTCGCAGCTGCTTCTTTATGGTTTGATAATCGTCGGCCTTCTTATCCGAGAGGGTTAGGAATTTTAGCTTTTATTGCTAGTGGGTGGTACCTCTTAGCTGGGCTTAGTCATCTAGGCTTTAATGTAGCTTTTGTGGGTAGATACTTAGTGGTGACCTTGGCAATGATGACTATTACTGCTCTGGTTTTCTTTAAACAGCCGGTCATTAACTTTTTTTCTCGTTATCGCAATATTACTCTGGTTTTGATTTTTGTTTTTACTTCTTTGTACACCTCCGCTTTGGTTTATAAAGGTGCAATCTATCCTTTAAAAACTCAACAGGAAGCAAAAAAAATGGTACCGTTAATCAATTATTTACGCGATAATGAATATTCAGTTGTGTTGGCCAATTCGGTAGTTTCCAGTTATGTGGCTCTGTATACTAAAGATCGAGTGTATTGGTCTGACTTACTTTTTACTGATGTTATTAATGACGAAGAAATTTTACATCGTTGGTTGGTGTCGAGAGTCTTTTTCCCGAATGATCAATTGGCAAATGGTGAGCTAGCCATTGACAGTGTCTATGGAGCTGAAATCCGTTGTCGGCATTTTCGTTTATTTGCTAAACCATTGTTGGGGTCAGCTGGCGATTCTTTTATTAGTCGTTTTCGAGAAAAGGATTGTCCCAAGATTGAAGCTTTACGCCAAGAACAAAAAAAGTATCTTGACCAATCGTTGGAAAAATATCTAACAAAAATAAGAGAAACAAAATTTTCTCCAAGTTATCGTTTGGACATAATGGTGGTAGCTGACACTGATAGTGCTCCTAAAGATATTTTACAAGACAACTTCAATTTTATTGCTAAAGTAGGGGATTTTTCGATTTACAAACCACAAAAGTAGATCTATCTGCTGGTGGTAAATCTATTCTTAAAAATCCATCTCAGATGGTCAAAACCGGTTTTCCAATAATTTTGCTTAGTTTGACCTAGTCGGAGGCTTTGACCAATACTAAATTCAGAAAAATTAATATCCTTGGTTGAAGCAGCATTTAATTTGATTTGAGGACTGAGATTCCAGTCGCCTTCGGTTAAACCAAGGTGTTTTATGGTGTCCTGTCTGACTAGCCACATGCCGGAAAGGATGTCATTAATTTTAAGACCATAGAGTAATCGTACCTCCCAATTTAGTAAGTTGACCCCCAGTTGTAATTTAAAAGGTATTTTTGTCCCTGGTTGCAGTGGATAGCGATTGCATGAGATAAAATCTTTTTTTTGATCAAGCATAAAATCAATAGCCTCGGCCAGTTTTTCTAGGGGGTAGGTGCCATCACCGTCGGCGGTGGCGACAATGTCACCGGTCGAATTTTCTAAACCAGTCATATGAGCAAAGCCATAACCGATGCCACCTTTTTCTCGGTCGTCTTGGATGGCTCGCACACCTAGCTTCTGGGCCATTTCCATTGTATTGTCAGTCGAACGATTGCTAATAATGATAACTTCGTCGACAAATTTAGGAATTTTAGAAATAATGTTTTGGAGGTGGGCGGCCTCGTTGCGACATGGAAGATAAACAGATATTTTCTTATTATGGTACATATTTTTGTTTAATTATAACATGATTTTACTCAATTTTGCTCAAGATTCAAACTCGACAGTTTTTTGTTTTTAATGATATAGTTGGATATACTCATTGCCTAATATTATGCTTCCTAAAACCAAAACGATTTTTATTACCATCTTCCATGGCCATTTGGCTAGGAATATCTTAAGAACCAAGGTCCTAAGTTTATTGGCCAGACAGGCTAATTTAGAGATTGTAATTATTGCGCCAGATTTTAAAAAAGAATATTATCAAAAAGAATTTGGTCAATCTAATGTCGTGATAGAAGGCCTTTCAGTTTTTAGACCGACTCGCTTGGATAGTTTTTTCCGCTCCTTATATTATTATTTTGTTGACACTCAGACTGTAAAAATAGTTCAGCAAGAACAGTTTTTTTTAACCGGGAGGTATGTAAAATATTTTGTTGTTAGGCTACTAACCCTTATTTTTGGTAATTTAGCTTTTTTACGTCGATTGGTGCGATTTTTTGATAGTCATCTGGTTGGTTTAAATAAAGAAGTCGAGCTGTTGTTTGAAAGATATCAGCCGACTTTGGTGGTAGCCTCTCAAGTCATGGCTGATCAAGATGTGATGTTTTTACGATCAGCCAAAAGCCGTCATATTCGTTCGATTGGGATGGTGCGATCTTGGGATAACATCACTGTTAATAAGGGAAATGTTAGAGTCCATCCCGATAATTATTTGGCCCAAAATGAACTGATGAAAAACGAGTTGGTAAAATACACAGAGGCAAATATTGAAAATATTAAAGTTACGGGTCTAACTCATTTTGATTATTACGCTGATGAAAAATCTAGAATTCCACGTACTGATTTCGCAAAATCAATCGGAGCTGATCCTGAAAAAAGATATATTTATTTTATGCCGATTGGGTTAAGTGACGAAGGACAAGACGAGAGAATGATAATGTTCCTGTCTAAGATTTTAGCTAAACACGATGAGTTAAAAAATTATGAATTATTGGTCAGTCTTCATCCTAATACTGAAAAAACTTTTTGTACCGATAAAATCCCTGGGGTGGTATTTATCAACACTTCCCATTGCTTGATTTCTTTTAGCGATGGAAAAATAACTGATCGAGAAATATCTAATCAGGCGATGGAGATAATGGCGAGTTCAATTTACCATTCAGATTTGGTGATTAATTATCAAGGAACATCTTCGATCGACGCCGCCGCTTTCGATAAACCAGTAATCAATATAGATTTTGACGAGATAAAAAAACCCTATTTGAATAGCATTCGAAGGTATTATGATTTTGAACATTATCAACCGATTCTTAAGAGCAAGGGGGTTCGCCTTGCACATAATTTTGAACAATTAGAAGAACTTATTCTTTTATACATCAAAGACCCTTCTTTAGATAGAGAGTATCGGGCTAGGATGGTCTATGAACAGGGATTTTATTCTGACGGTAAATCATGCGAACAAACCGTTCTGGCTATTTTGAAAAATATCGAGTAAAAATTATGGCAGAGGTATAAAACGAATGTTTGCTTGCTGTTTTTCTAGGTGTTCTGTAATCATCCCTGTTTCCATATTGTGGTAATATTTTTTCATTATTTCTTCAGTCAAGTCTTTTGTTTCGTAATAATGGGCAATAGATGTTTTCCATTGTTTATGACGGGGGAGAATTCTACCCTCTTTTACTATCTTTAGCAGTCGGACCAAGCCAAAAGCTCCATCCCTTATGGTTTTACAGCCCAATGTGTGTACATTGTCATCTTTTTCTATTTTTGGTCTTACGTGGGCGATAATATCTCCAGTATCAATCCCGGGGTCGAGATGGAGAAGGGTTGCTCCCACATATTCCAATTCGCGATTAACAAAAGGCCAGAAATTTGTTCCTGATCCGCGGTAGTAGGGTGACAGACCTAGATGCATATTAATGGTTTTTCCGGGTTCTAGGATAGAAACAAAAGGTTCTTTTATAATAGATGATCCGTAAACAAAGATCATATCTGGGGAAAACTTTTTTACGATTTCATATAGTTTTGGTAGATTTATTTCTTTCCAAAGTATGGGTATTACAGGAAAACGAAAAGATTCATTGCCGACAAAGAAACGCTCTTCAGTTTCAAATCTCTCATTTAGACTTTTGGCTATGAGTGGATTGGCGGTCTCTAGATTTTCGTTTTCTGCCGTGTCGTGTTTACGGCATTCAGAGATAATTAAAGCTTCTTCCGCAGCCTCACCCAAAAGATTAGCTACAAAACGATGGCGAGTAGCGTTACTAGTGCAAATGAGAATTTTCATGTTAAGTGTTTTTTTCTATTGTTATTAATTTTTCGGCTAAGGTTTTTTCATCCTCATCTCCCCAGGGCATATAGCGTCCTAAATCAAAAGGGGAACTTTTTTTTGTATTAATCTTATTTTCTACCGTAAAAGCCAATTTGTAATTTTTGTTATGATTAATAAGGTCTTTTGTTTGGAGGCAGTCTTTTTTTTTCTCCAAAAGGATAACTCATGCTAATGACCGGAATTTTGAATGTCTTAGCTAAAAATTCTTGGGGTTCGTTGATTTCTTTTTCAAATTCTGAGGCAGATAACTTAGTAGCGGCTACTGAAATGTGACTTCGTGAATGAGCACCAATAGAATGACCTAAGGTGATGATTTCCCTTACCGCGTCTGACGTTAGATGCATTTTTTTAAGAATCTCGGGGTCATTTTTTTTGAGCAAGTTCTTGTAAATATCCAAGAGAATGCCCCGCCCGGTTTTGTAGGGAAAATCATATTTAAATTTTTCTTTGATCAATTTTATAGTTTTCCAGGCGTCATCTTTTTTCCCGCTCCACAAGATATTATTTTTTTTAATATCTAATCCCAGACGAATTAAAGCTTCTCTGTAAGCTTTAATAAAACCTTCGATTCGATAAATAGCTAGTGCGTAATGAATAATTATTGGGTTAGCTGGGGTTTTGTCTTCAAAGATACAGGTAGGTATAAAGAATGTTCCCCGTATGTTTTCTTCGGCTAAAATTCTAGCGGCAATTAAGTGATCAGCTAAGCCATCGTCGAAAGTTATATGCATACCAAGCCTAGATGTTTCGGGGTCAAAAGAGGAGGAAGAATAATTGTCAACTTCTTCCAGGCTTAGAAAGTGATATCTTTCCTTAAGCATTTTTAAGTGGTCCCTAAATTCACTTTCGGTAATTCCTAAAAGTTTAGGATAAGGATCCTGGTTTTTTGATGGCCGAATATAGTGATAGCAAAGGGAGAGATAACCACGCATAATACCGTTTATTTATTATGGTTAATCCTAGCAGAAGTCAGGGTGGAACAAAAGTAGATTTTTAGATTAGGGGGTGTTATATTTACTCCACAAGTTTAAGGCCAAAATGAAAAATTTAGTAGATAAAAAAATACTAGCCATTATCCCGGCTCGCGGTGGGTCTAAACGGCTACCTGGCAAGAATATTAAGGATTTTTTGGGAAAACCATTAGTGGCTTGGACAATTGAGGCCGCTTTGACTAGCGGAGTCTTTGATCGGGTGATTGTTTTGACCGATAGTGAGGAGATTGCCACGGTGGCTCAAAAACATGGCGCCGAGGTGCCTTTTCTGGAACCGGCCGAATTGGCTGAGGATACTTCCTATGTAGCTGACGCTTTGCGTTATACTTTGCAAAAATTAGCCGATGATGAAGGTTACGAACCGGAAAATTTTATTATGTTGGAACCAACCGCGGTTGGTCGAGAAATAAAACATATCAGGGAGGTGGCTGAAATACTTAAGACGCAAGAAAATTTTGATTCCTTGACTGGGATTTCCGAAGTACCTGGCCATGTTAGTCATTTGAAACAATTTGATCTTCGTGATGACGGAATAATAGTTAGAGTGGGTGATGGAGCACCACTCCAATCTTTAATTCATCATAACCAGGATATTGGAAAATCACATTTTATCAATTCGGCTATTTATGGTTTTCGTCGGCGCAACTTATTTGAAGGTGAGAAAAATCTCTGGGGTGAGCGAACTCATGGTTATCTAATGGACGGTTCAACTCTGATTGATATTGATACACCTGAAGAATGGCAAATAGCCGAAATAAAAATGAAAATAAAGTTAGATTTGATTTAAATAAAAAAATGAAAACTCTTAATTTTGGAAAATTAATTATTGGTGGGCCTCAGACAATTATTATCGCTGAAATTGCCGATTCCCATAATGGTTCGGTTGAAGAGGCAAAAAAACTTGTTTTGGCGGCTAAGGAGGCTGGAGCTGACGTGGCTAAGTTTCAGATTCATTTGCCTGATATTGAAATGGTGGCCGGAAAAGTCCAGATGTGGGATGGCGATTTATATGAAATTCTTAAACGAAATCTTTTTACATCCGAACAGCATAAAGAAATGATGAAGTATTGTGAGGAAATAGGAATTGAGTATCTTTGTACACCCTTTTGTCCAACAGCCGTTGATGTGCTCGAGGATCTTGGGGTAAAAGCTTTTAAAACTGGTTCAGGAGAGATTACCAATCTTCCTCACCATCGCAAATTGGCCAAAATTTCTGCCAAAACAGGTAAACCGGTTATCGTTTCAACCGGGATGTGTACTTGGGAAGAAATTGCTGATACCGTAAAAGTCTATGAAGAGGAGGGCGCTAAAGAAAATCTAATTTTAACCAATTGCACTTCTGAATATCCTCCCAATGATTATTCGCATGCCAATCTCGGTCTGATTAAAAAACTAGAGACTGATTTTGGTGTGATCGTTGGTCAGTCTGACCATACGATGGATAATTATACTTCCTATGCAGCGGTGGCTTTAGGGGCCAAGATTATTGAAAAACATTTTACTCTTTCGCGTCAACAAAAAGGTCCGGATCATTTTATTTCTCTCGAGCCTGCCATGTTGAAGGACTTGGTTGATGGTATTAGAAAAATAGAGGTGGCTCTGGCTGACAAAAAAAGTATTTCTAAAGAAGAACAGACAGTCCGTGATTGGGCTTTTCACAGCGTGGTCTCGATTAACGAGATTAAAAAAGGAGAAATATTTTCAATAGATAATTTAATTCCCAAAAGACCTGGTAGTGGTATCCCGGCTAAATTTTTAGATCAGCTGTATGCCGATGAATTAATTGGTAAAAAGGCTGCCCGAGACCTTCCTGCCAACACTATTCTTTCTTGGGAAGATGTTGCAAAATAATGATTTTTATGGTTGTATTTAGGGGTTCAGGGCACTTTTGACGATGATAAAAAAGAATAAAAAAAGAAAGATTGCGATTATTGCTGGCTCAAGAGGCGAGTATGGTTATTATCGACCGATTATTCGGGAAATTATCAAAAGAAAGAATTTAGATTATGGGATTATCGCTTCGAATATGCACGTATTGGACTCTTTTGGCTCTAGCATCAAAGAAATAAAAAAGGATAATTTTAAGGTTTCTGCCTCCGTTTTTAATACTTTTGATGGTTACAACCATCTGACCATGGTTAAGTCGTTGGGTGTGTTTATGCTTCAACTACCGGAAATTTTAAAACAAATGGAGGCTGATATTATTTTATTGGCAGGTGACCGTGGTGAACAGTTGGTGGGAGCGGTGACTGGGGCCTATACTTATACCCCTGTCGCTCACATCCAAGCGGGAGAAGTCTCGGGCAACATTGATGGCACTACTCGTCACGGCATCACTAAATTTTCACATATTCATTTTGCCGCCAATAAAGATGCTGCTGACCGGGTTATAAAAATGGGTGAAGAAAAATTTAGAGTTCATAATGTTGGGGCTCCGATGTTGGACGAATTGGTTAGTGGCTTTACCACTCCCAAAAAGGAAGTTTATAAGAAGTTCAACTTGGATGAAAAGAAACCAATCTTGCTTTTTGTTTATCATTCGGTGACTGAAGAATTGGCAGATTTGAGCCATCATATGGATGAAATAATGTCAGCCCTCAGATCTCTTCCTTATCAAGTGGTGGTAATATTGAATAATTCTGATGCCGGCTGTAATGTTATCCGACAAAAACTTGCCGAACATAAAACGCCACTAATGAATATTTTTCCCAATGTTACTCGCCAAGATTATGCTGGTTTAATGACCGTGGCTGATGCTGTTGTGGGGAATTCATCTAGTGGTATTTTAGAGGCCCCAACTTTTAAATTGCCAGCTGTCAATATCGGCAATCGACAAAAGGGCCGAATGCAGTCCATTAATGTTGTTAACGTTGGTTATGAAGCCGGGGCTATTAAACGAGCAATCGCTAAAGCGATATCTCCTGAATTCAAAAAAGTAGTTTCTGTTTGTAAAAATCCTTATGGTGATGGTCGGTCAGCTAAAAGGATTGTTGATATCCTAGAATCGATAGTGATCGATGATAAATTATTAATAAAGCGTATTTCCTACTAATAAAATCTTTATGTCTAAATTTGATTTTAATAAATCCGCTTATGTGATTGACGAAGAAGCTTCTATTGGAGAGGCTATGGAAAAAATTACTCTCAATAAGCGCGGAGCGGTGCTAGTGGTAAAAAAAGACGCCGTGTTGATGGGGATAGTCTCAGACGGAGACATTAGACGATCTCTACTTAAACAAGCGACCATGATTACGCCTATTTCCAAAATCTTGAATATGAACGTAGTGTCTATTTCTAAAGATGAGGCTGTGACCGAACGTAGCCAAATTATTTTTAGTACCAAAACCGTCGTTAATATTATCCCGATTATTGACAGTGAAAATAAAGTCGTCGATGTCGTTGTTCGTAGTTAGGGTTTCTCAAAAATTTTTATAGATGAAAATTATTTATCTTAGTGAGCTTCGTTTGCCAACAAAAAATGCTCACGGTTTTCAAATTATGAATATGTGTTCAGCTTTTGCTGGCCAAGAAGCAGAGATTTTATTGTTGGTGCCCCGACGGCATAATCTTTTACAGGTAGAACCATTTGATTTTTATAAATTGCCAAGAAATTTTCGGGTTAAAAAACTACCAGCGATTGATTTATACCCCATGCGTTTTATTCCAGAAAAAATATCTGGATTGCTACTTCGTTTTTCTTTTTTACTGCTAGCCAGATTTTATTTGTTGTTTGTTCCCCACGATGTTCTCTATACCAGAGAGTCCTTTGTGGGTTTGTTGTTTAAAAATTTTTGTCTGGAAGTCCATATGCCTGAGCAGAAGAAGAGATGGGGTTTTCGTCCTAAAAAATATATTGTTTTAAATAATTATATTAAAGAAGTGTTGGTGTCATCTGGAGCGAAAGGGGACAGTATTTTAGTTGCGCCAGACGCGGTCGACTTATCCGCCTTTCCTGTGAGATCTAAGGAAGAAGCCCGTCGTCATTTAGGCTGGAATGATCAAAAACGACCCATTGTTTTATATTGTGGTAACTTCAAAGCTTGGAAGGGGATAGACACTGTGGCTGGGGCGGTTAAACTCTTGCCTGAGGCTTTGATAGTGATGATTGGGGCAACTAAAGAAATGGATTTAAATCGTATTCAAGCGACAGTTGTCAGCCAAACTAATGTTTTAGTTGAAGGGTTCAAACCTCATGAAGATATACCTTGGTATTTATCTGCCGCCGATGTTTTACTTTTACCTAATACGGCCAATGATGATAACTCTAAATTTTATACTTCGCCCTTAAAGCTTTTTGAATATATGGCCACCGGTCGGCCAGTAGTAGCTTCGAACCTGCCATCCCTACGAGAAATATTAAACGAGTCTAATTGTGTCTTTTTTGAACCAGATAACTCCGGCAGTTTAGTTTTAGCGATCAAAAAATTACTTAATGATGAAAATTTAGCTAAGACTATTGGGGATCAGGCTTTGGTTGATGTTCAAAAATATACTTGGATAAATCGAGCAAAATCAATCCTTAATTTTATCGGTCAGTAAAAAGCTAGCTTAGTATGATAATATAATCCTATGAATATCGTCGCCAAAATAGCCAGAAGAAAACTCGACGAAACGGTTGCCCCTTATGCCAGTAATGGAAAGACCTTAGAAGTGGGGGCTTTTGGTCATCCTAGTTATAGACGTTTTTTTTCTAATCGAATCGGGGTGGATATTAAGCCTGGCCCTGGTGTCGATGTGGTGGCCAGTGTTTATGATTTACCATTTGAGGATAATTCCTTTGATATTGTCCTGTGTTTGGTTGTTATTGAACATCTCAAAGAACCCAGTCGAGCGATCGCCGAAATGGAGCGAGTGCTTAAACCTGGTGGAATGATTCTGGTTTCGGTGCCATTCTTACTGCCTATTCATGATGCCCCTGATGATTTCTGGCGTTTTACTAAATATGGTTTGGCAATTTTATTTAAAGATTGGCAGATTGAGAAATTGGTAGCAGAGACCGATTTAGGCGAGACTTTTGCTGTCTTGCTTCAACGGGTTGGTTATCAAACAAAATTCTACTTTAACCCAGTCGCCAAAGTCATAATTTTTGTTTTAGCTTGGATTTTGTCTTGGTGGCCAAAAACTACCAAACACATTTACGGTGATATAAAAAAGAGCCGAGAAGAGCCAGAGGCCTTTGCCAGTTCGTTTTTTTTGGCAGCGAGAAAAAAGTAATTTCTAGATTTTCTAGCTGATAGATTTTTTTAGGTGATCTGCTAGTCGAATAGCTAGGGCACAGATAGTATAGGTTGGATTAGCACAACCACTTGTCGGAAAAACTGAACCACCTAAAACATAGAGATTGGACACAGAATGAACTTGTAAATCACTGTTAACAACAGAGGTTAATGGGTCGTTACCCATTCTAGTGCCACCGAGATGGTGACTGGCGTCAGATATAATTGGCCAGGGTTGGGTTGTTTCTATTTTGCTTTCTACTGTGCCGACATTGTTTTTTACCATATCTTCTCTAAAAAGTTGGTGTAGTTTTATGACCGATTGGCGATCGAGAGGTGAAGTATTCAGATTGACGATTGGTAGCGGTTGATTGTTGTAGTCCAATTCCTCACTCAATATTAGACGATTGTCTGACTGGGGTTCCATTTCCATAAAATTCCTCAAGCGAATTGTTTTAATCCACAATTCTTTTCTGGGAAATAAACGATGGATTGAATAAGCGACCACGGCCGGGAGATTAATCATAATTTCTTTTATGGCTGTCAGCCAGCCAAATTCTTGGTTGGTTCCATCTTCCGCTTCCTTATCGTCGCCAGTTTCATTCCAATCTCTCAATTCTATTAATTGTTTTTGTTTTTTCTTCCACCAATTAAGGAAAAAAGCAGTTTTTTTTGCGATGACCACTACTGCCCAAACACCATTATTGTCAGTCCAAGAAAAAATAGGTTCAAAACGTAGATAACTGTTCAATATCCCAAGCGAACGCTGGAGATCTTCTTTGGTTCGCAAGCCGACATAGCCGGACCAGCCATCACTAAGATAACCAAACATATGAGGTAAGCTTTTGACTGGTTGATTTAAGTGAAGGAAACCAAAATTGCTTTTAGGGTGATTCATTAAAAAGCGACCGACTAGGTCGTGTTCATTACCTAGACCTGTTTGGTTGGTATCCCGAGAAAGCAGTAGTAGACGAATATTTTCCAAACCGCCGGTGGCTAGAATAAAAACTGAGGCAGAAATTTCTCCCTTTTTCCCCTCTAAGGTTTGGATATTAGCTTTGGTGACCTTGACCTGGCCGCTAGCGTCTTTGACTGACGATAAGCCAATAACGGTGGCGTTGAGATAGAGATCGATGTTTTCTTGGTCAAAGAGAGGTTGCATTTTTTTGCCAAAATTCCAGGGTGGATCAGCGGCAATAAAAATTTTCTCTTGTAAGTTTTTATAATCAGAAATAAAATCTTTGACTGGTTTAATTTTATTTTGATTCAAATCAAAAGACTCTAGGGGTGAAAAACCATAGTTCGCTGATTTTTGATAGTAGGGGAGTAATTCTTCTAATGTTATGGGCCAAGCTATAGAATTTGAAAGATAAGACCGGTTTTCAAAATCTATTTTGTCTAATGGGGCAGAGAGACCGGACCAGGTGGTAGAGGCTCCGCCGAGAATCCTTTCGCGCGAAGATGGTTTAATGATTATTTCGCCAACACTTCTGGTTTCTCGTAAACGGTTGGCTTTCTCAGTTGGGCTTTTTTTACCACTTTCGATGAGGCAAATATTTTTGCCGGATTTGGCTAATTCTGCCGCGAGCGTTAAACCAGCCGGCCCAGACCCAACAATACAAAAATCGTAATGGCGGTTTGTCAAGCCATCTAAGTCGTCTTTGATAGTCATAAATATTATGTTAGCATTGGATTGCTATTATTAACAAGATTTACAAAGGACTATGAGAATTTTGATGACCAGTGAACAATTTCTTCCCCAAATGGGTGGAGGAGAGATGCACGTTTGGTACCTATGTGATCGTTTGGTTAAATCAGGCAATCAGCTAGTCCTGCTAACTAATGAGCCAGCTGGTCCTAATCAAATTTCTGAGACAAAAACTATTTCGTATGAAGTAGTTCGTATTCCTTGGAAAAAAAGTAACATTTTGGGCTTGTTGAAAAACATTTGGAAGTTATCCAAATCGGTGGATGTTATTCATTCTCATTTTTCTTATCGTTTAGCTGCGCTGGCTGGTATCGTTGGTTTTTTTCGCCAGAAGCCAGTGGTGGTCACTCTTCATGGCCGAGGAACGCTCAATGAGCCAGGGGCCAAATTTCCTTATAGGCAAGCCCATGCTCTCTATCGGCTTCTTTCTTTGAATCTAGCAACTAAGATTATTGCCACTTCGGAGGATATGGCGGTAGTGGCTCGCCTGTATCTTTTTAATAAAAAAAAGATTGTTAATATTTTTAATGGTGTCGACACTTCTATTTTTAACCTTGGGGTGGAAACACCACCCACTCTCACTGAACGCTATAAAGGAAAAAAAATTATTTTAACAGTTCGTCGTCTGGTTCCCAAAAATGGTATTCATTTTTTGGTAGAATCTTTGCCTTATATTAAAAATAAAAATCCAGAAGCTTTTTATCTGATGGTTGGTTCTGGCCGAATGGAAGATTATATTAAGAGCCGGGTGAAAGAGTTAAACCTTTCTGACAGTATTGAAATGTTGGGGGAAATTTCTAATAGTGAAGTTGTAAAATATTTGAAATTGGCTGAGGTGGTGGTTTTCCCCTCGACAGCAGAATCTTCCAGTATTGCTTGTGCCGAAGCTATGTCTATGAAGAAAAAGGTAGTGGCTAGTCGAGTGGGTGGTTTAGTCGAGTTGTTAGGGGAAAACAACGAGAGGGGTACCTTGGTTAAATTGGTTGATTGGGAAGGGTCAAATTACGATGCCCCGATTGCTTTGCCCACTGATCGCTACGAAGCCTTGGCCGAGGCTATTAGCGATGGTTTAGCTGGAAAAAATGAAGAGCGGGCGGAGAAAGCTTACCTCTATGCCAAGAATAATTTAAGTTGGGAAGTTATTAGTAAAAAAACCGAAGGAGTTTATCGAGAATCTCTATGTCGTTAAAGATCGCTATTATTTTAGGTACTAGACCGGAAATCATTAAGATGTCACCGGTGATAAAAGCTTGCCAACAAAAAAGCTTAGATTTTTTTGTTATTCATACTGGCCAGCACTACGACCATGAGCTAGATGGCCAAATATTTGAGGATTTAGATTTGCCTAAACCGCGATTCAATTTGCAGACCGGTGGCCAGCCATACCACTTACAGATTAGTCAGATGGTTCGAGGTATTACCGAAATTTTACAACAAGAGAAGACAACCGTAGTGATTGTTCAAGGTGACACTTCCTCGGTTTTAACCGGTGCTTTGGCGGCCAGTAAATTAGTAGGAATCAAAGTTGTTCATCATGAAGCTGGCTTGCGTAGCCATGATCTAACCATGCTCGAGGAAATCAATCGTATTATTGTTGATAGTATCTCTGACCTACTCTTTACTCCTACTCAAAATTCCTCCGATATCTTAATCAAAGAAGGCAAAAAGACTGAAGATATTTATTTAGTGGGTAATACGATTGTCGATGCTGTTCAGCAAAACATCACTAAAGCTAACAGTCGAGTGTCCGAACTTGAAAAATTGGGTATTTCTGCCAAAAACTATATCTTGGCTTCTGCTCATCGGGCGGAGAATGTCGGGGTGAGAGAGCGCTTAGAGGGGATATTGGAGGGCTTAAGTTTGACGGGTCGAGAACTGGGTTTACCGGTTATATTTTCTCTACATCCTCGGACGAAAGCTAAAATAGAAGAATTTAAAATTAAAGTTCCAACCAATATTAAATTTATTAATCCTGTGGGTTTTTTGGATCTACTTTTGTTGGAAAGTAATGCGGCCTTAGTAATGACCGACTCTGGTGGCTTGCAAGAGGAAGCTCTCATCCTCAGAGTGCCTTGTGTCACTTTGAGAGATAATACTGAACGGCCAGAAACGGTAGAATCGGGGGCTAATATGCTTTGCGGTACTGAACCAAAAAATATTTTAGCTGGGGCCAAGGAAATGTTTAAAAAAGATTTAAAATCTTTAAAGTTGGATGATATTTTAGGAGATGGTCAGTCCGGATTAAAAATTATTGAAACCATCGAAAATTTATATGGGGGACAATAACATTAAAGATTTTTATAGTGGTTATAGCGATAAAATTTTTAAAAAAAGGTTTAACTCACCATACTTACTCCGTCGCTACGTTCACCTTAAACAATATGAAGCTTTCCTGAGACATATTAAGCCTGGGATGAGAGTTTTGGATGCTGGTTGTGGTGAGGGGGTTTTATCGATCATGATGGCCCAAAAAGGGGCCATGGTGGTTGGTTGTGATTTATCGGTGCCTAATATCGAGAATGCTCGGCAGTATGCTCAGTCTGAGGGTTTAAGTAATATTGAATTTATGGTGGCTGATTTAGAAAAAATTCCTTTTGCCGACGATAGTTTTGATTTAGTGGTTAGTTCTCACGTATTAGAACATCTACCAGATTTTAATCAGGGTCTGAGAGAAATAATGAGAGTGACGAAAAAGACCGCAGTAGTAGCGATCCCGACAGTGTTTAATCTATGTTCGTTGGTGCAAGTAGGTCGAGGTTGGTTTTATTTGAAGGGTTTGAGATCTTTCCTGGCTATCTTTTGGGGGTTTATAAAAATGCTCTGGGCTTTAGTTTCTGGTCAAGAGGGGGTTAATGAGTCTTATGGCCGAGAAGATATCCCTCATATTTTTCGTTTTCCGTGGATTATGAAAAATAAGATTAAAAAAGAAAATTTTAAATTGACGGAGTATGAAGCTTCTAGTATCTGTTTGCCTTATTTTTTCAGTCTTTTGCCAGTGATAAAATTTTTAGATAAAAACAAAACTAGACAGATTATGCGTAATCTGGGTTATGGTACTACTTACCTCATAGATAAGTAGTAGCCTAATCTTTTACAAACTCAAAAACTAAATAGGTGCCAATAATATTGATTATTCGGCCAAAGGCTCTGGCCAGGATCGCTCCCCAGAGACCAAACAGGGGGATGAGAGTTAATACCATCAGGATATTTACTACTGGTGATAAAATATTGGAAACATAAAGAGCTTTCATCTTGGGGATGGAATTCATGGCCGAATTGATGGGGATAACCATTACCCCGATTAGGGAGAGGGAAAATATTTGAGACATCAGAGTGATGTCTGTATATTTTGGTAAAAATATTTTAATCAAAAGTGGAGCGGAAATTATATAAGCCAAACTAATCAGTAAAGCTGTCGCCCCTACGACCAACACTTTTTTATTTAGATTTTCTCTGAGTTCTTTTTCATTTCTAGTACTAAACTTGGGCAACATTAAGGAACTAAGGTTTTTAAATAGACCCTTGAGCTGTTCGGCGGGGGCAATGGCAAAAGAGAACATAGCCAGTTCCTTGGCCCCGACTAGCTGGAACAAAATAATTTTATCTATTTGCCCTGAAATATTTGAAAGAATATTTATGACACTAAAATTAAAACCATTTTTCATCAAATCGGGACTGGTTTGGTCGTTTTTTTGATAGGCTTTCTTGATTACGATAAAGAAGAATAGGCGTAGAGCGGTATAAGAAATAAAATAAGCTAACAATAGTGGGACAATAGAACCGCCGAGTAAAACTACTGTGATAAGAATTATGGTCACTAACACCTGGACGAAGATGGAAACCAAAGAAGAAATTTTAAATAGCTTTCGGCCGTTTAGTAAAGAGTTATACATGTCTAGAGGTTCCATTAGCGGTAACACCAAGCCAATGATGAGCAAACCAATAGATAGGGTAGCGTTGCCATTTAGCCAATAGTAAATACTAGCAGTAAAAGCCATGAGCGAACCGAGCAATGAGGATAATATTTGTATTTTGAGGCCCTTGATGATGTCGCCTTCGTTGTCCTTGGCTACTGATCTGGTGACAGCCGCATTGAAGCCAGTCAGGGTCACAATGGTTAATAGTCCGTAGACAGAGAGAATATAGCGATAATTACCATAAACTTCTGGGCTCAAATAATTGCCAAAAACATAAACTAAGGCCAAAGAAGAAAAGGAGCCAATGGTGGTAGCCAAATTAAGCCAAAAACCACCCTGGGCCAAGTAGACCATATCGGTTTTGGTGTATTTTTCGCTCCAACGTAAAAGTCGATGAGTTTTATTTTTTATAAAATCAATCACAGTTTAAGTCTAACTGATTTTTTGGGTTTTTGCGAGAGGCGCTCGAGGAGTTAAATGAGGGGATTTTTCTCATTTTGTGGATATGCTATAGTTTCAGTATATGAAATTAAACAATTTTTTGCGTTACGGTATCTTTACTGGTTTGGCCCTAGTGCCATTTATTCCACTAGTCGTGACCAGCTCGATGTTCTTCCCCTTTATTACGGGTAAGAACTTTATGTTTAGAATTTTAGTCCTCTTTATTACTGCTTTGTGGTTAGTTTTAATGGCCCGAGATCCCTCGGCCCGACCCAAAAGCTCACTTATCTTGTGGGGAGCCGTTGCTCTCTTGGTAATTACCAGTCTGGCTACGGTTTTTAGCTTAAATCCTTATCGTAGTTTTTGGTCAAATTATGAACGAATGGACGGATTAATTACTCAGATTCACCTCTTCTTGTATTTTGTGGTAGCTACTGGCGTCTTAACCACTCGTCGCTATTGGTATCAATTTTTTAATATCAATCTATTGGCGGCGACCTGTGTGTCTTTCTATGCCCTTAGCCAGTTGATGGGCACTTCAGATATTCACCAGGGAAGTACTAGAATTGATGCTACTCTCGGTAACGCTGCCTATATGGCGGTCTATATGTTATTTAATTTGTTTCTGGCCCTTTATTTGTTTGTGGTGGCCACAAAAAATAATTGGTTGAGATATATTTATGGCACCCTGGCTGTTTGGTTTACTGTTTTGCTTTACCTAACCCAAACTCGTGGCACCATCTTGGGTCTAGTCGGTGGATTGTTTTTGTTGGGATTAATTGTCGCTTGGCGTGGTCAAGGACGTTTAAAAAAAGTAGCCATCGGTCTATCTATTGGTGTGATTGTCTTAGTGGGTTTGTTTTTTATTTTTAAAGATACTAGCTTAGTCAAAAATAGTCAGACCTTGAGTCGTTTTGCTTCCATCTCTTTGACTGAAACTACAACCACTTCTCGCTTTACTATTTGGAATATGAGTTTGAAAGCTGTCGCCGAGCGTCCGATTCTTGGTTGGGGGCCAGAAGGTTATGTTTATGTTTTTAGTAAATACTATGATCCGGTTTTATGGAAACAGGAGCCGTGGTTTGATCGATCTCACAATGTCTTCTTGGATTGGTTGGTGACCACTGGTGTTTTGGGTTTGGTCGCTTATCTCTTTCTTTTTGGAGCCGCGATTTACTACCTGTTTCGTTTTGGTTTGTTAAAGAAAAAAGATTCTAATTCTATCGATCAATTTGAAATGGTGGGCGCCGGTCTTTTAGTGGCGCTTTTAGCCGCTTACCTCTGTCATAACTTCTTTGTTTTTGACAACTTAATTAGCTATATTCTCTTCTTCTCTGTTCTAGGCTATGTCCATACAGTTGCAACAGAAAATAAAAAAAGTTTTTTGGGCTCCAAAGCTTTGCCAGAATGGGGAGTCTATGCCATAGGGACATTGGCCGTTGTTTTATTTGTTGGTGCCTTATATTTTGCCAACCTCAAACCGATTATAGCTTCGCAGACTTTAATTCAAGCTATCTCATCTGGTGATACTACCTCACGTTTAAATAGTTTTACTAAGGTTTTTTCGGCCAATACTTTTGGCTCTAAAGAAGCTTTAGAGCAATATCTCACTACTACTCCTGATAAGGTTTTTTCCGACCAAAAAGTATCGACAGCAGTCAAACAAACATATTTAACTTTAGCTTTAGAACAAATTAGACAGCAATTGGCTGATGTTGGTCCAGATGCCAGACCTTTTATTATTGCTAGTAACTTTATGAATAGTATTGGTCAATCTAAAGAAGCGCTTGGTTACTTGAATCAGGGTCTTTCTTTTTCTCCAAAAAAACAAATGGTTTATTTCCAGTTAGCTTCGACCTACCTTAATCAGCGGGATTTTACTAAAGCATTGGATACTGCCAAACAGGCGGTGACACTTGATCCGACTTACCCAGAAGCAAACATCACGTATGCTCTAGTGGCCATTTATAGCGGACGAATAGATCTGGCTGATCAAATTCTCTCTAGTCAACAGAATAATATTGCGGTGATTAGTGATAGTCGTCTAATTTCCGCTTATAACTATGTCAAACAAACTGACCAGGTTAACAGGCTGTTCGCTTGGCGGATTAAGTATTACGAAACCATGGCTCAAGCTGATCCGACCAACATTGATAATTACATTCAGATTTACGATTTAGCGATTACTTTAGGTGACAGACAAAAAGCGGGGGAAGCCGAAAATCAATTGATTGTCATTTTGGAAAAGAAAATTGCTCAAGCTCCCGACAATAAAGATAATTATTTGACTTTGGCTAAGGTCTATTTTGCACAAGGTGACAATACTAAGGTGATGGCAGTGTTGATGAGGCTTATTAATCGTTATGAAGATAAAATCAAAGCTAATCCACGCAATACTACCAACTATCTCACCTTGGCTGATGTCTATGCTCAGGCGGGGAGGGTAGATTTGGCCAAACAGGTGATTGAGCGAGCGGTCTCGGCCAATCCGTCTTTCCGTTATCAAGCGGCTGATTATTTGAAGACCTTACCGGCTGAAACCGCCCCCCAGACCTCGGCTCAGTAACTTATCCCTGCACACCAATTGAGGTATTGTTTTTTTGCGCTCTGCACTTCACCTGGTAATTACTTAGAATTAAAGTCATAAAAATCATAAGTGCTATTATTTTATTGAAAAACAAAGCGCGATACCTCGATTGGTGTGCAGGTTATCCACAACTAGACTTGCTTTATTTATAAGGTTGTGCTATAATGGAAAGGTGAGTGATATCCTCTTTATTTATATCGGGGATCTCCATAAACAAAATGTCTTCAAAAACCCCGCCTCACGGCGGGGTTTTTGTTTTTGCATTCTAATTTGTTCCAGTGTATATTTAGCTGACTATCGGGTTAGAGAATGTTGCCATCAAGAGTTGCCGGCTATCGCGGCTAGTGGCAGCACTCACATAAGACATTTTGTTATTGGAGTTTGACTCCACTAGCCACGATAGTTGAGCAAACAAACGCCCCTGCTTTTTTAAGTAGGGGCGTTTGAATTTTAATAATTTCTTATTTTTTTTAAAAAAACAGCTAGAAAAAATTTTTCTCGATTTAATTAATCATTTTTTTTGTTTTTCTTTTTTTTTGAATAAAAATTTTTCTTTTTGGTTATTTTTTAAAATTTGATTAAAAAAGGTTGATAAATAAAACTATTTTAAACTAGTAAAAAAATATTTTTTAAATTTATTTTTTAAATTTATTTTTTCTTAAATTTTTTTTAAAGTTATCCACAACTTTCGCAAAAAAAATCTTGTAGTGAGTTCATATTTAGAAGATAATTGTATCAGTAGTAATAACTAAATATTTTTTTATAATTTTCTGCCATCGAGGAAATTATAAAAAGGTCGAATGTTGTTACAAAACTTTTTAAAAAAATAAAAAAATTAACTATTATGGCCGCTAAGAAAAAGAAGGCTACCAAGAAGGTCGCCAAGAAGAAGGTTGCTAAGAAAAAGAAATAGTTCTTTTTGCAACGCAAGCAAACAAACTCCGCTCTCTGGCGGAGTTTGTTTTTTTGAGTTTCTACCCTTTTTTTGCTAGGATGGCACTATGAACAATATTTTCAAGTCCATTTTTGGGGATCCTAATGCTAGCTACTTAAATAAGGCTCAAAAGAAGGTTGACCAGATAAATAACCTAGAAACAACGATTTCAGCCTTAAATGACGACCAGCTAAAGTCTAAGACCCCAGAATTCAAGGCCCGCCTGACAGCAGGGGAAAAAATAGATGATATTTTACCGGAAGCTTTTGCGGTGGTGCGTGAAGCTTCTAAGCGTTTACTCAATCAACGTCATTTTGATGTCCAGCTTTTGGGTGGTGTGGCCCTTCACGAAGGCAATATTGCTGAAATGCGCACTGGTGAAGGTAAAACTCTGGTGGCTACGCTACCAGCCTATCTCAACGCTTTATCTGAGGGAGTCCATATTGTGACCGTCAATGATTACTTGGCGCGACGCGATGCCGTTTGGATGGGGCAAATTTATGTTTGGTTGGGACTAACTGTTGGTGTTTTAAATAGCCAAAGCTCTTTTGTTTACGATCCAACTATCAAAAATGAAGGAGCTGATAAGGAAAGGGATGAGCGTGGGGCTTTCCATGTAGTTTACGATTTTCTTCGGGCTTGCCATCGAAGCGAAGTTTATAAATGCGACATCATTTATGGTACTAACAACGAGTATGGTTTTGACTATCTACGGGATAACCTAACCTACAATACCGGTGCTGTTGTTCAGCGCTTTGATGAGGGAAAACCTGTTTATAATTTTGCCATTATTGACGAGGTGGACTCAATTTTGATTGATGAGGCTCGAACCCCTCTCATTATCTCGGCTCCTTCTGGTGAATCAGAAGATCTCTACCAAACCTTTGCCAAGATTGCTCGTCAATTACAAAAAGATGCTGATTATGAGGTAGATGAAAAACTTAAAGCTATTACTTTATCTGATGATGGCATCACCAAAGCCGAGAAGATTTTAGGTATCGGTGATATCTATACCGAAAAGGGGGTGAAATATGTTCATCATCTTGAAACGGCTGTCCGGGCCAAAGCTTTGTTCGAAAAAGATCGTGATTATGTCGTCAAAGAAGGCGAAATCGTCATTGTTGATGAGTTTACGGGCCGGCTCCAGCCTGGTCGGCGTTGGTCCGAAGGATTGCATCAGGCTATTGAAGCTAAAGAAGGTGTAAATATCCAAGAAGAGACTAGAACTTTTGCTACTGTTACTCTGCAGAACTATTTTCGTCTCTACCATAAACTAGGTGGGATGACTGGTACCGCTTCGACTTCCAAAGAAGAATTTCTCAAGACTTATAATTTGGACGTTATTGCTATTCCGACCAATCAGCAGTCCAAACGTCAAGACAAGCCAGACCTTATTTTCCAGACTGAAAATGGCAAAATGATGGCGACGGCCAGAAAAATAAAAGAGTTGCATAAAAAAGGTCAGCCGGTTTTGGTGGGAACGGTGTCAATTGAAAAAAATGAATTACTGGCCGCTTATCTCAAGCGCGAAGGTGTACCTCACCAAATCTTGAATGCTAAAAACCATGAATCGGAAGGAGAGATTATTGCCGGAGCTGGTAAAAAGGGTAGTGTCGTGATTGCTACCAATATGGCCGGCCGTGGAGTGGATATTAAATTGGGTGGTTCAACCCCAACCCCGACCGAAGCCGAAGAAGTTCGCTCTCTGGGAGGTTTGTTTGTACTTGGTACTGAGCGTCATGAGGCTCGACGTATCGACAATCAGCTCCGTGGTCGAGCTGGTCGCCAAGGTGATTCTGGAGAAACTCAATTTTATTTGTCGTTGGAAGATTCTCTAATGAGGATTTTTGCTCCTGACCGAGTAAAAAACATGATGGGTCGACTCGGTATTCCCGAAGATGAGCCAATTCAAAATCCGATTGTTAGCCGAGCGATTGAAAGTGCCCAGACCAAAATTGAGGGTCATAACTATGATTTGCGTAAATATTTATTGGAATATGATGATGTCACTAATCATCAGCGCCAGACTATTTATGAACGTCGCCGAATCCTGCTTTTTGGAGGAGCGCTAGAAGCAAAAGATTTTATTGACAAGGCTTTTGGGTCAATAGTTTTTGCGGAAGAATCGGAGGCTACTGACTTACAAACTAAGATAGCCGAACGGGAATCGGCCTTAGGTTCTGAAGCTTATTGGGAAAGTACCCGTCAGACTATTTTGCAGGTGATTGACATGTTCTGGGTTGAGCACTTAGAGGCGATTGAATACATGCGTAATTCTGTTCGTTTGCGGGCCTATGGTCAGCGCGACCCGCTAGTCGAGTTCAAAAAAGAGGGTTTGAAATTGTTCAAAGATATGGAAGCGGGGATTTTTGGCACAGTTCTAGAGATGGCGACAAAAGTGGGAGCTGAAGTCCGCGAAGAAAAAGTTTCTATCGAGGCGGTCAAAGAGGGGGCTGATAATATCGTCGCCGGTAATGGCAATAATAATATCCAAAGTAGCGAACCAAAAGTGGGCCGCAATGATCCTTGTCCTTGCGGAGCGAAAAAACCAGATGGAACTCCGGTTAAGTACAAACACTGTCATGGCAAGTAATTTTTTTGTGTCGTAAATAAAGCGAAGTCCATTATCAAACCCAGACCGAGTGCGTGGGCGAATAGCCCAATCCTCTTTGGGCGAAGCGCGAGGTCATATGGCTTTTGATGTTGGATGGTAGTGGTAAAAAGTATAAGAAGTGTCACGGAGCTTAAAATAATTTTCTCAAACAAAAATCCTGTTTTAAAAACAGGATTTTTTGTATAATGATTAAAATCAAATAAATATGGACGGCAACCCAAACAACAAAATAGTTTTATTCAGTAAGGTCGTCATTGTATCATCAGTGGTGGTTATATTTTTTCTGGTCATTCTCCAATCCCCGTTGTCATCTTCTGTTAATTTTAAAAAAATTGGTCAACAGCTAGCTACAGTGGTCCTAATCCATAAGCCAAAAACCCCTGCCGAAATCCAGCAACGTTACCAAGTCGCAGTTTCTAGCCCTAACGACCAGGTTAAAAAGGTTCGGATTATTTTGATGCCTGGGCATGAACCCGGCTTTGGTGGTACAGAATTTGGCCAGTTGAAGGAACGCGAAGAGACAGTGGGGCTGGCATTGAAACTGAGCAAGTTTTTAAGAGAAGACCCTCATTTTGAAGTATTGGTGGCCCGTAATAATAATAGTTGGAATAAAAATTTAGCTGACTATTTCCAAAAAAATTGGAATATTATCAAAGACTGGCGCCAGTCTTCGCATGAAGAGACTTCCTACCTGGTCTCTATTGGTTCCATGAAGAGAATCAAGCCAAAAATGGATCATCCTGTGGCCCCGACTGATGTGGCTGTTAGATTGTATGGTTTAACTAAATGGGCCAACGAAAATGATGCTGATATTATTCTCCACCTTCATTTCAACGATTATTCTCGTAATAAACTTAGTCGACCGGGAAAATATTCGGGTCTAGCTATTTACGTACCAGATAAACAGTATGGCAACGGGGAAGCCACCAGAGAAATTGCTATCTCGATTTTTAAAAGATTGATTAAATACAATCCGGTCAGCGACTTGCCTGCTGAATCTGAGGGAATAATTGATGAACAAGAATTGATCGCCATCGGAGCTAATAATACCTCCGACGCCGCTAGTATGCTGGTGGAATATTCATATATTTATGAAAAGCAGTTAGTGAACCCTGAAATTAGGGATGCTTTTATCGAGGATTTAGCCTATCAAACCTACCTCGGTCTGCGAGACTTTTTTGAACCTCAGGGGTTGGTGGATAAAGAGGCAGGTGATACCACTGTTTTATCACAAAAATTAGATAAACAAATAACTAAGAAAGACAGTGACACTAAGGATGCTTATGTACTCCAAACAGCCCTAATTAAAGCGGGAGTTTATCCACCGATCAACACAAGCTTTAATACCTGCCCTCGTTCCGGGGTTATGGCTTCTTGCACCATGGCGGCGATTGATGCTTTCCAAAAGAAATATGGGATTGAAGATGAAGGAGGAATAGTCGGCCCCAAGACGCTAGGCGCTTTAAATAAGCTTATTGAAGGCTAGGGGTGAAAACACTTGTAAAACAAGGTTTTTTATACCGTAAAAGACAACCTTAAAGGACAGCTTTAAAAATGTCCTTTATATCTTAGGGTTATGACTCCAATAATCGTGTTTTCCTCTTGCAAAGAGGTTTTTGGTGTGGTAGTAATACGATCAGTCAATAGCTCCTTTCCATTCTTAGCGAGGCATAGTCGCTCGAAGATTTGATCTTTCGTAGTCATTTTTGACTTACGGTTTGTGCGATTATCAATGTCGAAATCTGTTTTATTTTTCTAAGATTATGACATCTCTAGCCAATGCTAAAAGAATGAAATCTTTCATCCAGGCCCTCTTTGTGACGGGTCTCTTTTTAGTGTTGGTTATGCCAGTTTTGGTCTATGGAGCTGATGAAGCTACCACGACTGAAACATTGGATCAGAGTGCTATAACCGCCGTGGTGGTAGAGCCGGTTGTTCCAACGGCCGAGGCTACTTCTTCTGATATCATTTTAGCAACATCAACTAATGCAAGTGTTGAGATTGCTAATAAAGATCAAGAGAGTATTGCAACCTCTACTACCGAAGCCATTGTTAGTTTTTCTCCAGTTTTAGCCGGGGCAGTTCTCGCCGCTAAAGCTGATAGTGAAGCTAATGAACCGACAATCAGTGACGAGGTTGGCGGTAGCTCAGGTTCAGAAAATCCTGTTACTTCTAAGGGTGATGTTGTCTCAGACGAATTTTCTGGCGCTAGCGCCGAAGATAAATCTGGCACGACTACTAGTGAGGGAGGTTTTACTACCACAGGTTCAGGTAGTGAAAGTACTCCAACAGTAAGTGATGAAGTTTCTTTCACCACTTCTGGCTCTGGTAATCCTCGAACAGAGGTTGTTAGTGAAGAAATGTCCTTTACAACAACCGCTTTCACTGGAGTAATTAGCGATGAGGTATCTTTTGATACTTTGCCTGGCAATGGTGGCTGTACTAGCAACTGTGGAGGTGGCGGTGGTGGCGGAGGTGGAGGTTCCACTATCGTTCCTGTCATCACTAATTTTGTCTGCCGACCTTATCTCTTGGAATATATAAAATTTGGAGCGAACAATGATCCGTATGAGGTACGGAAATTGCAAGCCTTCCTGATAGTCTTCGAAAAAGAAAACAGATTGACTGTTTCTGGTTATTACGATCGTGCCACTTACGCGGCCGTCGAGCGATTCCAGAAGAAATATGGTACCGATGTACTTGGTCCGTGGGGCATCGCTGATTCTACTGGCTATGTTTTCATTACCACCAAGTTGGCGATTAATAATGTGTATTGCGGTCGCAGCACGGCCAACGATTTGGATTTGCGTAATTACTACGGTCAGATTGAGAACCTAATCAATCCTGCTCCAACCACTGCCACTACTACTTTGACTTTGGCGACAACCTCCACCAGCACCTTGGCCGTTGCTCCGGTAACTAATCGCTTGGGCCACTTTTTCCAATTGGCCTTTATTGGCGCCCTGGACTTTTTGCGCGACATCCCTTGCTGGTTATGGAATATGATTTTATTGCTTTTGGTTATTCTACTCTTGCTAGTTATTTGGTATATGAGCGAGGACCAAGAAGAAGAGTATTTTGATGATTTGGATAATCCTGATACTGATTCATTGGAAAGTGAAGATTTGTCTGTAATTGATCCTGTGGCGGATACTCTCGAAGAAGAAAAAGAATACGAAGCTTTGCCCGTAGAAGTAGACAAGTAATCTAATTTTTTTAAAAAAGAAGCCTAAAAAACCTAGCACGTGCTAGGTTTTTTAGGCTTCCAGGATTGTCTTTTATGACCTTTACAAATGACATATTTTGTGATAGTAATTGGAGCAGAAGAGAACCCAAAAGTCGCCTGTCGCGACTGAGGGATAAGTCATGAGAACCTCGTCAAAGAAAGCCTCAGTGAGGCAGAAAAGAGAAGGAGAACGTATCATGAAAAAAACTCTGTGGTTTGCATTGGTGGTGATCTCGACCATGTTGGTCGGGTGCCCGCCGGCGGAAGATCCGGTCATCCCGACTGGGTTTACCGATTGCTCGCGCCTGCGCGTGAGCGGTAGCGAGGGGGTCGGAGACCTGATCTTCTCGTTGTCAAAGCCCTCGACTGAGGTGGTTTACACCCCCCGGGAGGCGATTAAGCTGTGGTTGGAGCCATTGGCGGTCCGAGATTCGGACACGTCTGAACTGGATGTGCAGTGGGAGGGGACAACCCTCAAAACTGTGCTGATGCAACCAAACGCCAACGGTGGTTGGCGGGAAGTGGTGCAGTTCTGGGACAAAGACCCAGACGCTCCAACCCCGACTGGCGCTAATCGGGTGAGTCTGGCGTTCCTAACGCCGGCCCATCCGCTGGTGGTGTGGCCTATGGCAGGTATCTCAGAATGTTGGAGATATTTTCCGTACCCACACAGCGACTATCGGTGGTGGTCGACCTATGGCTATCAGCCATATTGGGATGGCTACTACTGGTCCGGAGCAAACTGGCTGTTGCGGGCTGATCTGTTGGACTATCCAGTGGTACTGGTGAAGTCCAGCGAGGAAGCTGTAAACAAGAGCCTCGTCATCAGTGACGGGAAGTGGCTGCAAATAGACACGGCCCAGAACATGTTCTGGGTGGATATCGAGTTTGGTTACTCGGTATCTATCGGCGGTCAGACCTGGTACGAGTCGACCATGTCTCGAATATGGTTCGACAACGATGAAGACGGTATTAGTAACTGGACCGAGGTCCAGGAAGGTACGGATCCCAACGATCCGGATTCCTTCCCGGGCTCGCCAGTAGCCATCCCGTCTCTGACGGGCATGACCGAGCAACAAGCTCGGGCTGCCCTGACCGGTGTTGGTTTTACCATTGGCACTGTTTCGGTCGAGGGTAGTCTTACCCCGGCCGGGATTGTAATCCGGTGGAATCCCACTGGCTCTGCACCTAGGGGAACGGCGATTAACCTCGTCATCTCGACAGGTCCGGCTCTGCCTCCCGTTCAGGTCCCTGATCTGACTGGTATGACCGAGCAACAGGCCCGGACGGCTATCACCGGCGCTAACCTAACGGTTGGTCCGGTAACTAGCCAAACCAGCTCGACTATCCCTTCGGGGAGAGTCATTAGCTGGTCACCGACCGGATCGGTGGCTCGCGGGACAGCGATTAGTATCGTCATCTCAAATGGTGCGGGTACTGTCGCTACGCCAAACCTGACTGGTATGACCGAGCAACAAGCTCGGGCAGCTATCATTGGTGCCAACCTAACGGTTGGTACCGTGACGAGCCAAGCCAGCGACACAATTCCTTCGGGAATCGTGGTCAGTTGGAGCCCCATGGGGCAAGTGGCAGTTGGGACAGCGATCAATATTGTCGTCTCGAGCGGTTCTTCTTCTCAGGAGATGTCGGTGAAGATTACCGCTCCAGTTGACGGCCGTGTCTTCACACGACAAGGTGGATCAGTGACTGTGACGGTCAAGGTCCTATCCAATGGCCGAGCCTCAGACGGTCCGTACAAACTCGTTGTGCGAGACGCAGAGGCTTATCGCTATACGGTAGAAGGCGTCACTCTGGGAGTGGAGAGAAGTTTTACCTTCACTCTGACTGTGGCCGGTAGCGGAAATTTCGCTGCGGCACTGACGAATAAGGACTGTGTCTTCTTGGAGGATGTCGTCCCATACTCCGTCGAGTAATATCGGACGGAGGGGTATTGAACAAAACACGGGGCCGAGGATGCAACACGCATTCCTCGGCCCTATTTATTTGCTGTTTTTTCTGTGGTTTGACAAAATATTTTTTATTGATTTAAGGCTTGCTTTTTTTACTTATCTGTGGTAGTAATTGGTCACGGTTTATTTCTAAACCAAAGTCGTTTTTATTAACAAAATACGTTCAAAAATATGAATAAATTACTTAAATTGTTGATTGTGGCCGTGGTTATGGTCTCCAGTTTTTCTGTAGCCATTGCTGCTGGTTTGAATGCTACTATTGATTCTCCAATAGCGGCTTCAACTGTTAATGTTGGTCAAACCGTCAACCTGTCTGCTTCGGCGACTGGTGCGACTGGAGTTGTTAACTATCTCTGGTCGTTTAGTGACGGCACTGCTAGCCGTATTGGTCAGAATCAGACCATTGCTTTTGCCACTGCTGGTTCTAAAACTATCAACCTAATGGCTAGTGATGCCTCGGGTATCAATAGTACCAAGACTGTGAATATTACCGTAGCTGAAGCCTCAACCGCTTTAACCATCACCAACATTCGCGTCACTGATGTTACTACTAGTAGCGCTATCGTCCGTTGGACCACCAATCGTGCCGCTGATAGCCGGGTCATTTATGATACCGTCTCTCACCCAAGCATTACTGGTGCTACTAGCCCGAACTATGGCTATGCCAATTCGACTGGTACTTCTGATAACACTACCAAGGTGACTGAACACGCTGTGACCGTTTCTGGTTTGGCTGCCAGCACCCACTATTACTTCCGCGTTATTTCCGCTGAGTAATATAAACAAAAATAAAAACGACTGAGGTTCCAAAACCGCCCACTACTTTCTAGTATTGGGCGGTTTTGTTTTTTTGCTCAAAAAACCATTCTCGGTTATGCTAAGGGGGATTTATCCCGTTAGAGATAGCGGACGCCACAAAAGTACAAGCCAACATGACTAAATCATTTTTAACAGCCATATTAATTAAAATAGGAAACGGGCCATCGTCCGCGTCCTATCTCTAACGGGATGAAAGACACCCTAATATTTTTTGCCATTATTTTAGTCTTTGGTTTCATTTTGGCTACCCAGTATTTATATTAAAATGGAAAAAAGAGCTAAATTTAACTGGCCTGGTCTCCAGCGAGGGGAAAAATTGACCAAACATACTTATTTTGGCCTCGGTGGTCCGGCCAAATATTTTTTGCCAATAACAAAAAGTGATGAATTGTTAGCCGTCTTAGCTTTAGCCAAAAAAGAAAAAATTCCTACACTTATTCTCGGTGGTGGTAGTAATGTGGCCGTGTCGGACAAAGGTTGGTCGGGGTTGGTGATTAAATTTGAGAATAAAAAACCGCGACCTAGTGATTGTAAAATTGAAAATAGTGAATTAGTCTGCGAGGCTAATATTCCATTGAGTTTCCTAATCAATTTTTCGGTCAAGCAATCCTTAGCGGGTTTGGAAAAAATGTCTGGTATCCCAGGATGTGTGAGTGGAGCGATTGTCGGTAATGCTGGCGCTTATGGTGCTAGTGTTAGTGATAGTTTAATCTGGGTAGAAATCTTTGATGGTCAAAAAGTGCGACGACTGAAAAAAGCTGATTGCCGTTTTGCTTATCGCGATAGCGTTTTCAAAAAGAAAAATTGGATTGTTCTGCGAGCTGCTTTTAGTCTAATAGCGGCTGATCAGCCTGTGCTTAAACAGGTTTCAAAAAAAATAATCCAAACTCGCCGAAGTAAATTTTCAACCGACTGGCTTTGCCCTGGTAGTTTCTTTAAAAATATTCCTGTGAATAAAATTTCTAGAAAAACTCTGTCCCAGCTAGATCAGTCAAAAATTATTGAAGGTAAAATGCCAGTGGCCGTTTTACTCGATGCGGTGGAGGCCAAGGGGGAGCGAGTGGGCGGAATAATGGTGTCTGATACTCATGCCAACTTTATTATCAATACTGGTCGAGGTAGACAGTCAGAAGTTAAAAAATTGGCTGCTAAACTTAAGGCTAAGGTCAAGAAAAAATTTGGTATTGAGTTGGTCGAAGAGGTAAGGTATATTGGCTAATAAAAATTAAATTTTAAAAAATATGACAGAAGAATATTATGGTCAAAATCCCGAGATTACTGAGACAACCTTAATCGACAATGAAGATGGTATTGCGCCTGAGTTTTCTAATGAAAAAGTTGATCAGGCTTTTGGAGAGGGTTTGATAGTAAAGGCTGATGAGGAGAATTTCAGAAATTTAAAGAAAGATTACTCCTCTCTTATTAAAACTATAAATTTTTCAGAAAACTTTGAAAAATTAACTATTTTTTTAAAAAAACTAGAGGCTAAATTTCCTTTTACTCGCCGGTCCAGCCTTTTTCATATTGCTTTTGGCAGTACTCCGCCAGAAGAAACTATTGCTTTTGACTTTGTTGACCCTGAAGACTCCATCGTCAATTTTATGTATCAGGAAATGGAAAGAATTGATCGTCCTGCTGGTGCCAAATAGTTTAGATTACTAGAGTCAATATCTTTTACAAAAAACCGACTAGGCTTTTCCTTTGGCTAAAAAACTTGCCCTATTAAGTATGACTTTAAAAGGTGGATGTTTGTAGTAACTCTAGGCTTTGAATAAAATGATAATTTCATATATAGTCTTTTATAACCATTTAAAGTCTAGTTTTTGGGCTATATTTAATTAGGCCAAAAAACTTACTTAATAGGGTGAACATAATATCTATACTATGAATGAATATCAATTGACTGTCGGTCTAGAGATTCACGTCGAGCTCAAGACCAAAACCAAAATGTTTTGCCGCTGTCTCAATGACCAAGAAGAGAAGCGTCCCAACGTCAATATCTGTCCTGTCTGTACGGCTCAGCCGGGAGCGTTACCGGTGATCAATAAAGAAGCGGTCCGGCATATTTTGCGGGTGGGTTCAGCGCTGGGTGGAACGATTGCTGACTTTACCGAGTTTGATCGCAAGAATTATTTTTACCCTGATATTCCCAAGGGTTACCAGATTAGTCAGTATAAATATCCTCTCATCGCTGGTGGGAGTTTGACTGGCGTGGATATTACTCGGGTTCATCTCGAAGAAGACACCGCTAAATCTTTTCATGAGAGTGGCCGTCAGGAGAGTTTGGTAGATTTCAATCGCTCCTCGCTCCCGCTGATGGAACTTGTCACTGAGCCAGTTATTCACGATGCTAAGACGGCTGGCAATTTTGCCAAAGAACTTCAGCTCTTGCTTCGCTATCTCGGAGCCTCGGATGCCAACATGGAAAAAGGCCAGATGCGAGTGGAAGCTAACATTTCTGTTTCCAAAGATTCTACTCTCGGTACTAAAGTTGAAGTCAAAAATCTCAACTCTTTCCGCTCGGTGGAACGCGCCATCGAATTTGAAATGAAGCGTCAGATCGAAGCACTTGAAAAAGGGGAGGAGATTGTCCAGGAGACTCGCGGTTGGGATGAAAATAAAATGACGACTTTTAGTCAGCGCAAAAAAGAGTCCTCGCACGACTATCGTTATTTCCCGGATCCAGATTTACCGAAACTTTTCATTAGTCAGATTCCAGAATTTGCCAATATAAAGGAGACTTTGCCAGAATTGCCATGGCAAAGACGAGAAAAATTTCAAACTGGTTTTGGTATTAAAAGCGAAGATGCGGAAATGTATGTGGCGGATGTGGAGCTCGGTGCCTACGTAGAAGAGGTGGCTAAACTGCTCGGGGAAGATAAAAATTTGGTCCAGCTCGCTTCCAATTACATTACTTCCGATTTGGTGGGTAAGCGCACCGCCGGGGAATTGACGGCCTTACCGGTGGCGACTGATTTTGCGGAGCTGATTAAAATGGTGGGGGCAAAAGAAGTGTCGTCGCGTGGCGCCAAAGATATTTTGGTAGTGATGATTACCGCTGGTGGTGCCCCACGAGTGGTCGCCGAAGCTAAAGGTTTATTCCAAGTTCATGATGAAGGGGCCGCGGCTAAAATTGTTGATGAAGTGATTGCGGAATTTGGTGCCGTCTTTGCCGAATATCAGGGTGGTAAAGAAGCCTCACTCCAATTTTTAGTCGGACAGGGGATGAAGAAGGGGAAGGGCTCGGCTAACCCGGAAATATTGAAAAAACTCTTTGAGGAGAGGGCGAACCTGCACACCAATTAAGGCATTATTTTTTGTGCTTCATAAAAATATCGCAAATAGCGTGATGTAAATAAGTAAAATAAGTTTGCGTGTTCCACTTTATAAAAATAACACAATGCCTTGATTGGTGTGCAGGGAGCAAGAGAAAAGGCGTCGGCTGAAATTTCCAGTCGGCGCCTTTGTCGGAGGGTGGCCAGTTTGGGGTAGCTACCCCAAGCCCAAGTTCTTTTTCTCCGCTTGCTTGCGGAGGTCGTCGGTTCGGCGTTGAGATTCGATAACGGTCAATTCGTTGTTTTTTGCTTCCGTTTCTTCTGCCGAATCGGTCACGTGAAAGTGGTCGGGCAACTTTCTCACCTCCTTCCGGTTAGGGGATCAAACTCTACTATTTATTATCCATATTTTAAAAAAAGTGTCAAGATGTGGATAACCGACCCATCAGGGGAGACGTAAATCTGCTAGAATCAAGACAAATTTAATCATTAAAGGGAAAATACACATGGCAAAAATCAAAGTGGGTATCAATGGTTTTGGACGAATCGGCCGAGCTTTTTTCAAGGCCGCTTGGGAGCGACCGGAAATCGAAATTGTGGCGGTCAATGATCTCGGCGACCTCGCTAACCTTGCTTATCTCCTCCGTTATGACAGTGCCTATGGTCAATGGGCTCATGATGTTAAAACCGTTGAAGGCAAATTGGTAGTTGACGGTAAGGAAGTAGTTTTCAAACAAGAAAAAGACCCAGCTGGCCTACCTTGGAAAGAGTTGGCAGTGGATGTGGTGGTGGAATCGACTGGGGTGTTTGAAACTTTTGCTAAAGCTAAAGCTCACGTCGATGCTGGTGCTCGCAAGGTAGTGATCTCAGCGCCGGTCAAAGATGCCCCTCTCGCTGATACTCCAAGTGGTACTTTTTTGGTCGCTATCAATGATGAAACCCTTGGCAACCAAATTATTACTTCTAACGGTTCTTGTACTACCAACTGTGCTGCCCCGATTATTCAGATTCTAGGTGACACTGTGGGAGTAGAAAAAGCTTTACTCAACACTATTCATGCTTATACCGCTACTCAGAAGCTGGTCGATGTGGCTGATGCTAAAGATTGGCGTCGGGGCCGAGCCGGAGCCGCCAACCTGATTCCTTCGACGACTGGTGCCGCCGTAGCCGTCGGCCAGGTTATCCCGTCGGTCAATGGCAAGTTTGATGGTATCGCTATCCGCGTGCCAGTCATTACTGGTTCGATGATTGATATTACTTTTGTGGCCAAGCGGGAGACGACCGTCGAGGAAGTAAACAGCATCTTGGAAAAGGCTGCTACCGATCCTCGCTGGCAGAAAACTTTTACCGTCAATAAGGAACAGCTAGTGTCTTCCGATATTATTGGTAGTCATTATGCTTCAATTGCTGACCTCTCCTACACTAAAGTAGTTGGCGGAAATCTAGTCAAAGTGATGTCCTGGTATGATAACGAAATGGGGTACACCTATTCTTTGATTGAGCATGTGATTAAGTTAGCGAGTAAATAAAAGACAAATTTTAAACTTGAGCCACCAAATCATTCTAATTTTCAAACCCAGACCCAAACGGAACCTTTGAAAATTAGAATGATTCGGTGAGTCTCCAAGTCGTTTAAAATTTTGCAATAATCAGCGTAGCGTTTCCAAAAATAAAAATGGAATAGAATTTTGAGTTATGAACCGCGACATTTTGGAGGGGTCGTGAGGCTGTCGAGCCGAACGCTTCAGGATTTTCTAAGCTTCAGAAAATCCGTACCTTCAAAATGTCGCGGGGAGTAAAAAATTCTATTCCATTTTTAGTTTTGAGCTTGATCAACCCAATCCACATTTTGGGCGAGCCAGGTAACTTTCTTTTTGCTATAATTCAACCAGTGCTAAAGAAATTTTTTACTTATCAAGTCAATAGCTTCATTGCTCGCACTTTGGGTGGTGTCTTAGTGTTGGTGGCTATGTTTCGAGCGCTGTTTTCACCAGAACCTTTTGATCAAGTCATCAATGGCCTGTTGTTGGTGTTGGCCATCCTAGTGATGGTTATCGTCTGGTGGGTTTTATCCTGGCTCGATCGCGAGAGGGTGAGAACGGCTGGCATCTTGCGGTTGCGTTCCGAATTTATTGATTTCGCTTCTTATCAGCTTCGTAGTCCTTCCTCAGCCATTATGAGTGGTTTATCTTTAATGAAAGAAGGCTTGGTGGATAAAATGACACCAGAGAATAAAATCCAGTTTATTGATAGTCTCTATCGCCGGTCCGAACAACTCGGCCAAGTAATCCGCGACATCTTGCAGGCGTCAGAATTTGATACTAAAAAAATCAGTTTTGCTGATAAACATCTCACCATGATTAACGCGGTAGAGATGGTTGAAAAAATTAAAAATGAATTTAATGAGCAGGCTGATAAAAAAAGCCTGGAATTAATTATCAAGAATGAGGCGTCAAAAACGATGGTTAAAACCTTTGCCGACTATCTGGAAGAAGCCGTGTCAAATTTGGTAGAAAATGCTATTCATTTTACTCAAAAAGGTGGAGTGATAATTTCTCTGCACAATGAAAACAAAGATTTGCTGATTGAAATTATTGATACTGGTATTGGTATTCCGGCGACTGATCTAGAGACTATTTTTGAGCGCTATGGCCGAGCTAGTAATGCCAACATGACTTATTCTGAAGGTACCGGTTTGGGTTTGTATATTGCCAAGGAGATCGTTGATGCCCATAAAGGCGGGAGTATTTCCTGTAAGAGTGTAGAGGGGAGAGGTTCGACTTTTGTTATTAGATTACCATTAGCAGAATAAAAAATGGCCAAAATTTTAATTATTGATGACGAAATAGATTTTATTTTTACTTACCAAACTTGGTTTGAGTCTGAGGGTTTTGAAGTAGTGACAGCTCTCGATGGTGGTGAGGGTCTGGAAAAAGCTGAATCAGTCAAACCAGATTTAATTACTCTAGATTTGACCATGAGTCCAGTTAGTGGCTATGTTGCTTTTGATAAGTTAAAACTTAATCCGGTTACTCAAAATATCCCAGTCATTATTCTGACCAATGTTACTCGAGCGGGTATTTATGATGAATTTATGGACAAAGGGGCGGCAGCTTTTTGCGAAAAGACAGATTACAGCCCTAAACAATTAGTCGAAAAGATAAAAGAAATATTGGGATTTATCCCGTTAGAAACCGCGACCGCAGATAAAGAATAGAATTAGTATGAAGCAAATATTATCAACTAAAATAAAAAAGACAGAGAGCGATATTTTGGTCGCGATCTGTTTCTAATGGGATGAGAATTTTTCTTGGCACCGACCATGCTGGTTTTGAATTAAAAAATCAGATAAAAAATTATTTGCACGAGCTCGGCTATGAGGTCAACGACGAAGGAGCTTTTGAATTTGACTCCAATGATGATTATCCAGATTTTATCGAAATAGTCGCCAAGCAAGTAGCTAGCGATCCTGACAACCACCGAGGGATTATTTTTGGTGGTTCGGGGCAGGGCGAAGCGATTGCGGCCAATCGTCAGCTTAAAGTACGGGCTATTGTTTATTACCACCATAACTTGGATATTATTAAAGTCAGCCGTTTGCATAATAATTCCAATATTCTTTCAATTGGCGCTCGCTATATTACCGAAGCTGAGGCTAAAGAAGCAATTAAGGTTTGGCTCTCGACCGATTTTTCAAATGAAGAGCGCCATGTTCGTCGCTTGAAAAAAATTGAAGGCGATTTTGTTAGAGAATTAAATTTTTAGAAAATTTTATTATTATGAGCGTTGAAATAATCCCATCTATTGTTAGCCGAGATTTTGCTGATTTAGAAAAGAAAATAAAAATTTTAGACGGTCGTGTTACTTGGGCGGAAATTGATGTCGCGGACGGAGTTTTTGCCAGCAACGTGACTTTCCAAGAACCAGCCATTTTAAACGAACTTGATGATAAAATAAAAATAGCCGTTCACCTAATGGTGGAACTACCAGAGACAGTGATTGAGGAATGGTTGGCGGTGGCGGATAGAGTGATCATTCATTACGAAGCGACAGATGATTTGGTAAATATTTTGGAAAAATATCAAAAACCTCATCAGGAAATTGTCGTGGCCTTAGCTCTCGATACGCCAGTGGAAGTGATTGCTGAATCTGCCGATCAAATAAAAACTATCCAATTAATGAGTATCGCCAAACTTGGTTTCCAGGGTGAAGATTTCTGTCCGGTGGTGATTGATAAAATCGAAGCCATCAAAGCTAAATGGCCAAATTTGAAAATAGTGATTGATGGAGGAATTGGTTTAGACGAGGCTCGTGACCTGATTTCTGCTGGGGCAGATGGTCTGGTCGTCGGCTCAGCTATCTGGGGGGCTATTGATCCACTCAAAGCCTTAAAAGAATTACAGAGTCTAAAATAATCAATTTTCATATTTTGAGCGCACGGATATTTTTCTGCTGAAAAATTCCTCGAGCTCGCGCCGTCGCGCTCCCTAGGCGCTCAAAACATAAAAATTTATTATTTAAATTATCTTTTAAAACATTTTTTAGCTATAATTAGGCAGATTAGAATAACTAAAATAAGTTAATGTTGACTGACAGTAAAATCGAATCTTTGTCTGAACGCGCGCGAACTATCCGCAAAGCGGTGATTAATATGCTGGTAGAAGCTCGCTCTGGTCATACGGCTAGCCCTCTGGGCACGGCGGATATTTTTGCTTTACTTTATTTCCACGTTCTCAACCATGATCCGAAGAAACCGGCTTGGTCGCAGCGCGATCGTTTGGTTTTATCTAGTGGCCATATTTGTCCGGTGCTCTACGCTACCATGGCTCTGGCTGGTTATTTCCCGGAAAAAGATTTAGCTACTTTGCGTCGCTATGGTTCACCTCTGCAAGGTCATCCACATCGGGAATGGTTGCCAGGATTAGAGACTTCTTCTGGACCTCTCGGTGAAGGTTTATCGCAAGCAGTCGGGATGGCTTTGGGTTTGCGACTGGACAATCCCCACACTAGCCAACATGTTTTTTGTGTCATGTCTGATGCGGAGATGGAATGTGGCAACACTTGGGAAGCGGCGCTCTCGGCTGGTAAAGAAAAACTTCATAACCTGATTGCTATTGTTGATCGCAACATGATTCAGATTGGTGGCACGACTGAGGAAGTCATGCCCCTGGAGCCGGTGATAGAAAAGTGGAAAGCTTTCGGCTGGCAGGTAATAGAGGTAGATGGCCACAATTTCTCTGATCTCGATGAGGCAATCGGTTTAGCCAAGGCCGCTTGGTACCGTCCGGCAGTGATTATCGCTCACACTATTCCCGGTAAAGGGGTGGCCGATTTCGAAGGTCGTTATGAATGGCACGGCAAAGCGCCGACGAAGGAAGAGGGGAAGAGGGCACTTGACAATTTAGCGTAATGGGTGTATAATATAAAGCGGATCCGCTGCCTAAATTCATCCCAGAATTAGGACACTCCCACTTTTAATCCTGTTAATATACCAGCCTTCTCCGCCACCTCCAAGGCGGAGCGATAACCTAAAATCTTTCTTGGTTTGTTGTT
>Ga0172379_10001645_pt1 | contig 43559 bp, 41 predicted proteins | sample GrowelOW334metaG_FD_119756 | JGI IMG/M metagenome (GOLD analysis project Ga0172379, IMG submission 119756) | Groundwater microbial communities from an aquifer near a municipal landfill in Southern Ontario, Canada - Groundwater well OW334 metaG | ecosystem: Environmental > Aquatic > Deep... | reverse complement strand
GCTTCCCTGTAAGATTTAACCACTTGGGCAAGATAATACGCGCTTTTCGCCCTGCCCTCGATCTTAAATGAAGATATTCCTGCCTTCCCAAGCTCATCGAGATGATCGATAAGACATATATCTTTTGAATTCAATAAATATGACCCGTGCATATCTTGCTCAACGGGAATATATTCATTCGGGCTTTTTTCTTCGACCAAGTCATATCTCCACCGGCAATTCTGTGAACAATCTCCGAGATTCGAACTTCTTCCGGTCATCCATGAGCTGAGGAGGCAGCGTCCGGAATAGGCCATGCACATCGCTCCATGTACGAAATATTCCAACTCGATGCCCGGTACATTCCTGTGGATCTCGGCTATTTCGCCCAGATTCAATTCACGTGCAAGAATGATCCTTTTCACTCCTTGCGCTTTCCAGAATTTCACGCTCCGCCAGTTCGTAGTGTTCGCTTGTGTTGAAAGATGCACGTCCATGCCGGGAAGTTGCTTGCCTATCATTTCGATCACACCCGGATCACTTGCAATAATGGCATCAGGTCTGTGAGTTTTTAATAACTTCAAGAATGCCTCGATTTTTTTTATATGGGAATTATGAGCAAATACATTCACTGTAATATATATTTTCCTCTTTTTTCTATGAACATAATCAATAGCTTCAATGATCTTATTTTCATCGAATTTATTGATTCTCGCTCTCAAACTGAAATCAGGCAGTCCCGCATAAACGGCATCTGCTCCGTATTCCAATGCATAGATCATTTTTTCATAGCTTCCGGCTGGCGCAAGGAGCTCGATTCTGTTTTTCATGGTCAATTTCTGTTTACGACCTGGCACAGCTTTGAAGTGAAATGCTCCACGGGCGCATAGTCGTCAGTTAATATTATCGCATCGCCGATTTCGATGCCTCCATTCCAATACTTTGTGATCATCTCGCCATACTCGTTTCCGATATTCTCCGCTGCCATATTTCCAATATCATAGTCCTTTTTCACCGCAATAACAACCAGATTCTGATTAATTTCGGAATATTTTTCTTCATTGGATACCGTCGCAAACACATAAACGTTCTTGAACACTGATTTCATCGTTCTGAATTCAGATCTGAAAAATTCCGACTTCTCTCCTCTTATCGAAGATATTACATTCATTACGTATACTCCTTCGTCATTAAGCATGCCTGATATTTGCTTCACCGCCTCCAGTGTTGTCAATTGAAAGGGTACTGTGCAAGTCGAGCTGAAAGCGTCATTATAGATCGCATCGTATTTTTCCGAAACGGCACCGCTCTTTTCGTTCAGAAACTTCCTCGCGTCCATATGGTATGTGCCGAGTCGTTCATTATTCCGATCAAGATTGAAATATTCCTCCGCGATTTTTGTCGTTTTTGGATCTATTTCAACAACATCAACAAAAGTAGCCTCATGTCTTTTTAGTATGTCCTTGGGTATTGTATAAGCGGCTCCCCCGAACACAGCAACTTTCTTCATTTTTCGATTGAATAGGTCCGCAAGTCTGAAATATTTCGAATAAGCGAACGCCAGCTCATCTGAATCCAAATACATTCCGGAATCAAAGGCATTCTCGACAGACATGATGCGCAATGTTTTTCCATCGGAACCTGTCGTATCATATACCCTTATGTGATTATATTCGCTATCCTCATCAACTAAGTATTTATTTGTTTCCGAAGCGCCAGCAACTACGGAGACGCCAATAGCCAAAAAAAAGACGAGCATTAATCTTATCGCTTTATCCTTCTTGCTATTAGCGATCAGTGATATGACACATAGACCGATGGCGAGTCCGTAAAGTATATTCGTACTTCCATAATTCGGTATGAAATAAAAACCGGCCAAAAAAGTGCCGATAATACTGCCGAATGTTGATACGGCGTAAAGATTGCCTACAGTGTTTCCGGAGGTTTCCACATTTTTCATAGCAAGTCTTACGGAATATGGAGATATGGCACCTAATAATATTCCTGGGATAGAAAATAGCGTCAATGCGGCAAATATAGCGGCATATTTTAATTCTAAATGAATACTTGCATCAAGAACGGGCTTTTTCATTACTATGATAAAAAAAACAAAAAGACCGGAGATCAACAACAAATTCGAAAATGTCTGCGTATTGGGATCTTTGTCGGACAAACGTCCGCCCAGATAATATCCAAGGCTCATAGCTCCCAAAATGATTCCGATCAGACTCGTCCAGACATAAATCGACGTTCCCAGTGTCGGCGCAAGTATCCTCGATCCGACCAATTCCAAGATCATGACGATCGCGCCAGTAATGAATACTATGAGATATAATCTTTTGTTTGATATTATCATTTTTCAATTATATCCGCATATCCCGTCATATGTCAATTTGATTTTTTATGCGATCTGTCATAATATTAATCTGTAATTATAAATAATTCCGAAAATGAATTCTGAAAATAAAAAATATGACGCAATAGTTGTCGGGGGCGGTATCAGCGGTCTATTGTCCGCACTGATCCTTTCCAAGGAAGGCAAGAAAGTACTGATAATAGAAAAAAACTCTTATTTGGGAGGGAATTGCCGTACTTATGAGATCGATGGATATTTTGTGGACACGGGGCCTCACGCAATTACGGACTTAGTGAAAGGCCCGCTAACATTCATCATGAAAAAATATTTTACGGTGATCCCTCGCTTCGTGCCGTTCGGAATGTATTATGTCAGATATCAGAATAAATTCCAGGAGTTTCCTCTAACGCTGATCCAGCTTGCAAAATTCGATATTCTCTCGAAAAAAGACCGGCTGCTGCTCTCGGGGGCTCTCATAGACGCCGTTGCTAACTCCTCGCTCAATAAGAATATACTGAACCAGAGCGTATACAGCTTCATAGGAAAATATAATATGTCGCCGAAATCGATCAGATTTCTGGATGCGGTTTCATATTTCCTAAGCGGCAAATCCATAAAAGAAACTCCTGCATGGAGGATTCTCGGCGGGTCGGGATATTTGGATGGCGATACCGGCAGCGCCACAAGCCATTTACGCAAATTCATGAAGATCGCAAGACAGGATTTTTCTTCCCAGGGATATCCGCTTGGAGGCATTCAGAGCATAACGTCCTGCGCAATAAATTCATTCAATAAACCTAATGTCGAGATACATTTGGCTGAAGATGTGACTGAGCTTATTACAAAAGAAGGATCGATATACTCCGTCCGAACACACAAGGAGGTTTATCGATCAGATCTTGTGATTTTTTCAGGCTACGCCAAAGACCTTCCCCGCCTCTGCAGGGCCTTGCCCGCTAAGTTCTCGGATCAGTTGAAAAAAATCGAGCAAACGCTTAGCTTTACTCTTTGGCTCGGTTTTAAAAAAAAATTACCAGAGTTTGCATATATAGGTTCTGAAATATTTTTCGATTCAGAAACGCCTTTTTGGGCAGTTCCTTCGTCTAATTACGATAACACTTTATGCCCCAAGAACAAGCAGCTGGTTGGATTTACAACGATATTCAAAGAAAGCAGTTTTGAAAAACAGCTTAAGAACCTGAAAGAATGTATTTTCAAAGCAATCCCGAACGCGGAACAGAATGTCGAGTTTGAGCATGTTCAAACCATAATACCGGAAAAAGGCGCCATAAAGGTCAATATAGAATTTCCCTCACCCAAAGTGCCCATTAAAGGACTGTATTTAGTCGGTACTGACGCCGATATGAGAAGTATGGGCATTACTCGCGCGGCTTTTTCGGTGATAGAAGCTATTGAGATAATGAAAAAGGATAATGCTATATAGAACATTATCCTTCAGTGCTATTTTCCTATAAGATATGACCTGATCATATCTTTTTTTTGCCGGATTTTATCAATATCCTTTTCCTGGCAATAAACTCCGGCAAACCAGTGATTCCATTCTGCCATATTCAGAGAGCTTACGATCGGCGATATATCCTCAAGTTTTTTCATCGAAGGACTGATCAGTATCCTGCTTTTGTTTGATTTTGGAAATCCCATGATATTAATCAGCACCTCATACCGATTTAATTTCAATTCTTTAGCGATCAACGCCTCGACTTCCTGCACTTTATCGTATCCTATCATCTTACCTGCATCTTCAAAATCATCTTTGCTGAAAATAATGGCTTCCTTGTATAAATTTCTTTTCGTAATGGCATCCATAAGTTGTTTTGCGGGAGAAGAAGACGATCTGAATCTGCTTATGAGATCAATATCATCGAATTCAATGAGCTTTTCGATCTTAAAATCGCCGTTATTAAGAGCTTCAATAAATGCGCTGCGGAGCATTGTATTCGCAATTATGGTCCTATGGTGCATATATACCATTGAATACATCAGGTATCTGGCGATTAGAACGGACTCAAATGCCGGCAGATATTTGATATCGGCTATATAGTCGTCGCCTTTTATCGTATAATTATTGATAATAACATCAGATTCAATAATCCCGTAAGCTACGCCCGTATAATATGAATCTCTTTTCAGATAATCCATACGGTCAACGTCGATCTGACCCGAGATCAGGCTGGCATATTTCCCTTTTCCTTCTATATAATTGCAGATAAGCTCAATATCCAATCCATGATCTCTTAATATTTTTGAAATATTCGTATTTCTGATGATCTCAATGCTTTGCTGCTCGTGGCCCTTCTCCGTCAATTGCCTGACGGCCTTCTCAATGGAATGTGAGAATGGATAATGCCCGATATCATGCAATAAAGCTGCCGCAATGAATTCATCTTTATTTTCAATTGCATTATTTTCTGCGACCTTTTGAGCAAGATAATATGTTCCGATCGAATGCTCGAATCTCGTATGATTTGCAGATGAATAAACAATATAGCTTTGTCCGAGCTGCTTTATATTCCGCAAACGCTGGAATTGCTCGGTATCCATCAGGCTCTTGAAAGGCTCGCCGATTGAGATAAAACCGTAAAGAGGATCTTTTAATATCATGTTTTTATTTGATTTTACACGCCGAAGTTATCGGCCTGGTTTGAATTATCCATATCTTATTCTCATTATCTATGCACCATTCGACATCTTGCGGCGCCTTGAAATAATTTTCGAGCTTTAGAACCTCTGTTGCAAGACCTGTGACAAGATTGTCATCGAAATCAAAATTTGCATTAACCTTCAACACCGACATGCTTTCTCTTTCGATAATATAAACATTCGGTGAAACCTCTCCTGATGCCAGTTTTTCACATGTACCGGGAATAACCTCTATAGACATTGCATTATCATTCATTATGTCCTTTGAAAATGCTATTCCGGAATATTTCGCTTCGATCATTTTTTGAACCAATATCGCCATATTTGCGCTATCATTTTTAATTCTGTTTTCTTTCCTATATACAACAGACCTTGGGGAATAGAACGAAGCCCAGCAGCTCTTTATCGCATACTCAAGATTGTTAATGTCGCCGATATTGATGTATGAATCGAATTGTCCCGCAAAAGACGCCTTGGCGCTATCCTCACTGGAAGAACTGGACCTTGCCGCAACCAGCCGTGAGGCCAGTTTTTCATAGAACAGTCCAAGTTCATCCGCCAATTTTCTGGAGAATTCTATATTCGAAAATTCATTTTTCAAAACATTGTAATGCTCCTCCAATTTCGCTATTTCCGACGCATTGGCCTTATTAATTTCTCTCACTATGGATCCGATCCTTTCAAAGCCGTTCAATTTTCTAAAATACTCAGAGTCGATGACGAACCCATCAGGGACATTGAAATGAGAATATATCTCTGAAAGATTAGCCGCCTTGTTTCCTGCGCTTTTGCTTTGAAGCTTTCCGCCGCTCAACATATAAAAATCCACCTTTTGACCTTTGTTAAGAACAATTCTTTCGTGCACGGACTGATCCGGATTTTTGCGCGCGGTCTCCAGCTCTGCACTAGCTTTGTTCAGTTCGTTGTGAGTTGTTTCTTTTTCAGCCTTTTTTTCAGCATCCAATATCGTAACTGTCGCATTTTTGCCGTCCAGCCTTACAATGCTTCCATCCGGGATGCCGTTCTTCGTCTTTAATTGTATCAGGCACGGCAAATTCATCTCTCGAGCTATTATTGCGGCATGGCACAGCGATCCCCCGCTTTCAGCTATGATCCCTGCAGCCTTCTTGAACAGGATCACAAGATTCGGAGATAATGTTTTTGAAAGTATTATGGAACCCTCTGCGCATTTTTCATAATCACCCATGCTGTTTATATTGACTATGGGTCCGCTGACACTTTTCTTTGACGATACACTTATCGCGTTCAGCCTATTTTTCGATTTATCGGCAAGATCGATTCCCGCCTTTTCATAATATTTTTCATTCTTATACACCAGAACGCTTGGCAATCCGATATTCCTTATCGTTTCAAGATCATTTTTTCTTTTTAGCGCAACATCAATGAGGTCCCGGACCGATCCTTCCGCATCCGGATCGATTTTGCTTAATTCATTTATCTTCAAATAGAATATAAGATCGCCCATTTTACTATTGTCTCCTATCAGTTTATAGCACATCCTCATTATATGCATGTATCTCGCAACTATGAATTTTACATTTTCTCTCCATCTTAATGAATTATCGCCGGGCACCTTGAAACCTGAAAATTTATTGATCCTAAAATCGTCCTCGAAGAGCCGGGGCACAGATATGTCATAGGGATTGAGCGAATAAAATTCGAACTCATCCAGGATCGCCATCGTGTTATTCGTTTCGATATAAGTCGACAGCTTTTCAAGCTCGCATTCGTCGATATATTTTGAATGCTTTAATTTTATTCCGTATTTATTGCATATAAAAGCCGCAATTGAATATTCCATCATTTCCACAGCTCGTTCCATTGCCTCTTTTGCCGTCTTTGCAGGATCATAAATATTTCCTTCACTTGAATAAAAATTATAAAATTCAATGGCGCTTCTGTATGATCTTTCATATCCTCGGATCATTTCATTCGCATAAAAGCTGAATTTTATCATGTTTACAAATTGTCTTGCCTCATCAAAGGGCAATGTCAGCAGATATATCAGATTGCGCAAATCCCATTTCGTTTTTCTTATGAGGTAATTGTTTTTTATGGCATAATCCTTCTCAATACCGGCATTATACATATACCTTTCCTCAACGCTTTTCCTGAAATATAAGGCGTTGCCGACATATACGGCATATTTGGTCTGTTGCGGCCTGACCGCAAATCCTGCATTCGCATAAAGCCTCCAGAAAGGCCCATTTTCATCATATATTCTATCAAAAAAATCTTGCGTACATTCTTTTGACGCGCCCATAAAGTAAGAATTCTCATCTTTCTCCAACACAACAACATCGCCTTCGCCCGTCCCGTAAATATTCAATTTTCCGAGACCCTTAATTTTTATTTGTCTCAATTTTGTTTTCATTTTCTATTGAACATATTTAAATCCGCTCTCGGTTATATATACCCTGTAGCTGTCGAGACACGAACCCCTTCCTTCTATTTGCATTAACGCGCTCTTCTTGGGCTGTGACCTGCTCAGTTCTTCAAATGTCAGATATATAGGACATATCATTCTTCTCGTATTATTGCTGTTATCGTAATAGAAGCATTTTCCCGATGGCATTTCAGCTTTGATGAGCCGTCCTCCCACGTATATCTCGCATGTTCCATTCATATACGGATAGAACCAAATATCTTCCTTGGTTTCAGGCGCCGCAACGGACGCATCCTGCTTCTTGTATTCACCGGCCATTTTCTTGCTCGCTTCAAAATTAATTCCGAAATTAACACTGGGAGCATTTGACACATCCTCGGTTACCGCCGTTTTTTTCGGAAGGTCCTGTTTTTTTATAATGCTGGTACTGATCGAGAAATATGCAGACACGAACGTTATTATAAAAACGATCACAGAAAAAACTATCATCGGCAGAACAATCTCATTCCTCTTGTGCGAATCTGCAAGCGTGTATTTTCTGAAATTATTCAGAGCCATCATAAGAAAGCTCAAAAAGGTAGAGAAAACGCTCGCATAGAACAGGCTTCGCGCATCGATCGGATCAAAGATGGCTATGGAAACAAATGACGTAACTATAATAACAAATATATATCCCAGATATGAAAACGCAATGCCGACAATTTCATGCATCTGCTTCCCGAGATAAAAACGATCCACAAGTCCCCGGCCAGCCATATAGACGGCCGTCATCATAAATGTATTCAATACAAATGATCCGACGGAAAAGGTGGCAATATAAATGATCGGAGGGACTATAATGATCGCTTCCGCAATTTTTGCGAAACAAACAGCGATAATCGATATGGATATTGCCGTATATTTCATCTATTCAAAATTATTATATAAATAATCGAAGATTATGTCGGAATCATTCTTTCCGTCGCCGCATGTATATATGTAATTATAGCTTTCTCGCGTTTTTACTTCAAGATAACCCCATAGAAACTCCCTGTTGTTGCAAAACTTGATTTCACTATTCTCATTAAAAAAATCCGCCTTCGTTAAATTTATGACATCAGCTATCCTTTTGCCATCTGACCGATAAATATCCGACTCCAGAAGTTGGCCGTTCCGTTTGCCGAACACCTCACGGATTATCACGCCATCCGTGAAAATATGATAATCAAGATATCCGCCGTCTTTTTTGCCGTAATAAAAATGAAAAAAATCAACATTACCCTCGCTTGCTTTTGCAATGAGATCCATAGTGGCGCTAAGAATATTCACGACCTCCGAATCGTTGCTTCCTTCTATTGTCGCGAACGATCTCCTGCCGTCGCGTCCCGAGTAATATAAATGATATGACGAACAGCTCTCGCAGCTGATGCCGTCATTTGTTCCGTATTTATTAAAAAATAACGCAACTTTTTCGAATAGCTTTTCCACTTCAACACCCGCATTCAGCATCCTTATTCCGTTCTTTTCTTTATTGTTGAAATCTTTTATATATTTCTCCATGACCACGCCATCTGACATAACGATATATTCCAAAAAACAATTGTCAGCGCATTTTTCGTCTTCTTTTACAATCTCATAATAGGACATGTTTTCTTTAACAGGTTCCGGGGACAGTTCGTCAGTCTTATACCACAAATAAGCCGCAACCATCGGTGCGCTGACAACAACAATTATTGCTAATTTGAATTTATTATTCATTTATTTCTATTGTTATAATTATAACGATTTTCGTCATTATTTGCAACAAAAAAAGACCTGCATAAGGTCTATCGCCTATCGAAAGCTTAAAATAGATCTCCGCTATCCAGCCTGTCCAGATCCACCAGTTCAATTATTTTAATTTCCTTCTCAGGAACTCTTGCCTTTTTCTCTTCGTCCGCACTTTTATCGGAAAAACACAGTCTGCACAAAACACTTTTCGGGTCGCTATTCCCGAAATCCTCATTTTTCACCATGGGCATGCCGCAATTTTGACATTCTTTCATAATTTATTACCAATAACATAAATTAAATATATATGTTCTTGATAAAGCTGAATTTTCTTGTATAAACATAGAATAAATGATATAATATGAAATGTCAAATGATAAAAAATCTAGCTTAAAACAAAAATGAACAAGAAAGCAATGTTGGTAGTATTGGACGGATGGGGAATCAGCCCCGAACAAAGCGGTAACGCTATTCTGAATGCATCCACTCCCAATATGGACGCATTCATAAAATATTATCCCAATACCATACTTCAGGCATCTGGAATTGCAGCAGGACTGCCTTGGGGAAAGATGGGAAATTCTGAAGTAGGGCATCTTATACTTGGCGCAGGAAAGACCTTATATCAGAATTTGCCCCGCGTCTCGCTGTCTATCCAGGACAAAACTTTTTATTCCAACGACGTGCTGCTTAACGCCATAGCCCATTCAATAGACAATAATTCCAATATTCATGTAATGGGACTGCTTAGTGACGGCGGGGTCCATAGCCACATCGACCACCTTTATGCCATATTGGAAATGCTTAAAATGCACAATATTGCTACCGAAAAAGTATTTATACACATATTCACTGACGGCCGGGATACTGAAACAACAGCAGGACTGAAATATTTATCCGAACTTACGCGGAATCTTAAAGAAGAAAATTGGCCGGGCCATGTTGCAAGTATTATGGGTAGATATTATGCAATGGACCGTAATCAGACATGGGACAGAACGAAGATGGCATATTATTGCCTGGCAAACCTGGTCGGCATAAAGGAATTGGATCCGAAATTGGCACTTGAAAAAAGCTATGCCCAGAATGTGACCGATGAATTCATTAAACCGGCCATTTTTCCAGACAAATTCAATAATTACGCGCCAATAAAGGAAAATGATTCGATTATATATTACAATATCAGAGAAGATCGTGCGAGACAGCTTACAAAAGCATTCGCTCTCGATAAATTCGATAATTTCGACAGGGGCGCAAAAATTGAAAACCTATATATTGCCACAATGATGGAATATGAGAAAGGTCTTCCCGTAAATGTCGTTTTTCCGCCCGAAATCGTAGAAAACCCGCTTGGAAGGGTCATAAGCGATAATGGATTAAGACAATTAAGGATCGCGGAAACAGAAAAATACGCACACGTGACATATTTCTTCAATGGCGGAAAAGAATCGCCATTTGAAAACGAATACCGGACGCTTGTACCATCGCCTTCTGTTTCAACATATGACCAAACGCCGGAAATGAGCGCTGATACGCTGACTGAAACCGTTGTTAAAGACATGGACTCAGGAAGATTTGATTTTATTCTGCTTAATTATGCCAATGCTGACATGGTGGGTCATACCGGAAATTTCAAACAAACAATAAAGGCCATAGAGATCATTGATATTTGCCTCGGCAGAATTTATGAGGCTTGCATGCGAAACGATGTTACGCTTCTGATCACTGCGGATCATGGCAATGCTGAAGAAATGTTCAATCCCAAAACCGGCGAAATCATGACTGAACACACGACGAATCCGGTTCCTTTTATTGTTATAAGCAAAAACAATAAATTTGCAACGCCCCGGAAATATGATATAGATATGCGGGTCGGCGGAATGCTTAGCGATGTCGCACCAACAGTTCTTGCCGTTCTGGGACTTCAAAAACCGGATGAAATGACCGGACGAAGCATACTGGATAATCTGCCCACGGAATAAATCATTTCATACGGCGAAAAACAGCCCGAGGCTGTTTTTTTTATTGATCCGTTTTTGTATAAACCTTTCCGTCGCCTATATTCAGATACGGCTTGATCACGTTCCTTAAGACGAATATATTATCGTCATAGTCCTGTATCTTTTTAAGCGCCGGATACCGCCCAAGATCTCCTGTAAGTATGAATGTCGGCACATTTTCGATCGCATTGGCTTTCACCATGACCTGCCCCGAATTCGACTTATAATCGATTATCTCTCTGTTCGACGTCGGTATTCCAAGTATTTTCAGTTCTGCTATATATTTATCGTAATTATAGCAATCAGCACAACCATCAGCCGTCATCAATACAACTTTTACATTTCCGACGGATTTTCCGGACTTGATATCGACGTAAGGCATCATGGCATCTCGAAAGATGAAAACGTCATCCATGATCTCGCCGATATCCTTGAACTTATTGTATAAATTACCGACCTTATCGATCTCGCCCTTGATTATAACAGCCGGAACTTTTTCAATTCGGTATTTCATTATTATCTCCTTTGCTTCATTGCTCCGGTAATCCAAAACGTGCCTTGATACCATATTGACATTCTCAGTCTCTATTTCACTTATCAGTTCGGCTGCATCATAACAATATGGACAATTATTGTCCTTTATCAGAACAATATCAAGATTTGCCGGTCTGTTTTTCTCCTGATATTTAGTCAGCATGCCATTTAACGCCTTGTCGGACTCAAACACAGTCAATAAACTGAAAATCGAAACAATGGCAATGATTGCTGCCAAGGCGACTTCGAACCTATTCCCATTAAGAGATTTTTTTATCATACAATTCATCCGATTTTCTTAATCAATTGAGCGATTGGCTCTCTATATGAAATTATTACAAATTTCCGTTCATTTTTCTCAAAGCATCCAATATTTTCAATAATTCCGACATTTGCAACGTCGTAATGATCAGGATAATGATCAAAACAATGATCAGCCATCTGTTGCTCCGATCGCACAAAGGTACTGCCCTATTCATCTCGGCTGCTGCTACCTCGGATGTATTATTTTCTTCACTCGCACGGTCTTTATCATTTATATTGTTCATTTTTATATATTATTAATTTAACATCCTCCAACCATGTCGGGAACATTTTCCATTTCGCCATTATTCATATTCTGATCGGTAAGATCATATTTTGGTAATTGTATCCCGTTTAAAACCGCAGCGATATCCGGGGATAATTTTCCGCTTTTGATCTCGCCTATGAGTTTACTTATCATCTGTTTCGGAAAGAATAATCCCTTCCATCTTGCAAGTTCCCGCAAGATCTCATCATCGCTGAATTTATTGCCGTAATTCTTGATCAAATGCGCGGCAAGACCTCTCATTGCCTTGGCATGATCGCAATTGCATGTGGGTTTTCCATCGGCATAAGTTAACGCTGTTACCGGACAGCAAAATTCACATGATATTTTTCCTGTTATTTCGGCATATCTTTCAAATTCCAGCTCAGTAAAAATATTAATATTCGGATCGTATTTTTTCATTATATCTATTGATTCCTGCACCCTGTCAAAAGATACATTTAATTTTTTCCCATACAGATCAGGCTGTCCTTTAATCATAACGATCTCAATCGCATCTTTTTGGATATTTCCCGTCAGCTTCAGATCTCTGCCCGCAGGAGTTTCATTTGTCCTTGTATAAATGACATTATAAACCATTTTTGAAAAATAGCCGTCTATCCCAAGCTTCGTCTTTATGTTTATGATAAGCAGCTGATTGAACAATATCAATGCGCACAAAAAAACCATTAGTAAATGCCCGATTCCTGCATAGATATTTCCCTCGGCCGGCTTTTGACAGCCCGCCTTGTTCCGCTCCATTTTTTTAATTTATTTTGTTCCCGTTCACTGACATTTTTTCTCTCCACTCTTTGATCTTTGAATGATCCCCCGACAGCAAGACTCCGGGGACTCTCCAATTCACGCCCTTTACCGGAGAGAACAATTCCGGCCTTGTGTATTGCGGATATTCAAGATATCCTTCTTTTGAAAAAGATTCATCCTCTATTGATTCTTTATTCCCGACAACGCCCGGAATCAATCGAGAAATGGAATCAACCAATGCCATAGCAGGGATCTCGCCGCCCGTTAACACATATTTTCCGATCGAGATATCTTCATCCACCAAATATTTCGACACCCTTTCATCAACTCCTTCGTATCTTCCGCAAATAATTACTACTCTTTTTATCTTAGACATTTCAACGGCTATTTTCTGATTATATATTTCTCCTTTTGCGGACATTAGGATAACTTTAGTATCATTCGAAGATCTCTTGACCCTTGTACCGTCTTTTTTTATTATCTTTAAGTGTTTAAGCATTTCAAAAATAGGTTCAATCTTCAGAACCATTCCGGCTCCCCCGCCATACGTCGAATCATCAACTGTTTTGTGTTTATCGTGAGCAAAATCTCTCAGATCATGAATTGCAATCCTTACCATTTTATTCTTCTGCGCTCTACCTAAAATACTTTCATTAAAGTATGATTCAAAAATCTTCGGAAAAATTGTTATAATGTCGAATTGCATATATATAAATAAATTAATCTTCAGAATTAAATACGATGTCCGAATCTCCCATATGAATTCTTGTTTCTTTGTTATTATAATAATCAGTAATTTTCTTTTCAGCCGATAATAATTTGAAAATTCTCGAAACTTCAATCACATCCTGTTTTTCCATCCCCATTTTCATTAACGACTCAAGTGCTCCTTTTCCATATATATCCGAAATTATGCCCAAATAACCCCTTTTTGCTTGAAACATTCCAATTTGTAAATGGGTTAAAATATCCTTTTGTGTGATATTCATATTTTCTCTTTCGCTTAACTTTTCAGCGACATCCCTAACTAACTCCGTTATAAGAATTACGTGAGGTCGATACCCACCCTTAGAATAAGATATATCCTTATTTTCCATACTTATTTGTAGCGCCGTAACCTCCGTAAGTCCTTCATTAAAATACTTGAGATATTTATTTCCTACACAAGAGGCATACCCCGAGCTTATTACGTGAGTTTTATTATTTTCCTTCACAGGATTATTGCTTATATAGAACTTATGGAGACAGGCAGAATGAACTAACTCGTGCTGTAGCATCGTATTCTCATCTGCATTGTTTTCACCTCGAACAAAAATATCATTGCCTATATTACAGCCATGCTCATTTATATCTCCGCCGATATCTTCATATCCTTTTTTATTGAGAAAATATATATCATCGTTTTCAGCTAAGCGGTCTTTTACATTAAGACCTCTTTCTTGCGCAAATTTAATCAGCCTGATCTTCAACCTATCTTTCAGATTATTTCTGTTCTCGATCATTTCTGGTGTTTCTTCCATTCCAAATTCTTCTTTAAGATCTTGTTTTGTTAATTTTATTTTTTCATTAACAATTTTATCAACTTCCTCCTTGATGGTTTCCCGAGAAAGCAATGATGGCAATTTTGTTGTTGATTTTTCTGCAAAATAAAACTTTTCACGTCTGAATCCAGGCTTTTCTTTTTTATCATCATTGTGCAGGAAATTATTCACATGATCTATATCTGGTTTTTTATCAGAATAATTCACATTTTCTCCAAATTTTTCTCTTATAAATACTCATATTATCAATTCATAATAGATTTGTAATATTTCATTACAAACATTATACACACAAAAAACCGTCTATTTAGAAAATAGCACGGTTTTTCCTTATTGTAAATCCAGAGAAATTACAATTTGAGATCGTTTACCACGTCGTCAACATTCGTTTCTCTCTCTCTTGGAGCTCTTGATCTCAATGAACCTTCCGGTTCCACGATCTTGAAATTTACTCGGGCATTGTTCTTTGCTCCGATAACTCTCAAGAGGTTCCTGATTGACTTAGCGGTAGTACCCTGCCTGCCAATGACTTGGCCCATATCCTCAGGGTTGATATTGAGAGTGATCAGCACTCCCATTTCATCGACTGATCTTTCGATCCTAACATCTTCCGGATGATCGACGATTGATTTTACTACAAATTCAACAAACTCTTTATCTTTTTCCATTCTGTTTTTTCCTTCATTAGCTTCCAGCCAAAATTGCTTGGAATCACTGTTTAACTGATTATTCTTTCTGTAAATCACAGCAGCTTTTTTATAACTTACGACCTTTTATTCGCTTCGTAAAGACGAAATATGTGCTTATTATAATTAAACTGCACATTTTGTAATATAATTATATCAAATTTCGGGATTTTGTCAATATTGCACTTTTATTGTTGCTTTTTTTGTTTATTTCTTGGCCTCTTCTTTCGGCTTTGCTGCAGGAGCTGCCGTAGCCGCCGGCGATGTCTTACCCTTGTCTTCCTCTTTCTTTTTTGGCCTCCATACAACAACCTTTTCGCCTTTTATTATTCCCGCATCTACAAAAAAATTATTCATGGTTGCCGATGTTTGAGCGCCTTTTGACATCCAATAGAGTATTCTCTCTTTATTAAATGACTTTTCTTTTGTGAGCGGATCGTAATAACCCAGAATTTCAATAAATTTTCCTCCCGGAGCCCTTCTCGAATCAGATACTGTAACCCGGAAGCTAGCCCTGTTCTTTTTCCCTATCCTGTTTAATCTTATTTTCAGCATATTATACCGTTATTTATTAACATATTATATACTAATTCATTTCTACGATAATGTCAAACTATCATAGCATTTCGACATCTGATTCGATTTTTCCAGATATATAAATCAATCTATAATACTTGTTAAAAAAGAAGAAGAAAAACAATCCGTTAAGGCCGTTTCCCCCGACCGCATCGGTCTTTAACCTGCACTAACGCTTATTCTTATGGTTGCATTTATTATTTGCCTCGCTTCATACAGATCACGGATCCTGTAATCGGCGCACATTGATTTTTTGCTGATATGACCGCCCTGGGGTCGCTCTATTTTCATAGCAATAATTTCGGGAAATCGTCTTTTTACCTTATCGATCACGATCGCTTTATCGTCTATGAAAAACGCAATATCATCGCGCGGATCGCTCATCAGCAATTCAATTTCCTCGGATTTATCTTTTGCAGTTATTATCCTTTTCCCGAAATTATCAGCAATACCGGAATTATTGATCTTTTCGTACTGAAACCTGGTAGTGCCGAATGAAAGCAAAATAAGTTCGTTTTGCCTGAAATAATTAATAAACTCATAGAAATCCGCATAAACGAAATCCCTTGATCTGTGTATGATCGAATTTATCTCATCCAGAGCTGATCTTTTGTTGTACGGCCTGATTCTTTCAAACAGATCAACCATCAATTCGGAATCAAAACTTCCGCCGGTCATCTCTTTGCAAATTTTATAGAGTTTATCGAACTCGTCACATGTAAATCCTGATCTATGGAATATCATTTTGAATTCAGCCATCATCGCATACATATTAAATATCGCATCATCAAAATCGAGAATAATTTTCATGCCAATTCACCTCCCAAAACCGACTTCGGTCAACATGAATCGTTTTTCTTCTGATGTATTGTATCAAAGAACGGGATCCTTTCTGAATCGATTTATTCAGAAATTTTTAAAATCAATAACATTTTATCGGATTAGAGAAAATATTACGGACTTAAAAAACATTACCGCTTGATATTATACTGCTCGTTCTGCTGACGAGGCGCCGTATTTGATAAAATATAACGCATCACCGCAAAACACATCACAATAACGCATTATAGTTATATTGTCAAATGTTGCTGCCGTTCTTTGTATTTATATATTTTCGTTTCACTCCAAATAATAAGATATTCGAATGTATCATTTTCTTATCTATTTTTCCTTTATTTCCTCGAGTTTGATCGATATTATTTTCGAAACGCCGTCATCGTGCATAGTGACTCCATAAAGTATATCGGCCTGCTTCATCATTTCTCGGTTGTGGGTTATCAGAATAAACTGCGTACTCTTTGAAACTTCCTTTATTATTGTAGATAGCTTCGCGGAATTTGCCTCATCCAATGCAGCATCTATCTCGTCCAAAACCGAAAATGGCGGCGGATTATTGGCAATGATAGCAAACAGTATAGCTATAGATGTCAGCGCCCTTTCACCGCCCGAAAGCATATCGAGACTTGCGATCTTTTTTCCGGGAGGCGCAACATTCACTTCAATACCCGCTATCCTTTGCTTTTTTTCCGCGCTTTCCATTTCATCAGCTTCACCGCCTGATTCTTGTTCCTCGGAACCCTCTTCGCCGGCAGCGGCCTCGCTTTCAGCTTCATATCTTATCGACAAATTCGCCTTTCCACCGGAAAAGATTATCTTGAAATATCTGTCAAATTCATCGCTGATATTCTTAAACGAGCTCTTAAAACGTTTTTCTATTTTTTCATCCAGCTCCCCTATGATCCTCCTCATGGACTCTGATGCCTGATCAAGATCTTTGGATTGCGCAGTCAGAAATTCGAATCGTTTTTCCGTTTCCTCATATTCCTCCACTACAAGCGGATCAATGCCTCCGATCTGCTCGAATTGGACCTTTAACCTTCTGACCTTTTGCCTTGATTCATCGATATTTATATTTTCAAGCTCCGATCCTCCATTGATTATGTTTTTTTCTATTCTCTCATAAACAGGGTTTGCGGTCCCGAGCTCATCCCGCACTTCATTCGTAAGATCCTCTTTTCTGACCTCGAATTTCGCCAGCTCGATCCCTATCCGGTTCATATTATCCTTCAATCTGTTCATCTCTTCCTGTCTGATGCGAAGCCTGCTTTCATATTCATAGAACGCTTTTCTTTTTTCCTTTTCCTCGTCGCTAAGTTCGCCGATCTTCTTCCTGACCTCTTCATATTTTTTCCGGTGATCCTCGATTTTTCCGCCGATATGCCCCTTTTCTTTCTCCAGCTCCTTCAGCTTCGAGTCGTCAAATTGAATATCGTGCTTCTTCTGGCTTATCTTTCCGGACTGAACTTCATCATATAGATCGATTATCAAGGCTTTTATTTCCGCGCCTTCTTTTCTCGCTTCATTGATCTTCTCGGGGTTATCGAAATTCTCAAGAATTGAGGCCAATTTATTGAAAATACCCATGATATTCGTAAGCTTTTCTTTCACGTATTTCAGATTTATAGGCAGAAAGTCGGGATTCTCTATTTTTACCTTTCTTTCGTTCTCGATCTCTATCCTGCCTTCAGTCATCGAAAGGTGCTTTCTCAGGTCATTCATCGTGACTTGTATCGAATCAATTTCATTCCTGAGCTTCTCGAATTCGCCGCTATAATCAACATCCTTGCCATCACATGCCTCCAATTGCTTTTTCAGTTCCTCGATCTCTTTCTCGCTTCCACCGAGCACCTTCTCAACTTCATCCTTCTGCTGCCTGTATATCTCATTGTCTTTGTTCAATTTTTTCCATATAGCGCCATAAAGCCTATTCTGTTCATCACGCAACTCCTTTTCAACCTCTCCGCGCTTCAGCGCTCTTGAAGCCTGTCTTTTCAGAAAAGCAAGCCTTGGCTCGATCTCAACAAGAAGATCGGTTACCCTCACCATGTTTCTTTTCGTTGCATCAAGTTTCTTTATCGTATGGTTTTTCTTGATCTGGAATGCCCGAACCCCTGTCGCTTCCTCGAAAATAACCATCCTTTCGGTCGGAGATGCCGCCAAAATGGAATCAGCCATACCCTGATTTATTACGCAATAACCTCTCTGGCTTACGCCGGACTTCACGAGAAGATCGACAATGTCCGAAAGCCTGACCCTGTTCTTGTTTATCAGATATTCACTGTCTCCGTTTCTGAATAATTTTCTCGTCAGCACAACTTCATCATAATCTATAGGGATCTTTTTATCATTATTATCAAGAAAAAGCGAAACTGACGCAGCGCTCATTTTCGCCTTCTTACTGCTTCCCGTGAATATAACATCTTCTCCTTTCTTGCTTCGGAGACTTTTCATGCTCTGCTCTCCCAGCACCCACTTCACCGCATCGGCAATATTGGATTTTCCGGATCCGTTCGGGCCTACGATCCCCGTGACTCCTTTCGGAAAATCAAGATCTGTCTTGTTTGCAAATGATTTGAAGCCGGATGTTTCTATCCTTTTTAGATACATTGATTTCTCGTTTATTTTTTATTCTAATATGCCGTCCAAATTAACATCATACAGGATCTGATCCTGAACGAGCCTGTATTCAATTACATCACCGTCTTTTAACCAGATCTTCGATTCTCTTTCAGCCTCGATCGGACTGTCTGAACAGTGTATGAGATTTCTGACAGCTCTTCCGTCGATCCCGGCAACACTATAGGAATCCAGCGTCAGATCTCCCCTTATCGTTCCAACATCAGAAGTCAGCGGTTCGGTTCCGCCCACAAGTTTTTTGGTGATCCCCACCGCCTGATTGCCTTCTAGCAGTATCACAAGAACGGGTCCCGACATAAAGAAGTCAATATTCGCTCTCAATATATCTTTTCCATATTCTATCGCCGACTTTTCGACCTTCAATCCGAGTTCCTTCCTTTCATTCACCTGTCTCTCGCCCTTGATCTGAAACCACGCATCATTCTTGTTATAATGCGCCCAGCATTGATCTTCCTTCGGTATGACAAATTTAAAAGCCACAAACTTCAAACCGACTCTCTCCAATCGTCCTATAATATCTCCGACTAGCGACCTCTGGATGCCATCAGGTTTAATAATTACCAGTGTTCGTTCTTTTTTTGGATGTTTTTCCATTGTAATTCGTTTATTTATTAAATATTGATTAAAGACCCGGCATGCTTTTCAGAGAATCTGCATTGTCTTTGTCATAGTCATACACTCCATTAGCCTCTTTGTTCAATTTCGCTATATACTCGTTCCAGTCTTCTTCGCCGAACTTTTTCAGACCGATCTTGTCTAGCAATGCGATTATCCGGTTTTTTCCCTTTTCAGCGTCCGTTTTGCTCGTCATTACTTCAGCTTCATAGAATCTGGAGTGTATCTCATCTTTTGTACCGTATCTGATCACATCCTGAATTGCGATCTCAACACCGTCAACGTCATATCTCAGAATTTTTCTGACCGCTGCCACGCCTTTTCTAAATCCCAAAAGAGCCATGAACGAAAAAGCATTTTTCAGATCGCCGCCTTCCACAAAAACAGATGCCTCCTCCCTGGCAAAAGCTCCGAACTTTCCCTTCTTAACGATCAGTTCGATCTTTCCATTTGTCACCCTGAGACGGATATCCGACTTCCTATCCCCGATGCCCTCAAGAAACGTGGAATAATCAACAAGAAATCGGCTCTGTTTTTTCAAAAGCCTTCCGTTCTTGTCGATATATTTCAAAAGTTGCTTATGCGATTCATCGTCAAGCGGCCCGCGAATCTCGATCTCGATATTTTTAGTATCCATATCAAATAAATTATTATTCGCACCCTACATAGTTCATAATAGCAATTAATAGTTCAAAAGTAAATACTTCACTCGACGGCAACATCGCCCGAAATATCCGTTCTTAATACCTCAATGTTCACATTTTTCAATCTGTTCAGAACATCATCCGATGGATGCCCGTATTTGTTCTTTCCGACGGATATAATGGCTTTTTGAGGAGATACTTTTTCAATGAATTCTGCGGATGTGGCAGACTTGCTTCCATGATGCGACACTTTCAATATATCCGAGTCGATATCAATGCCGCGTCTTATCAGATCGCTTTCAACAAGCGATCCCGCATCACCCATGAGCAATATGGTTTTTCCATTGATCGACGCCTTTAAGACGATAGAATCGTTATTGTCATCGCTGGCACCCGTGCCGGCATCTCCGAAATGCAAAATCTCGGCACTTTGATCGCCTGCATGGATCATTTGGCCGAATTGGGCATAACGTCTTTTAATTCCTTTTTCCGATATGACCGCGTCAAGCTCTTTGCAGATCTGAGTATCGCAGGAATATCTCGTCTGAAGAATCTCGTCAACCTCATAATATTTCAGCACCTCGATCAATCCTCCTGCGTGATCGCTGTCCGGATGCGTTATAACAACTAATTCGATCGTATGATCATAAAAAGGCATATTTTTTCCCAATTCATCCATTATCCTCTTTCCATCGCCGCCGTCTATCAGCACCTGGTCATCGTTTTCCGCCAGAATCAGAGTCGCATCGCCCTGGCCCACATCCAGAAATACGATCTTCGCACGAACGCTTTGCATATCGCTTCCAAAAACCATCAAAATAAAGAAGTTTACAATTCCAAGAAATATAATCAATACAGTCCTTATATTTTTGAACAATGCCATCATATTTCGTTGACAAAATATCCTTAAAGATTATGATTTATCATATGGAGGTGTTGATATTCCCAAAAAAACAAAAAGAAAGACGATTGACGAGAAAATCGAGATAATTCCGATAAATGGAGTAGTGATAAATGTGCCTTTCACGACATTTCTCGGGATCAGGTTCGATGAGCGATATGGCGATACGTTTGTTTATCTTCGCGAAAATAAAGGAAAAAAAATACTTCATGAATTTCATCCCGGATCGGGCAGCATAACGAAACACAAAAACGTTTCAGCGAGCAAATTACGCTCTATACGCAGCGAGATCGCAGAATATGATAAAGACATGGAAGAGTGCGATGAAAGCGCAATGGACCCGCTTAATCCGATAAAAAAGACATCTAAGAAAAAACTGGAGACAGGAATGCCGATGTTCAGTTGATCTTCAAAGCATCCCAAGCTCAAGGCTTCGGGATTTTTTTATTGTTTGCGTTTCCGGACATTATGCTATTCAAAAATGTTTTACCCCGAAGTAATCCTATCAAAATCATATAATATGCGGGCACGAATAAATAATTCGGATCGTCATATCTTATAGCGAACAAATCTATTTTTGAGATATATTTGATCGTCTCCACTTGATATTCGATCAGAAGCCAGATGGGCCATGACAGAACCCTTGCAAGATACAAGCTGAACGTCCCTATGAATATTATGGCAAATCCTCCGATCATGACAGCTATGGCAAACGGCAATACAAGCATATTCGAAACAACAGAAAGGACCGATACGTTCCCGAAATTATACAACAGTATCGGCAAAGCCGCGATCTGTGCGGAAATCGTTGCCATAAATATCGTCTTCATGCCGAATATGTCCCTGATGCCGGACAGATGTTTATCAAATTTCGGATAGATGAACATCAGACCCATCACCGCAAGAAATGAAAGCTGAAATCCCACGTCATATCGGAGCAGATAAGGATTTTCAAGAAGCATTGCGCTGGCCGCAAAAACAATGGCGTTCAGAGCCGAAGGAAGCCTGCCAAGCTTGAACGCTACAAGCACTAATTCGCCCATTATACCGGCTCTGATCGACGAAGACGAACTTTCTATGATCATAACATAAAGTATGATCCCGATCGATGAAAAATAAAATGCTCTGTCCCTCCTTATTCCCAACGACAGCAGAAGACTCATCAGAATGATCGCAATTATGGAAATATTAAAGCCGGATATTGCGAGAAGATGACGCGTTCCCGTTTTATTGAAAGCGTTTATCACTTCTTCGCTTATATCCGATTCGATGCCCAATATCAGAGCATTCATAATGGCGGATTGCGGCTGGGGATATATCTTTTTATTGAGCTCGGATGCAAAATCTCTGATTCCTGCGGAATACCCGCACAAAAGATCTGTGGTATTCTTTACGGATTCTATTTTGGGATAATACATTGTATAATATATACCTTTTGACGCAAGATACATCCTGTAGTCAAAGCCGCTGAAATTACTTGGCATATTGATCTTCCCCTCAATAACAATAGCGCTGCATGCCTTATAGGCGGGATAGTGGGGAAGATATACGATGATTTTTCCAGGAATTGCACTTCCGCTTGCCGAGTTCTTCAGACTATCAAGCACTATTTCCTGATCACTGTTCTTTGCAGTTCCAATATGCGCCATTCTGCCCTCGATTTTAATTTTTCGCCCCTCCTCAAATCCATTTAATTTTACTGCAGCCTCATCATTTTTCACGCGCATTTCTATGCTGACTGCTCCTGCCAGAATGATCAGTATTACAAGCGATAATTTCGCGGCATTGCCTTTTCTGAAAATAAAAAACAGCATCGCCGCGATGCCTGAATAAAATATCAATAGCCAGATCTCAACAAAACAATACGATCCAAGCAGCACTCCGGATATGAATGCTCCGCAAAGAACTAAAAATAATTCCGACCTAGTCATCGATCTCTATGACCTTCTCATGGCTTTTTTCACCTTTAATGATACTGATCCTGCTCCTACTGATATCCATTGCTTCGGACAAAACCTCAACCAGCTTCTTATTCGCTTTTCCATTTTCCGGAACGGCCGTCAGATATATTCTCAGCATCGGAAGTTCGTCATCTTTCGCCCTTCCCTTAAAACCAAGATCAAGCCGATATAAATTGTCGATACCCACCACCTCATTCCTTGATGACCTGGTGATGACCTTGCATCTAAATTTCATGTTTTAATCAGACATAATTATTACATTCCTGCAAAATGGCTTTATTTTTTCAGCCATTATTTCAAGCATTTCCCTGGGATAGGGCACGACTGCTGCATATCCGGCAAGCAGAGTCTTCTCCGGCCTGAATCCCTGGAGTGAATATCTGTCTATCTTTTTGAGTATCTCCTTATTAATGCCATTCAGCCACGCCATCATTACATCTATATCACCCTCATTCACCAGCCCCCTGACAACCGTTGTCCTGAGTTCAAGTTTTTTGCCGCTATTGATCATCAGACCCAGGCTTTTTTCAATATTTTTTACAACGCCATCGCCGCCGCCCAGAATTATATATTTTTTCGGTACCGTTTTTATATCCACCGCCCAATAGTCGACAATGTCGTCCTTTACCAGATTCTTGACGGTTCCCAACTGAGTCGCATTCGTATCGAGCTTGACCAAAAAACCCATATCTTTTATTTTCCTGATGAAACCGCTTAATCCTATCTGCAGGGTAGGCTCCCCTCCCGTTATGCAAACCCCGTCAAGATCACCCTTTCTTGTTTCGAGGAACTTAATAACGTCTTGTTCGCTTATATTATTTTCATAATCTATCTTTTTGGGATCGACTATTTCGGGATTATGGCAATAAGGGCACCTCAAATTGCAGCCTTTCGTAAAAACAATTGCCGATATTTTGCCCGGATAATCAAGCAGGGTAAATTTTTGCATTCCGCCTATGATCATGTTATATTCGTTTCCCGGTTAAATTCGTTTACCACTGTTAACAATATAGCACTATAATCATTTTTGTTCAATTTTATGCCTCCGCTGCCGGCAAAACAAAAAAACATCATAAGATGCTTTTTTGTACAGCATTTGAATATGCTACCATTTGAAACAGAAATCCCATTGATTTGGATTAATATTCGACTACTGCGGTTATTATATTCGGGTATCTCTCCACGTCTTTCTTGGCAAGCCTGTAAGATGTTCCTTCTCCCGGAGTCGCTTCGAGATTATATAAATTACCTGTTTCTTCCTGATATTTAACCATTTTATCCCTCATAAACATGAGCACTTCCTCGGCAAATTTATTTCCCTTTTCAGTGATTATGCCCGACTTTTTTCCCATAAAGTTCAACAGTGCTTCATTCATTCCTATTATTCCGATAGTTGAGAAATGATTTCCCCAGAATTCGCCCCTTTGAAGTTTAATATTCGACAGATAATATTTCGAGTAGGGATACAATCCTTTCTCCGTGAAATTTTCAAGCGTCTTCCTCTTGATTTCAAGACTTTCTTTGGCCAGATCCATCATTTTTTCCAGCCGGACGAAGAAATCGGCCTTATTTTTCGACAAATATCCCAATCTTGGCAAGTTGATGGTGACAACTCCGATGGAACCCGTAAGAGGATGAGCTCCGAAAAGCCCTCCGCCTCTTTTATAAAGTTCTCTCGTATCAAGCCTTAGTCTGCAGCACATTGATCTCGCATCCTCAGGCTTCATGTCGCTGTTAACATAGTTCGCGAAATAAGGAATTCCATACTTAGCGGTCATTTCCCAGATCGGTTCAAGATTAGGGTCATCCCAGTCAAAATCCTTCGTAATATTATAAGTTGGGATCGGAAACGTAAAGACCCGTCCCGAAGCGTCGCCTTCATACATCACTTCTGCAAATGCCTTGTTTATGAGGCTTATCTCGTTTGAAAAGTCCTTATATTGCTCCTTTTGTATGACTCCGCCGATGATCACAGGTTCATCCGCAAGATTTGAAGGCGCCTTCAGATCCATTGTTATATTCGTAAAAGGCGTCTGGAAACCAACTCTGGTCGGAACATTCATGTTATAGACAAATTCCTGCATTGCCTGTTTCACATCCCTGTATGTCAGCTGATCGTATTTGATATATGGTGCCAAAAGAGTATCGAAATTCGAGAAAGCCTGCGCTCCCGCAGCTTCTCCCTGAAGTGTATAGAAAAAATTCACAACCTGCCCCAATGCGCTTCTGAAATGCTTGGGCGGCTTGCTGTCAATTTTGCCCTTTACGCCTCCAAAACCCCTCGTCAGGAGGTCTTTCAGGTCCCATCCGCAGCAATACACGGACAAAAGTCCGAGATCATGGATATGAAAATCTCCACTCACATACGCCTCTCTTATTTCCGGCGGATAGATCTTCTCGAGCCAATACTTCGAAGTAATTACATTGGAAATATAATTGTTCAATCCCTGCAATGAATATGACATATTACTATTCTCTTTGACTTGCCAGTCAGCTTCGCTCAAGTAATCATCAACGAGATCAATGGATTTTTTCAGAACATCATGATTTTCACGTATCAATCTGTGCTGTTCTCTGTATATAATGTAAGCCTTTACAGTATCCAAATAATTTTCGCGGATCAAATAATCCTCGACGATATCCTGCATTTCTTCAACGGTCGGAATTTCGGCCTTGAATTTTCCGCCGCCGTTCCGAACATAGAAACGCTTATTCACTTCATGTTCGATCTTTTTTGCCAGTTCCTGCGCATTCCTCTTTCCGCCTTCGCCCGTAGCAGTCAGCGCTTTATGTATCGCACTTGTGATCTTTGCCTTATCAAACCTGACAACCCTGCCGTCTCGTTTCCTGATTTTGGTCACTTTTGTTTTTTTCTCGTTCATCTATTTTTTATTAATGGCTTACCTAATAAAAATGCTATGATCCAATACCCGTTAATGCTCAACAAAAAACTGCCTTTATAATTTCTGCTCAATATTATTCAAAATAAAGGACAGATCTTTTTATTTTATGTCTAATTTGTTTTTGTTTTTTTAATTTTTCAATCTTCGTCTTCGTAATCCTTTTTGATCATTTTTCTTCTTATAAATGCCGGAATATCTATTTCGTCGTTATACTTAAGAGGATTAATTTTGGATTCAAATGTTTTTTCTTCTTTTTCCTCAGCAATTCTTTCAAACACAGGCTCATCATATTTCTTGCTTTCCTGAGCAGGGATCGTCTTTGAAATAAGATCTGAGTTCTGAGCTTCAACATTCATTTTTTTCGACGGCACCTGATTAACTGGCTTTTCGGGAACATTTTCACTTTCTTCGCGCTTTAGTCCTTCTTTTTCGAAAAATTTCTCGATTCTACTTTCGCTTTTTTTCAATCCCAAGCTCGGACGAAAACTGCTTCGCGAGATAATTTTTTTATGGACCTCGTCTCCGAATCCGGTGGCGATAACCGTAACCTTTATCTCTCCCTTCTTCAATGTTTCGTCGGTAATGGCTCCGAATATGACTTTTGCATCAGGGTCTATGGATTCAACGATCACGTTTGCCGCTTCATTCACTTCCATCATAGTAAGGTCCAACCCTCCGCTTATGTTGAACAACACACCCTTTGCTCCATGTATCGAAATATCCAAAAGAGGGCTGTTTATCGCCTGTTTTGCCGCTTCACTTGCTCTATTTTCACCGCTTGCCCGCCCGATCCCCATCAGCGACGTTCCCGTGTTTTCCATGACAGCCTTCACATCCGCGAAATCCACATTAACGATGCCGGGAATTGTTATAAGATCCGAAATTCCCTGTACGGCTTGCCTGAGTACATCATCTACTATCTTAAATGAATCAAGAAGCAATGTTTTTTTGTCTATTATCTGCAACAATTTGTCATTGGGGATCGTAATGATCGCATCAACCTGTCTTCTTAATATTTCAAGCCCTTCGTCAGCTATCCTTCTTCGCTGTATCCCCTCGAACAAAAAAGGCCTCGTGACCACTGCAACGGTCAATGCACCGCTTTCCTTTGCAACTTCAGCAATTATCGGAGCAGCTCCCGTGCCTGTTCCTCCGCCAAGTCCGCATGTAACAAAAACCATATCTGAATTTTTCAGAGCATCCTGAATCTCGTCTTTATTTTCTTCCGCAGCTTGCCGTCCCATGTCAGGATTCATTCCTGCTCCCAGACCTCTAGTTAAGTTCTTTCCTATATGAATTTTTTCAGTCACCCTGCAATGATGCAGATCCTGAGCATCAGTATTGACTGCAATAAAATCTATGCCTTTCAGATTCGCCTCAGCCATGCGGCTTATCGCATGATTTCCGCCTCCGCCCACCCCAATAACCTTGATCCTCGCAAATGTTTCAAGTTCCGGCTTAATTTCTTTCATAATATATTCATAAATTATTATATTCTAATTTCATATTACATTTTTTTTTATTTTCACGCAAATCCATATTTTTTCGTTTTCAAGGCAGCAATGTTTTGAATAATTTCCTGATCTTTTTTCCTATTTTATCGATGGATATCTTATCCATCATACCGCTCGAACTTGACTGAAAATAACCGTTCTCATCAGACTCCCACAAAATCAATCCGATAGAGGTCGCAAACGAAGGATCATCGACGCGATCAATGATGCCATCCATCTCCTTCGGATATCCGATCTGCGCCGGAAGCCTTAACGCTTTTTTCGCAAGATTCACGATTCCCGGAAGCTTTGCTCCGCCTCCGGTTATAACGACCCCCGAAGGAAGCATCCCGCTTTTATCGATCTTTTTCAACTCGTCGTCAACCATTGAAAAGATTTCATCCACCCTCGCCTCGACTATTTCCGCAAGATACTTGCGACTGAACTCCCCTTCTTCATTTTCATCGAATTCAGAAAGTACGATCTTTTCATTCTTACCGACATCCGACGACTGCACTGTTCCATATTCAAGTTTGATCTTCTCTGCAACGTCGATCGACGTCCTGAGTCCGATCGCAACATCATTCGTAATGTGCCCCGCACCCACCGGTATGACGCACGATAGCAATATGTTTCCATCCTCATATACCGATATCCCTGTAATTCCCTTTCCAATATCAACAACTACAACACCCAATTCTTTCTGCCTTTTTGTCAAAACCGCCTTAGCTGCTGCAAGATTTGAGAACACAATACATTCAACATCTATTCCCGACCGTTCTACGCATTTATTCAGATTCTTTATAAACGGCGTCGTTCCTTCAACAACCAGAGCATTGACCTCCAGCCTGACGCCATTCATTCCCACAGGATCCTTTATTTTTTCCTGCCCGTCTATTGTATAATTGCAGGGAAAAAGATTAATTATCTCTTTGTTATTGGGGATCGATATGGCCTGAGCCGCATTTATGACGCGCGCCACGTCGTCCTCGCTTATCTCGCCATCCGCCCTGGATACGGCAACAACACCTTTTGAAAATTGCGAAAAAATATGACTTCCGTTAATGCTTACTATAGCATGCTCAACCGGAATTCCCGCCGTTCTCTCGGCCAGTTCCTTCGACTCGACGATTGACCTTATTACTTCTTCCACGTCAACAACAATACCCCCGTTCAACCCGTTCGACGGTGCAACTCCAACGCCCAGCACCATAAGCTTTGAAGTATCGCTTTGTTTTTGGGCAATTACGGTCCTGACCGAACTTGTCCCTATATCCAGCCCGACTATGATATCGTCTTTTGACATAATATTTGTTTTTTACCTCCGCTGCAATTATCGTTTTAACTAAAAACAATTAACTTCGAATTCTATCGAGTTATACATTACATTATAATACAAAACAAAAAAAATAAAAAGCTTTTATACTCCGATACGAGGACCAAAAATTATCAAACCAATGATCACAGCGCCAATGGCCGAAATAAGAACCGCTGCAGCCATCATGTCCTTTATGATCTTCGCGTATGGATGAACTCTGGGCTCAAGAATATCCACAACCCTTTCAAATACACTATTCAGAATTTCTAGCACCAGGATCAGCACTATTATAAGGACCAAAGTCAATTTTTCCCACGCCCGAACATCAAAATATTGAGCAAAAAAAATAACAATCGTCGAAATTATTATCTGTATCCTGAAATTTTGCTCTTTTGCCGCATATTTAATCCCCCTTGAAGCGTTTATTAAGCTCCTGTAAAAATTTTTTATACTGAATGGCATCGTATTTTGATCCTTAAGATATTACAGTTCCGAAAGCAACCTGTTTTCAGTCCGTTGCATAATGCGCGCATCTTTATCATCCTCATGATCGAATCCCGCGAGATGCAATATTCCGTGAATTAAAAGTATTGACAGCTCCTTTTTTAAGCTATGCCCCTTCTGTTTCGCTTGCTCTTTGGCACGCTCAGTGCAAATGAATATTTCACCTAAATTTTCAGGAATATCGCGGGGGCTGACAAACGGATCTTTCTTGCTTCCGTAAGTATTTCCGAAAGACAGCACGTCAGTTACCTTGTCCTTTCCTCTGTAAATTCTATTGAGATCTCTCATTCTTTTTTTTCCGATGAACACCAAGTCGAATTCCGCATCATCTTTATGCATCGATCTCAAACTGCTTTCAACTATATGTTTAATGTATGCCTCATTGACAGTTTTTCTTGATAAATATCTTATATGAAACGGCATATATAAATGTCCTTATTGGATTTTTCCAAGCTCATCTCTGACAATAGAGCTTACGGTTTTGCCATCCGCATTGCCTCCCGTTTCTTTCATAACTTCTTTCATGAGTCCGCCGAAATCGGAAGATTTGCCGAGGCCGGTTTTTGATATAACATTCTTTACGATAGTTCTTATCGCCTCTTCGCCCATTTCCTCCGGAAGATACTTCTGTAAAATTACGATTTCACTTTCTTCCTGCTTAACAAGATCTTCTCGTTTTCCCTGTTTATACATTTCCACAGAATCTTTTCTTTTTTTTACATTGCTTTTAATTATCTTTACAACATCGTCGTCACCGATCTCCTTTATGAGCTCAATCTCCTTGTTCCGTATATCCGAATTCAGCAACCTCAAAACTGACAAAGATATCTTGTCTTGATTTTTCATGGAAGCCTTGAGATCACTCCTAATTTTATCTTTTAAGCCCATTTATTTAATTTATTGCGGAAATAAATTAATACTTGCTGTATTCTTCTTCAAGCTTGCCCAATTTTCTCAATCTTTCCTTTTCGCTCACGATCTCATTTCTCCTGAGTGCGCTTTTTCTTCTCTCGGTCCGGCTCTTTGTCTTTTCCTTGAACCTTGAATTTCGCGCTTGGATAAGAAGACCGCTCTGCTGTACTTTTTTGGAAAATCTTCTCAGCAGGCTTCCGACGCTTTCATTGTCTTTTCTTTTAACTTCAATCATTTTACACCCCTAAAAAATTAATATTTATAATAAAAATCGACTGAGTTGATTATAACACATTAACTTAGCTTGGCAATACCCTCACCCGAAAATGCTATTCGGGACTATGCCGGTCTGATATTTTCATAAAGCCGCGCTCCGCCCAGCAAATGCATATGAATATGCCCGATCTCCTGTCCGCCATTTTTTCCGACCCTTACCAGAAGCTTGTATCCACTTTCGGATATCTTCATCTGCTCGGCTATTTTCTTTGCTGCTATTATCATCTTGCCCATCAGAGCCTCGTCGCTATCTTTTACGTCAACGACAGATTCAATATGTTTTTTGGGAATGACCAGAACGTGCACCGGCGCAACGGGATTGATGTCCTTAAAGGCTATTATGTCTTCATTCTCAAATACCACGTTTGCAGGTATTTCTTTTTTTGATATTTTGCAGAATATGCAATCCATTTTTGTTTTTATTTGATAAATTTATGCGAGTCTTCTTTTGACTTCAGTAACCGCGTCTTCCAATGTCACAACCTCCTGCATCCCGCTTTCCATATCCCTTATTATAACCGTATTGTCCAATGCTTCCTTCTGACCGATTATAAGAGCTAGCTTGCTGCTATACCTGTTTGCGATCCGAAGCTGCGACTTTATGCTGCCCCGCCCCACAGATTCACCAACGGATATATTCGCATCTATTAGCTTGTCGAATAGCTTTAATATTTTTTTTCTGGCTTTATCTCCGAGCTGCACCAGAAATACTTCCTTTTTGATTTTCATATCAATACTTATCTTTGCTCTGATAAGCTGCTCGATCACCCTCTCGAGGCCGAATGAATATCCCACAGCAGCCGTAGGTTCGCCGCCCAGCGACTGTACGAGATTATCATACCTGCCGCCGCCCCCGAGAGACAGCTGCCTTGAACCGCCCTCCGGATCCGCCGCCCAGATCTCAAACACTGTTTTTGTGTAATAATCAAGGCCCCTCACCAGACTGGAATTCAATACATAGGGAAGCTCCAACTCATCAAGGAATTCAAGTACGTTCTTGAAGTGATCATGACATCCCGTACATAAACTGTCGATTATTTGAGGCGCTGATGATGCGACTTGCATGCATTTTTCTTCTTTGCAATCCAAAAGCCTTAGCGGGTTTTTAAGCAATCTCCTTTTGCAGTCGGTGCATAATTTATTGATTTTCATTTCATAATAATCCGTCAGAACATTCTTGTAGTTCGATCTGCATTCCTTGCATCCTATGCTATTGATCTGAATCGTCACATTTTTCAAACCGATTCTCTGGAAAATCTTCCATGCCAGATAGATAACCTGCGCATCAACTGCAGGACAGGCATCTCCGAACACCTCAAACCCGAATTGATGGAACTCTCTGTATCTTCCCGTCTGAGGCCTGTCATATCTGAACATCGGACCCTCATAATAAAGCCTCACGGGCTGTGACCACTTGCTCATGCCATTCTCTATATACGACCTCACTATGCCGGCAGTCCCTTCGGGCCTTAATGCAACTTTTTCATCACCCTTGGTCTCAAAAACGAACATTTCCTTCTCAACTATATCCGTCAGCTCGCCAACTCCGCGTTCGAACAAATCTGCGAATTCAACAACGGGCGTTTCAATTCTTCCAAAACCGAAATTCTGGCACAGCCTCCTGCTCTCACTGATCACATAATCCCAGAGCATCTGTTCCGGCGGCAAAACATCCTTCATTCCCCTTACGGTTTGTATAGGATTTGTCTTCTTTCGCGGTTTCTTTTCTTCTTTTTTTTCGATCTTTTTAACTCTTGGCATTTATTTGAAATTTACTTTATAAAATTAAGACAATACGCCTTGAATGAAATTCTCTATTTTGCTGATATTTTCAGGATCATTCTCAACATCGTTCGGTCCCTTTGCGATAAAATCCAGATCACCCACCAGGATCATTCCAAGCTTATCCGCAACGACATCAAAATTCGAATTTAGGCGTTTAGTTGAAATAGGACCGCCTCCGCCGACAGAGATCACTACCATTTTTTTTCCATTCATCTTCCCGCTTGTGCAATATGGCCTCAATCTGTCAATGAAATTTTTCATAAGGCCCGTATAGCTGTCGAAATAATTCGGACTCGCGAATATCACGAGATCGCTTCTCTCCATCCTGTCATATATGTCCTGCATGCCGTCTTTGATCTTGCATTTATTGGTAGCATCGCATTCAAAGCATCCGTCGCAAAGCTCGATCCTTTTCTCGCGGAGAAGAATCAGGTCCGTTTGATGCCCCATCCTGTCCGCCTTTGTCAGCACTTTATTCAGAATATATTCGGTATTTCCCTTTCTCGCACTGCCGCAAAAAGCAATTATTTTCATATTCACGAAATTATTTTATTAAAGCGATTACGGATTCTCGTATTGTGCCCCTTCGAATATCGCAAGATCATTATACGGCCACGCTCTGATCAGTGCCTTTCCGACAATAAAATGTCTATCCAAAACGCCCCACCATCTTGAATCCGCGCTCGCAACTCTGTTATCTCCCAGAACGTAATATTCGTCATTCTTAAGCTCGGCAATATAATTACCCGTAGTGACGGTTGTCTGCGGTATGTATTTATCTTCACCGACAACAAACCCCTCCGGCCTTGCATTATTATAGATCCGTATAGTGTTGTTTGATATTTCAATTTTTTCACCCGGCAATCCAATTATCCTCTTAATAAAATATTCGTTAGGATTTTTCGGATATTTGAATATTATGACATCTCCTCTTTTTGGCTCACCGATCTCATAGCTTAGCTCGTCGACTATCAAATAATCGCCATCATGGAAATTAGGCTCCATGCTGCTTCCGCTCACAAAAAAAGGCTGCATTACATAAGTTCTGATGCCTATTATGACAACAAGACTTATTATCACGATCTTTGCAGTTTCAGCTGATAATCCCAATATATCTTCAATGATCAATCTTAATCCGCTCGATTTTTTTTCCCCTTGATCCATACGATATTTTCCAATTTCATTATGAATTAATTTTTACATGATAACTACAGAATACAACTTTTAGACCCGCGAGTCAAATATTCTCCTGCTTCTTTTTTTGCCTAATTTATCGCACCTCGCCGCGCAATGCCGCTTTTCATTAGACACTTCCACCGCATTATTGTAGAATAAAATTGAACTGAATTCCATATGCTGAAGATTGCCGTAAAATTCTTTTTTCTGATGCTTTTACTTGCACTCATACCGCTCGTTGGTTTTTCATATGAATTTTTTCAGACCGGAAATAAGATATTTTCGAAGAAAGAAGGTTCTGATTCCATAATCAAGCAATTTTCAGAAATGATCTTCAGTCCGGCGCAATCCCTTGATGGTGAAAATGAAGACAGCATCAACATACTCCTTCTTGGGATCGGAGGAAAACACCACAATGGAGGAGATCTCACAGATACAATCATGATCGCAAGAATAAAGCCGCAAAAAAAAGAAGCCGCATTTATTTCGATACCCAGGGATCTTTTCGTCCATGTTACGGAATTGAACATCGGAACAAAGATCAATGCTGTCAAGGCGCTCGGCGACAAAAATGGCAAAGATGGCATGCTCCTTCTGAAGAATACGATCGAGGAAATATCCGGCCAAAAGATCAATTATTATCTGCAACTGGATTTTAGCGGGTTCACGAAGATCATTGATGATGTGGGCGGAATAGACATTGAGCTTGAAAACGACATTAATGATCCGACATATCCCAATTTTTCCAATGGATACGACCCATTCTATATAAAAAAGGGCTTGCATCACCTTGACGGAGCACTCGCTCTCAAAGTCGCAAGATCGAGGCACAGCAAAATGGGAGATTTCGACAGAATAAAAAGACAGCAGAATATTCTCAAGGCGTTCAGGCAGAAAATATTTGAAAAATATTCCAGTGTCGACATCATGGCATTCAAAAACATATTGACCGACCTGGGAGACCATCTGCAAACGGACATCGAACCGAAAGAGATCCCGAGATTCTACAAAATAGCGAAAGATATCGGAAATCACAAGATCACAACGGAATCCATAGACACGAGCAACTATCTTGCGCGGTCGTATGTCGGACTGGGATACACCCTCGATACAAAATCAAAAGATTATGAGAACATCAAAAAATTCAGCGAAGACATTTTCACTCTTTCCATGAGCGATGAGGAACGAGATTCCATAAAAAAAGAAAGTGCCACCATTGAAATTAAAAATGCCACCGGAACGCCTGATGTTGCAAATACGGTTGCAAGGGACCTTGAATCTTACGGATTCAGGATAATCAATTCGACAAACACAGCGGATGAGACGGCTTCGGGAGTAAAAATATTGAACAATTCCAATGGCCTCAAGCCGCTGACCCTTTCCATCCTCAAAAGCAAGTTTCTCGCGATGCTTGAAGATGGAGCGGATATCTCGGATAGTAAAGCGGATTTTGTCATACTCCTCGGTAAAGGATTCTGAAAATTAAAACCTAAGCATTGGAATGGTATTAACAATGCAAAATATCCGTAATTAATTTTCATTTTGTATTTTATCTTTATCAATAATTATTACAATTTATGAAACTGATAGTCGGCCTCGGCAATCCGGGAAAGGAATACGAGCGAACAAGGCACAACGTGGGATTTATTGCGATCGACAAAATAGCCGGATCTTTCAATTTTGAACCCTTTGCATTCGAAAAAAAATTTAATGCGCTTCTTTCTTTCGGGAACATAAGCGGCGAAAAGGTGTTGCTTCTGAAACCGCAAACATTTATGAACAGTTCAGGCGCGTCCGTGAGATCGGCAATGGATTATTATAAAATATCGAACAATGATCTGTTGGTGATCCAGGATGAGCTCGATATCGCGATCGGAGAATTTAAGGTAACAAAAGACAGGAGCTCGGCAGGTCACAAAGGGATACAATCGATAATCGATACTCTTGGAACAAAAGATTTCACCCGATACAGAATAGGCATAGAATCCGACCGCGGCAATATGGCATCAGAAGATTTTGTTCTCGCAAATTTATCGGCCGCAGAATCGGATATCTTAAACGGAATTACGGATAAGATCCGTGACAATATAAAAGAAAGGATCTGAGATCCTTTCTTTTTCTGTTTTCTGCCATAAACTTTACTGCCTATAAGCGTAAGGTCTGTATTTACAAGAAATAAAGACCTGAACATTAGGCCGCTATGCAACTATAGGAGGTATTGTTGCATCATAGCCGCTAATAGACAGAAAAGTGCATGGCATTGCCATCTTTTACATCCGGCATACTGCCTATAAGCGTAAGGCCTGTATTTACAAGAAATACATGCCTAGACTTAAGCTACTCGCACAATATTAGGAGGGATTATTGTGCTTTCACAGCTCATAGACAGAATGCCGCCCATAAAATCCTAGTTGCTTCCGATTGTAAATGCAGCAAAATAAAAAACCTCCAGATTTTTATTAACATCCCAGTATAGCATATTATATTTTATATGTCAATATCTGAGCGTCAATATTACAACGCATTTAATCTCATGCCGTTCATGGGTCCGGCCAAACTAAAAATGCTTCTGGCGCATTTTAAATCTCTTGAAAATGCTTGGAGATCCGGCATTGATGATCTTCTGGCGTCGGGCATCGAAAATAAAACGGTTCTGAGGATGATCGATTTCAAAAAGAATATCTCTCCGGAAAAAGAATACGAAAAACTTGCCGAAGAGAACATAGAACTGGTGACGTTTAAGGATGAACGCTTTCCAAATCTTCTTTTGGAAATATCAAGCAGTCCGGCCATGATATATCTAAAAGGTTCTCTGAGCAATAGCGACATCTGCCTTGCCGTTGTCGGATCAAGAAAGCTTTCGCCATATGGAACTCAGGCCGCATCATTTCTCTCAAAGGAACTTTCAGCATCCGGATTGACTCTGGTGAGCGGACTTGCTTTCGGCGCAGATACTGTTGCTCACCTTGAATGCGTGAAGCAAAAAAAACGTACGATCGCAGTTCTCGGAGGAGGCTTGGACGAAAAAAGCATATACCCCCTGAGCAATCGCAAGCTGGCGCGCGATATTTCCGGCTCTGGAGCCCTCATCAGTGAATACCCAATAGGTACCCCGCCGCTTAAACAGCATTTTCCCGCAAGGAACAGGATCATAAGCGGACTCTCGAAAGGAGTGCTTGTTATCGAAGCATCTGAATCTTCCGGATCTCTTATAACGGCCAAATTTTCACTTGAACAGAATAGAGATGTTTTTGCGGTTCCGGGCAGTATTTTTTCCGGCAATTCGATCGGTACGAACAATTTGATCAAGCTCGGAGCGAAACTGGCTTCTCGTCCCCGCGATATACTTGAGGAGCTCGACATTGAAACTTCGCTTGACGCATCGAAATTGAAAGATATAATTCCCGATAATGATGACGAGAAACTGATACTGGAAAATCTGGCTCGTGATAATGCCACTCACATTGACCAGCTCTCAAAAAACATTAAAATGAATATGAACTCGCTTTCAAGTTTATTGACACTGATGGAAATTAAAGGTAAAGTCAAAAATATTGGCGGGATGAGATATATTATTGCAAATTAAAATTTTAAAAATCAAAATGAAAAATGTCAATTGAATTTCTGTTTCATGAAAATCATTAACATTTTTCACTTTTATTTTTTCATTTTAATTTTTTTTCTATGCCAAGCAAAAAACTTATTATCGTTGAGTCGCCCACCAAGGCCAAAACCATCTCAAGATTCCTTAGCAAGGATTATATAGTAAAGTCATCTTTCGGGCACTTGCGCGACCTTCCCAAGAGCAAGCTCGGTGTTGACGTTGAAAATAACTTCGAACCCGAATACATTATCAGCCCGAAAAGCAAGAAACATGCCGCAGAACTGAAAGAAGCCGCGACAAAATGCGATGAGGTTATAATCGCATCGGACGAAGACCGCGAAGGAGAAGCCATAGCTTGGCATATCGCACAGATGCTGAATTTGGGTGATTTCGGAAAGAAAAAAGGTGCCAAGGATTATAAACGCATAGTCTTTCACGAAATAACCAAAAAGGCGATAGAGGATGCGCTGGAAAATCCGAGAAAAATTGACATGGACCTTGTCGATTCACAGCAAGCGAGAAGGATACTCGACCGGCTCGTGGGCTACAAGCTGTCTCCTCTTTTGTGGCGAAAGATCAGATATGGACTTTCTGCCGGAAGAGTGCAATCGGTCGCAGTGAGGCTCATTGTCGAACGCGAAGACGAGATCAATAAATTCAAACGCGAAGAATATTGGACGATCGAAACAGATCTTTCCAGAAAGAACGATCCAAGCGCACTCTTCAGGGCAAAATTGATGAAGGAAAACGGAAAAAGCATTCCAAAACTCGGCATAAAGACAAAAGAAGAATCCGAAAGGATCAAAAATGATCTGAAAAATTCCGAATATAAAGTTTCTTCAATTACAAAAAAGGAATCAAAAAAGAATCCCCTTCCGCCTTTCACGACCAGTACTCTTCAACAGGCCGCAAACAACAGACTGGGATATAGCTCGAAACAGACCATGATGATCGCCCAGCAGCTCTATGAAGGAATTGAACTTGGTTCAGGCGGTGCTACCGGACTCATCACCTACATGAGAACCGATTCATTGAATTTGAGCAACGATTCGCTTCTGAACGCGGAAAAATACATAAAAGAAAATTTCGGCAATGAATATTACGAGAAGCGGCTTTATAAGACCAAATCGAAAGGCGCACAGGAAGCGCATGAAGCCATCAGGCCGGCAAACCCGTCGCTTTCGCCTGAGTCCATAAAGGAACACCTTGATCCCAAGCAATTCAAAGTTTACAACCTCATCTGGCAAAGAATGATCGCCTCCCAAATGTCCAGTGCCATATATGACCAGACAGGCATCGACATCAGCGCCAGTGAAAAATATGCACTAAGGGCAAACGGATCAGTGTTGAAATTCGAAGGATTCCTGAAAGTTTATCCGGTCAAATCCGAAGATACGATCCTCCCGGTCATCGATAATGGCGAAATATTGGATCTGAAAGATATTTTAAATGAACAACATTTCACTGAACCGCCCGCTCGATTCAACGAGGCAAGTCTTGTAAAGACCCTTGAACAGCTGGGCATTGGAAGACCTTCGACATATGCGCCGACGATCAGTACGATCCAGGAAAGAGGCTATGTCGAAAAGATCGAAAAACGATTCCATCCGAAAGAGATCGGCGTTCTTGTGAATGGACTTCTCGTGGATAATTTTCCGGAGATCGTCGATGTTCAATTCACGGCAAAAATGGAAGCGGAACTTGATGAGATAGCCGAGAATAAAAAAGAATGGGTACCGGTGATCAGCGCATTCTATAAGCCATTCTCGAAAAATCTCAAAGAGAAGGAAAAAACGATCGACAAGAAGGAGCTCACCGAAGAAAAAACCGACGAGAAATGCGAAAAATGCGGATCCCCCATGGTCATTAAACTTGGAAGATTTGGAAAGTTCCTTGCATGTACGAACTATCCCGAATGCAAAACCACAAAACCGTTCGGCGACGAGAAAGCGCTGCAGGATGAATTTTCAGGTGAAATTTGCGATAAATGCGGAAAACCCATGAAAGTAAAGCGCGGAAGATATGGCACTTTTCTGGGATGCAGCGGCTATCCCGACTGCAAGAACATAAAACCGATCGTAAAATCTACCGGCGTCAAATGCCCTCAATGCAAAAAAAATGACATAGTTGAAAAAAAATCGAAGCAAGGAAGGATCTTCTATGCCTGCAACGGATACCCGGATTGCAAATTCGCGCTTTGGTCCAAACCCACGGGAGAGCTGTGCCCCAAATGCAATAGTCTAATGCTTTATGCAAAAAATGACACTGTTGCGTGTTCGAATAAAGAATGCAAATAGATATTTAGATACATAAAAAAGTCGTGATCATTTCACGATTTTTTGTTATGACGTTGCATCTTCTCTTATTCTCTTCAATTTTTCGATCAATGCTTCGATCTCGGCTTTTTTCGCCGATTATGATGTCATGAAAATATATTTTTGGTAACTATCCGCGGTTTATTAACAGAATCAGGGATATTTGTTAAAATAACATAAGGATAAGTATGCTTATTTTAAAGACCTATTTTATCCTTTTATAATATTCATAATATGTTTGAGGCATAATTAATTTGATAAATATATATGGAAAAAATAAAGATCGGCATTTCGGGAGATGAAGGCAGTTTTTCGGAGCAAGCCGCAGTGGAATATTGCCGCAAGAATCAAATAACCGAGTACGAACTGGTGTATCTGATTTCGGTCGAGAAAGTCCTTAATTCGCTCGAGAACAAGAAGATCGACCTTGGCATTTTTCCAATCGAGAATTCGAATGGTGGAGTAGTTATCGAAAGCATATATGCAATGAGCAGATATATTTTCAAGATCAAGGACATATTCGAGATCCCGGTGATACATTGCCTGCTGACAAAAAAAGGCGTTTCCAAGGATGACATCAAAAGCATCGCGTCTCACGATCAGGCGCTGAAACAATGCAAAATGTATCTGAAAAAACAATGGTCAAAAGCAGATCTCAAAGAAACGGAAGATACGGCCAAGGCGGCAAGGGATCTTTCGGAAGGAAAGCTTGGCAATGAAACTGCAATACTTGCTCCCGAAAGCTGCGCCACCCTTTTTGGGCTCATGATCATGGAAAAGGGCGTTCAGGACCTGAAATTCAATTTCACGAGTTTTCTCGCTGTCGAAAAATAATGCTATATAAAAATAGCATCTCTAAATGCTATTTTTATTATGCTCAAATATGAATACAGGCCTTCTATTACCGCTTTTTTACAATCAAGAAAGTTGTCGTATTGAAAGGATCATGGTGCATATTGTAAGACAATATGTTCAAATTATAAAGCTTAGCCGCAACCTGAGACGCAAGTGTCGCTGTCGTTCTCGGAAGCTCGCCTTCCGCTATCCTCTTTGCGCATAAAGCGGTATCGTCGTCGTCTTTTCCGTAGGTTATTTTCAGATATGGGTATTTTTCTGCAAGGGTTCTTTTGCACTGGCTGACGGCCTGCGGATGGCCGAAAACTTCATTTATATTTTCTATTTTTTCGCTTGGATACGAGAGAAGACACTGCATGATCTTCATCCCATAGACAGCCATGACCTTATACGTGTATTTTCCCATGGGATCCATGCTTGTAACATAGGCCCCCGATCCGGAATTTGCCATCGCAAATATTCCCCTGTCGATCTTGCCTTCATCCAGCTCGCGCAGAACATTCTCGGCAGTTACAAGAAACTTGAGATCCAGTTTTGTCTCATCGACCTTGGCCTCTTCGCAAAAACGAAGAATAGATTCATGCGTAAAGCACCCCTTTATGCCATGGATCCCGACCCTAAGCTTCACGGTCGAAGCCGGAAATATTTCCGAAATGTTCTCCTGGAACTGTATGGCGATCTCCGGTTTTGTCTTATAATAGTCCTTTTCCATAAATATGGACTTCGTCGCATCCGAGAACCAATTCTCGATCCACAATCTGATCTTGATCCTTTCTTCCGGCGACAATGTTTTTATATCTCTTTCCTGTTCTTTGAATTTTTTCTTTATATCCTGATCGGTTAATTTTGAAAGCCTTAAGAAAGCCTTCCTGGAGCTTTTCAAGAGGTCCTTGTGCGCATTACAAAGAATCTCCTTCCTGAGCCAGTAAGCCGTGCTGTTTATCACATGATGACAAGCCCCATACATTGCATTGGACGCCGGGACAGACCATTTATTCATCTCGCTCCTCGTCGGCTTGATCTCTTTGCAATTTTTGATATATTCGTTTTTCAGCTCCTCGATCACGACAGTAAGCAGCTCCGGCACACTTAGAGTTAATCCCAGCATAAAATCATGATAGTCTTCGGATTTGGCGCCCAAAAGCTGTATGCCCTGATCTTTCAGAAACTCCAGAGTTCTCTTGGCGTTTTGATTCCGTTCACTCCTTCTTGAACCGTCTATGACGGCCCATCTTTGACCGTTCAAGGGAATATTTGGACCATGCAAAGGATGCAAAGACAAATGTGATGCTCCCGTTTTCTTTATAACCTCTGATAAATTTCTCTTGATCGAACAGATATCGACCATAAGCTGCCTCTTGTCTAATTTCTTCCCCTCGAGCAGGCCATCGATCGCATCCCGCGGAATGCTAAGCCAGATCACGTCCGCAGTCCATGCCTCGCGCCAGTCTTCTTTAGTCGAGACATTCCTGGATATGGGCTTGACCTCTCCCAGTAGCGACAGAAATCTGGTCAGGAATTTTCCCATATCTCCGTTCGCGCCGATAATAGCAATTTTCATATTATATTGTTTAAATTATTATAAAGTCGTTTAAAATAAAATTGAAGGCATCATGCTCATAGTTTATATTCTAACACACGATGCCTGTTTTTATAAGGCGTTATTTCGCCTCATTATATGCCTTTGAAACAACCCTCACTCCGTGAGTCGTGATCCCCGCAAAAAAAACCATTTTCGGGCTTCCAAAAACATGGAGTGTTTCGAGTCCATTCAGCTTTCTTGCGCTTTCTGTCGTAATGCACGCATCCGCCTCGAGCGCACTGCACAATTCTGCTGCCTTGGCATTGCTTGTAGTCAGCTTAACGCTGCACTTCACATCATTGAGCAGGGGCGCCGGAGAGGGGTGCGATGCAATGATCCACGAATCGGGAAGGATCCCGTCTCTGATCTCATGTATCTTTTCACGCCGCGTCGCAAGCTGCATTTCATCCAGCATCATCACCTTCTCCGCAAAGAACGTGAGCGTATCCGGGTTTTGGAAAAAAACATTGCACAGGCAATTATAGACTGCGCATGTCCAAAATGTTGCAACATGCCCCTCACTGGTAACACTTCTTGCTTTTTCGATCGACTCTTCCGGGGTCGAACAAAGAACAATTTCTGTTTTGTTTTCGATTCCCATCTCCCGAATCCATTGCTCGCAGGCCTGTTCCATATTGGTTCCCATGGGACCCAAAACAAAACATGTTATTTTCTTTACGAGTTCCGACCGCAATGCCAATCCTTGCTCGTTAGGGCCCTGAGGAAGCTTTTCCGGGTCATTGAAAATCTTCAAACCTTGTATCAATTCGGTTCCTCCTGTATTTTTTTAATTTTTTTGCCTCGGGCGGAATTTTGATCCGCATATTCCGGTGTTTCATGCCGGCGCTCTTTTCAGCCACCGAGGCGCACATTGGCAAGATTTAACTTACCATTCAATCTTCCATCGCGTGGAAAACTGAATGGTTCTTTATATCATTAAAAAACAGCCTCTTCGACAGGCTATTTTCATCTGAATTATCACAAAATAACCTATCTTTTAAGGAAGTTATAGCTAAAAAAGAAGAAATTGTTATTTATACCGTATTTCATGATATTTGAGCTTACTTTGCCATTATAGCACAATGCAGGCATGTGTCAATGTCGAAAATAATGAACATACCCCCGGCTTGACGCCGAGGGTATCTGCTTGGCAGGCTATGCCTGTTTTTTCCATAACGTCTGTTGTGCTAATTCAACTCTGTTTACATCTTGGTTTTTTATGTAGTTTCTGATCTGTCTTAATCGATTATCTGCCTGTTTGTCATTCCGGACTTGCCTGCCCGCCTCCGGAGGGATCCGGAATCCTCGTTTTATTTCGTTATTGCTTTACTACATCACTCTTACGAAATGTAACGAAGATCCTGAAACAAGTTCAGGATGACACGACCTAGAATGATAATATGGCAATTACTATAT
>Ga0172379_10001644_pt1 | contig 43561 bp, 1 predicted proteins | sample GrowelOW334metaG_FD_119756 | JGI IMG/M metagenome (GOLD analysis project Ga0172379, IMG submission 119756) | Groundwater microbial communities from an aquifer near a municipal landfill in Southern Ontario, Canada - Groundwater well OW334 metaG | ecosystem: Environmental > Aquatic > Deep... | reverse complement strand
CGGTCATCGGCCAGTTGCACGTAGGCATTGCTGCCGGTCAGCGGGTCGCCCACCTGGAACGCGCCGTAGGCGAAGTTGGTCGTGCCCATGTCCGCCAGGGCAAGGCGGGCGCTGGCCACCTCGACCTGTTGCGTCCTGACTTCGGCTCCAGAGGTGCCACTGAAGATGAATGTGCCGCTGAAATTGTTCTGGGCGAAGTTGGTGGATAAATTGTCAAAGTTGCCCCCAAGGTGGAACGCCGCCGTGCCGAGGTTGCGCAGGACAGAGTTGGTGCTGACGGTCAGATTGCCACTGATGACGCCAGTGGCGCCGCTGTCGAGGACCATCTGGTTGCCCTCCACCAACGACGCGGCGGATTCTCCCAGTGTCGCGTCGCCGCCCACCCAAAACCGCGAACCGGCACCGGTGATTTGCAGCAGGTTGTTGGAGGCAATGGCAGAGGCGCCCACAAAGAGGACGCCTGCGTTGGTGACGACGGCGCCGTTGCCGACGTAGAGGGAGTTGTAGGCATCGCCCCGGCCAACCTGAATGCCGTTGGCGCCGGTAACCCGCAGAAGCGTGCCGGTTCCACCGATGTAAGCGACGTTGTTCGTGCCGCCTGTGCCCCGACCCACGTTAAACTCCAGCGCCAACACCCGGGCGCTGTTGGTGAAGATGCCCACGTTGCCGATTCCTGCGCCGCCGCCCACGGCGAGCGCGTTGCCTCCGTTGTATAGCGAAGCGTTGTCCACGATCAACGTGTTGTTGTCCGCTCCAGCGCGCCGTCCCACAAGGAAGAAGCTGGTGTTGGTCATCTCCGCACCGTCAAGGATTTGAATCACGTTGTGATGCGCATCGGTAGCGCCAAGCCAGGTCTCGCCTCCATTATAGAACCGGGTGTTGGCGCCGCTGATTGTCAGCATGTTGTTGCTGGTGAAGTTGAAGCTTCCGATTTGCAGCGAGCCCGTGTTGGTAACCGTGGCGCCGTCGCCCACCGACATCGTGTTGAACGATCCGTCGTTGCCGACCTGGATGCCGCCGCTGCCAATCTGCAACAGCGTGCCCGCGCCACCAACGAAGACCGAGTTATTCGTGCTAGTGGTGGTAAAGCCGAGGGCGAGGCGCGGGGCATTAACGCGGGCGCTGTTGGTGATGATGGCGACGCTGCTCGCGCCAGAGTTGCCAATGATGATCCCGTTGGCGGCGGCGGTGTTGTTCAGCCACGCGCCTTCGCCGGACACCAGCAGGAGGTTGTCGGCTGCGCCCGCCCCCCGGCCTACCTGGACCCAGCTTGCCAGATTCACGGTCGCGCCGGTGAGAATCATGGTCGTGTTACTACTGCCCAATTCACCCACGCGCAATTCGCTGGCGATTGATACCACCGTCCCAGTATCAGTGATGATCACCGTGTTATTGTCGGCGCTGCTGGCCGCGCCAACCACAAAGATTGCCGCGCCTGTCACACTGGCGCCATTGCCGACGACCATGAGGTTGCTGGTTCCGTTGGTGCCAACTTGGATGTGGCTGGCAACATTCAACACCGAGCCTGTTCCACCAACGTAGAGAGAGTTGTTGTTGCCTGACAAAGCGTAGCCCAGAATGAACCGGCCTAACGTCACCACGTGGGCACTGTTGGTGATGATGGCCGTGTTGTTCCGACCGAAGTTGCCTACGATAATGCCGTTGACAGTGTTGCTGAGCAAGGCCCCTTCGCCAGAAACCAGCAGCAAGTTATCGCTGGCGTTGCTGAACCGGCCAGCCGTGACCCAGTTTGCATTGATCAATGCGCCACCATCGAGAATCATCAACGTGTTATTCGTCGGGCCGCCGTTGCGTATGGTGCCGCCGCCGCCAATCTGCACCTCACCGACGGCGCTGACCACTGTGTTCGTGCCGATAATCTCCAGCGTGTTGTTGTGGCTGCCCACGCCATAACCAAGGATAACCGCGCCTGCGGTGAGGCCTCGGGCACCATTGGTGAAGATGGCCATATTCCCGACGCCAGACTCGCCGATGATGATGCCGGTCGAGGAGTTGGTGAGCAACGACCCTTCGCCCGACACGACCAACAGGTTGTTGCTGGCAGTGCCCACCCGGCCCACTTCAAAGTAGTTGGCGTTGCTTACCGTGCCGCCGTCGAGGATCAGCATCGTGTTGAACGAACCATCGTCGCCCACCAGCACGCGGCCACCCGATGCGATCAACGAATTGGTGCCGATGACGATGGCTAGATTGCTGCTGCTGCCGACCTGATTACCCATCCAGAAGCCGGGATAGTTCGTTGTGCCGGCATAGACCACACCACCATTGGTAACGATCAATGTGTTGCCGGAGCCGTAGTTGCCGACCGTGAAGGGGGTATTGACGCCGGCGGTCGTGCCTACCACCGAATTGGTATCCACGATCAATGCGGCGTTGTTGTCCGTGGCGCTATCGCCCACGATGATGGCACCGTTGGCGAACACACCCGTGGCGGTAAACAACGTGTTGGAGAGCCAAAGCGTGCCCGTGTTGACGGTGAGGAACTGGACGGTGTCGGTGTTGTTGTTGAGGATGAGCGTGCCGCTGCCGATCTTGTTGATCGAGCCGTCGCCAGTGATGTTGCCGGGAATGACGACCGTGTTGGCCAGCGTGTCGAACGTGCCCGTGCCACCCATGGGCGAGAACGCCCGGTTGGCGTCCAGATTCATGCTGACGGCGAACTGCAACGTCGCGCTGCTCACGAAGGTGACGTTGGTCGTTGGCATCAACGGTGCCGAGCCGAGCGCACCATCAGCGTTGATGTTCAACGTGCCGCCCAAAAGGTAGGTGCCGTTGGAATAGGTGTTTGCCCCGGTCAGGGCCACCGTCCCGCCCAGCAGGATGTTGGTGGTGCCGACCAACAGCACGCCGCTGCCACCCGCGTTGTTGGTCAGGAGGACCGGGATGGTGAACGTGGCGTTGGTGAACGCGCCCAAGTGATAAACGTTGGTGCCGGCGATGGCGAACGGTGTATAGGCGCCGGTATAGGTCAGATTGGTCGCTCCTGCCAGGATCAGGTTGGTCATCGGCTGTCCGCCCGCAGCGCCGCTGAAGTCCACATTGTCGGCCACGTTGGTCTCCAACAGGCCCAGCGCGCCGGCCGAGGACTGCGGGATGCGCGGCAGCAACGCGTCGTTGATGCCGGCATTGACGCCGATGTCGTTAGTGTTCAGTCCAACCGCACCGGTGTAATCCACATAGACCGAACTGCTGCCAGGCAGGGCATTGGTGGTGTTGAAGACCAGGAAGCCGTTGGTAACGAAAGAGCCACCGCCGTAGGTGTTGATGCCATTCAGAATCGCCCAACCCGTGCCCATCATGATGACCGCACCACCACCGGTGACGTTGTTGTTCAAGGTCAGGATATTGCTGTTGTTGAAGACGAGGTTGCCGTTGTTGAGGCTGACCGGACCGCTACCGAACTGGCCGCTCTCATCCATGAGCATCAACGCGCCACCATAAACGAACGTGCCGCCGGTATAAGTGTTGTTGGTGCCCAAAACCACGGCACCGCTCAGCAGACTGCCACCCTTGTTGATCTCCACGATGGCACCCGCCGCGCCGCCGTTCTGGCCGTCGGTGATCGCGTTGGTGAAAGTGAACGTGCGATTGGTGAAAGCGCCGAGACGGTATTGATTGACGCCGCCGAGCTGGAACGGCGTGTAGGTGCCGGCGTAGGTCAGGTTACTCGCCGACGCCAGAATCAGGTTGGTCATCGGCTGTCCGCCTGCGTTGCCGTTGAAGTCAATGTTCTCGCTGACGTTGGTGTCCAGCAAGCCCAGCGCGCCGGCAGAATACTGCGCCACGCGGGGCAGTAGGACGCTGTTGACGGCATCGGTTCCCAGGGACACGGCCGCGCCGCTGTTGACGATCACCCATCCGCTGCCCGGCACTGCATTGTCCGTAGCGAACCGCACCGCGCCCTGGTTGATCCGTGTGCCACCACCGTAGGTGTTGGCGCCCGACAGGATCAACGTGCCCATGCCCGTCTTGATCAGCCCGCCGTCGCTCACGTTCTGGCCGAAGGTGAATGCGCCGATATCGGCGGGCCGTGAGAAGCCGCCGCCGAGCAAGGTGATGTTCAACGCGTCGTTGGAAAGGTAACCCGAACCCATGCTCGTGATGAGGATGTTGGTGATGGTGCCTGCTATCAGGTCCATCTGCGCGATCGCCGTCGCACCGGTTCCGCTACCGCCGCTGATAATCACGGCAGGCGCGCCGATGTAGCCTTCGCCGGGGCGGCTGACGACGATGTTGGTCAGACCGTAGCCGACCGGGGCCAGCAACGGCTGGGCGATGGCGATGACGTTGGTGTCCGAATCAATAGTGGCGCCGCCGGAATAGATGTAAGCACCGGCGAGGCCATTCGTCATGAAGGTGGTTCCGACCGTCGTGCCCGGATTGGCTTTGAGCGTGCCTCCGTCGAAGTTCAGGAACGTGGCCCCCTGCCGGGTGGCACCGATCTTGTTGACCACGAGCAAGCCGCCACTGAGGACGTTGACGATGCCGGTGGCGCCGGCACCAGCGGTAGGAACGAAGCCCATGTCGAGAATCTTGCTCGTGCTGCCAGTGGCCAAATCCAAGGCGCCGTTCTTGACGGTGATCGTATTAAAGACCAAGCCCCCGCTCGCGTCATTGTAGCCCATGGTCAGAACGCCGGTGCTTCTAACAGCAAAACGTCCGCCCAACACGTTCAAAACGCCTACACCACCCGGGCTGCGAGACATGATGACGCCGGCACTCTCCAACGTCCCGCCAAACAGTTCCGTCACACCGACACCAGCGCTGCTCACTCGAGTTTGTCCGATACTTATGAACGTTCCGTCGGTCAAGCCCATGTAGCCGTAGCCGCCCGCAGCGCTGCCAATGTAAACGCTGCTGACGTTGGAATAGACTCCACCGCCCTGATAGAGAGCGCCCGCCGACAAAGCCGCGTTGCCCAGCAACGTCTGGTAACTCACAACCACATTACTCATCACCGAAACCACACCCCGATCATCCGTTCCACTGCCAACCACGAGGCTGTTGCTGGTGGAGCTTGCGCCCCCGATAATCCCAAACGTGACCGGGCCGTTGATGTTGAGGGCGCCGGCGTTGATATACGTGTGGCCGCCAACGAACAGGTTCGTGCTCGTCTCCAACAAGGTCACCGTGCCGCCGCGGATTGTTAGCGGACTCGCGCTGTAGATGATGTTGGTGTTGGAGAAAGTGACATTGGTGCCGGAGTTGACGTAGAGCCGGTTGAAGTTGTTGTTGCCGGCAAAGTTGACCGCGCCGTTGCCGTTGATCGTCACCGTCAAGGCGCCCGTGCCGTTGCTGGCGAGGGCGGAATTGACCGTGAGGGCGTTGGCCGAATTGTTGATGAACACCAGCTCGCCCGCGGCATCGTTGTAGCCGCCACCGGCGGTCAGGAAACCGTCGTTAAGATTGGTGCCGATGGTCAGCCCCCCCGACGTGGGCGTCAGCAGGATGCCGCCGGTCTGCCCCAATCGCAGCGTCTGGCCAACCAGATCGTTGGTGGTCGCCGCTGTGTTGGTCACCGCCAGCGTGTTGATTGAAGTCACCGCCGCGCCCAATGTGACCGCGCCAGCCGTGGTTCCGCCTATGCGCACGTTGGTATTGCTTTCATTCCCCATCGGGTTGCCTATCGCCACCGAAGTGTAGCCGTCGTAGTTGGTGATTTTGGACAGTGAACCACCCACGTTGGTGGCCATCGCCCAATCGGTGTTGTCAATGGTGACCAACACGCTGTTGCTGCTCAGCAGGCCCGCGTAGTTATTCGAGAGTGCCGTGGTAATCCCGCCGCTCCCGCCCGGCAGCGTCAGGTCCAGAATGCCGCCGCCGACCGCACGCACGATGTTCGTGCCGAGGTTGAGGAAGACACTGCCTTTGTTGGTATTGACGATAATTGCATTATTGCCTGCTTGGATCGTCACGCTCGCAAAGCTCTGCGTAATGGCGCCACCGGCAACAGATGGGCCGTTAACAATCAGCGTCCCGCCGGTGGTGAGGCTGAATCCCGCCGCGCCAAGGCTCAGCACGGAGTTGGGCGCAACGAGATTGCTGACGATGCTGGCACCGGCGCCGTAATCGAGCTGGAGCGCCCCAGCCTCAATGGAGGTGTTGCCGTAGGCGTTGGTGGCGAGATTCTCCAACGTCACCGTGGCTGCCCGTTCCTTGAGGATGCCGCCGGTGCCGTAAATTCCGCCGCGGGAGATGATTTCGCCAAAGCCGGCGAAGGTGAGCAGGTATCCGGCGTTGGTGATTACACCTTCCAAGTAGAGCTGGCTATCGGCATTGGCCCGGATGCGGGCTGCAGCGGCCAGAATGATCGTGCCGCTGTTGGTATTGATGCCGTTGACGCTGCGCAGCGCGCCATCCTTGTTGCTGAAGTTGGCCGGGCCGGTTCCGTTGCCGCTGATCACAAACAGGCGGGGGGCGGTGACGACGTTGCTGCCCAGTTGCAGCGAGCCGCCGGAGAGGACCACGTTGGAGCCGCCGGCCAGGGCGGTGCTGTTGGTGATCAGCAACGGCCCGCTGACCACAAGCCGCTGGAGGCCGGCGTTGTCTCCGCTGAGCACCAACAAACCGTTGCCGGACTTGGTCAGGGCACCGTCGCTGATGATGTTGTTGGTGATGAAGAAGGTGTTGCCGTCGTTGTTGATGTCCAAACCACCGTTGAAGCCGTTGCCGGCGGTGGAATTGGTCCAGTTGACCACCATGTTATCGAGGCTGGTCATGTTCGTGCCGCGCACCTGTAGCGTGCCGCCTACAAAGTTGATGGCTTTGTTGACACCACCCGCATTTACCTCGTTGCCGATGCTGAACACGCCATTGGTGATGAAGGTGCCGCCGGTGTAGCTGGGGGCACCCAACATCATCAACGTGCCCACCCCGACCTTGGTCAGGCTGGTGCCGCTGATCTGGCCAGTGACATAGAGCGTGCTACCGGCGTCCACGCCGATGACGCCGCCGCCAGCCGCGAGAGTAACGACCCGGTTGAGGAAGAAGTTGTTGGAGGATCTCAGCCCGCCGCCGTTGGTCAGGATCAGGCCGTTGCCGGGAGCGCCCAACGCGAAATTCGTGATGTTGTTGATGAACAGCGAGCCGGACTGGACGATGATGGGACCGTCAAGGTCGTTGCTCGCCGTCAATTGCACGACGCTGAGCGGGTTGCCGTTGACCGGGCCGATGAGGACGTTGGTGCCGCTGCCGATGGCGGGCGCATAGGTCAGCCAGCCAGCGCCGCCGCCGAGGCGGACATTGCCGCCGCCATCACCCCAGTTGGTGACCGCGCCGCTGAAGATGGACGGGGTGGCATAAGCACCGCCGAGGAAGGCGTTGGTGAGGTTCGCGCCGGTGAAGGCGAGGTCGCTGCTGCTGCCGACAGCCATCACCACCGCACCGGTGTGCAGTGCAGTGATCCGGTTGTTGAGCCAATCCAGGAAGCTCTGGTCGAGAATGTTGGTCGGCCCGATGGAACTGGCGCTGCCCGCCAGCGTCAGCGTGTTGGTGCCGAGGGGAGCGTAGGAACCGCCAAGGTCGCTCGTCGAACCCAACACCAATGAACCGGCATTGACGAGGGTCGCACCCGCATAGGTGTTGGTAGCTATGAGCGTGAGGGAGCCGTAGCCGTTCTTGGTGAGACCGCCCGAGGTGTTCGCCGCCGTTCCGGAAGCTGTCACATCCGCGCCGGTGCCGCCGCCTCCGATCAGATTGATGGTCGGCGTGCCAGTGTAATCAACACCAGGATTGCTCAGCACCACACCCGTCAGTTGACCGAAGGTTAGGCTGTCTGGATCAAGATCCACCACGGCATAACCGGTGGCCCCAGTGCCACCGCCACCGGTGATTTCCACATACGGGGATCCAATGTAGCCGCTGCCAGCATTGTTCAACGTCAAGCCGGACACGCCGTTGCCGCCGGGCGCAAGCAATGGCTCGGCAAAGGTGATAGCGAAACCATTGTCGTCCACCACGGCGCCGCCCGTAAAGGACCCGAAGGCTCCGTTCACATACGCAGCAGTGACTCCGGACGGCAGGAAGGTGGCGGAAGACGCGCTGGCCTTCAAAGTGCCGCCGTTGAAGTTGACGCGAGCAGCGCCCGCGCCAATGATGTTGCCCGCCGTTGCAGCAATGTTGGCGGTCAACAAGGTGCCTGCATCCAAGTTGAGGGTGGCAAAGGAAACCGACGATGCAATGCGTCCGAAGGCCACGGATTGTCCGGTGTTGTTCAGCAAGCCGCCAGCGACCGTCAACGTGGCCGCAGTTCCTAGTTCACCCACCGCAATCGGATTGCTTGCGCCGCTGTGATCCACCGTCCCGCCGGTCATCGTGAATTCACTAAGGGCGTTGCGAAGGAGGATGTATTCGCTGTTGTTCCACATGCCGCCTGAAATCTGGTTCACACTCACCGCCGTGGGAACCAGGCTGGTCCCGCCATCAAAGCGACGTGTGGAGAACGAGCCGCCAGACATGAAGAAGCCGCCATAGCCTCCGTTGCCGCTGACAAGCCCTAACGTGATGGTTGGCGTGGTGGTCGCTACGGTGCCGCCGTTGATGACAATGGAACCGACACCGTTCGTATTGCTTCCGACGGTAAACGCTGTCGTCACGTAGCTGCCACCCGCGGGCACATAGAGCATACCCTTGGTGCCGGCCGCGCTGCCAATGCTGGTGGTGCCCGCGCCGTTGTTGAGGGATCCCGTAACGGCCAAGATGCCGCCGTTGATCGTCGTCACCCCGGTGTAGGTGTTCACGCCAGGAAGAGTCAGCTTGCCGGCGCCGCTCTTGGTCAAAGTGCCGCCGAGACTGATCAGGTTGGCAGCCCAGGTTATGTTTTGCCCGGCGGTATCCACGTTATAGCCCTGGTTAGCCGCCGTGCTGAAACGGCCGGAGTAGTCATTCTGGTTGACTGCGGAGTATTGGAGCGTGCCGCCGCTGAAAACGATGGAGCCGGGATTGGCCGCGATCGAGTTGCCCAAAGGACCGGAAACCCCAGCACTTTCTGCAATACCGAGGTTCACAGTTCCAAGACTCAACGTTGTCACCCCGGTGTAAGTGTTCGCGCCGGAGAGGGTCAACGTGCCCGAGCCGGACTTGGTGAGGCCACCCGTGTTGCTGTTGTCAATGATGCCAGCCAAGGTCACGGTTTGCCCGCCGGTGTCCAAGGCAACGGCCGACGTGCTGTTCTTGAAACGCGTGGCCCAGTCGGTGCTAGCGGTGTTCGCGGTGTATTGCAGCGCGCCACCGCCAAAGGTGATGTTGCCGGCGCTTAGAGCGGAGGTGTCGCCAGCCTGCAGGAAGCCGCCATTGATGAAAGTGTTTCCACCATAGTTTTGCGCGGCTGAGATCGTATTTGTGCCCGCGCCGGTCTTGGTCAGCGATCCCAAACCGGTGAGTTGATTGGCATCGTCAAAGGTGATGATGCGCCCGCTGCCAACCTCGATCGTGCCGCCACTGGCGCCAAGCGTAAACACACGATTCGTAACCGGATTGAAATCCGAGTTCGCGAGCAGCGAGAACGTTCCGCCATTGAGGATCACGCCGTTGGCAACGTTGCCGAGAAGCGCGTCCGTCCCTCTTTGAATCCGCAGCGTGGATCCGGAGGCGACTGTCCAAGTGCCGATGATATTGTGCGTCGGGCCCGAGTCGCCGCCAATCAGCACCACGCCCGGTCCGCTGATGTTCAGGGTCGTTCCCGCAACGCCGCCGGTGAGATCGTTATCGCCATTGCCAAGCGTCAAGATGTCAGAAACTGAAGCGGTCGCGAAGGTCACGGAGGGTGTGCCCGTGTTCTGCACGGTGATCTTGCCGTTTTCCGCGTTGCTGCCATCGGAGCGGACGGTGCCGCCATCGTTGAGCGAGATGGGCTGGTCGAGGGTGATGCCATTCGCCAATTCGAGGATGGTGCCGCTATTGATGATAGTGGCGTGCGTGGTGCCCGTGCTCATGGCCGTTGCATTCTCGATTCGAATCTTGCCGCCATTGATAGTGGTGTTGAGAGTGGCGGTTCCGGCACGCGTGGCCGCAGCCTGAAGAATCAAAGTGCCGGCGCCCTCCTTGGTGAGGCTCTGGCTGCCAGCCAACCCGGCGGACAGGGTGATGTTGCCTATGACGCCGATGCTGGAAGCCAGGTCGAGGGTCAACACGCCGGCAAGGCTCGCCGCTGTGGCGCTGGAGTTGATCAATGCGCCGGTGCTGCCGATGCCGGTGCCGCTGATGTTCACGGCTTCCGCACCAATCGCCTGTCCGTTGAGGTCGAGCACCGCGTCGCTGGCGACGATTGTGCCGGCGGCAGTATCTCCCAATCCCGCAGCGTTGCCTACCTTCAGGATGCCAGCGTTGACGGTGGTGAGACCGCTATAGGTGTTCGCACCGGAAAGTGTCAATGTGCCCGCGCCGGCTTTTGTCAGGGTGATCGCGCCGCCGCCGATAATGCCGCCAACGGTGAGATTGCCCGCATTGACGGTCACCTGGCGGTTAGCGTTCGGCGTGACCGCGCCGGTGCCCAAGTTCAGGTCATGAGTTCCTCCATCCAGCCCTTCGAAAGTGAAGTCGGCGTTCCAGTTCTGGGCATTGTTGTTGGCCAGCGTAAGGGCCGCACCACTGGTGTTGTCCAGCGTGCTCGTTCCGAAAATGGTCAGGGCGCCGGCGCCAAGGGCCGTGGTGCTGTTTACGTTCAATTGCCCCGCACTCAAGGTCGTGCCGCCGGAATAGGTGTTTACGCCGGAGAGGGTCAACGCGCCCGCGCCGGTCTTGGTCAGCGCCAATGCGCCGGCGGTATTCTGGATCACGCCGCCGAACGCGCTCGTCTGATCGTTTGCGCCCACCGTCAGCGTCGGCGTCCCGCCCGCCACCGTATCCACCGTGCCGGCGCCGGTCAACCCGTTGATCGTTTCGCTGAAGCCGTTTAAATCCAGCGTCCCCGTCACGCTCACATTGCCCTTGCCGCTCCCGTCCGGAATCACATTGGCCGCGCCCAACTGCAAGGTGCCTGCGCCTACCGTCGTCGTCCCGCTGTAGGTATTAGCGCCGGAGAGGGTCAGCGTGCCCGCGCCGGTCTTGGTCAGCGCCAGCGTCCCGGCCGTGTTCTGGATCACGCCGCTGAACGTGCTGCTCGCATTGTTATTGCCCACCGTCAACGTCGGCGTCCCGCCCGCCACCGTATCCACCGTGCCGGCGCCGGTCAACCCGTTGATCGTCTCGTTGAATGTGTTCAGATCCAGCGTCCCCGTCACGCTCACATTGCCCTTGCCGCTCCCGTCCGGGATGATGTTGGTTGCGCCCAACCTCAGGGTGCCCGCGCCCACTGTCGTCGTCCCGCCGTAAGTATTGGTGCCGGAGAGGGTCCATGCACCCGAACCCTGCTTCGTCACCGCGCCACTGCCGCTGATCACACCAGCATAATTGGTGCTGTTGGCATCCCCCACCGTCAACGTCCCCGCGCCCAACGTCACATTGCCGCCCGCCGTGCCACCGCCCGTCAGCGAGGCGATGGCTTGGTTGTTGCCGTCCAGGTCCAGAACAACGCCCGCGGTATCGGCGAGGGTCACCGCCGCAGCAACCGGGATGCGGTCGTTACCACTGGAGATCTTCAACGTGCCGCCATTGACCGAAACCGGGCCGGTAAACGTGTTCGTCGAGGCGAGCACCAAGATGCCAGGACCGGCCTTCACCAGGTTGATGACCTGGCTGTTGTTGTCGGAAATCACGGCCGAGTTGGTCAATGTGTTCCCCGTGGCGGTGATCACGGTCAGGTCAATGGAACCCGAACCACCGCCCAAGGCGTCACCCGCCGTAAGGGAGCCTCCACCGGCGGTGTCCACCACGGTCTGGATCTGGCTGTCTGGCGCGCCGTTCGTGCCACTGGAGCGGAGCGTGCCGCTGACGAGGACAAGCCGCTTTCCGTTCAAATCAAGGATACCCGGATTACCTATCGTTCCGGTTCCAAGATACGCGTTGTATTCATCGTGAGTAAGTTTGAGGGAGTTGATCGCGACATTGGCGTCCAGTTTGACGGGACCGTCCGGGTTCGCATTGACCGTAGCAGAGGTCCAACCCGTTGGATTGCCCGCACCCGGATAGTTCGTGGTGTAAGTGGTGTCGTAAACGGCAAGCGGAATGATGCCGAGGGTGTCGCTGTAACTCGCCGAGTCAAACACGTTCACCGTGGCGCCCGGAATGATCCCGCCCACGAGCGTGGGGGCAACGGTGAAGAGGATGCGGTTCCGGATGTCGTCGCCCAAGCCCAGACCCATGAAACTGAGTGTCGTGCCGTCACTCTTGGTTAACGACGTGAAGGTCAGGACCGAACTGCCCGTGGATTCCGCCTGCGAGGTGGTGATTTCCGCCGTGCCGGCGCTGCCGGTGACATAGAGAGCGCCGAGCGTTTCGGTGTAGTTGGAGCCTGTCGCTGCGTCATTCAGAAACTTGAACGCGGAGATGTTGCCCGATGTGGCGTTCAGGTAGATGGGCGCGGCGTCATTGAGACGGTTGCCGTTGTTCGCGACAGCCGTGTTGTTCAACACCAAGGCACCGTCGGGATTCACATTCACATTGGTGATGGAGGTGAGGCTACCGTTCGCATTGGTGAGGATCAGGGTGCCGGCATTGATGTTCAGCCCTCCGGAGGTCGTGCTCGCGCTGGTGATGATGAGTCTGCCCATGCCCGATTTGCTCAAGTCACCAGAACCTGTGATGTCGCTGGCCACGGTAAGCGTCGTAGAGGAATCCGTCTTGAAGGTGCCACCACCCGAACCCAGTGTGATCCCCCGGTTCGCGCTCAAAGAGAAGCTCGCTGCGTTCTGCAACGTGCCGCCAGCCAGCGACAACTGATCCGCCACTGCCGAACCGGGCGTCGTCCCCAAATTACCCTCACTCGATATCTTGACCGTGCCACCATTGATCGCAGTCTTCCCGTCAAAAGTGTTGTTGCCGGACAGGACCAACACGCCCGCACCGGTCTTCGCCAAACCGTAAGTGCTGGCAGCGCTGATGGCCGCCGAAACCGTGAGGTCGTCCGTTGCGCCGGAGCTGTCACCCACGTTGAACGTCCGGGTCGCGCCGCCAAGGTCCAGCTTGCCGCTGATGCTGGCACCGGAGGGATTGCCAGTCGCATCGAGGGCCACATTACCACCCAGTGTCAGCGTGCCGCTGCCGGTTGTCACCGCCGCAGCGCCCGTAACACCGCCCATGTTCAACGCGGCGATGGTCTCGTTGTTGTTGGCCAAGTCAAACGTGCCTTTGGCGACCGTAACCGCGCCCGCATCAGCAAGGCGATCCGCGGCCCCCAGCCGCAGCGTGCCATCGTTGATGATCGTGCCGCTGGTGTAAGTGTTATTGCCGGAAAGCGTCGCCGTGCCCGCGCCGTCCTTGGTCAGAGTCTGGCCCGTCGTGACGGGGGCGAACGCGTCGCTCAAAACGATGTTCCCCGCGCCACCCAAGGTCAGGCCGAAGTCGCCGGTGATGGCGCTGCCGCTGAAGAGCGTGAGCGTGTTGGCGTCGGAATTGATCCGGACCGCGCTGCCCACCAAGGTGATCACGCCGCCGTAGCTGTTGTTGCCGCTGAGATTGCGCAGCGCGCCGCCCTCGCTGATCCCGGTGCCATTGATCGCCAACGCCTCAGCGCCGATGGTCAAGGCCCCCAGACTGCCGTCCAATTCCAACGCGCCAGCATTGATGGTGGTGCCTGCGGCGACCGTGCCCAAACCCGTGTTGGCGCTAATGGTCAATCGTCCGCCGTTAATCGTCGTCACGCCCGTGTAGGAGTTGGCACCGCTCAGAACCCATGTGCCCGCGCCACTCTTGGTCAGCGAGGTGCTACCGCTGCCAGGATCCACGATCACGCTGCGCATGGTGTTCGTGTCCGTAGTCGCGCCCGCCAGCGCCAAGGTGCGGCTGCCGGCGCCCGATGCAGCGAGGCTGTCGCCCGTGAAGATGATCGCCGCGCCGCCGGAGGCATCCACGGTGGCGCCATTGGCATCGAAGGTAAACAGGCGCGTCGTGGTTTCGCCCACACCCGTGTATCTGAAAGTGCCGCCGCTCAATATCAGGTTGGCCGCATCGCTTCGGGCAGAGTTGCCGACCGAGCTGCCACCGGTTGTGCCAAGATCGGTTACATCGAGCGTCGCGCCATTGGCAACTGTCGTGATGCCGCCGTATTGATTTGCCCCACTCAGTTTCACCGTGCCGGTATGCGTGGCATCGCCGATGGTAACGCTGCTGTCCGGAACCGAGGTGTTCTCGTTGATCGCGCCGGAAAACTCCACGCTCCCGCCAGCGAGGGCCACCAGAGTCACGTCCTTCGCGGTGCCACTGGCAGTGCCGAGCGTGATCGCCCCGATATAGGTGGAGGCACCTGCGGTGCTTCCACCCAAAGTGATCACACCAGTGTTGCCGCTCTGCACGGTAATGCCACGGCCAACAGTAAAGGCGCCGCCGGTCAGAAGCACGGCGTCCAAGGCACCGGAAGTATTGCCCATCAGCACGTCACTGACGGCATTTCCGAGCGCGCCGGGCGCATCGCTCGGAGCATCCGCTCCGGTGATTAGAGTGCCGGCGCTAACCGTGGTCACGCCCTTATAAGCATTGGCGGCGTTGCCCAGCACCAGCGTGCCCGTGCCGGTCTTGGTAAGGTTCGCAGCAGCAGCACCGCTGTTACTAAGAACACCACTGAAGGTGGCCGTTTGAGCGTCAACCTGGATGGTGCGCGTTCGGGCAGTGACATTATTGGTATTGAGGTCCATCGGATTCTGGAAATCGAGGTTGTGGTTGGCGCTGGCCGCGTTGAGAATCAGCGTGTTGGCCCCCGCGGTGGGAAACCAATCGGCATTCTCATAGGTCAGCAGACCGCTTGCTCCGCCCAGGTTCACGATGAGGTCCGACGCCCCGGCAGCGCTGAAACCGCCGCCACTGCCGGTCACCCGGACATTCTGGGCTGCGGAACCCAAAGCCCAGTCGAACGTGCCGCTGGTCTCGAACACACCTCCGGTAAGCACAAGGTTCGAAGTTGTCGGCAAGCCGACGCCGACAGTCGCCCGCAGCACGCCGGCGTTGATTGTCGTCGGTCCACTATATGTATTGGCGCCGCTCAGAATCAACAACCCGGCGGCACTCTTGGTAACGCCAAAACTGCCGGCGGTGTTTCGAATATTACCAATAATCTCCGCTGCGGTCGCATCACTCGGCGTGACGGACCGAACGCTAATCTGCCGGTTGGCCGAGGCATTGTTCAAGTCCAAGCCGTTGGCCAAGGTCAGTTTGTGATCGGCCGATCCCTCATTGAGCAGAAGGATATTCGGACTGAAGGTGCCAGCAGCATTGCCCCACTGGATCTCCGGTCCCCCTGGACCGCCCAAATCTATGATCACATCCTGCCCATAGGCAGTGAAGCCGCTTTCGGTGCCCGTCAACGCCCCGGGCGACGACAACTGCACCTGACCGGCATCCGTCCCCAATGCGCGGGTGAATGTGGGCGACTGCGGCGCGAAGTTGGGCCGCTCGTCGTTGGCGGAGGGCGCGATCCAGAGGTTGGCGCCGGAAATCCCGTAGTTATCAACCGCCGCAAGCGTGCCATGACTGACCAGGTTGGTGCCGGTGTAGGTGTTCGCGCTCGTCGGGGCCAGCACCAACAAGCCGGCATCGCGTTTCTGGAAGCCGACGGGACTGGCGCCGGTATCGCTAATTACGCCGGTGATGACGGCGCGTGTCCCCGTATTTGTTATCGAGTTGGCAGCACTGAAGCGCCGGAATGGGATACGACCGGTGACGAGATTACCGTTGAGGTCTATGTTGTTCTGAAAAGTCAACAGGCCGGTGGCATTGAGTGTCTGCAAATACAAACCACCACTATTCGTGCAATACAACCCATTGGGATCAAAAAAGGTCGTGTCCCACGTCAAGGTTGCGCCACTGCCGCCGAGGTTGACGGTCAAGTCACCGCCCACCGCGCTGAAACCTGGCCGAGGGTTGCCGGTGGTGGAATTTCCAACCAGCCTGACCTCGTTGGCGCCAGCACCAAGCGCGCGGTTGAACGTGCCGGAAGTCTCCAAGACAGCGGTGGAGTTTCCTGCTTGCAGGTATAGGTTGCCGCTGGGAAGCGATGCCGGACTGGCCACCCGCAGCGTCCCGCCATCAACACGCGTGGTGCCGTCATAGGAAAGCGTGCCGGTAAGTTCCAAGACGCCGCCACCCGCCTTGTAAAGGCTGCCCGTGCCGCTGATGTTACCCGTCATCACCGAGCGGGCAGCGGTGGTGCCGGTGGCATCAACCTGAATCTTCCGCTCAGTGGCCGTCGCCGTGTTCAAACTGATGGGGTTTGCAAAGGTCAAGGTGGCCGTCTGTTCAGTGTCGCCGAGTAGCAAGGCGGTCGGATCAAAGGTCGAGGTGCCCCACGTCAGCGCGGTGGGTGTGCCAATGCCGCCAATTGAGTTGGTGATCCCGGTGCCCACGGCGGTGAAACCAGAAATGCCGCCGGGCAGTTGCACTTGATTGACGCCCGTGCCGAGATCCCGGGTAAAACTGGCCAATGATCCAAACCAGCCGCCGTTGAGAATCAGGTTGCCACTGGGGAGATTGCCGCTGGCACCCAAGCGCAACGCTCCACCGCCAATGATGCTCGTGGTGCCGGTCCAGTTGTTGGCGCCGGAATTAAGAACCAGTGTGCCGTTGCTCGTCTTCGTAACGCTAAATGGCGCCGCCCCGCCAGCCCCATCGTCAATCGGACCGGTTATAGTAAGCAGCCCCTCGCCGGTGCCGCGGTCGGCGATGTCAAACGTGCCGTTGCCATTCAGTGTCACGCTGTCGAAGGTTAAATTGAACACGCGGTTTCCGTCCGCATAAGCGCCGCCACCCAAGGGGGTGCCAGCGGTGCGCACTTGGATGGTCTGATCCTGCGTAGAGGTGCCGAGGGTTAGTTTGCCCAAGGTATGGGTGGCCCCACCTATGCCAGTAGCCCCATAGGTGCCGGAGAGATTGATCGCGCCAAGGCCCTGACTGCCGTTGATTCGCACGTCGCGCACGAAATCCGTGCCGGTGGAGTGATAAAGGTTCAGAGAGCCGCCGTTTAGTTCGACGATGTTCCCCGTCCCGCCGAGGGCGAGGGCGTTGGTGACTACCAAGAAACCTTCATTGATGTAGTAGTTGCCAGTCATGGAGCTGCTGGCTTTGAGCAACAAGACACCCGCACCCGACTTCACCAAGCCGCCGGTGCCGGTGAGGTTGGTTGCGTTACCTCTGTTGATGATATTGGTGCCGACGGTGTGGAACTTTGCCTGCGTGCTGCCAAAGGCAAAGATATACTCACTGGTGCCATTGACGGTATTGCTGCTGGTGCCACCGGTCTGGAGAATGGTGGACGCTCCCGCAAATGTAATGGTTCGATCCGCTGTGAGCGAGGATCCGTCAAGGTTCACGCCGTTATCGAGCACGAGCGAGTTGAGGCTCTTGTTCGCGTTGATGCCCGTCACCGTCGCGGAGGGACGCGCATTGGTCGCTGCGCCCCAACCCGGATTGGCTGTGGCATTATCGTAAACCTCCCCCGCCTGCGTGCCGAAGGCGTGCAATCCAGCACCCGCCGTGTAGCCCGCCAGATCATACACAGTGCCGCGCTGCACAATGGTTCCCGGAATGATGAGGTTGGAAAGCGTGGGCGCTACAGTGAAGAAGACTTGGTTTTGCAGGTTGTCCCCCAAGCCGGTTCCGGAGAAGAGGGCCGAACTGCCCGTATTGCGCGTCAAAGAGTCGAAGGTCACCGTCGAAGTCTGTCCGACCGCCGCCTGGCTGGCTGTCATCTTGAAATGACCGACGTTATTGGTCAGCGCGCCTATCGTCTCCGCATAGTTGATACCCGCAGCACCGGTGTGGGTCCATGCGAATGTCCCGCCGTTGGCGGTCAGAGGGGCCGTGTCGAGGATACGATCAATGGAAACGGCGGCACCGTTGTTGAGTGTCAAGGTGCTTCCCGTGTAAATCGTAATGTCGGACGAGAAATTGATCTGCCCGGCGCCGCTGAGGGTCATTCCGCCAACCTTGATGTCCGTGGCCCCGGTATAGGTGTTCGCGGCGGTAAGCGTCAGTGTGCCCGTCCCGGTTTTGGTCAGGCTGCCTCCGGTGCCGGAGATGACGCCGGCGAAAGTGGTGCTGGTGTTGTCGTCCCCAGCAGTAAGATTCTTGCCACCGAGCACCGCGGAAGAACCGCTGACGCCGGCGAGGGAACCAATGGTCTCGCTGCTGGCGGTAATGCCCGAAATGTCAAATACCGCCGTCCCACCCGTGACATTCACGGCGGAGGTGTCCGCGAGCGCACCGGCACCGCTCAGAGCCAGCGTGCCTTCGCCCACTGTCGTCGGCCCGGTGTAACTGTTCGCGCCGGAGAGGGTCAACGTATTGACGCCGAACTTCGTGAGACTGCGCGTGTTGGCCCCGCCATTGGGGTTGGCGATCGCGCTCGAGTAGGCAAAGTCGCCACCGGTGGTATCGAGACCAAGGATGGCTCCGGTCTTGAACCCGCCGGTGCTTGTTCCCAGCGCCGCGAGAATGTCAATGTCCCCGGCGGTAAACTCGCCCGCCCCGCCTGCGTTGAAGATAGCCGTCGTGCCGCTCTCGACCACAATATTAGCGTCAGTCCAACTCGCCTGGGTGTTGTTGTAGAGCGAGGTCTCTTGGGCGAACTGAAGGGTGCCGGCTCTAATCGTCGTCACTCCGGTGTAGGTATTCGCGCCGGAGAGGGTGAGCGTATTGATGCCGATCTTGACCAAACCGAGAGCCCCGGCACTTGTGTCGGCCACACCGGACGTGTAAGTCCGATTGCCTGCGGTGGTATCGAATCCCATGCTCGCACCCGCGGCAAAGTTGCCGGTGCCCAGCATCGTGGTGATGTCGCCGTCCGCCACCGAGTTTCCGACCGCCAAGGCTGCGCCGCTGGCAACGGAATAACTTCCGCCCGTTCCAAAACCGGGCAGAGCGGTGGTGACGCCGATTGAAAGCACACCCTCGGAGATGGTCGTGCCACCGGTGTAGGCGTTGGCGCCGTTGAGGGTGAGAATTCCCGAACCCATCTTGATGAGATTGTTCGCAGTGGTGCCATCAGAGATGACGCCACCGACGGTCAATGTGCTCGCGTTGACCGTAATCGTGCGACTGGTTCCTGCGGCCGTGCCCAACGACACGGTTCCAGAGCCGAGAGACAAAGTATTGGCCCCGGCGAAGGTGAAATCGCCATTCCACACCTGGTTGTTGTTATTTGCCGTCGTGCGGGCAGCATTCACGTTGATCGTGCCGCCGTTGATCGTGAAGACGCTGGCAGCTCCACCAAGAGCTGCGTTGTTGCCCAGCATGAGCGTCCCAGCGTTCAGGGTGATCCCTCCGGTGGTAAAGGTGTTCGCCGCACTCAGGGTGAGCGTGCCGACGCCGTTCTTGATGATTCCACCAGTTCCACTGATAGCGCCGGTGCCAGTCGTAATGTTGCCGGCGCCGTCAACCGTGAGCGTATTCGCGCCAAGGGCGATGGTGTTGTTGTTGTTGAGAGTTAGCGTATTGGCCGAGTCGTTGAGCCACGTCTGTGAACCGCCCAAGGTGAAGCCAATGCGAAAATTTGCAGTTGTCGTCCCGAAGGTGACCACTCCTGCCCCCGCGTTGATGCTGATGCCACCGATGCCCAGCGTGATGGTCCGGTTCGCGCCAGAGGTTCTGATCGTCGTCGTGCCGATGCTATTGAAAACGAAACCCTGTATGGATAGGTTTGCGGCCAAATACGCGTTCTGTGCCGATTCGAGGGAGAGGATGTTGAAATACGCGATATCCGACGCGCCAGGAGCAACGGCGGGATTTCCACCCGTGCCGTCGGGAGAGATGTCCCAATTGGTGAGCTCAGTCCAATTGGTGAGGGTGCCACCACCGGCGTCCCAATAGAGGGTGGCGGCGAACACCGACGGGGTCGTGAGATACAACGTAATCAGGAATGCGAGCGCGGCTTTCCTGAAAGACAGGCTGGCGTTCCTGTATCGTCGCACTCCTACAACAATCCATTCTCGCCACCGGATGCGATGAGGGTCGCAACTTGATTGAATCAGTTTCATAGACCGCCCTCACGTCTGAGAACCGAAACCAGTTCTCAGTTTCAAATCATAGCCGTTACATAGGGAATCTCGGGCCTTCTTCTGGTCACTTCGCCGACGGGGGGCGGGCGCTCGACGGAGTAGGCGCCGGACTCGGTGCGACAGCCCGCCCTTTCTCGGAAGGCATTGTTCGCTGCAACTCGTCAATCACCTTTTCGGTGATGTCCGCCGACTGCGCGTCAAAATAAAGCACATTATCTGAAGTCACGAGCACCACGCTCATGCCGCGGGCAGCCGCAACCCGGCGGGCTGCCGGGCGGATCTTCTCGCGACAGTTCTGAATCAAGTTGGCGCGCCGGCCCTGCAGCGCCTGCTGGAAGTTGTTGACCGCCGTTCGCCAGGCGACGTTGGCCTTGTTCACCGCCTCAACCAGTTTCCCGCGTTGCTCCTTGCTCAAAGGCAACACGCCCAATTCCTGCGGGTCTTTGGCACCGGTAAGAGTTTTGATTTGCTCCGGCGTGAGTTTGGCGTCGGCCGCAACCTGCTTCTTCGCCTCTTCGATGGAACCGAGCGTGTTTTGCAAAACCTCGCCCAGTTGGGCGCGAAGTTCCGCATCCGCGGATTGGAGGTTTTTCGATATCTCGTCCAGCCAGCCCATCGCTGTCGCGACCTTGTCCAGATCAATGATCGCGACACCGCCGGCAACGCCCCCTTGTTGGCAACCGCTCAGGATCAAGAATGGCATCAGAACACACGCACACAGGATTCTTTTCATCAGTTACCTTTTCATTTATGAACAGATACTGCTCCAAAACCACGATGCCACCCGTGGCTCCTTCTACTGCGAATTCTATCAGCAAACCAGTTTCGGTCAACGGCTAATAACAGCAAGAATGGCGGTCGGGCGCACTTCAGGTTTTGGAAGGATTGGGGAAACGAACTTGGAAGATTCTACGGGTTTGCATGCGCCAAAAAGTCGAACGGACAACCAGCGGGTCGAACCTTCGACCGGCAAACATTCCACGACGGCTTCCGCTTATCGCTTCAAGACGGTTCTGCGGCGACGCCAACCCGCCAGGGCCGCCAGACCGAGGCTCATCAGCGCGCACGACGAAGGCTCAGGCACAAAGACGAGTTGACCGCCGCCGTCCAGGAACAAATTCACCATGTTGTGGCTTGTCGCGAAGCCTTGATCAATCACGCCGCCTTGGCCCAGGCTATATCTCTGGGTGCCGTTGCTGTCCTCGTAGATGAACTCCATCCCGACGTAAATTGTCAACTGGCTCAGCTTCAGCGTCGCGCCGTTGAACAGATGCAGAACGTCCAAATACAGGCTCTCGTTCGTGCCCAGCCCGCCGCCGTTGTTGATGTTGTTCACGAACTCGATGTGGTTGGTGATGTTCAGCGTCCCCAACGCCATGTTGTTCACAAAGCCGGTGATGGTCGCGCCCTTGTTCGTGCCCGCCACCTCAAAGGTGTTGGTCACACCCGCCGCCGTGCCGCCGAAGACCATCGTCCCATCGCGCATATTGAACCCGTTGGTGTCCGTGCTGCCGTTGACGAAGTTGCCGCGCATCACCAGCGTGTCGTTGTTGTGCGTCATGCTGATGGTGCCGCTGCTGCCCAGCAACAGCGTGCCCGTGATGATCGCCGTGGACGGATTCAGCGCAACGTCGAAGCCGAGGACGCCGTGATTGGTCAGCCCCGCGTTGAAGATGAGCGTGCCCTGGTTGCGCATGCCCAGGACGCCGCCCGCAGCGTTGGTCACGGCAGCGTTGAACGTCGCCACGCCGCCGTTAGCCACGCCAATGAGGGCGCCCGCCGCGTTGTTCACCGCCTGCGCAAACGCCAGGCCGCTGTTGTTCAGCGCCACCATGTTGCCCGCATTGTTCACGGCGCTATTAAACGTCAACGTCCCGCCCGTGCCGTCGTTGCTCACCACGCCGCCGGCCGCGTTGTTCAGCACCGCGTTGAACGCGCCGTTGCCCAGAATCTGTCCTGCGTTGTCCACCCGCGGCGCCGTGAAGCTCGCTGTCGCGTTGTTGAGCAGGATGCTGCCCAGGTTCGTGAACGCCCGTGTCACATCCAATTGCGCGCTCGCGCCGAGGGCCGCCAGCAGTCCCGCGTTGGAAGCCGCGCCAACATTGTTCGTCAGCCCGCCCGTCAGCCGCAGCACGCCGCCGGTGGCAATCACGGAGCCGCTGCTGCGGTTGTCAATCACCACAGCGTTGGTGCCGTAGCCCATCATCACGCCCTGGTTGACGACGTTGCTGCCCGATCCCGTCAGGGTGAAGACGCCACCCATCAGGCCGATCCGTCCGCTGCTGGTGTTCGTCAGCGCCGCGTTGTCGACCGCGAGCGTGCCCGCGTTGGTCGTGCCCAACGTGCCGTTATTGACGTTGCTTGTCAGGCCGCCGCCCAGCAGCAGCTTGCCGACGTTGGCTGCCACGGTCGCGCCGGCCTCGTTGGCCACCGCCGGCACCACCAAACCGTCGCCGTAGATCGTGCCCGCGTTGGTCAACACGCTGCCGACGGCGAAATTGGTCAGCACACCGCCGTTGAAGAGCGCGAGCACGCCCCACGACGAGCCGTTCAGGAAGGCGTTGGAGAATTGCAGCGCCGTCCCGTTGCTGATCATGATCGTGCCTTGGTTGGTGAAGGTGTTGACCACGTCCAGCCGGATGACCGTCCCCGCCGCGTTGCCGGCGTTGGTCCATAACATCGTGCCGTTGTTGCTGAGGTTGTAAGCGAAGCCGCTGCGGTTGTTCCAGTCCAGGACCGAGCCGCTGAGCGCCACGATCAGGTTGCTGGCGGCGAAGATCTCCGTCTGCGGCCACGGCACGGTGTTCGGAGTTGGAGGGGCATTCAGAGGATCGGGATAATCCTGGTTTCCGTTCTGGTTGTTAAACTCGTCTTTCAGCCGCACGTAACCATTACTGTTGATCAGCGGATCGCCCACGTAGAACGACTCGAACATGAAGTTGTTGACCGCCATCACGGATTCCGACTTCCGGATGCTGGCCACCTCCACATCGTGATTGAGGATATTGTCCGCTGCGTTGGTGAAGAAGACATACTCGCCGTTCAACACGGTGCCGTTGCGATTGGTTGAGAAGTTATCCCACAGTGGCCACCCCTGGGGATACCCCGGCCAAACTCCCGCCTCACCCGTAATAGCCGTCGCGGTGTTGATGTCTGAGTTGAGAGTGGTGTCAAGACTGAAGAGTCCTGCGGCACCGTAATAATTCGTTCCCGGGCTGATGGGATCGAAAATCATCGTGCCGCTGTTGAACATGCGTCCCCTGACGTTCAATCTGCTGTTGTTGATATTGATCAAGCCACCGGGCCTGTTGAGGAGATTGCCGTTGACGGTAAGAGTGCTCGTTTGAAATACGAGCGTCGTTCCATAGTTCCAGTAGGTGCCGTTGATAACGCCTTGGGCGTGGTTGGTAAACAACACATACCCGCCAACCAGATTGCTGCTCCCCAACATTGTGAAGTTCGCATTGTTGACGAGAATACTCCCGGCATTGTTGAACGGCTTATCAATTTGGAGATTGGCACCCAACCCTGATGCTCGCAGTGTGCCCGCATTCGTGGCATTCGCGAACCCGGCCGTCAACCTCAGCAATCCATCTGTAGCGGTGATGAACGCCCCCGCCCGATTGTCCACCAGCGCCGAGATCGTTCCCAAGCCCAGAATCGAGCTGAGGTTGGTCAGCACTTCGGTGGCCGCCGAATTGGTCACCGCGCCGCCGTTCATGGCCAGCGTCGCACCCAAGCCGTTCAGGAACGAGTTGGTAAAGCGCAGCACGCCGCCGATGCCGAGATCCACGACGCCGTTGCCGCCCACCGACACGTTGTTGTAGAAGCCGGTGCCCGTCGTAACGCTCACGGTCGCGCCTGTCACACCCAGCCTGCCGAAGCCCGTGGAGTAACCCGCCAGCACCAGTGTGCCGTTGGTCACCACCGTCGCCCCGGTATAGCTGTTGCTGCCCGCGAGGGTCAGAACGCCCGCGTTGGTCTTCATCAAGGCCGCGCCGTTGTTGATCTGCGCCACGTTCTGTAACGTGCCGCTCTGGAAGTTCAGCACGTCAATGAAGTTCGCCGCAGCCGCGCCGCCAATGGTGTGGCCGGTCATGTCGAGCTGGCCACCGGTCAGGTTGATCGTGGCCACGTGCGTTGTGGCGTTAGCAACACTGGTGCCGGTGATGATGTTGCTAAGGACGGTGAGCGAACCGCCGCTAAGGTTGATGGTGCTATAAACCACGCTCGTGCGGCTGTTCTGCGTCAACATGACGATGTTGCTGCCGACCGTGACCGCACCGCCGGTGATGTTCAAGACGGCCATGTTGGTGCCGTAGTTGGTGCCGTAGCTGGTGCCCATGACGACGCCGCTGCCGCCAATGGTCACCACGCCGCCGCCGATATTGACGATGCCGGCGAAGCCGGCGTCCGTGCGGCCCTGGCCCGCCGGACGGTTGCCGATTCGCATGCCGTTGGCGTCCAGGACACCGGTGTCGAACGAGAACTTGCTGGTCGAGTTGCCCTGCCGCGATTGTTCGCCCACGTTCAACATGCCCAGCAACAGGTCAACATTATGCCCAGTGAAATCCACCGTATTGCTCATGGCAGCGGCCGTGCCAACGTTGCCGGCTCCAACATAGAACGTGGTCCGGCCGACCCCGTTCGCCGCGCGGACAACCAACTCGCCCGTGGCCGAGTTGAACATCAACGTGGCGCCATCACGCGCACTGCCAAGCGTCGGCGAGCCAATGTTGAAGAAGTTGACATTGATGGTATTGGTGCCGTCGCCCAGCTTCATCACCTGTAGTCCGACGGCCCTACTGCCCGGCCCCAAGTCAAGGTTGCCTGCCGTGATCGTCGTATTGCTCGCGAGCATCAGCATGGAGCTGTCGTCGCCGCTGCCGCCCGGCGACGGGTTGAGGTCACCCAGCAGGAAGGAGCCGCCCGTGCCGAGGTTGATATTGGCCGTGGCCAGGCCGGACATGTCGAGCAGCGCCCGGATACCGTTGGTGATGTTGTCGCTGGTGCTGATGCGGAAGGACGTGCCGGTCACCACAAAGCTGCCCGCACCACTCATGACTAGGTTCGCGAAACCTCCGTTCGTGGTCTGGGGACCACTCGTCGCATTCACGCCTACTTGCACATTGCCAAGGACGGTAAGTTGCTGGCCAGCGCCGATGACGATGCTGTTGGTCGCCAGCCGGTTCGTTGTCTGGACTGCCAGCCGACCAATGGTCTGGCTGAAGTCGCTGAGGTCGAGCGAACCGCTGCCGTTGGGCGCATTGGTGACATCGCCGAAGCTAACCATGCCGTTGGTCCAGAGCGTGTTGTCCGCGCCGACCTTGAGCGTGCCCTCGTTGATGAACGTGTTTGTGAAGGTATTCGCGCCGCTGAGCAACAGCGTGCCGCTGCCAACCTTGACGAGGGCCGGCCCATTGACAATGGCGTTGGCGACGACCGCAGTGGCCGCGCCGACGCTGATGGTGCGGGTGGCGCCCGCGAGGTTAAGGCCGTGGCCGAAGGTCAGGGTGCTGTCGGCGCTGGGCGCGTTGAGAATCAGGCTGGTCGGGTTGAAGTTGGGCATGCCCCACGTCAGCGTGGCGGGCGCCCCGGCGAAGGTGACATTGACAGGCCCGCCGAACGCGCTGATGCCGGCGGCACCGGCCAGCGAAACGGTATTATTGGTGACGCCGAGCGCCCGCGTGAAGTCAACGCCGGTTTCGAACGCACCACCATTGAGGACGAGGTTTGTGCCCAGGGGCAGGCCGACGCCCTCGGTGGCCCGCAACGCGCCACCATTGATATAAACCGTGCCGGCGAAAGTGTTCTGGCCGTTGAGGGCAAGGACACCCACGCCCGCCTTGGTCAGGCCCGACGTGCCACCAATCGCATTCGTCACCGTGAACACATTGAACAGGTCGGCAATGTCGAAGCCGCCGTTGAAAGTGCTCCAGTTCACCGTGCGCGAACCCATGTTGGTCATCGTGGTTCCGGCCACCTGCAAGATGCCACCGTTGAAGGTGAGCGCGCCCGCCGCGTCGCCCAGGTTCCAGTCGTTGGTGATGCTCAGCGTGCCCGCGTTCAGGAACGTGCCGCCCGTGTAGGTGTTCGTGCCTGCCAGCGTCAGCGTGCCTGTGCCCAGCTTGGTCAGCCCGCCGCCCGCGTTCGCCGCCAGCGTCGGCGTGCCCGCCACCGCCGCAAAACCGTTCGTGGGCGTGCCACCCACCAGCATCACGAACGGCGTCTTCGTATAGCCCGTGCCCGCGCTCGTCACCACGATGTTCGTCACCGAGCCGGTGACCGGGTCAATCTGCGCGTAGGCCGTCGCGTTGGTGCCGTCGCCGATGATGCGCACCAGTGGCGGCCCCATGTAGCCCTGACCACCGTAAGCCACCGGGATATTCACGATCCCGTTGCCCGCCGGCGCTTCCAGGTTCTGCGCGATAGTGATGTTGAAGTTGGTCGTGTCAATGATCGCCCCACCGTCATAGACAATGGCATCTGCAATGCCCCGCATGAAGGTCGCGCTGCTGGCGCTCGGACGCAGGACGCCGCCGTCGAAGTTGAACGAGGAAACGCCCGCAAGCGTCTGCTCGATGAGCGGCGTGTTGAGCACACCGCCCTCATTGAGGTTGAACACGCCCTGGCCGCCAGCCGAAAAGTTGTTGAACCGCACGCCCATCAACGCGTTGATCACGCCCGAGCCGGCCACCGTGATGATACCCGCCGAACCGTTCTGGTTGGCCATCATCAACCTCTGGCCGCCCACCTGGTTGAACGAGCCGCCCAGCACGTTGATCACGCCGAACGACCCGTTGCCGTCGCCCGCATACACCCACGTGTTTCCGTTGGTGAACAGGCCGCCGGTCATGTCGAACTGGCCCATGCCACTGCTGCCCACAACGAAGCTGCCGCTGGCCAGGTTGATCGTGCCACTGGCCAGGTTGACATAGCCGTAGGAAGCCGCTGCCGAGCCGACCAACCATGCGCCATTGTTGCCAGCCTCCTGCTTTAACGTGCCGCCGTTCATCTGCAACACGCCCATGCCACTGGCGGTGTTGCCCATGGTGAGTTGCCGCGTAGTGATGATGGCGGTGTCCTGATTGGTCACGACGCCGATGCCACCATTGCCGATGAAGAAATTGCCCCGGTTGGTGATGCTGGCGGTGCCGCGCAACAACAGCGAGGCCACGTCGTTCTGCAACTCGCCCACCAGCAAGTTGGTGGTCATCATGTAGGCGCCATTCTCAACGATTGTCCCGCCGCTCCTGAACCTCGGCCAACCCACTGTCGTGATGTTACTCAGGATCAGCGTGCCCGTGCCCCACTTCTGGAACTCCACACTCGTCGTCCCGCTGTTGGTGATGTTGCCCACCATCAACAGGCCCTGGTCGCCCACGTAGATTGCACGGTTGGCGTTGTTGACATTCAGGCCGTTCATCATCGTGATCGGGCCGTCCGTCGTGTTCGTGCCAAACATCAGCAGGCTCGGCGCGAAATCCGCGCTGCCCCATTGCAGCACCGCGCCTGCGCCGCCCAGGTTCACCGTCAACGGCCCGCCGTAGGTGCTGAAGCCGCCCGCCGCGCCGGTCCCGAACCGAATCTGGCCGCCGCCTGTCCCAAGCGTGTTGAGCAGCGTGCCGCCGCCCAGCACCTCGAACACACCGCCCGTCAGCATCAGGTTCGCCGTGCTCGGCAGCCCGATGTTTGTCGCCGCGCGGAATGTCCCGCCGATGACCGCCACCGTGAACGTCATCCCCGCGTTGTAGTTGGTGAACTGCACCACGCCAAACGCGTTGCTCGGACCGATGATCACGTTCGTGCCCGAGCCGACTACCGGCGCATAGTCCAGCACGCCGTTGCCGCCGCCCAGCAGCAGCACGTTCGTGCCCGACGCCCCAAAGATCCGCCGGCCCACACCACTGTTGGTCCACGAGCTGAGCGATCCAGAGTAGGTCCACGTGCCCTCCGACGCGCCCAGGAACGCGTTGGTCAGCGGCCTGTTTGCCAACGTGTTCGTCCAGTTGTTCGTCGCTGTCGCCAGGCTGAAGTTGAGGTTGTTGGCGCTGTTGGCGCCAAGGACAATTGCGCCCTGGATGCCCACGTTGGGCAGGTTGGTAAAGCTGCGCAACGCCGCCCAGTTCAGGAAGCCCTGATCCAGCGCGTTGGTCGTCCCGATCGCGCCCAGCGTGCTGCTCAGGTCAAACAGTCCCGTGCCCACCTTGAGGTTGTTGGTCGTGCCCAACATCAACGTGCCCTGGCTGATGATCGTCCGCAGGTTGTAGTTCGGGTTCTGGTTTGTCGTGAACGCCAGCGTGCCCAACCCGCTCTTGGTGAACGTCACGCCGCCGCCGCTGCTGATCGTGTTGCTGATCGTCAGCTTCGAGTTGATGTCAATCAGGAACGTCGTGTTGCTGTTGATCACAACCGGCCGGTTGTTGAACGTGACGTTGTTGGTCACTCGCAAAATCGGCGTGCCCTGTCCCGCGGTCGCGCTGAAGGTCAGCGTCTGGCCGCCGTTGCCCAAGTTCGCATCCGAGTTGATGTAGAGCGTGCCGTTCTGGACGGTTACAGCGCCGGTGAAGTAATTGGTCGTCTGCAGCACCAGGACGCCGCCGCCATACTTGTAGAAGCCGCTGTTGGCTGCGACGCTGTTGGTCATCCCGCCGCCCAGCACCGCAACGCCCGCGTTCACGTAAATCGGGCGCATGCCGCCGTTCAGGTCCAGCGCGTTCGACAACACCAGCGTCGCGTTGGCCGTGCTGTCACCCAGGATCAGCGCGCCCTGACTGAAGTAGGGCGAGTTCCAAATCAACGGTGCCGCATTGCCGCCCAGGTTCACTACGATGTTGGTGCCGACGACGCTGAAGCCCGCCGGACTCCAGTTGTTCATCGCCAAACCGTTGGTGTAGTAGGGCAACTGCACCTGGCCGCTGCCCGACCCCAGCGCGTTGGTGAAGTAGTAGCTCGTCTCGAATGAGCCGTTGCTGATCATCAGGTTGCCCGCATACGGCAGCCCCAGCCCATACACCGCGCGCAGGACGCCGCCGCCGATGATCGTGCCACCCGTATAGTTGTTCGTGCCCGTGAAGGCCTGCAAGGCGCCGCCGAGCTTGAACAGCGACAGTTTCGTGTTCGCGCCGTCATTGATGCTGCCCGCATAAACCACCGTCGAAGCATTGCTGATGAAGAGTATGTTGTAGCCGCCCATGCCACTGTTGTCGGTCACCTGCGCGCCCATCGAGTTACCCGAGAGACCGCCAACCCACTCCGTGTAACCGTTCAGATCCAGCACCGAGTTGCTGTTCAGCGTCATCACGCCCGTGCCGTTGCCAAAGGCCTTGTCAGCGCCCGCCTGCAACGTGCCCATGTTCACCGTGATCGCGCCCGCATAGGAAGTGCTCACCCCGGCCAGTTGCAGCACGTTGCTGTTGTTCTTGATCAGCGTGCCCGTGCCGAAAAACTGCGTCGTGTTGGTGAACGTGAAGGCGGCCGTGTTGGTGTGCGAGAAGACCACCGAGCCGAAGTTGGTCACAGCGCCGAGGCCAAGCGAGCCGGTGGTAGTGTTGCTGCCAAGCATCAGCGTCCCGCCGTTGGTGATGAAGGTCCAACCGGTATAGAGGTTGTTGTTCGTCAGGAGGACGATGCCGGCATTGCCGATCATCACGCTGTTGACGTCGCCGTTGGCCGCGTTCGTCAGAACGCTGCCGATCACCAGCACGCCGGAAGCGCCGAACGCGCCGTTGAACCGATAGGTGTTGTTGGCCGGCGTCAGATTGCCGGTATAGGTCACCGCGTTGGAGTAGATCAGATCGCCCGAACTCGGGTTCACCAGACCGGAGCCGGGCACCGCCGCCAGATACGAGTTCGTCAGGCTGGCCACGCCCCTGAAGTCGAGGTCCGAGGAGCTGCTGGCGCCCATCACGATGTTGTAAACATCGCCCACCGCGCGGGCGCTGATTACGTTCAGGAAGTCCTGGTCAATCGGATAGGCCGCGCCGACGCCGCCCGAGACGTTGGTGGCGATCAAAGCGTCCGTGCCGAGCGCACCGTTGACGCCGGCGATGTCGGTGGCCGTGTTGTTGGTGTTGCCCAGCAACAGCACGCCGCCGTCCACGAAGGTGCCGCCGCTGTAGGTGTTCAGGCCATTGGTCAGGATCACCGCGCTGCTGGCGCCAATGATTCTCAGCCCGCCCGCGCCGCTGACCACGCCGTCCAAGGTCAACTGCCGGCCCGGCACCCGCGCTTCCAGCGTGCTGTTGGTCAGGCTATCGAGCGTGATCGGGCCGCTCAGGTGGTGCTGCCCGCTGACCACCGTGATCTTGCCGCCGCCCAGCGTCACCGCGTTGGTCAGATAGTTCCCGCTGCCAACGGTGTTGCCGCCGAAGCGCAACTCGCCGCCGGAGCGGACCGTCACCTCACCCGTGCCGAGGCCCCTGATGACGTTCGTGCCGCCGATCGCCGTCATCGCCTCGCTGGCGCCGATGCCGAAGTCGCCGCCCAACTGCAGGACGCCGTCGCCGATGAACGTGCCGCCGGTGTAGGTGTTGGTGACGTTGCCAAGCACCACGATGCCCGTGCCAAGCTTGTTCAGCGTCAGCGCACCGGTGCCGTTGTTCTCGATCACCGCCATGATGTAGTTGGTCACTGTTAGCGTATTGTAGGCGTGCAGCAATAACTCGCTCTCCTGGTTGAGCGTGCCCGCCGTCAGCCGTCCCTGCCGGATGTCCGTCCACGAGTTGCTGCTGAAGAGGAGGCCGCCGCTGACGATGGTCAACCGGTTGTTGCCCAGGTTCAGGATGTTGATCGCGCCGCCCCGGTTGGTCATGCCCAGGTTCAACGAGTAGAGCGACCGATCCGCAGACGCCGGCAGCGTAAAGTTGGTGGTCACCTTCGCATTGACTGTTGCGCCCCACGCCGTCGGGAGTCCATTGAGCGTGTAGGCGGTGAAATTCGAGAGCACGCTGTTGCCGGGGTCGTAGGTGGCCCAATCCGTGCCGTTCACGGTGATCCAGCCGCCGAGGATGTTGTTGGTCCGCATCGCTACGCCATTGAGGAACGTGATCCGGTTCAGCGCCGTGCCAAAGACGCCGCTGGTGAAGTTGATGCCGCCGCCCTCGCGGATGAGGTTGCCGAAGGCCAGCGTCGAACTGCCGCCCGCCGCCGCCTCGCGCACCTGCACCGTGCTGCCGGCCCGCTCGCTCACCAGGTTGCCCAGCGTCTCCGAGTAGGCCGCCACCGAGCCGTCGTTGGTGAAGATGAGCGTGCCGCCCCGCAGCGTGATGATGGCCGCGTTGTTGACGCGGTTGCCGTTGTTTTGCGCCGAGGTGTTGGCCAGGACCAAGCTGGCTCCCTGGCGGATGAAGATGTTGGTCGTGCTGGAGAGCGCGCCCGCGGCGTTGCTCAGCGCCAGCGCGCCGCCCTGAATGAACGTCGCACCACTGTAGGTATTGTTGTTGGTGAAGATGAGCGTCCCGATGGCACCCGTCATCATCGTCGGCGTGCCCAGCGTGAAGCTGAGCTTCCGGCTGGCCCCGTCGGCGATCTGGCCGCCGAAGACCGTGTTGCCAGCCACGTTGGTCACGTTCAGGATCGAAATGCCCGAGCCAGCGCTGTCATCGGTGATCCGGCCGCCCAAGCCCGCCAGGCCGCCCACGTAGGCGTTGTTGCCGTTGAGGTCGAGCACGCCGCCGTTGACGGTCAGCGTGCCAAGGTAACCGAGGGCGCTGACGTTGCCGACCTGCACGGTGCCGGCGTTGATCGTCACGCCGCCGCCTGTAGAGAACGTATTGTTGCCCGTCAGCACCAGCGTGCCGGAGCCAGACTTGGACACCGTGCCGGGGCCGGTGATGGCGTTGGTCACCGTGAAGACGTTGGCGCCGTCGGCGATGTCGAAGCCGCCGTTGAAGCTGCTCCAATTCACCGTGTGGCTGGCGATGTTGGTCATGTCCACACCCACCACCTGCAAGAGGCCGCCCGCAAACGTCAGCGTCGAGCCGGCCGCGCCCAGGTTCACCTCGTTGGTGACGCTCAACCGGCCGGCGCCAAGGATGCTGCCGCCCGCGTAATCATTGGCACCACTGAGCACCAGCGTGCCGGTGCCCTGCTTGTTCAGCCCGCCCGCGCCCGTGATCAGGCCCGCGAACGTCGTGTCGTTGGTCTGGACGACCATCATTGAGCCGTTGCTCAGCACCAGCGTGCTGCCCGCCTCGCCCGCCAGTGAGTAGATCGCTGGACCGGAACTCAACATCGCGTAAGGCAGTTCGACCATCGCGCCCGAGGGATCGGTAATCTGGATGGACAAAGTCCGGCCGCCACCGCCCTGACCATGCCGGACCACGATCGAGTGGGGACCAGATGTGAGGTTGATCCTGGTTCCAACCGCGCCATTGCCGCCTCCCAAAACCTGGATGCCATCAATGTAGATCTCCGCGCGGTCGTCAGCGTTAACCGTGCCGAAGAGGTAAGATCCGCTGGCCGATACCGTCAACTGACCCTGCCAGCGCGTCTCATGGTTGTTGTTCGTGAAGCCGCCGGGGAACGCAGGAATGCTGCTGCCCATGTTCCAACCGCCGGCCGCCGTCGCGGGGCTGACATAAAGCAGGCTCGCGTTCGAGGACGCGTAACGGTTGTTCACAGCCGTCAACGACGTCAACGACGGGATCCCAACGCCCTTGTTGTCGTAATACTCGCCGACCAGGCCTGCGCCACCCATCGCCACCACTGTCGCGCCGTTGCTGATGATCAGGCCGCTGTTGAGCGCCGCGTTGTTGCTCAACACCAGCGTGCCAGCCGCCACATATGTGCCGCCCGCATAACGCATCGTATTGGCCAGCGTCAACGTGCCGCCGCCCGCCACGGTCAGGGCGCCCGCGCCGTTGGTCACGCCCAGGACCGGGCTATTGCCGGCCGCCGTCGTGCCCGGACCGGTGATCGTCAGGTCACCGCTCGCAGTGTCAATCACCGCGTTGTTCTGGACCATGAAGGCGTTGGTCAGCGTGCGATTGCCGGAGATGATGAGATTGCCGCCAGCCAACGACAGCGTGCCGCTGCCGAACACGTTGTCACCGGCCATCGTAATGACGCCGGCGGCGTTGGTTGTGCCTCCCGTGTGGAGGTTGTTGCCCGTCAGCATCAACCCGCCGGGGCCGATCTTGGTGAGCGCGCCGACACCGCTGATGACGTTGCTGACGGTCAGGGTTGTGCCCGCGTCCACGTTCAACTGGCCCCCACCCGTGCCGAGCGTCACCGCGCGGTTGACCAGCGCCAGCATGTTGGTCATCCTCAGCGCGCCGCCACCGGCAAACACGATCTCCGAGCCAGCCGCGCCCAAGGCCGAATCCGCGCTGATGTAAAGCGTGCCGTTGCTGATGAGCGTCCCGCCGGCGTAGGTGTTGTTCGTGCCCAGAACCATCGTGCCCAGCCCATACTTGGTCAGCGCACCGGTGCCGAATATCTCATTGGTGGCCGTCAACGTAATGCCGGCGTCTATGTTGAAAGCCGCGTCGCCCGCGCGCGACCAGACCGTCCGGTTGTCGAACGTCAAGTCCGCGCCCACCCGCAGCTCCGCGCCGTTCATGGTCAGCACCGTGCCCGCCGCGCCCAGGTTCTTGTCGTCGTAGATGTAGAGACTGCCGTTGTCCAGATACGTGCCGCCGGTGTAGTTGTTCGTGCTCGTCGCGTCCATCACCAGCGCGCCGCCGCCCGCCTTCACCAGCGAAACAACCCCGGCGCTATTGTCGCTGATGATCATGTAGTTGGTCACCGCCGGCTGGAACACTCGGAAGATCAGCGTCGTCGCCGCCAGGCCGTTGCCCGCCGTCAGGTAACCGCTGCTCAGCACCGTGCCGTAGCCCGCGCCCACGAAGCTGCCCACAATGACGTTGGTGCCGCCGAACAGCAGGCCGCCGCTGTTAATCGTGAGCGTCTGGCCGCCCATATTCACCGTCGCGTTGGCCGACAGCAGGTGCATGTTCAGCGAGTTGATTGTCATGTTGGTCGTCGCCGTGAAACCCACATTCTGCCGCACGTTGTCCGTGCTGCTCCAGCCACTGGCCGCGGTCTGGTAGGCGGTGTAATTAGAGAGCGAATTGATCGTGCCGCTGTTGTAGGTAGCAAAGTTGGTCTGGTTGATCGTGGCCCACGGCAGGATGCCGTTCACCAGAGTCGGCGCCGTCGCGAACCGCAGCACGTTGCTCATGCCCGTGCCGATCTGGGAGTTGAGTCCGACGCTCTTGACATCCAGCACCGCGCCGATGCTGCCGCGGCTGAAGCTGGTGATGGTCTGGATATTGGTGCTGAGACCGCCCGACTCGCGGATGTAGATGCTGTTGTTGCCGCCCTCCAGGATGACCGTGCCAAGGGTCCGGCTGAAGTTGGTGTTGCCGCCGTCATTCATCAACATCAGGTTCGCGTCGTTCATGCGAATCACGGCGTTGTCGTTGAGCCGGTTGTTGTTGAAGCCGATCACCGCAATGGTGTTGGTGAGAATCAGCGTCCCGCCGTCAACAAGCACGATGTTGGTGCTGTCCGAAATCGCGCCGTCCTTGCCGGCGAGGATCAGCGTCCCGCCGCCGAGGCCGATGAGCGCGCCAGCATCAACCCGCGTGTCACCGCTGTAGGTGTTCCTGTTGGTCATCGTCAGGGTCATGCCGGAGGTAATCGTCAAGGCCAGTTGGCGCTTATAACCGTCCTGGATGACGCCGCCCCAGGTGCCCGAACCCGCGCGGTCGCCAATGCTGAGGGTGCTGACCCCGCTGGCGATCTTGCTGTCGGTGATCGCCCCAAGCCCACCGCCGGCCAGCGCAGCCACGACGAGGTTGTTGCCATTGAGGTCGAGCGTGCCCGCATTGATCGTTACGGTGTTCGTCTCCGCGCCCAAGGCGGCAGCGTTGCCCATTTGGAGCGTGCCACCGTTGATGATCGTGTTGCCGATGTAGGTGTTGCTGGCGTTAAGTTGGAGCAGGCCGGCGTTGACAGACACGCCGTTGCTGTTGCTCATCGCCCCGTTGAGGACCAGCGTGCCGAGACCCCACTTGCTCATCGCCAAACCGCCGATGGCGTTGGTTACCGTGAACACGCTGCCTGCGTTGGAGATGTCGAACCCGCCGTTGAACGACGACCAATTAACCGGGTGGCTGTCGAGATTGGTCAGCGTCGTGCCCGCCACTTGCAGGATGCCGCCATTGAACTGCAACGGCGCCGACGCGCCGCTGATGTTCGCATCGTCGCTGATGGCCAACCGGCCCATCTGCAGGAACGTTCCGCCGCTGTAGGTGTTGGTGCCCGTCAGGAACAGCATGCTGTTGCCGTTCTTGATAATGCCGCCCTGGCCGCTGATCACACCCGCAAACGTCGCATCATTGGTCTGGATGATGCTCACATAGTTGCTCAGCATCAACGACGTGCCGGCATCGCCGCCCAGCGACCCGATCGTGTAGGCCGGCGTCAGCATCGAGTTCGCCAGCCTCTGTTGCCCCACGCTGCCCGGCATGATCACGCCTTCCCAGAGCCGGTAGCCGCCGCCGCCCTGTTGGAAGAAGATCACGATGCTGTGCTGGCCCGCGGTCAGCGCCACCTTACCGGCCACCTCCACGCTGCCGCTGGCATTGTTGATGACCGGGTTGCCGTCAATGTAAATCGTCACGGCGTCGTCGCTGTTGTTGACGAAGGTGTAAACCCCGTTGGTCGGCGCGTTGAACATGCCCTGATAACGCGATTGGAAGTTGACCGCCGTGCCGTAGTTCAGCGGCGGCGGGAACTGCGCGCCAAAGCCGAAGTCAAAGTTGGTGCCGGCGGCGATGCTGTTGGCCACCAGCAACGGCGTCTGCGCTGCAAGGGTTACGAACGCATTGGGCAACGGACTCTGGATCGCCGAGCCGCCCGAATAGTAATCGCCCATCAGCCCCTGCGAATCGCCCATGACCACCACCGTCGCGCCATTGCTCAGCGTCAGCGCGTTCCGCAGATAGCTGTTGCTGAAGATCGTCGTGCCCGCGTTCGCAATGAAGCCGGCGCCGGCGAAGTAGTTACTGCCCAGCACCAGCGTGCCCGAACCGTTCTGCACCAGCACGCCGTTGCCCAGCATCGCGTTGGTCAACAGGTAGGTGTCGCTCCGGTCGTAAACCAGCGTGCCGTAGTTGACGATCCGGCCGGCGGAACCCAGCGACCCGGAAGCGCCGCCGTCGCCGACCTGCAGCGTGTTGCTGGCGTTGATCACCGTGTTGCCCAGATAGAAGTGATTGTTGGTGGTCACCACCGTGCCGCCGAGGCCGCCCACCATGCCGATCACCAGGTTGGTGCTGCTGCCAACCAAGTTGCGCGTATCGCCGATGATCTGGTTGTTGAACAGAAGCGTGCCGCCGCCGCCGCCCAGATTGATCGCGTTCGTCGTCCCGGTCAGGATGCCCGTGTAGTTCACCGTCGTGTTGGTCAGCGCGCCAAGGAAGCCGCTGCCATACGCGCTGAAGTTGAGGTCGTTGCCATTGTCGCCCCGCAACGCCAGCACGAAAGTGTTGGTCGTCGGCACGATCTTGCCCAAACCGTTGTTGTCAATCGTGAAGGCCGGCGAGATGACGGGCACGCCGCTGGCGGCAAGGATGGTGATGGAGGCCGTGTCGCCGCCGAGGTTGCTCAGGGTGTTGAACGCCAGCACGCCGGCGCCGCCGACGAACGTGCCGCCCGAATAACTGTTGGTGCCCGTCAGCCACAGCGTGCCCGAACCGAGCTTGGTGAACGAACCCGCGCCGCTGATCGCGTTGGTCACGAAGAACCCGTTGCTCACCGAGGCGATGTCAAAGCCGCCGTTGAACGTGCTCCAGTTCACCGCATGCGAGTCAATGTTGTTCAACGTCATGCCGGCGATCTGGAGCAAGCCGCCGTTGAACGTGATCGCGCTGGTCGGACCAGCAATGTTCCACTCGTTGGAGATGCTCAGCGTGCCCGCGTTCAGGAACGTGCCGCCCATATACGTATTAGTGCCCGCCAGCGTCAGCATGCCCGAACCCAGCTTCGTCAGGCCGCCATCCACCGCGTTCGCCCCCAGACTGATCAGGCCGAGCAGCGCCGACTGTGTCGCCCCTCCACCGAGTAACGCAATCTGGAGCAGGTCACCAGCCACGTAGCCCGATCCCGCGCTGGTAATCAGGATGTTGGTGATCTGCTGGTAGGTTAGACTGGTCGGATCCAAGTCAATCTGCGCAATCGCCGTCGCGCCCGTGCCCATCCCGCCGCTGATCTGCACCACCGGCGCCCCAATGTAGCCCGAACCGCCGCTGGTGAGGGCGACGTTGGTCAGACCGTAGCCGCTCGCGCCCTGCAGGCTCACCGAGATCGCAATGTTGTTCGTGTCCGAATCAATGAACGCGCCCTGGTCGTAGATCATGCCTACCAGCTTGCCCGAACTGAAGTTCTGCATGAACATGGACCCGCGCGTCGTGCCCGTGCCGGCCTTGAGCAAGCCGCCGTCGAAGTTGAACACGCTCACGCCCGCCATGCCGCTGGTCATCGCGTTGACGATCATCGTGCCGCCGCTGAGCAGGTTCACCACGCTCGTGTAGCCCGACGCGATCTGCCGGTCGAAGCCCATCGGCTGCTGGCCGCCGTTCACCGCGAAATTCGCCACGCCCGAACCGCCCACGTTCAGCACCGCCAAACCGGGGATGCCGGAGTAATTCAGAACGACGGGACTCCCGTTGCCCGCCAGGATCTGGCCGCCGAACAGGTTCATCACGCCGGCCACGCCGCCGCGGTTGACGAAGAACCAGCCGCTGTTGGTCAACGTCCCGCCGAATTGCTCAAACACACCATAACCGCCGTTCCAGCCGATCTGGACGCGGCCGCTGTTCAACGTCCCGTTGTCCAGCCGGTAATACCCGTAGCCGCCCGACGCGTTGCCCAAGTTAAACTGGTTGTCGCCCATGTCGCCCGTGCCCAGATTCACCATGCCGCCGCTCTGGTAGATCGCCCCCGCCGCGCCCGGCGCCATGCCTACGCGCAGGCCAATGACATTGTTCACCGTCAGGTTGGTAGCCACACTCAGCACCGCCCGCGAACCCGCCGTCAAGCCCACCTGCACGTTGGTCCCCGTCGTTTCGGCTTTCACCGCCAACACGCCGTTGCCGTTGAGGAAGATGTCCTTCGCCTGCACCCGGTTGCTCAGAACCAGCGTCCCTTGGTTCACCAACAGGTTGCTAATCACGTTCACCGCCGCGTTGTTGCCCAGGATGACCGTCCCCAAGCCCGACTTCTGTAGCGTGCCGTTGGTCACCACGCCACCCACCACCGCCGTCACTCCCGCCACCGCGTCCAGCGTGCCGCCGCTGCTAGCAATGTAGATGTTCCGCTTCGCATCCAGCGTCATGTCGCCACCGAACTGCAGACCGCCGAAGTTCATCAGCGTAATGTTCGTCGTTGCTGTCGCCGGCGCCGCGCCCAGCGCGTTGTCGTTGGTAATGTTCAGCGCGCCACCGCCAATGAAGATATTGCCGCTGAAGCTGTTGGTCACATCCGGACGCAACGCCACCGTCCCCGACAGCACCTGGCCGCCCTTGTTCACTTCCAGCACTGCCGAGCTGCCGCCGTTGAAGAGGTCGCTGATCTCGTTGGTGAACGTGAACGTCGCGTTGGTCACCGCGCCCAGCCGGTAGTAGTTCACCCCGCCCGACTGATACGGTGTGTAGCCGCCCGTGTAGGCCACGTTGCTGCCACCGCCCAGGATCAGGTTCGCCCAGCCGCCGCCATTGAAGTCGAAGCTCTCGCCCGCGTTCACAGGCAGCAGCGCCAGCATGCCCGCCGAGGTGGTGATGTTGCCAATCCGCGGAATCAGGTTCGCCGCCAGATCGGCGACGTTCAGCGCCACCGCGCCCGCAGTCCCCAACGTGATGTTGCCCGACCCCGGCAATGCTCCCAAGGTCTCGAACCGCACAAACCCGTTGGTGATCGCCGTGCCGCCGCTGTAGCTGTTGGCGCCGTTCAGGATCAGCACCCCGCTGCCGATCATCCCCAGCGATCCGCCGCCACTGATGTTGTTGTCCACGCCCAGGTAGTTGTTGTGGCTGAACATCAACACGCCGTTGTTGGTGATCGCGCTCGTGTTGAGCCAGACCATCGCGTTGTTGGCGCCAATCTGCAGCGTGCCCGCGCTGATGGTCGTCGGCCCCACATAGGTGTTGGTGCCGGTCAGAGCCAGCGTCCCGCTGCCGCTCTTGGTCAACCCGCCGTCGGCCGCGTTCTGGCCAAAGCTGAACGTGCCGAGCGTTGCCGCCTCCACGAAACCGCCGCCCACCAGGTAAACATTCAGCGCGTCCGTCGGCAGATAGCCCGATCCCGTGCTCGAAATCACGATGTTGGTCACCGTCCCGCTGGCCAGGTCAATTTGCGCATACGCCGTCGCGCCCGTGCCCGCGCCGCCGCTGATCACCACGCCCGGCGCGCCAATGTAACCCCGGCCGCCGTTGGCAATCGCGATGTTCGTCAGTCCCAGGCCTCCCGCCCCCAACAGGTTCTGCGCGACGGTGATCGTATTGTTGCCCGAATCTATCACCGCGCCGCCGTCGTAGATCAGCGCCGAACTCAATCCCTGCATGAAGGTGGGCGTGCTGGCAAACGCCTCCAGCGTGCCGCCGTCAAAGTTGAACACGCTCTGGCCCAGCACACCGGGCGTCGTCGCCCGGATGTTGTTCACGAGGATCCGTCCGCCCGCGTTGAGGTTCACGACCGCCGTGTTTCCCATACCCCACACACGCGACAGCTCGATGCCGCCGTTGGTAGAGATCACCGTGCCCGAGCCGCCCACGTTCAGCACCGACATCTTGTAGTTGCCGTCGAAGTTCAGCGCGATGCCGTTGGCTGCGTTTGGGCCGTAGAACAGGCCGCCCTGGATGTTCGCCAGCGCGTATTGATAGTCGCCGCCGATGCCCAGGATCGTCCACTCCGTCGGCCGAGCCACCAGCCCGCCAAACTGATCAAACACGCCCACCGCACCCAAGCCGCTGCTTGCCACGCGGAACTGCGATCCGTTGGTCCACATGCCAGCGCTCATGTTGTAGTAGCCGTAGCTGCCTGCGCCGTTGCCGAGGCCAAAGGTCGCGGTGCTGGTCCGCGGGCTGACCGCCAGCGTGCCGCCCGACTGATAGATCGCACCGGCGGAGTAGGCGCCAACGCCCGCCTGCATGAGGTAAGCCGTGACGTCGGTAGCGACATTGACCACCGCGCGACTGAGGGTGCTGTTGGCCACCAAGAGGTAATTGGTCGGCATCGTCCCGGTCGGCAGGGCCGTCGTGGCCGCCAGGCCGAACATTGTCGGCGCGTTGATGTTCAACACGCCGCTATCCACGATCGAGTGAGTGAACGGGGTGTTGGTGAAGCTGGAGGCTCCGTTGATATTCACCGTGCCCGCCCGGACCGCCAAGCTACCCATCCCGTTGGTGGTCCCGTTGATGTTCACCGTCCCGCCGTTGGCGTTGAGCGCTCCCGTGATCCACGTCCTCCCATTGAAGTCCACCGTGCCCGTGCCCGCCACCGTCACCGTCACCGCCCCGCTGCCGTTGTTGGTCACCGCCGAGTTGATCGTCAACGCATTGCCCGAGTTGTTGATCAGCACCATCTCACCCGCCTGATTGTTCGCCCCGCCCGCCGTCAGGTAGCCATCGTTTGCCAACTCGCCGATAGCCAAACCGCCTGAGGTTGAAGGCAGTAGGATACCACCAAACTGCCCCAGCCGCAGGGTCTTGCTGTTGTTGGTGATCATATTCCATATCGTCTCATTGGCCCGCAGCGTGTTGACGCTGTTGGTCCAACCCATCAAACCGTAACGGGCCCCGCCCGAACCCGTCACCTGCATGTTGGCGTTGCTATTGTCCGCAAACAACACGCCTGTTGGCGGAGTGTAGGCGGTGAAGTTGGTGATGACCAAGTTCGGGGCCGTCAACGGCGCCAAGCCCCAAATGTTCGACACCGCTGCCCAATCCGTCCCGCCAAAGGTCGCCCACGGCCCCAGGATGCCGGTGTTGTCGTTGGTCCGTGTCGTAGTGATCTGCGCCCCGCCAATGTTGGCGAAATTGATGATGCCCGAACCCGTCACGCGTGTGATGCCGTTCAGGTTCACGATCATCGTCCCGGTGTTGTTGCTCACCGCAATCGTGTTGTTGCCCGACAACAACGTCAGCCCGTTGAACTGCTGCGTCAGCACGCCCGAGGTCGGCCCCAGGATGTTCAACGTCCCGCCCGTCGTGTTGGCCCTCGCAAACAGGCCCATCGTCAGCGCCGTCGTCGGCCGCAGCACGTTGCTCCCGATCCCGCCCGAATTGGACAGGTCCAGATTCAACGTCCCGCTGTTGATGGTGAGCGAACCCATGGACATGGACCACGGATCGTTCTTGCCCACCAGCGTCAGTTTCCCGTAACCGCTCTTGATCAGCGTGCCCTGCCCAAAGTAGCCGCCGTAGAAACTGTTGGTGATGAACACGTCGCCGTAACCAGCCACCGTCAGCGCGTTGTTGTAGAGGTTGAAGTCCGCGTTCACCGTGTCCAGCGTCAGCGTCGTGCCCTCATCCGCGTTGATCCTCGCCGCCCCTGTCACCCATACCGTCCCCAGGTTCGTGTTGTTGCCCGAAACGTTCCGCAGCGCCCCGTCGCTGTTGTTGAATCCGCCAAAGGCCCCGTAGCCGATGCCATTGCCGCTGATCGCGATCAGGCTGTTGTAGGTGACGCTGTTGGAGAGCTGCAGCGACCCGTTGGTCACCACCACCGTCATCCCACCCGCCAGCGATTGCGCATTGCCCACGCGCACCGCGCCCGCCGCCACCACCAAGTTCGTCAGCCCGCTGTTGTCGCCATCCACCAGCAGCAACCCGCTGCCCAGTTTGGTCAGCCCCGCTCCCGCCATATTACTGTTGAGCAGGAACACGTTGGCGGGATTATTGATGTCCAGCCCGCCGTTGACGCTGGCCCAATCCACCGCCAGCGTGTTGAAGTTCGTCATCGCCGTGCCGCGCACCTGCAGGATGCCGCTCGCAAACTTCACCATCGAGTTGGTGCCCAACTGCCCTTCGCTGTCAATGCTCAGCGTCCCCTCCCGCAGGAACGTCCCGCCGCTGTAGCCCACGATGTTCGTCATCGCATACAACACCCCGGGGCCAGTCTTGCTCAGCGCCGCTCCCGCCACCACTTGGTTGATCACGTTCGACAGATACAGCGTGCTGTTGGTGTCCACCTTGATCTGCCCGCCGCCCGCCGTCAGCTCGATCGCCCGGCTGGTCCAGTAATAGACATTGGTGATGCGCAGGCCAGCGCCATTGGTCAGGATCACCGCGTTGGCCGCGTTGCCCAGCCCCGCATCCGCCGCCGCCCCGCGCGCCCCGTTGAGCGCCAGGAATCCCGAATTGACCACGATGTCCGACGTGAACGTGTTCGTCCCCGTCAGCTCCACCGTCCCCAGCGGATTCCCGCCCACAGGCCCGATGATCACGTTCGTCGTTCCCGCGATCACCGGTTGATACTGCAGCCAGCCCGCGCCGCCGCCCAGCCGCACGTTGCCGCCGCCGTCACCCCAATTCGTCACCACGCCCGCAAACACCACCGGCGCTGGCGTCGCCGCCCCCAAGAATGTGTTGCCCAGGTGCGCGCCCGTGAACGCCAGCACGTTCGAGCTGCCCGTTCCCAGCGCCACCGCCGCCACGTCCGCGCCCACTCGCCCGCTCAACCAATCCAGAAAACCCTGGTCCATCGCATACGCCGAACCAATCGAACTGCCCGCGTTCAGCGTCAGCGTGTTCGTCCCAATGGCGTAGCTCGACGCCACCACCAAGGAGCCGGCCTCCACCACCGTCGGCCCCGTGTAGCTGTTGGTCCCCATCAGCGCTAACGCCCCATAGCCACGCTTGGTCAGCCCGCCACTCACGTTGGTCCCCAGTTGCGCCTCGCCCACCACTGCAGGAACACCCACCAATGCCAGAGCGGCGTTGGCGTAGCCGATCAACTCGATGGTCGGCGCACTGGTGTAGTTGATGCCCGGATTGCTGATAAAGATGTTCGTCACCGACCCCGTCAGCAGGTCCACCTGAGCAAACGCCGTCGCGCCACTACCGCCGCCGCCCGAGATGCGCACATACGGCGCCGCCGAGTAGCCCGACCCGCCCGACACCAGCGTAATATTCGTGATCCCAAAACCCGTCGGCGCCAGCAGCGGCTGCGTCACTGTGATGTAATAGTTCGACGCATCAATCGTCGCCCCGCCGTCGTAGATGAACGCCCCGCGCAACCCCTGCATGAACGCCGCGTGGTTCCCGTTGGCCTGCAGCGTGCCGCCGTCGAAGTTGATCGTGTTGGCGGCATTGGGCGTGTTGGTTCTGACGGCCGGCGTGCTGATCAACCCGCCACTGAGCAGATTGATCACGCCCGTGGCAGCCACATTCCCCCACGCTGGCACAAGGCCCCAGTATCCATTGATATTGATCACACCCGTGCCGCCCACGTTG
>Ga0172379_10001643_pt1 | contig 43615 bp, 41 predicted proteins | sample GrowelOW334metaG_FD_119756 | JGI IMG/M metagenome (GOLD analysis project Ga0172379, IMG submission 119756) | Groundwater microbial communities from an aquifer near a municipal landfill in Southern Ontario, Canada - Groundwater well OW334 metaG | ecosystem: Environmental > Aquatic > Deep... | reverse complement strand
CTTCCACACATCTAAAACATATGTTTTGCGTGCTTGAAGCTGACAAATTTAAAGTGGTTTGTGAAAAGATGGCGAAAAAGGTGCCGCTATGCCCAAAGCCTCGGCTTATCCGAGGATTTGGGAGGCGAGGCTGTCCCTGGAAAATTTCAAGGAAACGGCGGGCTTGCAAGTGCTAAACTATGGGATATAACCGGTTTCAACATTTACGACCAACGAGCGTAAAACACAATGATCCGCATCCCGGCCGCTCAGCATCCGCGTTTTTCCAGACTTGCGTTGATGTTGCGTGCTTTTAAATACAGGAATTACCGCCTCTTCTTCGGAGGACAGAGCGTTTCTCTTATCGGCACCTGGATGCAGAGCGTCGCCATGAGCTGGCTGGTCTACCGTATGACCGGATCGGCCCTGTTTCTCGGAGTGGCGGGTTTCGCGGCGCAGGTCCCCGCTTTTCTCCTGTCGCCCTTTACGGGAGTCTTCGCAGACCGTTACAGCAAACACCGCATCCTGATAATCACCCAATCGCTGGCCATGCTGCAGGCCTTCAGCCTGGCGGCGCTGGTCCTGGCGGGGAAGGCGCAGGTCTGGCACATAATAACCCTGAGCGCGCTCCTGGGCGTGGTAAACGCGTTTGATGTGCCCGCCAGGCAGGCCTTTGTTATTGAAATGGTGGAGCGCAAAGAGGATCTCGGCAACGCCATAGCCCTGAACTCGTCCATGTTCAATTCCGCGCGCCTGCTGGGCCCTTCCATAGCGGGCGTTATAATAAGCGTTATGGGCGAGGGTTTGTGCTTCCTTATGAACGGGATCAGCTACCTGGCGGTCATAGCCGCTTTACTGGCCATGGAGCTAACACCCCGGAAAAAAGAACCGGCGCTAACCACCGTTTTGCAGCGCCTCAACGAGGGCTTTAATTACACTTTCGGCTTCGCGCCCATAAAATTCATCGTCCTGCTGGTGGCTTTAACCAGCCTGACCGCCATGCCGTATACGGTCCTTATGCCGATCTTCGCCAAGGACATCCTGGGAGGCGGACCAGGAACTCTGGGCTTTCTTATGGCTTTTTCCGGCATAGGAGCTCTGGCGGCGGCCCTTTCGCTTACAGCCAGAAAAAATGTGGCGGGCCTTGAAAAACGGATACCCCTGGCCGCCGGCGTTTTCGGCCTGGGCATAATAGGATTATCCTTTTCCAGGAATTTTCCGGTTTCTGCGGCCTGCATAGCCATGGCGAGCTTCGGCATGGTTTCCCAGATGGCTTCTTCCAACACCATTATCCAGACCGTGACGGACGACGACAAAAGAGGGCGCGTCATGGCCTTTTATACCATGGCCTTCATGGGGATGGCGCCCTTCGGCAGCCTCCTGGCGGGCTGGACCGCCGAACGGCTGGGGGCTCCGGCGACCATCCGTCTCAGCGGCGTGATGGCCATTGCGGGAGCTCTTGCTTTTTCCAGCCGGCTCGAGAAGATCAAAAAAAGCGTGCGGCCTGTTTACGCCCGCCTGGGCATAATACCGCAGATCGCCGCCGGCATTGAAACGGCGTCCGAACTGGGAGTTCCTCAAGAAAATTAGCTCACCCCAATTTGTCCGCAACTATTGTATAATTCCCTAATGTTGACACTTATCGCCGAAGACGATGAAGGACTGCGGCTCCTTCTTGCCGAATTTTTCGAAGGGCTGGGACACACGGTTAAAAGCGCCGAGAACGGCGTGGAACTGGTTAAACTGGCCCTTTCAGACCGTCCCGACCTTATTGTGACCGATCTGCATATGCCTCAGATGACCGGCGACTCTATGATAGCCATGGTGGATATGTATCCCGACCTTTCCGGAATACCCGTGCTGGTGATCACAGGCGCCACCGAAGGAGAGCTTGCGGATATGGGCATCCCGAAAGAGATACCGGTGCTGGCAAAGCCGTTCGATTTTGTCAAAATTGCGGTCGAAGTGGAGAAACTTTCCAAAAAATAAAAAAAGCCGGCTCCCGTCCTTATTAAAACGGGAGCCGGCTTTTTTATTGGAGTCGCCTCACGCGGCCCGGTCAATACCTGTAATGATCGGGCTTGTACGGCCCGTCCTGCTTCACGCCGATATAAGCGGCCTGTTCCTTCGTAAGTTTGGTCAGCTTCACGCCGATCTTCTCAAGGTGCAGGCGCGCGACCTCTTCGTCAAGATGCTTCGGCAGCCTGTATACGCCCACGGCCATCTTCTTGGTCCAAAGTTCCAGCTGCGCGAGGGTCTGGTTGGAGAACGAGTTGCTCATCACGAACGAAGGATGCCCTTTAGCGCAGCCGAGATTAACGAGCCGGCCTTCGGCCAGCAGATACATGGATTTGCCGCCCGGGAGATTGAACCTGTCCACCTGCGGCTTTATGTTGAGGACCGTCACGCCCCTGGTTTTCCTGAGTTCGTTAACCTGTATTTCGTTATCAAAATGCCCGATATTGCAGACTATGGCCTGGTCCTTCATTTTAAGCATATGTTCCACGCGGATGATATCCTTGTTGCCGGTCGTGGTCACATAAATATCGCCGACACCGAGCGTGTCCTCCACCGTGGCGACCTCAAAACCTTCCATCGCGGCCTGAAGGGCGCAGATGGGATCTATCTCCGTGACGATCACGCGCGCGCCGAACCCTCTGAGAGAACGGGCCGATCCTTTGCCCACATCGCCATAACCGCAGACCACGCAGACCTTGCCGGCAATCATGACATCGGTAGCCCTCTTGATCCCGTCCGCGAGGGATTCCCGGCAGCCGTATAGATTGTCGAATTTGGATTTCGTGACCGAATCGTTGACATTGATGGCGGGCACCATGAGTTCGCCCGCTTCATGCATCTGGTAGAGCCGATGGACGCCGGTCGTGGTCTCTTCGGAAACCCCTTTCCATTCTTTCACCGCCGCGTGCCAGCGCTTCGGGTTCCGTTTAAGTTCCGCGCGCAGGCAGTTGTTAAGCTCCTGTTCGTCCTCGCCCCCGGCCTTGGCGTCCAGGATCCGGGGATTTTTTTCCGCGGCGACGCCCCGGTGCATCATCATCGTGGCGTCGCCGCCGTCGTCCACAATAAGATTGGGGCCTCTGCCGCTCCCGAAATCAAGCGCCCGTTCGGTGCACCACCAGTATTCGGCCAGCGTCTCGCCCTTCCAGGCGAAGACCGGAATGCCCGTTCTGGCTATAGCGGCAGCGGCCTGGTCCTGGGTGGAAAAAATATTGCAGGAACACCAGCGCACTTCGGCGCCGAGCGCGGCAAGCGTTTCTATAAGGACGGCGGTCTGTGTGGTCATGTGAAGGGAGCCCATGACCCTGGCGCCTTTCAACGGTTTTTTCGCGGAGAACTTCGCGCGAATGGCCATAAGGCCGGGCATTTCCTTCTCCGCGATATCTATTTCCTTGCGGCCCCATTCCGCCAGGGCCATATTTTTAACTTTAAAATCGTTCTCCATGATCGAATACTCCTCCTGGAATTTCCTTTCTTTTAATTTAACCGACATGGCGCCCCCTCTATATTCCGGACATGACATACCCAACACCGGATATAATTATAACTTTTTCCGCCTTGTTCGAAAACATGCTCATGAAGAGCAGCATCATCCGCCGGCAAAAATTTCGGGACCTTGGTCCCGGATCGCCGGATATTTGTGCCTATGGCCGCATGAGCACTTTAGTCCGCGGGCCGGGGGACGCGGATCCGTTGTTTTAAAGTCCGCCGGACGGCCGATTTTTCCTGATCCCCCTATAACATCCGCGCAATTCCGGAACTGGACCGTTTGTCTCACCCGGCCTGGGCCTTTGGACCCTTCTATTTTTGCCGATTTCCGCTATCCTATTGATGAAGCCGGCCGGAGAACACAGAACGAGGGTTTATGGGACGCACAAAATCGCGACAACGAACTTTATACGCACTGATCGTCCTAACTCTTTCGCCGGCCGTCCTGTATGCCGGGCAAACGCCGTCGCAAACAGTCCTCCCGGACATCAACAGCCCCGACACCGCCAGGTTCCTGTCCAGCCGCATTTCCGCGGCTCCGATCCCGGATCCGGCGCCGAGTCCGGCGATCGCGGATGAAGCGGGCACCAGATATGATATCGACGAAATCGACGACGAACAGGATGAAGCCGCGGGAAAATCTTCCATAAGGCTTGACGGAGACGGTTCTATAACCATCCGAAACAACAAGACCCTTGAGATCCTTTCAGTCCGATACAGGGACTACGCCGGGAATTATATCCCGGAAGCCGCCGAACTGGTCAAACATTTTTTCCGCTGCCGCCTTACGGACGAAGAGCACGACATCACGCCGGGCCTGCTTGAAATCCTGGACTCATTGCAGCATAAATTCGGAGAAGGCAAAACCATAACGCTTTTGTCCGGCTACCGCAGCCCGAAGCTGAACAAAGCCCTGGGCCGCAAAAATCCGGCTGTTGCGAAGCACAGTTTGCATATGTCCGGCATGGCGGCCGATATTTCCATTCCCGGCGTGCCGCTTAAAACCCTAAGGAACGCCGCGCTGGCGCTTCAGGCTCATAACACGGGAGGCGTCGGCTACTATCCCGCCATTGGTTTTATTCATGTAGACACCGGAGAAGTGCGGTCGTGGACGGCCAAAGCCAGGATCATAAAGCACAAAAAAATAAAACGAACGCACGGCCGGCCGGCGCACAGAAGAACCGTCCGTAGTACGAAATAGAATGTTATGAAGAATAAGACCCTGGTCCTGATTTTTGCCGTTCTCGCGGCGGCAGTCTATCCTTCTTTGCCGGTCCATGGCGCAGGCGGCTCCCCCGAGCGCGTGCTGCTGAACCTGATCAATGAAGGGTACTTTTCCAGCCCTGAAGGGAAACTGATCCTTTACCGCGGCATCGGCTCAACGGATAGCGCGATGGGGAATCACCACAGCGCCGCCCCGTCGCAGCGTGAATTCAGAAAATGGCTGGATCCTGGAGGGCCCGCGGCCGGCATGGCTTCGGACAATGACGAAGCGCCTCTGAGTTTCACCGTGTCACTGGCCTATGCCGGAAGATACACGGGCGTGCAGGCATGGGACAATGACAGAGGAGTAATACGGCTAGAGATCCCGATGGATAAACTCCGCGCCATGCGGGTCGTTACGGGGCGGGTGAATGCTTTGCCGGCAAACACCTGGGCGCTGCTGTATGACACCCCGGCATCGGCGGAAAGCGCGGGGTTTGATGTCTATGACAGGCTGCCGTTTATAGGCACGGTGTTTTCAGATAAGGACGGGACCATCCGCACTCTGTGTCCGCCCGCCACTCTGTTGGATGGAGGCGGTTGTCCCGCTCTGGAAGCCCGGCTCAGCATCGGAACATTAAAAAAATTGGGGAATGCGCTTTCGATAAGAAGGGTAACCTGGGCGGAATATGACGCCGCGCGAAAAAGCCTGCTGGACCGGAAAGCCTCCATCATGAGGCTGTCGAACATGACCGATGAAGCGGGGCTCCGGCAAGCGTCCCGACTTTGGAACGCGGAAGCGAATTTTTATTCTTTGTTGTGCGCCGCGGGCGCTGAGGTGTGCCCGAACGAACCTGCGGACGGGAGCAAACTATGCGCGCGCCTGCTTGCGCTGCCGAAAAAACATTACCTGCTGGGATTACGGGCCGACTCTCCCGCCAACCTGATGATGATCGAGCTGGTCAGAAAAAAAACAGGCCCGATTTTCCACGGAGTGACCCTCTCCGCCATAGCGGATGAATGCCGTACAATCCGGTGACATGATACTTAATCCCCCCCCCCTGCAAAAAGGCTCCTGCTGCCTTTTGACCCCAAAAGGCTCATGCTGCCTTTTATTATTCTGTTCGGCCGAGAAGGCGGAGAAGACCGTCTAGAATGGTCAGGGGGTGCGGCGGACAACCGGGGAGGTACAGGTCCACCAGGATCTCTTCCGGGATCCCGGCGGTCTCGGGATGGCCGGCATAGATGCCTCCGGAGATCGCGCAGGCCCCAGCCGCTATAACGATCTTGGGCTCCGGCACCGCCGCATAAGTCTTTTGCAGCGCCAGCTTCATGTTCCGCGTCACGGGTCCCGTGATCAGAATGCCGTCCGCGTGCCTGGGCGACGCTACGAACTGAATGCCGAACCTGCCCAGGTCGAAAACAAGGGTCTGAAGAACATTGCAGTCGGCTTCGCATGCGCCGCAGCCTCCGGCGCTTACCTGCCTGAGCCTCAGGGACCGCCCGAAAAGCTTCCTCATTTTCGCGTCCAGAGTTTCAGCACGCTTAAAGATCCGCCCGGACAGGAGCAGGTCGCCTTTTTCCCGCGCGGCCAGTTTATAATCCGCGCCGAATTTGAACACAGCGGGACACAGCGCCGCGCATTTGCCGCAGAAGATGCAGCGCCCGAGGTCCAAAACCGGTTTCCGGTCCGCTACCGTTATGGCGCGGGTCGGGCAGACCTCCGCGCAGCCAGCGCAGCCGCCTTTGCACGCGCCGGAACGGACTTCGGGCAGCCCCAGAAAGCGGGGAGACAGCTTTATCCCCTCCGCCGGGAAGACCATGGTCCTGTGCCCCTGTTTCAATCTGACAAGGATTTCCTTGAACATAATTATCGCCGTTTACATTTCACACTATACGTTTCACTTTGTACGCTTTACAGATCGTGCCCGCAATAGGACAGATTGAAACTTTTATTGCAGAGCGGGAAATCGGAGATCTGCCCGTCGCGCAACGCCATGGCCAGGCCCTGCCAATTGTTGAACGACGGATCTTTTACCTTGTAATGCCTGAATTTCCCCGCCTTGTCGGTGACCGCAGCGTGGGCGATCTCTCCGCGCCAGCCTTCGTTCAGCGACACTACGAAACTTTCAGGTTTCATGGCGCCGGTCCGGGCAAAAACAGGCCCAGGCGGGAGCGAGGCCAGCAGCCCGTTTATCAATTCGTAAGAACGTTTTATCTCAAGCCGGCGGATATAGGCCCTGGCGTAGACATCCCCGCTTTCAGGCGCGTCCAGGACCAGCGCCGCCCTGGAATTATACACCCCGGCCGGGAAATTGTGCCGGACATCGCGAAGCACTCCCGACGCCCTGGCCGCCGGGCCCACCAATCCCAGGGCCAGGGCCGTCTCTTTCGAAACGACGCCGGTCCCTTCAAAACGGTCCATGACCGAAGGAGCGGCCCAAAGCAGGTCCGCCGCATCCGAAACATCCCTGAAGGCCGCGTCCAGCCTGAGTTTTATTTCCTTTATCAGCGCGGCGTCCAGGTCGAAAGCCGTCCCGCCCGGTATGACCATATTGCGTCCGAAGCGGTTGCCGCAGATAAGGGCCGAAATGTTCAAAAAATCCCCGCGCAGCCGGCCGCAGAAAGAGGCTGTGGGCAGATACGCCACATCGCCGGACAGCGCGCCCAGGTCGCCGGTATGGTTGGCCAGCCGCTCCAGTTCGAGCATAACGGCGCGAAGGAACTCTCCGCGCTCGGGGACCCGCGCGCCGGATAAAGCTTCGACGGCTCGGCAATAGGCCATGGAGTGCCCGATGGTGGTATCGCCGGCAAGCGTTTCCATGTAATGCGCGGTAAGCCCGCCGGGTCCTCCGATAAGGCGGGATTCTATGCCGCGGTGCTGATAGCCGAGCGCGAGCTCAAGGTGAAAGACAAGTTCGCCGTGGCACTGGAAGCGGAAATGGCCGGGCTCTATCACTCCGGCGTGCACGGGCCCCACGGCGACTTCATGGACTTTGCCGCCATGGACCTGGAAGAAATCCGTCACCCCGGGGGTAACGGGCGAACCGGCATAAAGAGGATAGCGCACCGGTTTGCACCAGGGATGGCCCTCGCACCGCAGTCCGGTCTGCTCCGCTATCTCGCGTTCGAACAGATGCAGCTGCGGGAACTCCGGCGTCAGGGAACGGAAGGACGCGCCCTTCACCGACGCCGCCAGGGCTTCAAGCTTCCGTTCAGAGTCGAAGGCGAGTATCAAAATGAGCCGTCGGCCCGCGAAACTATTGTCGAGCAAGGCGGGGTCTTCTTCCGGCAAAGCGAAATACGAAACGGCGCGCCCTCCCGCTTTAAGCCGGCCGGCCGCGGCGGCGTAGAATGCGTCCGCGGACATAGGCGCTAGGGCCGCGAACTCCGCGGCCGCAAGATGTTTTAAAGGAAGCGGCGCGGTCATACGGCCCCCCCGATAAGGTCTTTGGCCCCGGTTATAAGATCGTTGAGCCAGGCGGGCATGTAGAGGCCCAGGAAGATCACTCCGGCAAAGAAACAGGCGGCTGGGATAAGCATCTGCCGGGAGGCTTTAAAGGGCTTTTCCGCCTCGCTGAGAACGGCGGCCTCCCCCAGGGTCATCTCCAGGAAAATGCGGCCCATGCCGGCGAACACTACCGCCAGAAAAAACAGGTAGGAAGCGGCGGCGGCGTAATGCCCCCCCGAAACGGCAGCCTTGAGGATCATAAATTTCCCCAGAAAAATGCCGGACGGCGGCGTGCCTGTTATAAGAAAAAAGCCGGTCAGCCACAGAACGGCAGTGCGCGGGACGCGCCTGACAAGACCTTTAACCTCGGAGATCTGCTTGGTTTTATAGGCGGCCAGGACCAGGCCCGAGACGAAGAACAGCCCGGCCTTGGTCAGCGAATGGGAAACGGCGTTAAGCAGCGCCCCGTAAACGGCCCCTCCGCCCAGGCCGACGCCCAGCGAAAGTATGCCCATGTGTTCGATGCTGGAATAGGCCAGCATCCGTTTATAATCCTTCTGCGCCAGGATAAAAAAAGCGGCCGTCATCAGGGACAGGATGCCGAAAAAGATCAGGATCTCTCCGGTAAAAGCGGACAGGCCGGCGGCGGCGCAGACCTGAGCCACGCGCAGGATCCCGAGAAAAGCGCAGTTAAGCAGCGCCCCGGACAAAAGCGCCGAGACCACGGCCGGCGATTCGCTGTGCGCGTCCGGCAGCCAGGTGTGGAAAGGCGCCAGTCCCATTTTGGTCCCGTAACCGACGAACAGGAACAGGAACGCCGCTTTCAGCCAGGCCCGGTCCAACGAGAGCGCCTTGGCGAGCAGGCTTTCAAGGTCCAGGTCCGCGCCGGACCGCAAACCAGCCGCGCCCAGGAAAAGATTGCCCATCAGGGCCATAGCGATGCCCACCGAGCAGATCAGCAGGTACTTCCAGGTGGCCTCAAGCGACCGTTTGTGGCGGTGGAAATATATGAGCGGGGCGCTAAGCAGCGTGGTGGCTTCCACGGCGGCCCAAAGTATGCCCAGGTGGCGGCTGGCGGTCACCGCCGTCATGGCCGACAGGAACAGGAGCAGGCAGCCTGTGAAGACCGCTTCCGGCGCGTTATTAAAAATGAACCCCTCTTCGGAATCCTCTCCGGGATCGCGTTTTTCCAGCGACAAATATTTTACCGCGTAGACCGAAGCGCCGAAGAATAATACGGAGGTCACGCCCAGGAACAATAGCCCCAAAGGATCCAGGGCGAACCAGTCGCCGGGAACGATCCCCGGTCTCGCGGCCAGAGCGTATACGGTCAGCGCGAGATGGGCGGCGGCCGCCGTCAGGAGCAGAACGCGCCGCTTCCCGTCGTCCCGGATAAGAAAAGCCGACAGACCCGACAGCAGCGGAACAAGCATCAGGAGGCCGATCATTTTTTACCTCCGCTTTGTCCGCCGCCGTCATAGGAGCCGCGTTGCCCGGCCCCGGCGGCCTCGGCCGCCGCCGATTTTACCGGGTTGGGATACCAGTCGCCCAGTTGTGAGAGTTCGGTCGTATCTATGTGGTCGAACTCCCGGCTTATATGGAAGATGGTTATGCCCATCACAAAAACCGCCACGAACACATCAAGGAGGATGGCCATTTCCACCATAAGAGGCTGCTCCACGAAAAGCGCCAGGCCGAAGATATAAATACCGTTCTCGATCACGAGATAACCCAGCACCTGGGTGATCGCCTTGGTGCGCGTGGTAAGGAGCAGGAAACCCGTAAAGATAGTGGAGAGCGAGGCCGGAACTATCCAGGCCACGCTGGCCGTCTCCGGCAGGGGCAGCCGGGCGCCCAGCCACGAAGAGGCGGCGAAGGCCCCGAGACAAAGTATTATGGAGGCCGGATATCCGATAACAGGCTCCACCTCCTTGCGGACATTGGCCTTTACCCGGGCGCGCGTAAGCAGCCACGGGAAGATGCCGCCTTTAAGCAGGATGACGGCGCCGCAAAACACTATGGTCCCGGAAGGCGCACCGCGGCCGGCCAGCAGCGGCAGGAGGGCGGCTATCACCCCCTGCGCGGCCGCCAGGCGGATGCACGCGGCAAGCTCGCCGGAAGCGGCCATAGCCAGATTCAGCAGTATTACGGCTACTATTATAAGTTCGGCCAACGGTATCATCGTCCCGCCTGAAAGATCAAAGCCAGAATGGAAAAAGTTAAAGCGGTCATAAGAAGGTACGGCACCTTCAGGAGGCGCAGCCGCCCCATCACGGATTCCACCACGCCCACTAGCGCCGCTATGGCGGACATAGCCAGGATAAACGCTCCGGCATCCACCAGCCAGGAACCTGAGTGCCTGGGCAGGATGACGCAGGCTATGAGCGACCCGAACACCCAGAGTTTCAGGGCCGCGCCGTAAAAGATGAAGGCCAGGTCCGGCCCGCTGTGGTCCAACACCATGACCTCGTGGATCATGGTGAGTTCCAGATGGGTATTGGGGTCGTCCACCGGCACGCGGGAATTTTCCGCCAGAAAAACCAGGAACAGCGAGCCCGTAACCAGGATAAGGACAGGAGAAGCCGTGAACCAGGCCGACGGCGTTAGGTTCGTGAAGATGCCGGCAAGGGAAAGCCCGCCGCCCCCGCGCGCCAGGGCCGCCAGGGCCAGGAAAAAAGCCGGCTCGGCGAATACCGCGAACTGCACTTCGCGGCTGGCGCCCATGCCCTCAAAACTTGAGCCGGTGTCCAGGGCGGCCAGCACCGTGGCGAAGCGCGCCAGGCCCAGCAGATACGCCAGCAGGATCAGGTCCCCCTCGAAAGACAGGAAAGCCGGTCTACCTCCGAACGGCAGGAAAGCCAAGGCGCACAGCATAGCGGCCAGCCCGGCGACGGGTCCGGCCCTGAACAGCCAGGTGGTGGTGCGGCTGTAAACCGGCGTTTTATGGACCAGTTTATAGAGGTCGAAGTAAAGCTGAAAAACCGGCACGCCGCGCCTGCCCGCGAAGAAAGCCTTTACCCGGTTGATGACGCCGGAGAAGAGCGGGGCGAGGGCCAGGGCCAGAAAATACTGAATAAGCGGCTTTATCATAGTTTCCACACCAGAAGAGCCATCAGCGCGATCACGATATAAAGCAGATAAAGCTGGAGCTGGCCGTGCTGCAGCCAGGTGTAGCGGAAAGCCAGCCGTTTCAACTGGGCTCCGACCGGCGCGTAGAGATGGTTATAGAACACCGCGCGCGCTTCCGTGGAGAAAGACGCCGCGCCGGGGAAATATTCCGTTATGGCCGGATACGCGCGGGCCTTGCGCAGCAGGGGCTGGAAAAAATCGGTGAGCGGCTGGGTGAAAGCGGAAGCGCCGTACTGCATCCGCGCTGTCGGCGCGGCGTAACCGCAGTCCCAGGTTACGCCCCGCGCCGGAGCCCGCCCGCGCGAGAGCGCGCTCCGGAACGCCCAGGCGCATACCGCGAGGGCGATGAGCGCCAGCGCCCCGGCTGAGACATAAAGCATGTTCGCGCCCGCGTCCAGGAGCGGGAAGGGAACGGAGAGCGGTGTTACGGCGCCGGCCAGCGGCCTGAGCAGCAAAGGCGAACACAGCCCGAGCGCGGCGCAAAGCGCGGCCAGCAAAGCCATTGAGGCCTTCATCAGCGGTCCCGCGTCGTGCAATTTTTCAAAACGATTTGAGCGCGGCTCTCCTAGAAAAACGGAGCCGCCCGCCTTCGCAAAAGCGGCGCACGCAAGCGCCCCGGTCGCGGCCAGGGAAGCTATCGCTATCAGGGCCGGGAACGCGGCCGGTTCGGCCGCGCCGCTATTTTTGAACGCGCCCAGATAGATCAGGAACTCGCCGGTGAAGCCGTTCAGGGGCGGAAGGGCGCAGGCGGCGGCCGAACCGAAGAAGAAAAAGAAAGCGGTGAAGGGCATCTTCTTCAAAAGCCCGCCGAGGGCCTCCAGTTCCGCCGTCCCGGCGGAATGCAGCACCGAGCCCGCGCTCATAAAAAGGAGGCCTTTAAAAAAAGCGTGGTTGACGACATGCAGGAGGGCGCCGCCGTAACCGAGCGCGGCCAGGGAGGGGTTGGACAGCGCCCGGCCCAGTAGGCCCAAACCTATTCCCATGGTGATTATGCCTATGTTCTCTATGCTAGACCAGGCCAGAAGGCGCTTAAGATCGTGCTGGGCCATGGCGAACAGCACGCCCGCCGCGGCCGAAACCGCGCCGACGGCGATCAGGAGCCCTCCCCACCAGGACGGCGGCGCGCCTAGGATCGCCAGGACGCGCAGAAGGCCGTAGACGCCCATCTTTATCATGACGCCGCTCATCACGGCGGAAACATGGCTGGGCGCGGCCGGGTGCGCTTCCGGCAGCCAAATGTGCAGCGGGATAAAGCCCGCCTTAAGGCCGAAACCCAGGACGGCGCACATGAAAGCGGCGGAGGCCGCCGCTCCGGCGGGCCTGGCCAGGCTTGAAAAAACCAGGGAACCGGACGAAGGCGAGAGCAAAGCGAACATGAACAGCAGAAAAAGGGCGCCGCAGCCGCCGGCCACAAGATAGATCAAACCGGCTTTGCGGACCTGGGGTTTCTCATGCTCAAAAACCACCAGGACGAACGAAGCCGCCGCCATCGCTTCCCAGCCCATAAGGAATGGGACGGCATCCGCCGAGAGCAGCACAAGGACCATTGCCGCGCTTAAAAGATTGAACGAAGCCCAGGCCGTACCCAGCGGTTTTTTTCCGGCCAGGGGCTTAAGGTAGTCCAGGCCGTAGACGGCGGACGCGGCCGTAAGGATAAACACCGGAAAAAGAAAAACCGCCGACAACGGGTCCAGGGCCAGGGTAAAAGAACCGATGGGCAGGGAACAGGGGAGGGAGAAGCTTTCTTTTGCCGGGGAGATGAGCGTTTTGATCGTCGGAACAAGGCCAATCAAAGAGGCCAGAACCGCTCCGGCGGCGCCGGCCGCGGAGGCTTTCAGCGGATTACGGCCCAGACAAAACGAGAAAACCGCGCTGACTATAAGTACGCCCACCGAAACAACAGCAAGAAGCATAGCCTTGTGACTGCCTTGAATTAAATTTTTTAATGTTACCGGGCCGTGAGGTGGCTGGAACTGACCATCGAATGTGAATTGCGGCTCTGAGGCCGGCGAAACGCCTCACCTCTAATATATGACAAAATGCCGCAGGCTGTCAAATCGATAAAAACAGCGGAATTTTTCAGGCTAGCGGCGGCCTCCCGGAAACCGCTCACCGTCATAACTCCCGCAATTAACGCCCCAATTCTTCTCAACTTCCGAGATCGCGGCCTTTATTGAGCGATCAGGCACCGATCTGCAAATATCCAGAACGCCCATATTACTCACTTCCTGGGGGCGGCATGCGACGGTCAAAATACGGTTGTATAATTCGTCGGATATGAGATGTTTAGCCTCCGCGTCAATAATTTTTTTGCCTCTCACAGGCACATACGACAAACCTTCAGCCTTTGACATACTCGCTATGATCCCCGGGGAATGGAGCTCTCCGGCGTCACAGGAATATATCAGGTATGGCTGCGCGATGTCGAAAGACGCGGCGCCCGAAATATCATAATAATAATCGGTCTTGCCGTGATCCGCCGGCTGCGGTTCCAAAGGTTGGAACACGGCGCCGGACTTGTCGAACAGATAGAAGCCTTCATTAGCGCCGCGCCTGGCCGGTATTAAGACCATCCTGCCGTCGTTATCACACATGTAGTTACGGCCCTCGGCGACACCCACAAGGGCTTTGTAGCATTCAAGATATTTATAGAAAGGCTCTTTAACCGGTTCGCCGGAATAAAGGAAGTTGTTGCCGAAACAAAAAACGGAAATCATCACCGCCGCCAGAATCCTCATAATCCCTCCCATTCCCGATCGCCAGGCATGTCAGGCAAAAGCTTTATCATAAGGATTATACCAGGGGCCTATTGCCTTGTCAAGGGGGCTTGTCAAGGCACAGATCTATCCCAGGAAAATCCGAATAATTCTCGCATTATGTGGTGCAGAAAAGTCCATTCTCACGCTAAATTTCATGCAAAGTGAGCAGAAAAACTTGCAATTCCGTAAAAGGGACATGTTTTTCACAGTAACCAATTTGCGGGACAGCATATTAAAAATGTTTAAGATGGCGGCAACCGCCGGGCGGGATAATAATGCCGTACCTTAGTTAAGGGCGGGATCAGATTAAATATTAAAACGCAGTAGGCAAGATTTGCAGTTTAGATTGCAGTTTGCATGAAGGGCGGCGGGGTAAAGTTGGAGGGGGGCCGGACATGGGTTGGATCGGGCCGAGGAGGAACCGGCGCGAAGTCGCCGGGCCGGCCGCAGGCCCGATGGGCCCCATGTCCGGCAGGACCCCGAACAGGCAACTCGCCGCTTTCCAATTTTTTTTAGACAGGTTTGGTCAAGGGGCGCAAAAGCCGCAGGAACGGCAATAGGAAGGCATGGGCGCCCGTTCGGCGAGGCTGTCCCGCAATGCGGCCGCGGTCCGGCCGTTCAGGATCTCCGCCAGCGGCTTTTCATTCACATTGCCGACGGCAAGCCGCCCCGAATGATCGGCGCAGCACGGGATCACCTCTCCCGTTGAAAGTATCGCGAAGTGATGCCGGAGGCCGAGGCAGCTTTTTTTAACTTTACCGGGCCCGCGGCCCGGCCAGTCGAACAACTCCCCGAAATTCAGATAAACATCGTCGCTTAACTTCACCGCGCGGCCGGGTTCCGGGCGTTCACCGCGGCCGGGGAACATTTTAAAGATAAAGCCTGAGGCTTCCTTCACAAAAGGGTCGGCGGCGCTCCCTCTCAAACGAAATCCCACTATAAGGCGGGCGGGTTTCACCGCGGCAAAACCCGTTAAACGGCCTAAATGCAGGGCTCTCAGCCCGGCGGGCAGGCCGGCAAGGGCGTGCAGGGAAAATGAAACCTGGACCAGGCATTTTTCCTCGAACAGCGCGGGGCCGAACTTATCCAGCAGCGTCCCGTTGGTCACAAGGTTGATCTTGAGGCCCAGCCGCGAGCAAACGCCGAGGATCTCCGGGAACCGAGGATGCATGAAAGGCTCGCCCAGCACATGAAGAGAGAGTACGCGGGCGAACGGCTTGACCTGCGCGGCGGCATTCTTAAAATTCTCCAGCGGCATAGGGGCGGCCGGGCGCGTTGAGGCCGCGCAAAAGCCGCATGCCAGATTACATTCGTTGGTTATTTCTATAAAAGCGCGGCGGAACATCAGAACCTGACCGCGGCCGTCATGCCTGCGTAACCCGGCTGATAAACCGGCAGCAGCAGGGCGTTCTTGCCGGGAGGGCACATTTTTACAAAACGGACCACGGCCCGGCCCGTGACCGTCCCCAGGAACGCTCCGAAAAGCACGTCGGTGGGCCAGTGGTTGTTGGAATTAATGCGCTGCACGGCGACCGCGGAAGCGGCGCCGTAAGAGATGCCTCCGACCCACAGCGAATCGTACCGCGCGGAAAAAACCGACGCTATCGAGAAAGCGCTGACAGTATGGCCGGAAGGGAACGAAGCATGTTCATTTTTGAACGAAAACGGGGCAAAAATCCGCTTGTCGCCGTGATAGGGGCGGGCGCGCCCTATGGAATATTTAAGGACCGTGCCTATGGCATTAGCCGCCAGAAAGGATTCGGCAGCCAGAAAGGCGGTATCTTTAAGCTTGTCGTCCTTAAAAAGATACCCGGCGCCGGCGACTCCGCCCAGCAAAGCCAGATCGTAAGCGCCATTCCCTATTTTCTCCACATTGTCGGAGAGGTTTACCACAGTGCGCGATTTATTTTTCTGAGCCAAAGCCAGCAGTTGCCGGTCATAGGAATAAAGAAGAACCCCCGTGCCTATAAGACCCGCCGTAAGATAAACGCTGGACCGTTCGCGCATACACGCCGGCAGTCCGCGCAGATGACCCAGGTCCTTCGCGGCGTTCGTTACAGGATCGCCCACATAGGCGAAAGAAAAGGAGGGCGAACAAAGCGACAGGATCAGAATAAGGAGCCGCTTTTTTGCAAAAACATCCATATACCGGATATTATAGCTGTTTGACGCGCCGCGATGAAATGTTGTAGAACAACGTTTCATCGTACTTGCATAAGGGCCGTATCGGGGCCTAGGAACCTGTCCGACATAAGGTTTTTAAGGCGAAATTGACGGTTTTGAGGCCGAACCGAAGTTGCGCGAAACGCGCAGGCTCCAATGAACCTTTAAATTTCGCGCAACAAAGGTGCAGGCAAAATTTTTCAATGAACCGCCACCAATATCCACGCGGGAGCATGTCCGGGTTCCTCCCAGCCTCTTTACCGGCGCCGGCCGCGGCAATTCTTTTCGCGTTCATCTTCACGGCGCCCGCGGCGGTTTTAGCCGGGGAGCCTTACGCACCCTCCGACGGGCAGAGGAACTACCATCTCGGCGCGAGCGCGCAGGCGCTTGTCGCCCTGAGGCTGATCGTGGACAAAAAATTCATGATCGACGCCAACGGCCGCTCTTATTATCTCAGCGGCATCAGTTCCCCCAATTCGCATAGTTCGGAGAGGATAGACCGGGGAGACATTTCGTTCACCGTGCTTCTCCACGGCCCTCACGCCGTCGGCCTGCAATATGTCCAGACCCGCCGGGCCTCCCGTTTCCCCGAAGCGGCCTCAAGCCGCCAGACCGTCAGCCTTGCCAGCTTCGCCTATACGCTCGTGTTCGACCCGCATTTCGGCGCGGTGGAATGGCGCGACGGCATGGATACCGGCGGCCGGTAAAGGGTTTACCGTGAAGATATACGACACACGACCGCAGGCGGTTTTCATCCCAGGAGCGCCGCGCGCACCTAAAAAAAAACCGGCCCCCGCTAAGGGACCGGTTAAAACTTCCGTTATGAAATTTTAGAGGCTGGTTTACCAGCGATTACCGCCGCCGCGATTACCGCCGCCGGAACCGCCGCGATTACCGCCGCCCGACCGGCCGCCGAAACCGCCGCGGGAGCCGCCGTCGCGGGCTTCCATCGGCCTGGCTTCGTTGACGGTCAGCTTGCGGCCTTCCATGTCGGAGCCGTTAAGCTTCTCGATGGCGGCCATCGCTTCCTCGTCATTGGACATTTCCACGAAGCCGAAGCCCCTGGACTGGCCGCTGAATTTATCGGTGATGACTTTAGCGCTGGTGACCGAGCCGTGCGCCGCGAAAACCGCGCTCAGCTGCTCGTCATTGGCTGAAAAAGGCAGACCGCCCACATATATTCTCTTGCTCATTGTGTTGTATCCTCCTAGCATTTCAAACAAACCGTAAAACCCATTCGCTCTGCGCGCCCTTACCGAAATTGCTAGGTCAGATAGCGCAACCAAATTCGATTTCCGGAATGCTGTTATATATAGTATGACATAACCCCGTGGAAAATGCAAGCAAAAAAACCGGCCCCCGTTCCGACGAACACGGGAGCCGGTGAAAAACTCCGGTCGGGAAATTTTTAAGACGGTTTACCAGCGGTTAAAACCGCCGCCTGAACCGCCCCGGCCGCCGCCGGCCCCGGTGCGGGCCTCCATCGGCCGTGCTTCGTTGACGGTCAGCTTGCGGCCTTCCATGTCGGAGCCGTTAAGCTTCTCGATGGCGGTCGTCGCTTCCTCGTCATTGGACATTTCCACGAAGCCGAAGCCCCTGGACTGGCCGCTGAATTTGTCGGTGATGACTTTAGCGCTGGTGACCGAGCCGTACGCCGAGAAAACCGCGCTCAGCTGCGTATCGTTAGCCGAAAAAGGCAGACCGCCCACATATATTCTCTTGCTCATTAGTGTTATCTCCTCCTAGAAACAAACCTTCAAACCCCATTCGTTCTGCGCGTGCTTACCGAGTTGCCAGGTCAGATAGCGCAACCAAATTTCGATTTTTTAGGAATGTATTGCTGATAATATAACATATGCATCCGCGGCTATTCAATAAAATATTACAAGATAACACTTTATTTCCCTATGTCCTCGTTCCAGAGCCCGGGTTTTTCTTTTATAAACTCCGACATCAATGCGCGGCATTCAGGGAGGTCCAGGTTTATCATCCTTACGAATTTCTTGGCGTAGCGCTCCGGACCTTTAAATGTACGATTCTCGCCTATAACCACCACAGGGATCTTATAAAGCAGGATCGCCCCGGCGCACATCGGGCAGGGCGAGAGCGTGGAATAAATAACGCACTCCGCGTAATCGGCGGCCTTCAGCCGGCCCGCGTTTTCAAGGCAGTCCATCTCGGCGTGAAGTATGGCCGATTTCTTCTGCACGCGCCGGTTATGCCCCCTGCCTATGATCGCGCCCCCCTTAACCAGCACCGAACCGATAGGGATGCCGCCCTCTTTAAGCCCTTTGCGGGCCTCCTTAAGGGCTTCCTCCATGAATTTAAGATGGTCTTTTTTGGTCATATCAAGGCGACGGCCTGCACGGCGGCGGTCAAGCCGCTGATTTATTCTCCCAGCAGCCCCTTCTTAAGATCCTTATCCGCGGGAATGCCGCCCAGCCAGCACCTGAACAGGGCGTCGGCAAAATCCTTTCCCTCTATTTGCCCCGACGCCTTTCCGTTGGATTCCACGCTCAGTCCCCTGGCGGGTTCATAAAAAAAAGAAAGTTTGTCGCCTTTTTTCAGATCGGGAATAAGTTTGCGGAATTTTTCCACCCGCTCCTTAAGCGCCGGCAGCTGCTCCTTTGAATTTTTTTCAAATCCTTCGCTTATAGCGCCGGCCACCGTCCCCCCGTCGACATTGCGCAGAAAGACAAGCTCCATCAGCTTATTCTGCTCCGACGCGATCAGCGCGGCCGCATCTTTTGAGGGCTTTTCCACATACAACCCCCCCACATAGACTTTGAAAACTATCCTTGTCCTGAGACCCATTCCGTTAAGGGCCAGGACCTTCCCTTCCCTGGCGACCTGCACGGGCAGGGTCACGCCTTTAAGCGTCCGGCCTTCCTGGGCCCAGGCAAACGCGGGGCCTAAAATGACCGCCAAAGCGAAGATGTACGACTTTTTCATAATTTCACCTCTTCCCGATTTTTTGATACCATTACTATTATAGGAAATAGGACGCTTCCGTGAAAAAAAGAACACTGCTGTTTTCCGTCCTTACGCTTATGACAACGCAAACCCAGGCCCAAAAACAACAACCCGCTTCCTGCAAGGCCCGGTCGGTTTCAGCCGTCCATCTGATGCCGGGCGACTTCCTGGGAGCGGAGCTTGATAATTTTGAGACGGCGGACCTGCCGTACGGAGTACTTAAAACCGTAAAAGACAGTTCTAAAACCGTCACCGCCACGCTGATCTCCGCGCCGCTTAAAACGGCCTTTCCCTTCACCCAGGCCCTCGCGGGCGCCAACGCCTCCCTGGGCCCGGAGGACCGGCTTGAACTGTCCTTGCAGGTGAAGGATGAACGGGGCTGGAGCCCGTGGTTCGAGTTCGGCGGCCTCGGCGCGGGCGGGACGGCCAGCGTCAAAGGCCAGCAGAACGCCTTCGGCCGCATGGAAACCGACATCCTGAAGCTTGCCGGGGCCTCCCGCTATCTGCGCTACCGCGTGACGCTTAAAACCGCGCCCGGTTCCGTGGCGGTATTGCGACTTGCCTCCGTCACCTACACCGACACCGCCGCGCCCTACGACGAAGCGTGCGCCCTTAAAAAGCCGGCCGCTTTCAAACCCGTGAAACTGGAAGTCCCGGCGTGCTCGCAGATGGCGCAGCAGGTGAATTACTCCAAAGATATATGCAGCCCCGCCTCGGTGGCGATGGTCCTCAACCACTTCGGGCTGGAGACGCGGGTGCTGGACGCGGCGGCCGGCGTGCTGGATGCCGCGGAAAATATTTACGGAAACTGGACCTTTAACACCATGTACGCCGGAACCAGGGGCCTTTACGCCTGGCCGGCGCGCTTCGATTCGCTGGAGGACGCGCGCGCCTACCTGGCCGCCGGCCTCCCGCTGATAGCCAGCGTAACCTTCGGCCCGGACGAATTAAAAAGGTCCCCTATCAAAAAAACGACCGGACATCTGCTGGTGATAAAAGGTTTTACCGCCAAAGGCGACATCCTGGCCAACGATCCGGCCGCCGCGGAAGAAAAAACCGTGGAACGAGTCTACGACCGCAAAGAATTCGCCGGGGCGTGGCTGAAGAACAAGTTGGGAACGGCCTATGTCCTGGCCCCGCTTGAGCGCCTACCCCTCACGGCCAGGCTTCCGCTTGCGGAACTTTTCTCCACGCCTCCGGCCTCCGAAAACGACAAGGGCAGGCTTATTGAGAGCCAGATCCTGCCGTTCGAAAGCGTGAAGTATAAGAGCTCGCGCGGCGCGTGGCTGGAAACGGAAGCTTTGGAACAAACCCGCAAAGAAAAACGGAACGATAAAAATTTCACACCCTACCCCGGCTGGATAGCGGCCGAACTGGCCGCTTTCCGGCCTCCGGCGGCGCCGGACGCCGTGGTCAGGACAAAAAAAGCGGCGCTGGAAGACGGCCCCGCCGCGGAACTTTCCATCGGTTCGCGGGTCAGGATCCTCGGCTGGGAAAAAAAAGTTTTCGCGCGGGTGCTTCTGCCGGGGGGAGGCACGGCGCTCATAAACAAAAACGACCTTAACCTCCTGCCCGTTAAGGCAGGGCCAGCAGGCCTGCGCAAAGCGATCCTGGAAACGGCCCGTCAATTCCTGGGCGACAAATATTACTGGGGCGGCCGTTCCGGCTACGGCATCGACTGCTCCGGCCTGGCGAACATCTCCTACCGCGTCTGGGGGATCGACCTGCCCCGCAACGCCTGCGACCAGCAGTTCTACGGCCGCGCTGCGGCGCGCGAGGACCTTAAACCCGCCGACCTCATCTGCTCCACGGAGAAGGACAATCACGACAACACCAACCATGTGATGCTGTACGCGGGCGGCGGGAAGCTCCTGGAAGCCACCCAGGAAACCGGCTCCGTGCGCGAAGTCACCTTCAAAGAGAAATTCGGGCTGGAGTTCACGAAGATCAAGAACGGCCAGGTAGTAAACGGCAAAAAGATCTATTTTAGAGCGGTTATTAAATAGGGACAGCGGCCATTTATAAACGGCCGCTGTCTTATTTAAGGATTTCGTTCACTTTACTCAGAAGGGCGTCGGCGGTCACCGGTTTCTGCAGGAACTGCGTGCCCGGCGCCAGCCCCGTGTTTATAAGGCCCGTATCGTCGGTGTATCCGGAAGTGCAGATAACCTTGATGTGCGGGTATGCCTTTTTCACATTCCCCGCCAGCTCCATTCCCCCCATCTTAGGCATGATAAGGTCCGTGATCAGAAGCTGTATCTCCTCTCCGCGTTCGAGGCAGGCTTTAAGCGCCTCGTCTCCGTTGCAGGTCGCGAGCACTTGATAGCCGTTCCCCTCAAGGATCCTGGCCATTACATTACGGACCTGGTCTTCATCCTCCGCCAGCAGGATCAAAGCCGTCCCGCGCGGAGTTTCCGCGCGCGGAGCTTCTTTATGCGTCTCCTCGACCGCGGAATCCACGGACGGAAGATATATCCTGGCGGTAGTTCCGCGGCCCGGCTCGCTGTCCACGAAGATATACCCGTTGGATTGTTTTACTATGCCGTAGGCGGTGGAAAGGCCCAGGCCGGTGCCTTTCCCGGGTCTTTTTGTGGTAAAAAACGGCTCAAAAATGTGCGAAAGCGTGTCTTTATCCATGCCGTCGCCGGTGTCGGAGATCCGTATCTGCGCGTAGTCGCCGGGTTTTATAATAACCGGGCCGTCGTTTGTCCGGGCGCCAAGCCGGACATTGTGCGTCTCGATCGTTATCGTTCCGCCTTCCGGCATCGCGTCCCTTGAATTGATGAGAATATTGAGCACCACCTGTTCGATCTGATACGAGTCGGCTTTTACATTTTTAAGGACCGGATCCGGTAAAAAATTCAGTTCGTAGTTCTCCCCTATCAGCCTGCGCATTATTTTTTCCACATTTACGATGATCGTGTTCAGGTTCAAGATCCTCGGCGTCAAGATCTGGCGGCGGCTGAAAGCCAGAAGATGCCGGGTAAGCCCCGCCGCGCGTTCAGCCGCGCTGCGCATCTCATTAAGGTCGGAGTTCCGCGCGTCATCCGGCGCCAGGCTTTTTTGCAGCAGCCCTACATAACCCAGGATCGCGGACAAAATGTTGTTAAAATCGTGCGCTATCCCCCCGGCCAGGCGGCCTACGGCATCCATCTTTTGCGCATGGCGCAGTTGGGCTTCGCTCTCGGAAAGCTGCGCTTCGGCCCGTCTCAGGCTGGTGATGTTCACAAAACTCATCAGAACATGTTCGCGCCCGCCGAACGCCACGGGGGTGCTGTTGGCGATGATATTGAGCGCGTCTCCGCCGCTTGTCGCCAGCGTGCCTTCAAAATTGTCGATCGCGCCGCCGGAATACGACGGGAGGCCGTCCTTCAGGCTCCCGGTCTTGATATATTTGTCGTATGCCGAACCTATGACGCGCTCTTTGGGAAGGCCTATCAAGTTGACCGCCACCAGGTTGGCGTCCGTTATTTCGCGGGTCGCGGAGTCTACGGTAAGAATGCCTGTTTGCACCGTTTCCAGGATCGTGTTCAGCCGTTCCTCGTTCTCCTGCAGCCGCTCCTCCGCCTGCCTGCGCGCGGTGACATCGCGCAAGACTCCCAGAATGGCCGTCTTCCCGCCCATGTAAACCGGCACGACCGTGATCTCCGTGTATATGTACTTGGCGGATTTTGTGAGGATGCGCACCGAGACGACAGGCACCGCCTCTCCGGACATCCCCTTGCGGAATATTTCCTGCGCCAGGGAAAGGTCATCGGGGTGGATAAGCGGCCCGAACGGTTTCCCTGTCAGTTCGTCCGGCCGCCAGCCGGAGATCTGCGCGCAGGAGGGACTGATGGAGGAGATCGTCCCATCTGATTCGATGGTGTAGATAATATCGTTGACGCTCTCGAAGATGGTGCGATAACGTTCCTCGCTGTCCACCAGCGCGTCTTCGATATAGCGTATGCGGCGGATGATCTTAAGCGAAAAAAAGGTCCCGAGAGCGGCGAACAAAAACGAGATAAAATAGATCACCTTTTGGGAGATGTCGTTCACCCGGCGCGACGCGGACGCCAACACGAAGGAGAACTGGTCTTCTTCTTTTGCCAGCCTGCGGTTTATGGTTTTCAGCCTGGAATTGATCGCGCGCATGTTTTTCTGGCCGGCGCCCCCGGACGAGATCTCCCTATGCATCGCCTCCGCGATCTCCATCAATTCTTCCATCACGCTGTCGCCGTAGTTCCAGAGCGTGATCACTTCGGACATATATTCCGAACGCTGGAACCTGCGAAAAAAACGGATAGCGGGTTCGACATCGTCCGGGTGATTGCGTCCCTGGAGGAACCCCTCACGGACGGCATTAAAGTCCGGCAACGCTTTTTGCAGCTCCATGCGCGCCTTTTTATCTCCGAGCTGCACCTGGATCATGCGCAGATATTCCTGATAGTCCGCCTCGTCATGCGAGACGGAGTAATGCTCCAGCGCGGAGACCGCGTCTTTTTGAGCCTTGGCCCACAGCCCTTCTCCTCCCACATAAGAGCGGATGGCGGCGGAGGTGTCCATCTGAAAACGGAAAACCATCATCAGGGTGAGAATAAGGCCGACAAAGACGCCGACTATCAGATAAACTTTTTTAACTACGGTTATGTGTGACATTTTTCCTAGATGTTGGTGATGTCCTGGAAGATCACGCCGGCGCCGCTTACTTTTCCGTCCACGCCTTTGATGTTTATGGAGCTGTAACCGATCACTTTGACCTTGCCGTTGATGGAACATTTGAATTCCTGGCGGCGTACGGTCCTGCCCTGTTTTAGGACATCGCCTATGGCGCCGACTATGTCCGGGGAAAGCTGGAAAATTGAAATAATGTTCTTATCAAGATATTCCTCCCCCACTTCGAATATTTCCCGGGCTTTGGGGTTGAAAAAAATGATCTTTCCGTCCATATCCGCGCCGATGAACCCGCCGGAAAGGTTGTTGATGGTGCTCTCCCCTTTAAGGTTCAGCTGCCTGACGGTAGTCTCCAGGCGGCTTATGTAGATATCGCGGGCCGCGCAATAAACGATCATGGCGGCGAGTTCCAGGTCCGCGGCAAGGAACGCTCCTTCTGCGGGGTTGAGGAATTCCACCACGCCTAAAAGCTTTCCACCGGAAACGGCGGGGACGGCCAGGACGCTCTTGGTCTTGAAACGGGTGCTGTGGTCGACTTTCCCGGTGAAACGCGGGTCGGTCTCGGCATCGTTGACCAGGATAGGCTTGCGGTTTTCCGCGCACCAGCCTGCTATGCCCTGGTAACCGAAGCTGACACCCGTCAGGTCCGCGCCCACCGGACCGATGCTTTTTCTGAAGGTAAGCGTCCGTTTGGCTTCGTCCGCTTCGAAATAAGTGGCGGCGTGGCAACCGATCACCGAAGAGGTCTTCCTGATCAGATGGTCCCAAAGCTCGTCCTCGGTTTTGGCCTGGCCGGAAGAAAAATCCTCAAAAAGGGCGTACAGCAGGGCAAAATGGTCGCGGCTCATTTTTTCACCTTCCTGGAGGAACTTTTGGTTTTCACCCGCCGCTTATTGCCGAAAGGGGCGGAGCTTGTCCCGTCCTGGGCCCCAGGTCCGGACCCTGAACTTATGCCGGGGCCGCCGGGCGTCCGTCTCGCGGCCGAAAGGGCGGGGAGAGGTTTGCCCCGCCTTCCGACCGCGCGCTTTTTTAAAAGGGACGGGGCGGGGTTCACCTTAAAGAAGTCAAGCACCCCGGCGGCTATCGTGTCGGCCAGTTTTTCCTGGAAAGCCGGGGTATTAAGAAGCTCTTCCTGCTCCGGCAGGATTAGATAAGCGCTTTCCACCAGTACGGCGGGCATAGAGGTCATGCGGGCGACGGCATAATCGCCGAAACGCAGGCCCTCGTCCGGCAACGGGATCGCCCTGAGATAAGCGCGGTGAATGGCGCGGGCCAGGCCGTAACTGTGGCGCTGGTAATGGTACACCGAAAACCCCCTGGGCTGGGAGAACGGGTCTTCCCCGTCGCCGACGGCGTTGTTGTGAAGGCTGATATAAATATCCCCGCCGCACTCTTTGGCGATACGCGGCCTGTCGGCCAGCGGCACATTCTCGTCGCCGTACCGTGTCATAAAAACCGTGGCTCCCAGATTCGACAGGGTGTCCTTTAATTTATCGGCCGTGACGCGGTTGACCTGGTATTCAAATGTCCCCATGGGGCCTATGGCGCCGTCGTACGGCGGGACCTGTTTGGGAGAATGTCCCGGGTCGACCACCACCCGCAGCCCCGCCAACGGCCTGGGCCAGAGCCCCTGCACCGACGGCATCCTTTTAAGGTCGATGTTCAGGGCCCGCGTGCCGGGATAGACGTCATAACCGCCTAGTTCCGCGCCCGGAGCGAATTCGAAGTCCACGGCGACGGTGTTTTCCGCCAGTTGCGAAAACCGCGCCTGGCTCACGAAGGTATCCGAAGAATCGTAAATAACGGTGTTGGTATGCTGCTTGGTGTAATAAAGCGTGAGGCGCAGGGAATTTTCCCGCTCTTCGGCGGTATAGGCCGCGGGGTACGGCATGTAAATGGAGGCCGTTGCGCCGAAATCGGTTTTTTTCAGCCGGATGGCGCCGGTCTCGTTCTGCGGCGGAAAAGCCGTGTCGGCTGAGACCGCTATTTTGGAATCGTCGACCCAGCCCGTCTCGGAAGACGACAGGCGGACGCGCCTGCTGGCCCCCGTCCGGCCGTCGGAAACCAGCCTGACGCCTTTTGGAAGGAACATCATATAGCCGGAATCCACGCCGTTGCGCAGGATCACGCTGTCCGTGGAGGTCTCGACAATGACCGGCCGCCGCAGGACGCTGACGCGGCCGCCGGAAACCGCTGACGCGCCGGCCCCGAAAAGCCCCGTTTTAAATTTCACGCTGAGCCGCGCGCCGTCGGCCGCGTCGGAATCTTTCACGCGGTAAACGCCGAAATAACGGCCGGAACCTTTGGGCAGCTCGGTCATTTCAATATTTTCAGCCATATTCTTAATGGTAAACACGGCCGTACGGCCCGGAGTGCCGGAGGCTTGCACATTGACATAGTCTCCAGGAGAGAGATCGAGGTCCGAAGACGGGGAGAGCAGTTCAAGCCGCGGACTTCGCGCGGCGGTACCTGACTGGGAGCTTTGTCTTATCTTTATCTTCCGGAAGTAGGTCACCGTGGTATCGTCCAAGAGTTCGCATTTAAAAACGAACTCCCCCTCGCTGACCGGCAAGTAGGCGATGAAAGCGCCGTTCCTGTAAACTGACACCTTCGTTCCGTTGATATAGAAAGGCGCGGTGGAAGGCGTTATATTGCCGAAAATAAAGGTGTTTTTAACGGACGGCGCCAGGGCGCCCTCCGCGGGGTACACGATCCTTATCTCCCCGGCCCGGGCCGCGGCGAAACAGGAGAAGACAGGGAGGATCAGGAAAAAGGAGCGGAATTTCATAGAATTATACCTATGGGACACGGTGATTTAAAGAAAGCGAAATATTAATTCAATACCCGCGGTGTATCCTTGTATTATAATATATTTGCGTATATGAGAAACTTAGGCCCGCTCTCCCTGATGATCCTTCTGCCCGCCCTGTCCGCGGCGTCCGATGTCGCCGTCCTAAAGCCCGGCGCGAGGGCCAACGCCATGGGCACGGCATTCTCAAGTGTGGCGAATGATCCCTACGCGATTTTTTACAACCCCGCCGGCCTTATGAACCTCAACGCTCTTGATGTGCGCGCCGGCCTGGGCCGCAGATTTTTCCCCCAGGCTCCTGCGGGCGAGGCTTCCCTGGCATACACCCGCCCCGTGCCTAACACGGACCTCATCGCGGGGCTGGGGTACTACGCCGTCCGCCAGGCCCGGACCTGGAGCATGGGCGAGCTTGCCGCGGGCGTGGGCGGCCGTTTCACCTTTAAGTACCTACAGCACCCGGTGCTTTACGGCTACTCCGCCAAGCTCCTCAGCCTGCGCGACCCCAAAAGCGGCCATCTGGGTCTGGGCGCGGACGGAGGACTGCTGTTCGCCTCCAACATGGGCCTGACCACCGCGCTGGTGCTCTCCGATCTCTATCTGGGCCTCGGCCGCTCCCTGACTACCTTCACCATCGGCAATTCCTACCGCCTGCATGACACCCTTTTTGCGGTGGACCTTAAGGTGCGCGCCTCATATTCGGAAGTATTTTACGGCCTGGAGCACAACTTCTTCAACAGCCTGCTGCAGGCGCGCGCGGGAAAAGGCGTGGCGCTCAACGGGCCGGATTACCTGGTCCTGGGGCTGGGCTTTAACGCCGCGCCCTGGATCATAGATTTCGCCACCTCGATACCCTGGAAGGGTTTCGACCGGAGCGCCGGACTTTACGAAGTGAATGTCGGCTACCGTTTCGGCGCGCCCACCTTCACGGAGCGGTTCGTGGGAGAGGGAGTGGCGAAAGCCGGGGCGCTTAAAACCCAGATAGACGACCTGCGCGCCCAGAAAGCGGGTATTGAGAACGCCATCGCCACTTCCCAGGCCAACAAAGGCATAATGGAAACCGACCTGACTATGATGCAGTCCCGCATCCGCGACATGACGGCCAGGCTCAGGGACCTGGAATTGCAGATCATAGCGGCCGAGCACAGGAAGGAAAACCCCAAACCTGTAAAGGCCGCCGCGGTCCTTCCAAAACCGGAGAAATGGCCCAAGTTCCACAAGGTAATGCCGGGCGACACTCTGCGCTCCATAGCCTCCAGGTATTACGGCAACCCCAGCCTGTGGGAGCGCATTTACGAAGCCAACCAGAAATTTATATCAAGAGGCCTCCCGGTCGAAGGCGCGACCCTGGAGATCCCGGCGCCGCCGGTGGAAGGGAAGTAACTCGTCGCTTTTATGCCCAATACCGTACAGATCGTTGTGGAGCCGCAAAAAGAGCGCCTTATACTTGAAAGCGTTTTCAAGAACCTTGGCGCCGACGCCGTGTTCTCGCGGGACCTGAACGACGCCCTGGCGGTTTTTGAAAGGACCCGGCCGCGCGCGGTGTTCATAACCGAAGGCTCCGAGCCGCCGCCGGAGATACAAATACGGGAGCTGCTGCGGGTCGCCCCCTTCCTCCCGCTGATAGTGCTCCTGAAAAGGCGCGATTCTTCAAGGGCCGTCGAATACATGAAACTCGGCGCCTTCGATTGCGCCCAGAGCCCCTGGACGGAAGAAGAGATCCGCCCCCTTTACAAAAAAGCCCTCAATATAAGCGGCACCACCCTGCGGCTGGACACGGGAGACCCGTTCAGAAAATGGAAAATAGTCCTGCTCCTGGCCGGCCTCGCCATGACGCTCATCTTCGGATTTATTTCCGGCTGGTTATACAGCTTCAAGAAATACAATAAGGCGGCGCCCCCCCCTTCCATGACGGAACTTCCTTACGCGCACCCGTCAGGCCTCGCCTTTGAAAAAGACCGGGTGCTGGTCAGCGACTGGTACACCCAGGCGATCTACAAGCACGACATTAACGATTTCAAGATAGCGGGCATAGCGTCCTTTCCCGACTCCGTGCCCGTGGGCCTGGCGGACGGCGCCGACGCCGTCTGGCTGGCGGCCGCGGACGGCGAGATCGAGCGCAGGATGAAGAACGATAAATTCACGCTGCTTTCCAAAACCACTCCCGGGCCGAAGCCCCCGACCGGCGCCTGCTACGACGGACTTTACATCTGGCTGGTTTACGCGCAGGACAACCTCATCTCCAAAAGGCTCGCCAACGACGGGCTGAGCGAATTAAGATCCTTCACCTATCCCGGCGGGACTCCGGCCGCGATAGCCTGCGATCCGCGCTTTTTATGGATCGCCGACGAAACCCAGAAATCGCTGGTTAAACTGTCCCCGGACGATCCCGAAACCATACTTTCCAGGACCGAAATACCGCAGTACGCCTCAAAATCGCTGAAAGTAACGGGGCTGGGGTCGAAGGACGGCAGGATCTGGTTCACCGCCGAGGACAAAGGCAAAGGCTGGCTGTTCAATCTCCCCGAACCGAAATAAAGCCTAATAAATGAAAAAAGAACACATCGGCAATGTGCGGGGCAACGAATACATTCCGGTTTCCATACGGATCTCCATGGAGGAAGCGCCGTACTGGGGACGCATCCTGGCCATAAGCCCGGACGAGCTGGAACTCCTGTCCAAATTTGAATTTAAGAAAGGCCGGACGCTCTCCGTGGGGTTTGAACTTGACAAAGAAAAGCTGGAAGATATCCGCGGCGCGGTCACAGCGATCCTTCGCGAACCCAGCGGCTACTTCCAGTATTTCATAAAGCTGTCCGACCACAACCAGCAAAAAAACCTCCTAAACAAACTCCTCAACCTTACCCGGGGACAGTATATTTAATTCTGAATTAAATATACTGCCCCAAAATTCCTGAGTATAACCGCCATTCCTGCGCTTCCGCCACTTTTTTAATATTAAATTTTTCGACACTGTCTATTTCACCGAAATAAGCGGCTGGCACTATTATTACGGATGACGGGTTATCCGCAGCAACAGAGTATAATTCCTGTAGCGAATTGACCTGCTTCCACAAAACCCTGTCCCCATAAAACACCAAACCCTGGTTAAAGATATAACTCTTACCCTTGTAAAGCACAACTTTTGCTGCCTTCGGAGCAATATTGTCAAGACAGCGATAAAGCCCTAAGTACTTAGTGGGTCCGGAATCAGTACGCAAAGGAAGAATACAAAAAGCCAGTAACACCAGTGAAAAAGCGGCAATTAGCTGCGGCCGGGATCTTTCTTCGCGCAGAAAAGCGGACAGTTCCTGCGCGGACAAAGCTGCAAAAAAAGCCATAGGAATGAAAGCCGGTATAAGGTAGCGTATATAGAAGACTCTGCTTGATCCCAGCACGGCCAGCAATACCAGCAGGCAGGCCAGCATAAAGTATTTAAGCGTTGCTGGTTTATTTTCAGCGGGAGCGAGTTTTTTAATCAGGCCTATACCATGCAGTGTAAACGGCATCAAATAGAAAACGCTAAAGGATTTTATGAACGGTGTATAAAAAGCATTATGCTTTCCCGCTATACCACGGTTTATAATCGGGCCGATGGCTGATTGTGAATATAGAAAATTTGTTCCATTCACATAGTATTGCGGCAGTGCCCAGGCGGCTATAAGTGCAAACCCCGTAAACGCTCCCCAAAGCATCCACATATTAAATAGTCGCAGCGGCCTGCGTATAACGACATAATATACCGGTAGAACAACCAGGATATACAGTCCTTGCGCACCTTTAAAGTAATAGCCGATAGCGACGCTTATGCCGCAGAGGAGCAAGTAGCGGGGCTTATGATCATAGTCCGCTTTTACTGCGGCCCAAATACCTAGACACAGCGCAAACGCCGCCGGAATATCCAACATGGCGCGGCGGCAATACTTTACAAAAAATGTGCTTGAGCAAAGTATCAGCACAGTTAAGAAAGCGGTCTGCCTGTCCCAGGCGGTGCGTATGATCTTATAGCCCAGCACCAGCGTAAAAAAACCGGTTAAAGCCGCAGGGAAGCGCGCCCAGTAATCCGAAACAGAGAAAAATTTAAATGCCAAAGCCTCCATCCAAAAATAAAGCGGCGGCTTGAGAAAACTTATAAGTTGACCCTCGTGCATCGTGAACCAATCACCGGTAACCAATATAGATTTGGCTATTGCCGCGTGGGTGATGTCGTCCATCTCCGGCAATGGCATCTCGCCCAGTCTAAAGAAACAGAGCAATAGTAAACTGGCAAAAAAGGCTGCTTCACCGGAAAAGAATGAACGCCAGTCGCCACGCGGCGGAGTTTCGCTAGAATTTGCCATACTGTCTCTTAAAAATGCGCAGTTTCACCAAGCCACTTTTCTCCAGCGCAAACTGAGCGAGTATCAACAGCGTGTGCAAACCGTATTTCAGGCTGCGATAGAAATTTATCGAAGATGCTTCCTTAAAATACTTGGTCTCCACCGGAATGTCTCCTATCTTAAAACCAAAATAAGAAGCCTGCACCAAAAACTGCATATCGAAAGCAAAGTCGTCTGTATTGTCTTCCCAGGAAATGGTCTCAAGGACCTTGCGTGAATAGGCGCGCATGCCGCTATGCCATTCCCCGAGATTCTCACCGGTAACAATATTGCACAACACCGATAAGAAACGGTTGGAAAAGTATTTATAAAAAGGCATCCCACCAGTTAATGTCTCACGGCGAGTGCGTATGCGATTCCCCAGCATCATATCGCAGATATTATTGCCTATGACGCCGACCAGGTGCGGTATTACCTTAGGGTTGTACTGATAATCCGGGTGCAACATCACAACTATATCGGCACCGGCCTTAAGAGCTGCGCGGTAACAGGTTTTCTGGTTGCCGCCATAACCTTTATTGATTTGGTGTGGTATAGCGACAACACCGAAGTTGCGGGCCACTTGCACTGTGTTGTCCTTGGAACAGTCATCCCCAAGTATAATATTATTCCGGTATTCGACCGGGATATCGGTTAGGGTCTGCGGCAAAGTCTTTTCAGCATTGTAGGCCGGAAGAACTATGATTATTTTAGGCACTAAACCTCTCAAAGGCATATATCATGAGGAAAGGATTTCTTTCCCCCCAATACCATAGGCGCCGTATCATGGCCCATGATCTTCAGACTGCCAACCCCCTCTTACCGCAAGGCAACCTGCTGATGATTTTATCACTTAAACGACCACAAGTCAACCTTGTGTTCATCCTGTATATTATTTGCCGCGACCTCCTATTCTTCTAAAATTAAGCGATACTACAGCGGCGGCGGGTCCGGCGGAGGCTTGCATAATGCGCAGCGATATTCATTCGATTTTGGGCGACAGGATACGGGAAGAAAGAAAACGGGCGGGCCTGACCATAGAGCAACTGGCGGAGTTGGCCGGCATAAGCACAAGTTTTCTGGCCTATATAGAAACCAAGGGCAGGAAAGCCAGCATTGAAACGATTTACAAACTGGCGCAGGCTCTGCGGGTCGCGATGGGCGAGCTGTTCAGCGCCGTTCCCGGACCGCGAAAAGACGCGATGCATGACGCGGCTCTCGGTTTTGCCCAGTTGATACGCGATAGGCGGCCTGATGAGATACAAACCGTGATGGAAGTAGCCAAAGCAGCCTTGAAAGGCATGGCCCGCGCCAAAAAGAAATAGCCCCAAATTCGCATAAATCCGGCTAAAAAAAACTCTTTAGACTAACAGTCAGTACCTGAATTCCGTATCTCCCGATCTCTCCGGAAAAAATTTTTGCGGCAAAAATTTTTAAAATGATAGAATCGGGGGTATGAGCATCCTGCTGTTCACAACACTGGTCTTCACCGGGTCTTTCGGGGCGGGATTTCTGGGCTCGCTTACGGGCCTCGGCGGCGGCATAGTTATAATCCCCCTCCTTACAACGGTCTTCGGCATGGATATCCGCTACGCGATAGGGGCTTCGCTGGTGTCGGTAATAGCCACTTCGTCCGGGGCCGCCGCCGCTTATGTAAGGGAAGGTTTCAGCAATATCCGCATAGGGATGTTCCTGGAAATAGCCACTACGGCCGGAGCCCTTGCCGGGGCTTTCCTCGCGCTACGCATGCCCACGCCGGCTATAGCGCTTATTTTCGGCCTTATGCTCTTGCAATCCGCGTATGTTTCAAGCCGCCACAGGGACGAAAGCGCGGGGCAGGTTAAAGCCGACAGGCTTGCCTCCCTGCTTAGGCTGAACGGAACCTACCCTGCGCGCGAAGGGCCGGTCGCCTATAATGTCGCCTCCGTCCCGTATGGTTTCGGCCTGATGTTCATTGCCGGCGCGATCTCGGGACTGCTTGGAATAGGCTCCGGGGCGGTCAAGGTGCTGGCTATGGACAGGGCCATGCGCCTGCCGTTCAAGGTTTCCACCGCCACCAGCAATTTTATGATCGGCGTCACGGCCGCGGCAAGCGCGGGCATATATCTCAGGCGGGGCTACATCGACCCGGGGCTTACCATGCCGGTCATGCTCGGGGTGCTGCTCGGCTCTTCGATAGGGGCAAGACGGATGTTCAACGCGGAAACTAAAACACTCCGCATTGTCTTCGGGGGAATGATCTTCCTCCTGGCCCTCGAAATGATCTATACGGGCCTGAAAGGATTATTGGGATGAAAAATACGCCGCCGGGAACCATGGTCCATGATACGGAGGCCGTAATAGGCGCCCTGCTGCGGGCGGGAGTTATCGCGGCGGCCGCCGTGGTCGCTTTGGGCGGGGTCATATATCTTTTGCGCCACGGTTCCGCCGCGGCGGATTACAGGATATTCCACCGCCAGCCGCCGGAGTTTTCGGATGTGGGCGGCATAATCGGGCAGGTATTCTCAGGCCGGGGACGCGGAATGATACAGCTGGGACTGCTGATGCTTATAGCCACGCCGGTAGCCCGCGTGGCGTTTTCCGTCTTCGCTTTTGCCAGGCAGAAAGACCGTCTGTATGTCGCGATCACCCTGGCAGTCCTCTCCATCCTCATCTACAGCCTCCTGGGCCGGTAAGGCCGCAACGCAATGGCGAAAGAACAGCTCTGACCTTTCTGTTGTTATCAGGTTGCAGAAACCACCGGGCGGGCTAATTACGCTTTATCATAATTCCAGGGCGGGGATATGTTAAATATTGAATAAACGGCAGGTGAATAAACTGGAGTGGGCGCCGGGGGTGTGGGGCTGACGGGCCGTCGCGCAGGGTGAGGCTTACGCAAGCGCCGAACCCGAGCGGGAGCGCGTCCACGGTGTGGACGATAGCGTGCCCGGCAGACTCATACCCCCGGCACCCGCGAACTTACAGACCTGCCGTTTCCTTAAAGGTTTATGGGACAACCCTGATCCGTATCACGGCTGGTTGGCGAATAAAATACGGGCCTAGTCCAGGGCCGGAATGCCGTTGCGCGCGGCTTGTGAAGCCGGGCCTCGCGACGGCTTCTCGTTTATGACCATGGCCACGGCGAATGCCGCGACGGCAAGGAGCGAGGCGGCCATAAAAACCGACCTGTAGCCGTAAGCCGCCCATAAGATCCCCCCGAGCGCCGGCACCGACATGGAAACCGCGTGGTCCATGGTAACGCCCAGCGAAATGGTGGGGGCGATGTGGGATTTGTGCTCCACTATTTTATTCAGGTATGTGGTGCGCGCTATGCGGGTGGCGAACATCAGGTTATCCAGGATAAAAAGGATGTAAAGCAGCCATTTGTCCGCGGAAAGCGAGAAGCCCGCGCAGATCAGGACAAGGATCAAGGCGTCGGCGATGAACATGCGCCGCTCGCCGAATTTATCCACGACTATGCCGAAGGCCTGGCGGAAAACCACCCCGAAAAAAGCCGCCGCGAGCATCAGCGCCGCCATCACCGCCGGACTTACGCCGTAAACGGTGACCAGCACCCAGGGCGCGAAGGTCAGGAAGATCTGCTTTCGCGCGCCGAAGATAATATTTAAAAGGTAATAATATTTGTATTCCCTGCGGAAAATGAAGCGTTTGCCGCCCGGGGCCGCGTCGTCCGCGCCTGTCCTGACCCGGGCAAAGAGGTAAGCCGACGCCAGCGCGGCGGCCGCTCCTATAAAGAACGCGGCCTGATAAAGGCGCGGGCCGGCGGCTTTGGCCAGCAGCCAGATCACGCCGGCGCCGGCTATGGCGGCCAGGTTGGTCATGCCGCTTATCTGACCCAGCCTGCGCCCATGCCCGCCTTCTTTGGCCAGGCGCAGTCCCATGACGCTTTCCACGGTCATGAACAGGTGCCCGCCCATGCTCCACAAGAGCATCCACACCGTCATCGCGGCGACGGAGGGCGACAGGAAACCAAGGCCCAGAACGCCCACGGCGGACAACAGTCCCGTGATGACGGCCCAGGAACGGATCGGCAGGGCGGCCAGCAGGCCGGTAACGAAGATAAGCATGAACCCGGGGAACTCGCGCGGGAATTCCAGAAAGCCGCGCTCGCCGGCGGACAGACGGAAGCTGTCATTAAGGTAATTATTAAAAGTGGTGGAAAGGATCCCGGCGTTGATACCGAGAAAGAAGACCCCGGCGAGGAACGCCTTCAAAGCCGGATCGGTCCTGTTCCAGCGGTCAAGAAAGCTGCGCGTCATGCGGCTCCTTCCTTAAAGAGAGGAACCTATCCACCCGGCGGTCCATCAGGATATCCGACTTGCGCACGGCCCTGGCAAGGGACATACCCTCAAGGGACACGCAGCGGCTCAGCGCGACATAAGCCTGCCCATGGGCGAACATCCCGCGCCCGAAATCTATAACGGCCCGTTCAAAGGTCTTACCCTGGCTTTTATGAATAGTTATCGCCCAGGCGAGTTTAAGCGGATATTGCCTGAACACGCCGGCCGTCTCGGCTATGATCTTCCCGGAGGCCGGATCGTAATTATAATGGAACAATTCCCAGGCATGGGGCTTCACTTTCTCAAGGCCGCCGTCCGCAAGCCGCACCAGCACGACCTCGTCTATAGAACACCTGTCGCTTATGATATCCGCCACCGTCCCCATAGTGCCGTTCACCCAACGTCCGGCCGCGTCGTTGTTAAGGAACATTACCTGCGCGCCCTTTTTAAGAGCCAGTTCCGGATCGGCCGGGCAGGAGCCTTTTGAGAAGCGGCCCTCTATCCGGGCGCTGTAAACATATTCCCTGCCGTCCAAAGCATCAAGCCGCTGCGAGTTTATAACGGAAGCGGCCTGGTTGGTGGCGACCAGATTAACGGCGCCGGCCTCCGCCCCCGGTCCCACCCGCGTATTAAGCGCGGACAGCTCCAGCTCAGTGACGGAGTTGTTCCTGACGGCGTTAAGAAGCCCGACAAAGCCCGCGTCCCTCTGCCTGTAAACTTTTTCAAGCTCCACGAATTCAAGTTCCAGTTCGGCCATGACCCGCGCGTTAAAAAAATACGGACCGGCATAACGCGAAGAAAACAGTCCCGCTTCATTCGGGGGGACGATAGGCGGCAGCTGATACAGATCGCCGATAAAGATCATTTGTATGCCGCCGAAAGGGCTCGAAGGGACCGGCCCGTTAAGGCGCAGAAAGGCGTCTACGCAATCCAACAGGTCCGCCCTGACCATGGAAACTTCGTCTATAACGATGGCGTGCAGCTCCCTGTAGACAGCGGCGTTCCGGCCTCTCAGCTTTCTGACGCCCTCGGGAGCGATGTCCGGTCCGAACCTGAAAAAAGAGTGGATGGTTTCGCCCCCGACATTGAGCGCCGCCATACCGGTGGGGGCGAGGACCACGAGATTCTTGTGCGTATGCTCCCTGAAATATTGAAGCAGGGTGGACTTGCCGGTGCCGGCCTTGCCCGTGATAAAAACATTATGCGCGGTATCGTCCAGCAGGGCCAGCGCCGAACGGAACCGGCCGTTCATCTCTATTTCGGGAGCGATCTTAGGCATGAGGAAGATCTCATGATTATACCATTTACCTGAGAAAGCCGCTTTTTTCACCGGGAGGGATGAGAGAAGAGATCTCGATGACCCGACACAGACTGTCGTCCTTTATAGGCTTCTTTTTAGCGTCGCCCCAGGAATTCCTTATACTGAACGAAGTCCTCGCCCCGCCTTCCGGCGAAACCTCCGTCTGGTAACCGGTAAACACGACGCAATGCGAACTGAACCGCGATTCGTTCCAGAACATGCAGACGCCGACCGGGCGTCCGGCGTCCAGTTCGGCCGTGATGCTTGCCGCTATGCGTTCGGACCGCCGGCGGCAGCTTTCTCCGGGCCGGGTCGGCGACACGAATTCTGCGGCGGCCTGCGCGTAAAATCTTTCATAAGCGACCGTATAACCTTTAAAATCCCATCTGAACAGTTCCCGTTCCACGCGTTTATCGGAGGTATTCAAGCCGAAATACCCGATCAGTTCTTCGCGCAGCTCGTCGGACAATTGAAGCTGTCCCTGGGTGCCGAGGAAGACCCAATACCAGGGAAGCAGCTCCGAGATAAAGGCGGGCATCCGCTCCAGTTTTTTAACAAATTCGCCGTAATCAGGCCCGTCGGCCACGCCGTGAGCCAGCGCGAATTCCAGGTCGGTCGATACAAGACCGGCCCGCAACAGTTCGGGCAATCCGGAGATCATATTCTGCGGCATAGGCCGGCCTATCACCACGCGCCTTAAGAACAAGTCCGCTTCGGAATAGCGGATCTTCCTGCCGTATCTCCTGGCATAAGCAGCCTCAAGCACGGCCACCGAAGCAAAAGCGTGGCAGGTGCCTTCCGCGCCCTGATTGCGGTCCCCGTCCACGAACAACCCGGCGGAATCCACTTTCCGAACCAGTCCCCGCATTCTCCCGCCCGCCGCGGTTCCATCGGAGAACAAATAGTCAAGATTTACGCCGGTTCTCCCGGGCCCGGCCTCAGGTACGCGCGCCGGGGCTGGAAGCGGCGCGCTCTCATATACGGCCGCGGTTTCCAACTGGGCAATGGCTCCGGCAAAAAGAAATTCCATGCTCCCGCAAGCGAAAAGACACAGGCCGGCAGCCAGGGAAACCGCGGACATTGGTGGAATTCCAAGCCTCATGGCCAATAGTATAACAAGCGAAATTTCGTCCGGCAAGGGCAAAAGAACCCTGCCCCTGCATGGGCCATAGTGCCCATGATTTTGGGTCCATTACCCGCAACTTCAGGGGACCTTCGGCCCTCGCAATAGAACGGCGCGGCTGATAGGATTAATTGTAACTACGGGTCGTAACGGAATAAAGGAGAAGACCAAACATGAAAAAAGCATTATTTGCGGCGTTTTTTATCGCTTCCGCCGGAGCGGCGGCTATTGCGCAGGAACCTCAGGGGAATCCGGCAATGACGGCCACGGAGCGTACGGCATCTTATGACGAAACTTCCAACGGCGGCATAATCGACGCCGCGGTCGCAACCGTTATAGAGATCCGGCTGCCTGAAAATGCCAGCACAGGATACGCCTGGATCGCGGACGGCCTTGATACGGAGTATTTAAAGATCGTTTCCGAAGACTATGATCTTAACAAGGGCCTTCACATTTTCAAGGTCGAGTGCTTGAAATCAGGCAAAAAAGACCTGAAATTCAACTACCTCCGTCCGTGGGAAAATGCGAATACCGTAAACCCGATCAAAAAATTCCGCATGACGGTCGAAATAACGATATCCTAAACTACTTACGGCCTTTCAGAAGGGCGCCGGTTATTTCGGCCACATATTTGCCCTGGTATTCGGCCAGTTCAAGCTCGGCCGCCGAAGGCCGGCGGCTCCCGTCGCCGCCGGCGATGGTGGTCGCGCCGTAAGGGGAGCCTCCTGAGATCTCATCCATCTTCATCAGGCCCTTCCGGCTGTACGGCAGGCCGGCGATGATCATGCCGTGGTGAAGCAGCGTGGTATGGAAGCTGGTGATCGTGGTCTCCTGGCCGCCGTGTTGGGTGCCGGTGCTCACGAACACGCCGCCCACCTTTCCGATAAGCCCGCCCTTCATCCAAAGCGCCCCGGTGCCGTCCAGGAAATTGCGCATCTGGGCGGCCATGTTGCCGAAGCGCGTCGGCGTGCCGAAGATCACCGCGTCGGACCAGGCGAGGTCCTCCACGGCGGCGACCGGTATATGGGCGAATCCGGCCCTGGCGGCCTTCGCCCCGGCTTTTTCAAGGGCGGCGTCCGGGACGAGCTCCGCGACCTGCAAAAGCCTCACTTCGGCGCCCTCCGACCTGGCCCCCCGGGCTACGGCCTCCGCCATCGTGTAGATATGGCCGTACATGCTGTAGAATATCACGCTGATCTTCATAATTCCCCCTCCTAATCCGCTGTTATTTTATAAATTCTTGCGGCAAAGATTTATCATCACCGGAACTTTACCGGCAGGGAGACGATAAAAGCCGTTCCTCTGCCGCTTTCACTTTCCAGTTCGATGGTCCCGCCGTGTTTGTTGATGATCTCGTACACGAGCGACAGTCCCAGGCCCGTGCCCTTGCCCACTTCTTTGGTGGTGAAGAACGGTTCGAATATTTTCTTCTGGATCTCTCTCGGGATACCCGTGCCGGTATCCCGCACCTGGATCTCCAACTGCCCAGGGCGCAGGCCGGAAAGGGAAGTGCTGATGGTAAGCGTCCCGCCTTTGGGCATCGCGTCGATGGCGTTATTTGCCAGATTTATTATGACCTGCTGCAAATGGTTCTTGTTGGCCGTAATTTTCGGCAGCCCGGGCGCGGAGTGCACGGCCAGCTCGATATTGGAGGTCTTGGTCCTCGCCGAAATAAGCGCGATGCAGTCGCCTATCATGACATTGAGATCGGTCTCCTCCCTTTCTTCGCTGGAGGATTGCCGTGAAAAAACAAGCAGGCTCTGCACGAGGTGTTTGCACCTGACCGCTTCCCTCTCTATCGTCTTAAGCGGGGTCACCAGAGGGTCGCTTTCTTTCAGCCTTTTACAGACGCTCTGAGCGAAACCGAGAATGACCACGAGAGGATTGTTGATCTCATGCGCCACGCCGGCGGCAAGCTGGCCTACCGCCGACATTTTTTCGGACTGGATCATGGTGGCCTCCATCCTCTTTCGTTCGGTGACATCCCGGAACAGGCCAAGCACCACTTTCCTGCCTTTGATCTCAAGCGGGGTCCGCATGATCGCCACATCTTTCAGTTCTCCGGACCTGGTAAGGACCTGCGTTTCAACGATCGGCCCCGACGCGCCGGAGACGTCGCCGCCGAAAGCCCCGCCGGAGACACACGGCCCGCCCGCGCCCGAAGGATAGAGAGCCCTTTGATCCATGCCCACAAGCTCGGCTTTTTTCATGCCGACAAGTCTTGCGGCGGCGGAATTGGCGTCCAGCACGATCTCGGTCGCGGCGTCGGTAACGAAAACCGCGTCCCGCGCGCCTTCGAACAGGATCCGGTATTTTTCCTCCGCTTCCGTAAGCTCGACCTGCCGGGCCGAGAGCTTTTCGTTAGCCGCTTTCATCGCGATATTGCTGCGGTTGCGCTGGAACTCATACCACCAGACGGCGACACTGAGCCACATATAGGTCGCCGCGAACCTGCTGTAAAACTCCGCCGGATAGACATGCGGCACCATCCGGGAAGGTGAAAAGACCATCAGCGTCAGGGCTCCGATGCACATTATTACCGCCCAGATCATGCCCTCGGACGCTTCAAAAAGGAAAAAGGAGAACAACGGGAAAAGGTAGCCCCAGAGAGCCTTGGAGCCGTCCTCACCCGCGGACGCGACAAGGGACATGATCAGAACGCCGGCCCCGAAGATGTTAAAACGGAAGACAGGCCTCGGATCCTTAAGCCGGTACGCAAGCGGAGCGCCGACGATAAGCGAAAGCGCGTGAAAAAATATTATCCCGCTGAGCAAGTACCGGTGCGTAAGGATGTCGGTGATGCCGAAACACACCTCCAGCAGCGAGCCGCAGACGGCGAAAATGGCGAAATGGCCGCAGCGCAGGGAGTTCTCGCTTGTGGCCGCATACTCCCTGGAAAAAATCCTTAATCTGCCGATGGGTCCGTCCGGTGTAAAGCTGGTCACGCTACGCTCCGTTGCATTATTTCAGATCATCCGTCCTTCACAGGCCGCATGTAATATGGATAATATTATCAATTTTCGCCGCCATATTCACAACTATCGAGCGCCCCGGAGGTGCGACGGCGGGGCAGCCCGGCAGGAGCCTGCCGCGCTCCCGGTTTTGCCCTGTCCGGGCCTTCTTATCTATAATCAAAGGTGCATGAACATTTCCAGGTCCAGACTTGTGATGATCCTGATAGCGCTTTTCGGGTTGTGCGCCGGAAGCATAGCCTATATGAAATACAGGAGGTTTTCCTCCTATCTCATAGACCGGATAAATTCCCAGGCGGGCAGGAAACTGGGCCGCCAGGTGAAATTTAAAAGGATCTCTTTTGCGCCGCTGGAAGGCGTTGTAATAGACGGACCCTGCGTTTCGCGCGCGCCGGACTTCACAAAGGGCAATTTCTTCTGCGCGGAGCGCGCGGTGATCCGGCCGGAGCTGGCCCCGCTTATGAAGAACCGCCTGTATTTCGCGAGCGTCAAGCTTGAAAAACCTGTTATAAAGATCAGGGAAACCCGCGGCAAGTGGGATTTTGAAGATCTGCTGGCCCTGCTGCCTAAAACTTCAAAGGGCCTCTATTTGACCTGGAACGCGAAAACGCTGGCGATGAAAGACGCCTCCCTGGAAATAGATCTTGACTCGTCCGGCGACTCCATAGCCCTTGAGAACGCCGACATTTCGCTGCTGCACTACTCCGCCCTGGCGGGTAATTTCTCGCTGAAGATCAACGGCGCGGTCAAGACCGTCCTCAAAGGCCAGCTGGCCGCCGCGAACGCCGTATTTAAAACCGACCTCAATTTCGAATACGCGGGACTGACCTCCGCTTTCGGCGGGATGGAAATGACCGAGGCCGCCATGGGGGCCTCCACGCTGAAAAAAGCTTCGCTGAACTGGGAACTGTTCAACATCGACAGGCCCGCGCCTGAAAAGAACTATACGGCCGGATTTAAGGCGGAAGGCCTGTCCATCCCGGCCCAAAGCTGCGGCGCCGCGCAAGCGGTCAACAGCGCCATGGAGCTGCTCTCCGAGATCATGGGCAGAAAGGCGCCCCGGTGCGAAGACATAGAGCTGGACCTCCTGGCGCTGGATCTCGCGCTGAAAGACGGCGTCCTGCGCGTAAAACGCTTTGATCTGGACACTAATTTTCTGGACGCGGCCGGCAGATACGAGCTTAACGGCCCGGCCCGCACCGTGGATCTGGAATTCGCGGCCGCCTCGGGCGACAATAAACTGGCCCTTACGGCCAAAGGCCCGATGTCCGGGCCCGAAATACTTCCGGCCATGTCGGCGACCCTTAACCGCAAACTGACGGAGGTCATCAAAGGGATCAACGCCGCGTTATTAAGGCTTTTTCCGGTAGATAAAATGCCGTAAGACGACATTTTATCGTACCCGGCACGGGGTTTCATCCAACCCCGCGTCGGCATCTTCGGACTATCATGAGGAGAGAAAACCATGTCTAAAAAGGTACTTATCATAGGCTCCGGCCCCGCCGGCTACCCGGCGGCTTTACGCCTGAAGGAACTCGGCGCGGAGCCGACCATCGTGGAATCCTGGGATTTCGGCGGCACCTGCCTTAACCGGGGCTGCATTCCCTCAAAATCCCTCCTGGATGTCGGATACCGCGTCCATTCCCTGACGGTTCTGAAAGACCTGATGGCGGAAGGCAAAACCCTAGAGTTCGCTCCGGGAATGCTCTCCTGGGACAAAATTAAAGCCCGCCGCGCGGCCGCCGTATCAAAACTGCGGACCTCGCTGGAAAAACTTTTTCAGATGAAAAAAATAGAGGTCATACGCGGCAAAGCGGCGTTCACCGGCCCGAATGAGGCGGTCATAGCCACGGCCGCGGGTCCGGTCGTGAAAAGTTTTGATTACGCCGTCATAGCCTCCGGCACAAGACCGGGCTTTCCCCCGCCTTTTGACGCTTTCAAAGCCCAATTGACGGATTCCGACCGCGTTTTTGACCTGCCCAGACTGCCAGGGTCCGTCACAGTGGTGGGCGGCGGCGTGATCGGCCTTGAATTCGCCTGTTTTTTCAATTCAATGGGCGCGCAAGTCTCCATCGTAGAGGTCATGCCGGCCATCCTGCCAGGAGAGGATGAGGCAGTGGTCCGGACCCTTAAAACCTCGTTTGAGAAGCGCGGGATAAAATTTTATCTGGGGAAAAAGACCGCGGCGGTGGAGCTGGGCGGCGCAATGAAGACCCTGCTGCTGGACGACGGTTCGAGGATCTCGGCCGAAGAAGTGCTGGTGGGCGCGGGGCGTTTTGCGGACCTTTCGGAACTGGGCCTTGAAAAACTCGGCCTGGAGTGGGACCGGAAGGGGCTCAAGGTCGACGCCCGGATGCGCACCGTCCGTGAGCACATCTACGCCGCCGGAGACATCAACGGCCTCTCGCTGCTGGCGCATTCCGCCTCCAGACAGGGAGAAATAGCGGCTGAAAACATCATGGGCGCGCGGGACGCTTTTGACGCGGACATCGTCCCCAAATGTATTTACACCTGGCCGGAAGCGGGGACGGTAGGACTTAACAAGGCCCAGGCCGAAGCCAAAGGGCTCGCGGTCAAAACGGCGCGGGCTTATTTTCTGGGCATAGGCAAGGCCGTAACGCACGACGAGACGGAGGGGTTCGCCCAGCTGGTATACGACGCCTCCGACGAGACCATACTGGGCGCCCAGATAATCGGAGCCTCGGCGACCGAGCTTATCCATGTGCTGGCGGCGGCCGTCAAATTCAAATTAAAACGCCGCGACATGCGCGGACTCATTTACGCGCACCCCACCATGGCGGAGGTCATACACGAAGCGCTCTGCAAATAGGGCCCGGATCCTAGGAGCCTGTCCGACATAAGGAATTTTGGCTGCAATCGCCGTTTTTTGCCTGCACCTTTGTTGCGCGAAACTTACAGGTTCATTGGAGCCTGCGCGTTTCGCGCAACTTCGGTTCGGCCT
>Ga0172379_10001642_pt1 | contig 43641 bp, 60 predicted proteins | sample GrowelOW334metaG_FD_119756 | JGI IMG/M metagenome (GOLD analysis project Ga0172379, IMG submission 119756) | Groundwater microbial communities from an aquifer near a municipal landfill in Southern Ontario, Canada - Groundwater well OW334 metaG | ecosystem: Environmental > Aquatic > Deep... | reverse complement strand
AGACATTTCCCATTTGGTTTTAGTTATGGGTTACATCACTTCAACCCAGCAATATCTAAATTCAGTATCTGAGATTAAAGACAGTATGACCGATGTTACTGTCGCCCTCGAGCATTTGGCCAAAAACGACACCATCCCCGTCCTCGACCTCGACGATCTAGTGTGATATCATACGATATGGGCGAACACGACAAAAGACCTAATATTATTGCTAGTCACAACGTAAACTGTACTGTTGATTTGTCCCGAAGACCATTGGGAACTGTTTTTTCTGCCGTAATAGATGTCTACGACACTGGTATACATTTTGTAAGTTGTCCCAATGTTCAGGATACTATCATTGATGCAACCTGTTCGGTTACTGGCCGAAGGTGTGTATATAAACTTGCGGCTTAGCTTATAATTATCTCCATGCCCGAACTTCCCGAAGTTGAAGTTGTCCGTCTTTTTCTTGAGCCTTACTTAGTTGGGTCCACTGTTACAAAACTTGAAATTCTTACCCCCAAATCTTTTGCCGGTGACCCTGGTTTACTCATTGGTCAGCAAATAACTTCTTTAAGCCGTATTGGTAAACAACTCTCTATTCATCTTAATAATGGCTACATTGCCCTGGTCCACCTCAAAATGACTGGTCAACTTATACTTGTTCCTTCCAAGCAAGAGCGTCTTTTAATGGGTCATCCTACCAAGGACATGGACACCCAAATCTTACCCAATAAGTCCACCCGCTTGGTTTTTTCTTTTGACAATGGTGCTGTTTTATATTTCAACGATCAGCGCAAGTTTGGTTGGATTAAACTAATGACTGCCCCCGAAATTGAAGCCTCTCAGTCAAATTTGGGCCACGATATTTTTGACCCTCGTTTTACTCCTGATTATGTTTATTCCCAACTTCAGCGCAGCTCCCGCCCGGTCAAGTTGGTGTTATTAGACCAGCATTTCTTTGCCGGGGTCGGCAACATTTATGCCAACGACGCTTTGTTTTTATCCCGCCTTCATCCTCTTACTAAATCAAACCTTGTGACCATTTCTCAATCCCGTTTAATCCACCAGCATTTAATTGAAATCATGCGCCAGTCGGTGCTAGTCGGTGGCTCAACCGCCCGGGATAATAAATATCTTCGCCCCGATGGCACTCCTGGTCAAAACCAATTCCAGTTTCGGGTCTATCAGCGGGAGGGGGAACCCTGTTTGGTTTGTCAAGCTCCCCTAAAGCGGCTCAAGCTTGGTGGCCGGGGTACCTTTTATTGTCCCCAGTGTCAAAGGTTGTAATGTTTAAGCGCCCCTACCCGTATTAAAAGTTAGACCGTTATTAAATTAATTACCTATGAACTCAAAAACTCTTTTATTAGCATCTATCATTTTCTCTTTAGCTGCACCTTCTTTGTCTTTTGCCCAATCAGTTACTCCTACCGTCTCGCCCACACCTTCCACTTGGCGCCGCGAGTTGCGGGAAGACCGAAAAGAAATGTTTGAAAACCTCAAAGAGGCTGCTTCTAAAGCAAGGGAAGAGGTTCGTGAATTCCAAAAAGAATCGCGCGAAGTTCGAAAAGAAGCTCGTGTGGCTCGCGCCACCGCTCGCCCCACCGTCATTTCTGAGGCTAAAAAAGTTAAGTTTACCCAAAGGCTCAACGATGTTTATAATCGTTTACTTAAACAAGCTGAGGCTCGCTATACCCAACTTTTAGCCACCAAAACAAAAATTCAAACCCGACTTACTGAAGCCAAAGCCAAAGGTGTTAATACTGCCGAGGCCGAAGCCAAGTTGGCTACCTTTTCCACTTCTCAGTACACCACCGAACTTGCTGCTTTTAAAGCCGAATTTACCAAGCTCTCCACTTCTACCAATCCTGGTCTTGAGTTGGGTAGTCTTCGCTCCACCGGGGCTAAGGTCGCCAAGGACTTAAACGACCTTCGGAAAATTCTTTCCGATACTCTAAGGCTGTTAATCAAAGCCAGCAAGTAACCCATGAAAGTATTATTAATACTTTTTATTCCAATTTTGGCTCTCACTGGCTGTAATCCGACTCAGTCCAATACTAATAATTATTTGTCCGACCCCACCTCGACACCTTTGGTCACAAATCCAGCTCCTCAAGTCTCTTCTCCCGCTCCGACTGAGGTTACTCAGGATGATCTTCTTAAGAATTTAAATTCAGAGTCAGATTTAAACTTTGACGCTGAGTTTGATGCTCTAGCCCGCGATCTTCAGTAGTTTAAATACCACACTAGCCACCATAATCGCCCCCGCCATCCACACCATCAATCGGCTTAGTGTTTCCCGATACATTCTTCCCACCTTAGTCAACATAAAAGTTCCAGCTAAAAGGGAAAATATTCCCATAGTCAGCCACCAGTAGGGGAATTCACTCACAATTACTTCTCTTCCCACTTCGCCATATTCTCTTATAGTGTTCACTGGCTCATACCTTCCCCAAAAAAAGATTATTGCCGACCCTCCCACCGCGCCCATAAGTAGCAGTGCCGCCCACACGCTTTTGATTCCCGCCTCCCACGCCCAAAATATCCACCTAGGAGTCATTTTAATCCCTCCCGTTTTAATTTCTTCCATTACATTATTTTTCCGCTTTTTCATATTTTTCCCAAATGTATTTTAACTTTTTTTTGGCTCGATTTAACCTAACAGCTACGTTATTAGTGGAAATCTTCAAAATGTCGGCAATATCCTCGTAATTTTGATCTTCAAAGTAATAAAGTTCCAGTATTTCCCGCTCCCTCTGGGGAAGTAACCCAAGCATTCTTCCCACTCTTTCTTGATCTTCCGACCGAATTAATCCATCCTCAATCTCTTCTTCACCGTTGCCAATGAATTCTTCCATCCCCTCAATATTTTCAGTTTTAATTTTTTGTTTTCTCATCCAGTCTATTGCTCGGTTGTGGCCAATTCTGTAAATCCAACTACTGAACTTATACCCCGCCTTATAGGAGTTTAGGTTCCGGTAAGCCGCAATTAGAGTATCTTCCACCACGTCTTCAACCTCCTCCCTCTCCTGGTTAATGATTCTTTGTACGTATCGCGCTAACTTATCGCCATATCTCTCAATTATTTCCGAGTACATTTCAGTTTCACCCTTTGTTATTCTAGTCACCAACTCCTCATCCGTCATTCTCAATAACTCCATTATTTAAAAACTTCCTTGCTGCTCTTCTTGCTCTGAACTCTGCCAATGGCCACGTTTTCCTCCCACCTTCAATATATTTTCCTCTCTCAAACCCCATCCAGTTATAGCCTGGCCCGGCTCCCTCAATAGATACGCTTCTATCACCCAAAGATATTTTTATTGGTTCGCAATTTTTGCGACTCATACCATAATATAACATTTTTAGCTTTCTTCTCAAAAACCTCACCTTCTTTTTTATTCAGCTTTTTGGGTGCTACAATAGTAGTAACTATGAACTGTGACTGTCACTGCAACGGCAAATGCCAATTATTAGGTGGTCTTGAGCAAAAAATCATGGAAGTTCTTTGGGCGTCGTCAGTACCTCTTAAACCGGCTGCTGTCCAAGCCAAAATGTCCGATTCTTACGCCTATACCACTATCATGACCGTTCTTAAGCGCATGACCGATAAAAAACTGGTTAAGCGGGTCATGGAAGGTAATGTTTACACCTATGTAGCTGCTATTTCCAAAGCTGATTTTGCCTCTTCGTCCCTCGGTGATCTTTTCGAGCGCATTTTTCACTCCTATGGTGACTTTGCCCGCTCCGCCTTCGAAAAAGTTTCAAAAAAGCACGCTCAGTAACCCGGATACTTTTCTCCGCTTAGTGTGTCGCGGATATATTTCTCCGGGTCAAATTCAATTCCAAACGCCTCTCTTAGTATTATCTTGGCAATATAAGCGTTTCCCAATTGGTTAGGGTGCCAAAAATCCGGCTTATCCTTATATTTAAAAGTATATAGTTTATTCAGTTCCAATTTGTCGAATTCGGCATACGTGTCAATAAATTTAGTCATTCCCCATTTGTATTTTCTATCTTCTTCTACAAAGTCTTTGTAAGTTTTTGCGGCTCTTAAGTTGTTTGGTCTTATGTCTGTTGCCCATACTGTCTCCACTGGTTTTAATGCCTCAATTATTTTCCCAATATTTCCTTTATGCTCCATCAGACTAACCCTTTTAATCTTGTCGTTAGCACCAATCATTACTATTACTAGATCCAGTCTCGTTTTCAAAGTCCCGTCACTCGCCAACTTTGCAATATCCCGGCTCGATGCACCGTCAAATCCATAATTAAAACATCTTATTCCCCAGGATGGCACTCTCCAATCCTTAAACTTCGGTTGTAATTCTTCTTTAAGTACATACTCCACAATTTCCCGCCAGTTGGGGTGGACCCATTCAGCGCTGGTTATTGAATCTCCCACGAATGCTATCCAATACTTACCTGTTTTTCCCAAAGTATCTTTTACTACTGTCATTTGGTCCATGACAGATTTTAGCATTGACAAATAACTCAGGTGTACTACACTAGTAGTACTTCACATGTCCAAGTCACTAAAATCCTGTTCTTTATCCGTTACTGGTACTCATTGTAAATCCTGTGAAATTTTAATAGAAAAAGAAATCAAATCGCTCCCCGGAGTTAAATCTGTTTCTGCTTCCTCAGTTTCGGGCACAGTTTCGGTTGATTACCTACGGGGCCACAAGCCAGACATTTCTCATCTCAATCGTATTTTTAAGTCCAATAATTATGTTTTTTCAACCAGCGTACCAGAGCACCAGCGCACCAGCGCACCAAATTTAATAAATTCTCTCCTAATTGTCTCCATCATCGCCGCCATCTTTTACTTTTTACAACAATCCGGTCTTTTTTCTTTAGTTAATGTCGGTCCGGAGACACTTCCTTTGGCCTTTCTTCCTTTTGGTTTACTGGCTGGTTTTTCCACCTGTGCTGCTTTGGTTGGGGGAGTCGTTTTGTCCCTTTCCCGCCAGTGGTCAGCCAATTCTTCGGGTCATCCCCTTGCGCCCAACCTTATGTTTAATTTAGGCCGCCTCGCTTCTTTTACTCTTTTGGGCGGAATACTAGGTCTCTTGGGCCAAACCCTTCGTTTATCTTTAACCGCCGGTGCCATTCTCACCATCTTAGTCTCTGTGTTAATGTTTGTTTTAGCCCTTCAAATGCTGGGGGTTAAAGCTTTGGCCAATTTCCAATTAGCTCTCCCCAAAAGTATTACCGGTCGCCTGGCCGACGAAACCAAGTTTAAAGGAACATTAATGCCCCTGGTTATGGGCGCCCTTACCTTCTTTTTACCTTGTGGTTTTACCCTAACCGCTCAGTCCCTGGCTCTGGCCACCGGTAGTTTCGTCGGCGGTGCCTCAATTTTAGGCTTCTTTGCCTTGGGCACTTCCATTCCTCTGCTTCTTATCGGCCTTGGTGGTGCCAAAACCATAACTCGCCCTGCTGTCTCCCAAGTCGCTGGTCTTCTGGTTTTGCTTTTTGCACTCTACAACATAAGTGGACAGCTTACCGTTCTTGGTTTAACTCCTAGTTTTAAATCCGCCCCCGGCATTGCTCAAGCCTCCGATTTGCCTCCGATCGTTAATGGTAAACAGGTTGTCAAAATGGACGCCTCATCTCAAGGTTACTTTCCTTCCCGCCTTAAAATTAGGGCCAATGTTCCTGTTCGCTGGGAAATAACTGACAAGGGTACTTCCGGCTGTACCAATGCCGTTATTGCTCGTGATTTTATTGAGGGGCCCATCAATCTTGTTCCCGGTACTACAGCTGTTAGGGAGTTTACTCCCACCCGTCTCGGTACCTATCGTTTCTCCTGTTGGATGGGCATGGTCTCTGGCACCTTTGAGGTTATTTAACCTGTTCCTTTTTAATCAAACTTCCGAGTCTTACTCCAAGAGGAATAACTGTCACAACTCCAAAAATTGCCAAAGAACCCATCGTTCTTCCGGCTCCCCATCTGTCAATAGAAAATCCTATTATTGGCCCCAAACCAGCTACGATTAAATTGGTTAGTAACGATAAGGCTGATAACGATGTAGCTCTATATTTAGACTCTATTTGGTCGTTTTGCCAAGCAATCAAACTCGGTTGTCGATAGCCGTCTGTTAGTTTTCGTAAATAAACACTACTTATTGCTCCAGCCCTTCCTGCTAAAAGCGAGAGGGCAGACCCTATGGTTTGGAAGACTGCTAAAAATAGGGGAGCTGTGCCTAATTTTAATTTGCCATCAATCGCAGGTATTAATCTTGTGCCTACGGCTCTGGCTAAGTATGTCCCCGAAACCAATATGGCCAGTACTCTCGGGTCAAATCCTCCTTGTGCCAATCTCGGTTCGTACAAGTACCACACACCTGTATAAGACACTACGCCAACAGCAATCGAAAACAATGAAATTGCCTTTATCTTTGGATTGCTAAAAATATGATTAAAGCCTTCGTAGTTTTGCTTAAAGTATCCTTTAATTGTCCATTTTTGTGTTTCCATTTTTGGTTCCTGATAATTGCTCGATACCCACCAGCCTATCCCTGTAACTAAAATCATAAAAGTATATGGAGTCATCGGTGATATTTTGTATAAAAACCCTCCTAAAATTGCTCCTATAGCCATACCAATGGTGTTATACATATAGGTATCTGCCTCCACTTTTTTATACCTCGATTCTTGCCCGTTTTCTTTCAAAGAGTCATAAACCAGTGCCGAGTTGGCCCCCGATGTAAAAGCGCCATCTGTCTGGTAAGCCATTTGCCAAATCAAAAACCCCCAAAAATCGTGTCGAAAAAACAATAATACGTAACTTAAGAACAATATTGCTCGTCCAATTGTGACCGTCTTTTTCCTTCCCAACATGTCCGCCATAGCACCTGAGGGTAGTTCCAACAAAGTACTCCAAAACAAACTTATTCCCATCGATAAAGATATTTGGCTAAAACTTAAAAACTGTCCCCATACCAGTACCCAAACCCCAATCGGTACATAAAACCAGTTTAAAATCGAATCAAGTTTGTAGACCCCAACGTTCACTTTCCAATCAGTTTTTCCCACGACCTATCTTACCATTGTTATTTATCCCTCAAATACCAGTGAGTAATAGCCTTAACCACCGTCGCGCCAAGTAGAGCAATTATTAGGATTGGGTCAACTTTGTTAACTTGTGCCACAGCGCTACTAGCCGCCTGGTAGGCTACCCCTATGCCTAAAGCAGTTACCATAAACCACATGGCGTTTCTCTCCGCCAGGGCCTCGTGCATGGTGTCCCGCTCATCTTTTTTAATCCTATACATTACCCCAAGTAAATCAATCGCCATTACCGCTGCCCACCCTAGCATTAGGGGAGTTTTCCACTCCTCAGCAATTGGCAAATTGGGAATCAGGGCCAGTGGGGCCGCAACAACCAAAATGTAAACCCAACCTTGCCAGGTTTTTGGGGTTAAGCCCCAACCGCTAAATTTTCGTGGTCCAAACCACTCGGCTTTTGCAAACATAGTTTTAATCTTCAAAACTAAATAAATAATCAATTTTGGTCTTAAGAGTTTTGGCCACATCATGTGCCAGCTTCAAAGAGGGCACATATTTCCCTTGTTCCAAAAACACAATTGTCTCCCGACGGACGTTGACCGCATTGGCCAATTGGTCTTGGGTCATATTGTATTTTGTTCTTAATTCCTTAATTTTTGTTTTCATACGTTAGAATAATCTAACAACTATATGTTATAACTTTCTAACATCCTTGTCAAGTGATATTATTTCTTATGATCAAAGCAATCACTTTTGACCTTGACGGGGTTTACTTCACCTCCGACAGTTTCCGTAATTTTAAAAACGCTCTCCCTAAGACCGTTTCAGATCCTGAGATTATTGACTTTGTTTTTTTTAAATCTGATCAGCAACTTCAATTCCGGTGTGGCCAAATTTCTGAAACTGATTTTTGGACTTATGTTAAAACTACCTTAGGTGTCCATCTTTCAAATGACGACGTTTTTTCACTTTTAGCTAATCATTACCAAATAAACTCCCAAGTTAGTGAAGTGGTTAATAAAATCCGTGAACTTGGTCTCAAAACCGCTATCTGTTCCAACAATAATGTAACCAGAATTCGCGAATTAGATAAAAAATTCAACTTTTTAGCTGATTTCGACATTAAAGTATTTTCTTATGATGTTGGTGTCACCAAACCGGACCCAAGAATTTATCAGGCACTGATTTCTCAATCAGGGTGTATCCCCTCAGAAATTATTTATTCCGATGACAAGCCAGAAAATGTCACCACCGCCCAAGAGCTAGGAATTAATGCTTTCCCTTATCTTGACTTTGATGATTTTCAAAACCACCTCCGTTCTTTAGGTGTTGCCATTTAACTAGCTTTATACTACATTAGTAGTAACATGATCGTTTCAGTCATCACCTTCATCTTAACCCTCACTTACTCACTGGCTCTACCTGTCTACGCCCGGGCCCAATGTCCGGTTTGTATTGTCACTGTTGGTGGTGGCATGTTGTTGGCTCAAAAATTGGGGATTGATGATTTGCTTGTTTCCATTTGGATTTCCGCTCTCAATACAGCGCTGGCTTTTTGGTTAGCCCCCAAGCTCCAAAACGACCGTCTCAAACTAAAATTCTTAACCAATCCCTTAATCTTATCCTTTTTACTTTTAGCCTCTACTCTGGCCTATTTCGTCTTTACTTCCCAAACCGGAGGTAATAAAGTTTTAGGAGTCAATAAAATCATTCTCGGACAGACTCTTGGATTTTTAACCATGGTCGTTGGCAACCTTGGATATCTAAAAATTAAAAAGCAGCTTGGTAAAACCCCTTTTCCCTACGCCAAAGTCGCTTTTCCGGTTGGCTTGACTCTAATAATTACCCTCATTTTCAAACTCTCTTTTTCTCTTTAATTTATCCTTTGGGTTAGCTGGATTATATATCCATCGGGATCTTTAAATTTAAACTCTATTGCTCCGTAATCTTTGGTTTTTAGCGGGTCAACTATTACAATTTTATCTTTCACCTCATTCCAGGTATTTTCAATTTCATCTACCTCAAAAATTAATACTATACTTGCCCTTGGTTCCTCACCTCGAAATTCACCAATCTCGTTTATAAAATCGACAATACCGTAAAATTGCAATCTTGAGCCTTTTGGTGTTTGTACTTCTGCCCAGCGAATTTGGTTTTCAACTATAAGTTTATTACTTATTTCGCACTTTAAATATCGTTGATAAAACGCAATTGACTGATCTACGTTTCTCACCATTAATTCTGTAACCATCTGTTTTAGATCAATGTTTCAATTAAAAGGTAGTATACAAATAGTCCTACCAGTGTGGCCGACTCCCACCTTTCCAGTTTATTCTTGCTCCTAATAAACGCCATTAATACTGCCAATATCAACGCATATTGAACCGTTGGCCCCCACATCACACTTTTACTACTCAGTACTATTGGGTTAATTATCGCCGCCAGGCCAACCACTAAAGTTGAGTTAAACACGCACGAACCTACAATGTTGCCCATCGCCATTTCCCTCCTTCCTTTCCTTACCGCCGCCATATTAAACACCAGCTCCGGCATTGAGGTGCCAATGGCTACTACAAATAGGCCCACAATTATTGGCGGTACTCCAAGTCCCGCCGCTAGTTGGCTAGCGCTGTTAATTAACGCCATTGATGCTCCCACCAGTCCCACAGTCCACAATCCCAAGTGTCCTAAAATCCTAAACGGGTGATGTTGGTGGTGTTCATAATTGTTTATTTTCTGCTTCGTCATTCTCATTACAAACAATATAAACACCGCCACTAGTATTACTCCCTCAGCTCTCCCAATTCTCCCGTCTCCAAGCACTAAAGCATAGGGGATTAAGGTCAGCCATATGGGTATTATTTCCCTATCTTTCCATCCGCCTTCAAACTTAACCGTTTTTGCAGCCACGCCGGTTAGTCCCAGTACTAGTGCCAAATTCACCAAATTAGATCCCAGTGCGTTTCCCAAGCCAATTTCTCCCTTGCCCTCAACGCTTGATACTACGGTTACTGCCAGCTCTGGCAAGCTGGTGGCTGCCGCCATTAATACCGCGGTAGCTCCAAACTTATCCCAACCCATTGTCCGGCACCAGCGTGTCAACCACATTGACAGTTTTTCCGCCGAAATAACTAGTCCTATTCCGGTCACTAAAGTTACGATAATTGTTACCACTTTTAACAGTATAGCTGCTACTACCACTGTCGTTAATATTTAAGGTAAAATTTACCCATGAATACACCCGATCTTAAACAATTCATGGACAAAGTTAAGGCCGCCGAAAAAGGTCACGGTTTAGATCTTTCCATTGGTGAAGATTTGTCCATGGCTATCATGAACTTAATCTCTTTGGAGGAACACATGTTTTTCAATGGTAACAAAACCGGTAAAACTAAGTATTTTGAACTTTTAAACGAAATTCGGGAAATGCGCAAAGTCTTAATGAAAGAAATCGTTAAAAACCCTGAAGCGGAAATTTGGTGTACCAGTAAACACTTACTAGCCACTTCCATGCGGCTTTTTGAAGTCGGCACCAAGTATCAAACCAAAGGGGAGTCAACTAAAGCCCATGATTATTTTCAAAAGTCCTACCACCTCTACAATCTTTTTTGGGGTCTGAACCTCAACCTGGTTAAGCCGGGAAAGGAGATTGCTATCGAACCGGTACTCGAAGAAAAAGATTCTGAAGTTATGCCAAACGCCAAAGGTGGATTAATGGGTAAGTTAAGCAGCACCATCGGTCACATTCTCGATTGTTGTCGCGAATAATTAGCTTCGTCTAATAAGAATCCTAATTCCCATCAGTATTAAAAGTAAGGGCCACCAGTTGCTCCACCATTCCTGCCAGTTAACCGACCATAACCCCAGTTTTTGCCCGACCATAATAACCCCGGTTATAATCAGCACCAAACCCAGAATTTGCCCCCCGTTGTTTCTTTCCATTATTTAATCAACAAATAACCTCCCAAACCAACAAGCACAATCGGCCAAAACCAATCTCCTTCCAAGTGAATCGGAATCAGTTTGTTAACCAACAATAGTAATCCCAGCACAATTAAAGCAATTCCCAGTGTTGGTACTGTCCTGCGCCCTTCCATTTCTCCCCCTCGATGGTCAGCTTTAATTTCCTCTACCAGTTCGGTTGCCCTTTGTCCCACGTCAGCCGCTACCGCCCTGACTTTTTCTTTCTTGTTAACTACCGCTATCTCTCCCGGTTCCCTAGGAATTACTAAAGCCAAAATTATATAAACCAGTAGTCCACTCCCACCCCCCAAACTCATTGCCACAAATATTAATCTGACAATAGTTGAATCAATTTGGAAAAACTCAGCCAACCCTCCGGCCACTCCCGTTAACACGTAATCAGTCCTTGATCGGTAAAGTTTTTTATTAGTCATAAATTTATTATAACTCTACCTGCCCGTCGCCGCTTGAAGTTTTTCTTCGGACATCAGCTTTATTCTTCGGTTTTTGGTCGTTATTATTCCCTTTTTTGCCATTTTCAAAATTTGAAGAGTTACTGTTTCCCGTGATAATCCGGTCATTGATCCGATTAGCCGGTGGGGAAGTGGTAGGTCTAATTCTTTCTTTCCCCCTTCAATTTGACTGTAATACCGGAAAATGAAATCAAGTGTCGTGGCTACTCGCTCATAGGCGTCCCCAGCCATAATTCGGGCCATATTTACAGTTAGGTCACTAAACCCCCAAAGTATCAACTTCATTATTTCCACATGAAGACTCAAATCTTTTTTAAAAAATACTAAAAAATCGTCCTCAGGAACCAACCAAATTTCGGCTGTGGTCAACGCCTGAAGTGTGTAAGCGGTGGGTTTTTCTAGCAAAGTTGAAACTAGCGTTACATAAAATAAAGGATTAAGTACTGGAAGTGTTAATTCTTCTCCGGCTTTATTTTCAAAATAAGCCCGAATGTACCCGCTTTTAATCATCCCTACATGATTAACCTTTTCTCCTTGTCTAAAAATTATTTCTCCTTTCTTTAGTCTTTTAGATTTGTAAGTAGAAAAAAAAGTGTTTAGACTATGTTGGTTGTTTAAGTTCATATTTTTAAATAAAAAAGGTGCCTACTATTATGCTCTCAAACACCATAATTACACGATAACTTTGTAATAAATGAAACATATAATATCATTAATAAAATTATTATAACCTTTCCATCATCTCCTGCCAACCCCTTAATACTTCAAACCCTTTTTGCCAAAAAGATTCTTGGGTTACATCAATGTCCGCTTCCTTCAAAATTACAAAAGGGTCTTCACTTCCGCCAAATGTAAGAATTCTCTCAATTTTGTCCGACATTATTTTCCCCTTTTCTTTATATTCTTGGTACAGCGCCAAAGACAAAAGTTCTCCAAAATTATAGGCATAGCAATAAAACGGTGTTTCAAAAAAGTGACTTACGTACAGCCACTCATTAGCAAAAGACTCATCAGTTTCCACCGCCTCCCCAAATTGTTCTCTAAGGTTATTCAAATACACCTTCGACAATTCATCCGGTTTAATTCCCTTAGAAATCAATTCATGGGCCTCAATCTCAAACCTCACAAAATAGTTTTGTCGCAAAATAGTAGCGTAGGAGTCGGCAATTTTGTCCGATAGCATTGCTCTCTTGGTTTCCGCGTCTGCCTTCTCAAATAGTTTTTCAAACAACATCATTTCTCCCAACGTTGAGGCAGTTTCAGCCAAAGGTAGAGCTGAGTGTTGGCTTGATGGGTAGTGATTTTGGGCAAAAAGTGAATGCACTCCATGTCCAAGTTCATGGGCTAAAGTCGACACGTCTCTCGTCTGTCCGGTGAAGTTGAGCATTACGTAGGGTGTAATTTTTGGAGAAATGGTCGCGCAAAACGCTCCGCTGCTTTTAGCCTCACCCGGGTAAACGTCCACATGTTCATTTTTCAAAATCAGTTCTGCTTTCTGTTTAAACCCCTTCGAAAATTCGCCAAATGCTCCCAAGGTCAAGTCAACCGCCTCTTCCCAGCTATATGTGTCTTGTTTGGAAGTTAGGGGTGCGTATACGTCCCATCTTTTTAACTTTTTCATTCCCAGTACTTTTGCTTTAAATTTAAAATATCTCCAAAAAATATCGCGGTTTTTTCGGGTAACGTCCAAAAGTGTAGACACTACCCCATCCGGAATATCATTGGCAAAATTCCGAACAGATATTGGGCTTTTGTAGCCTCTCAGTCTGGCTTCAAATCCCCAGTCTTTCACTACTCCCTGGTAAATCACAAACAACTTGTCCATATTGTCCCCGTATTTGGTTAGCAGCGCTCGGTAACTGGCTTCCCGCTCCTGTGGGTCCGGGCTGTGGGTATATTTAAGTAGTTCAGATTGGTTTTCAATAATTTTAGTTTCCCCACCAATCTTCATTTCAAACTTCAGCTCAGTTGTAATCATTTCCCTTAACTCGTTTAAAGGCCCAATCCCGTAAGTGTCCTTGTAGTCAATTATCATTTCTTCCCTCTGGGCCAAAGTATGCTTGGCAGCCCTTCTGCCGTGCCACAGTCCGTATTCCAAATCTTTTATTGCCCCAAATAGTCTTTTAGCTTGTGTTTCACTCAGGCTTTCTTTACCTTCTACCGATAACCCTTTAAGCCAATGTTCAATTTTCCGGCTCTCATCGGCCATTTTCAGTGCCAGCTCAGTAATCTTTGATTTCATCACCTTGGCTTCGCGGTCGTTTACGTTAACCGCTTCCATTAAACCAGGTCTTGAGCCCAAAATTGCCATTTTTTCTTCCAATACCTCACTCCACTCCAAAAACTCTCTAAATTCTTTAATTTCCATTTCTCCGTTAAGCCTCTCCCACCATTTGTTGATATTGGCAATTTCCCCCTCTACTTGGGCAAACCTTTTGTCAAATTCAGTTACCGGCCACAAGTCATCTAGTTTCCACTCAATTTTACGCATTCTCTATTTTACCTTAAATCTATATTCCTAGTTGTTTTCTCTGTAAACTGAAGTGTCACCTCCTGCCAACCGTTTTTCTGGTTTAAACTACCTTGTGTCTTCAAAGAATTTTATCTTATCTTTAGTTTTTGCCCTAGTTTTAATCCTCTCCGGTTTTTTGCGCTACACCCAGGTAAAGAATTACAATTTTCCTCTAACCTTCGACCAAGCCCGCGACTTACTTGATATTCGAGTTCTTGCCGGTTTTCACGATTTTAAAATTTCCGGGCCTACCACTTCCATTACCGGTCTGAATCTTGGTCCTTACTATTACATTTTTAATCTACCCGCCTTTTGGTTGGGTAGTGGTGACCCTCAAGCTCTGGTTATCTACAACATTTTTTGGTTTTTATTCACCGCTGTAATCATCTTCCTCTATTTCTTTAAAAAAAATATTCAAATTGGCCTTATCTTCTCCCTTACCTTTCTCATGGCCCCCCAGCTATTTCCCACAACTCACTATTTTTGGAATGCCCACACTGTGGTTTATTTTGTAGTTTTTTACTTTCTCGCTCTACTAACTTTTCTTGAGTCAAAAACATTTAAATCCGCTCTAATTTTGGGAATATTTTCGGCTCTCGTCATTCAGTTCGAAGCCGCCTTTGGTAGTCTTTGTTTTGCCTTTTCCCTGCTTACTGTTCTTTTGTTCAAAAACAGGCGTAATTTTAAATTCTATTTAATCGGGTCCCTTCCCTGGTTTTTGCCCCAACTGGCCTATGAAGTCCTCCACCGCTTTCAAATGACCCGACTTTTTCTGGGTATTTTTAACGGTCAAAATCTCATCCTTGGTCAGTCAACCTCGTTAACCCAAATATTTTCTACTCATCTTGCCACCCTACTTAAATATTTTGAAGGCCAGTTTATGTTGCCTTACTGTTGGGGTTTATTTTTACTCCTCCCCCTCATTCTCTTTGCCATTTACAAAAAAGCCCACCCAGCCATTACCCACGTTTCTCTGTTTATTGTTTTTGCCCTTGTTTACTACACTCTAATTTATCGTCACCCCCTTAAACCTTGGTATTTAGACGGACTTAGGGTTTGGTATTGCTTGGTATTTTCGCTAATCTTGGGCTCTGTGGTTCGTTTAAAAAGACTTGTCTATCCCATTCTGGCAGTATTTTTACTATTTAGTTTTACCTCAACCGTCAGCGACCAACTGAAAGTTTATCGCCAAAGTCTTCCCAGCCGCGATCCAAAAAACACCGCCAATCAACTAGCTGCTATTGATTGGGTCTACGCCCATTCTGCCTCCGTTCCCTTTGCCGCTTACAACTATGTTCCCGAAACCTACGATTTTCCCCTCCAATACTTATATTGGTGGCATGGGCAAAAAAAATATCACCGCCAACCAACATCAGTGTCCTACAGTTTAGCTCCTGTTCCCGATTATGTTCGTTCATCAGCCTCTTTTACCCCTGTGTTAAACGCCACTCCTTCTCTCATTGCCCTTATTTATGAAAACCAAGCCCAATACCTTGACTGGCTCAATCAGTTTACCCACTATTGCCCTCAGGACAAATTTACCTATTCCTGGGGCACCACCGTTGAAATTAGAAAATTACCCTCAAAAGATTCTCTCTCATGCCCGTAATCACCCCAGATTTTGGGTATGAACTTTCCCTTGTCCCTCCCGGAACCCGGTTTCTTTTGGGTATTGATGAAGTTGGTCGGGGGCCGCTGGCCGGTCCGGTAACCATTGGTGCTTTCCTTCTCGATCTTTCTACTTTTGACCCGGAAGTTTTTATTAAGCTCGGGGTTCGCGATTCCAAGCTCATCTCTCCTGTCAAACGTCAAAAAATTAATACCTCCTTTGTGTCTCTTGGCTTTTCCTTTGCCACCTATTCTCTGTCCTCCGAAGATATTGACCGGCAGGGGATCGGTGTCGCTATCAGGTCCCTAATTTCTAGCGCACTAGAGCACTATCGCACAAAAGCACAATTTTGTCTGATTGACGGTAATTATTCTCTAACCCACCCCCGTGTACGCTCCGTTATCAAAGCCGATACTTCTTGTTTTTCTGTCGCCGCCGCCTCAATTGTCGCTAAAGTGGATCGTGATGCTCAAATGGATACCTATCATCAAACTTATCCTAACTACGGTTTTGCCGCCCACAAAGGCTATGGCACTAAGGCCCATTTAGCTGCGCTCACCACCCACGGTCCCTGTCCCATCCACCGCCGGTCTTTCCGCCCGGTCCGTGTCCTTTGCCCTTAACTATCTCCACCGTTTTTTCAAACCTTCCCTTTCTATTTCCTCAATTTTCCAATCATTGGTAGACAGGTTTTCCCTCTGCCGACTAACTTCGCCCAGCACCAATCCGGCCGTCACCGAAATGTTAAAACTTTGAACCATTCCCTTCATGGGTATTGTTAACTGGTGGTCCGCCAACTTTGTGGCAGTTTTGGACAGTCCCCGATGCTCGTTTCCAAACATTAGGGCAATTTTTTTTGCTCTTATTTTTGTTTTCCATAAGTTTTTGGCTTTTTTACCAATGGTTGTTGCCCAAATCTCGTAACCCTCAGCCTTCAGTTTGTTTAAAGCTTCCTCGGTTGATTTAAACACCTCAAAGTCCAACCATTTATTAGCACTGCTCGAGCTTTCTTTCCCCACCCGTTTTGGGTTAAACGCTACCTCCCGCTCAAATATCAGCCACACTTTTTGAAACCCCAGCCCCTCCGCGCTTCGGCACACTGCCCCGATGTTGTGGGGGTCGTGTACGTCCTCCAATACAATTATTCCCTCCTGCCGGACCGCAATTACTCTCTCAATTTTTTCCTCTCTCGTTTCTTTCTTCATTATTGGGTCACCAGTCTGGGTGCCGTCTGCCAAATAATAACCAAGTTAATAACCGCCAAAACTAGTAGTCCGACCATTATCATTTTTCTAAATTTATTGTCCATTTTTCCCACCACCCAGCTTAATCCAATTCCCAAAATTATCATTACCACCGGATAGATTACTAGCCCCAATACTTGGTTGTCCCACACCTTTTCCCAAGGAAACCTCAGCATTGTTTTAAGTTGTAAGTCCGAAAATTCACCCCTTGGCCACCCCAGCCACTGATTACCTGCCATTATTCCAAAGTATTTTGTTCCCTCAATTATGGTAAACCTCAAACTACTAATTATTGGTATCAATCCTGTTGCTGCTACTAGCCACTTAATTCTTTTTCTTTGCCAAAAACTAACCCCAATTCCCGCCGCCACTACCCCAATCTGTAACATCATTAAATTGTCACTCATCGGCCCATAAATTACTTTCCACCCGAATGATTCTGTTGACCTTAAAACCAACCCCCAACTACCTAATGTAAATATTAGTCCCCACCCCCACCAACTCCATTTTTTAATTATTGCCACTAGGCCAAACATTACCGCCAATAATATCCACCATGGTTGGTAATTTGTCGCTTTTGGTTTTAAGGACTCCAGGTTTCGGTCCAAAAAACTACTTTTGTCAGCCTTAAAATAATCCCCAAACGCCAGGTTTTCTTGATAATTTACTTTTTGGTTTAGTTTTAAATTTTCCCTATAGGTAGTTGTCAGTTTCCAGTCACCCACAATTTTATTTTGGTTCACACCGCCATTATTTTCCCTAAATTGCCCGGCAAACTGGCTCATGGTTACCATCTTTACCCCCTGACTTTTGGCGTACCCAATTTGTCTTTCCAGTTCGGTTAGTTGTCCCACTGCTTCTTGCCCCACTTCCAGCCCCAGCGTTATTTGTCCGGCACCAATATATTCATCGGCCAACTTCTTAAAATATTCAAAATCTTTTCCCAAGTTGGTGTAGTCATTGGCCTGAACCGAGTTGTTCGACCATTCTATTCCTTGTCCTTTATACCCCAGCTCCAAGTCCCTCTGTGCCCACTGAATTACCACTGCTCCCAGATTATTCTCCAAATTTTTAGCTGGTACCAGTACGTTAGTATTGCTTGGCCAGTAGGGGACGCCTGTCCATTGTCCCCACACTCCGTAGCCATCTGTCCCTTTTTGGTCAGCCACAATCATTACCGTCTCAAGTCCGTATTTATTCTTTATGTAATTTAAGCTCCAACTGTCAATCCACCAGGCTCCCACAGATTTGGGCCAATATCCAAACCTGGCCTTAAATTCACTGTAGTATTTATCAATCATTTTCGCCCTCTGGCCTCTTTCATAGCCTGATAAAAATACCACCCCCGGGTCATACCAAGGCTTTTGTAAGTCATAGTAAACCTCCGTCTCTTTGGCTAGTTTTTGGTCAACTTCCAGCCACGCCCCCACCTCGTCCTCGGTTCTTGTTTTTAATCTTTTGGTAATATCCTGGTCAATAATTGCCCCATATTGTAACAGCCATGTCCCCACAATTTTTTCTGCCTCCCCAATCTTAATCTGGTCCTCTAAATGTTTTATGTCCGGTTCCTGCCATCTTACCAGATCCCGCACCGGGTTAACCCACACTCCATATTTTTCTTGTGCTTTGACCTCAGTTACACTCCAAAGAGTCATACCAAAAATAATTCCCAAAATAGCCAGCCTCTTCATTGCCTATTGTCTCATACCGTTTGTTTACTTCAGAGATGGACTTATTTTTTTCCAAGCCTTGGCTCCAAAGTATCCAGCTACCACCGCTCCCAATCCCACTACTTGTCCCAGTTTATCCCAATTCACCATTACTAAATTATCTTTTGAAATCAGGTAGCTACTGACAAATACAAGTGCCATCCCTACCCACCACCATTTTTTAATCATCCTCCCACTTTACCCTAATTAATCTCCTCTTTCAACAAATTTCCCCAATTCTTACACACTTATTACATGTGGAGCTGTCTTATTTTTCAGTCCGTCAAGTTGATTATTAGTTTCTTGGGCTATACCTATTATGCTTTCAGCAACTTTTTGGGTAACGGTTTTGTTTAATGGTGAGGGGACTATCATTTCATTTGATAACTCATTTTCCCCAACGCATCCCGCGATCGCTTCAGCCGCCGCTATTTTCATGCTATCTGTTACCTTACTTATTCGGGCGTCTAATAAACCCCTAAAAACTCCTGGGAAAGCCAATAGGTTATTTATTTGATTATTAAAATCACTTCTGCCGGTTCCTACAATCAAAGCTCCACCGGCTTTAGCTTCAAGTGGCATTATTTCCGGTACCGGGTTAGCCATCGCCAGTACTACAGCCCCCTTGTTCATACCGGCCACCATGTTTCTGTCCACAATATTTGGCGCACTTACCCCAATAAACACATCAGCCCCCTCCATTGCTTCTTTTAGTGTGCCTGTTTTTCTTTCTTTGTTGGTGACCAGTGCCATTTCTTCTTTAATCCAGTTTAAGTTATTTCTGCCCCGGTAAATTATTCCCTCCGAGTCAACCATAACAATGCTCTCTACCCCCCAGGCCAATAATAGTTTGGCGCTGGCGATTCCCGCCGCTCCGGCACCGCTAATTACTACTTTGATTTTGTCTTTTTCTTTACCGGTTAACTTCAAGCTGTTAATAATTGCTGCCAATACTACTATTGCCGTCCCGTGTTGATCGTCGTGGAATACTGGAATTTCCAGTTTCTCACTTAGTCGGCGCTCAATCTCAAAACAGCGTGGGGCGGAAATGTCCTCTAAGTTAATCCCGCCAAAAGTCGGGGCAATCTGTTCAACTGTCCTAATAATTTCCTCAGTCTCCTGGCTCGCCAAGACTATCGGGAAGGCGTCCACCCCACCGTATTCTTTAAACAATAGTGCTTTACCTTCCATTACCGGCAGAGCCCCCAGAGGTCCAATATTTCCCAGCCCCAATACCGCCGATCCGTCAGATACCACCGCAATAGTGTTGCCTTTAATTGAATACTCCAGTGCTGCCCGAGGGTCTTGGGCTAAAAGCTTTGACACCGCCGCCACTCCCGGAGTGTAGGCCACACTCAAGTCGTCCCGGTTTTCAATTGGCCCAAACTTGCTTTTGATTTCAATTTTCCCCCCTCTTTCTTTATGTTTATCCAAAGATGCCTGATTGTAGTCCATGACTTATCTTATCCTATTACTTCAGACAGGTCGTTAATTAATACTTCTTTGGGCCGGAATCCTACTAATTCCTTAACTAGTGTTCCACCTTTAAACACTTTCATGTTCGGAATACTGTTAATTTGGTACTGAAATGCCAAAGCCTGGTTTTCCGGTAAATCGGTATTAATTTTAACGACTTTCATCTTCCCCTCATTTTGAGAAGCAATTTCCTCCAGCACCGGCCCCATCATCAAGCACGGTCCGCACCAAGGTGCCCAAAAATCTACCAATACTGGTAGTGGGGACTTTAAAACTTCATTTTCAAAATTAACGGCGGTTACATCTGTTAAATTAGACATATTTTTTTAAATTAATTAATAATTTCTTATCATTTTGGTTTATATCTTTCAAACATCGGTCAATTTCATGGTTTACCATTTCATCTACCACTCCTTCCACTGCCGATTTAATCGCTTTCAGCTGAATTAACACTTTAGTACAATCCTCACCTTTATCAATCATCTTCTTTACCCCTTCAATCTGTCCGGTGATATTATTTAAACGTTGATTGACTGTTTTCATTCCCTATCTTAGCACACCCCCCTGGGGTGTCAACATGATAAATGTGATATTCCAAGATAGCGACAGCCTATTAGGCTAAGCGATAAAAATAAATAAGCGAAGCGAATTCAAAGCGGAACAAAAAACATTGACGAAATAGACAATGTTTTTTAAAATAATCTATGCCTCAAGCTAATTCAAAAAAAACAACTACTCCTCCCGAAACCGAATCTTTTTCAGTTCGCGGTGAGGATCTTTTAAAACGGGTTAAAGAATTAATCGCCCAAGGTAACATTCGTAGTATTACCATCTTAAACAAGGAAGGTAAAACTATTTTAGTTTTACCTCTTACTTTGGGTGTTGTCGGGGCACTTTTAGCACCGCCTTTGGCTGCTGTTGGGGCCGTGGCTGCCCTCGTAACCGACTGTACTATTAAAGTCGAGCGCAATCCCTAAAACTTCCCGGTTCCAAAAATAATATCTACTGCGTTCCCGTTTACTCCCACGCCCACATAAGCCCAATCCTTGTTTAATTGATTTTTGTTATGTGGCTCATCTCCGGCAAATATCCACTCAATTAAATGGGTTCCGGTCATGGTGTAACCATAAGATGAATTTTCTCCAACAGCGTTAAATCCCAGCTTATTAAAACCGTCTTGGTTTTCCAAATAATCTCCAAATCCAACGTGCGAGTCTAATCTCTGGTTGGTTTCAAAAAAATCCGCCCTGTTTTGAGCGTAAGCGGTCAGTTTTTCATCCCACATCAATTCTGCCACCCCATTCCTTCTCCGGTAATCATTTAGAGCGACTAAGATTTCTTTTGGAGTGGCCATAACAGAATCTTGGCCTACCCTCATTGTCCAGGTGTGCTCCCCGATTTGTTTGGCCACACCCCACTCTTTAGGTAAGTTAGGGTCATCAACAACCCTTATTGGCTGTGGGGTAATGATTTTGGTGGGTTTAAGTGGCAATGTCGATGTTGGAGCGGGAATTATTGTCACCACTATTTCCTGAGGCAGCCTCATGGTAATTAATTCTTGTGGTACTCCCCACAGCCAATTAATCACCATCATCCACCAACCTACTACAAGTTTTACCATGTCCTATTTTAACCCCTATCTTATTTGGCTTAGAATATCGGCCAACAGCTGTCCTTGGCTTTTTACGGCATAGTATCCGGTCACCACCGGTTGCCCCACCGCCCCCTCAAATACAAATTGAAAAATTCTCCCCCCGCTTCCGGTTACCCAAATCGGTGTCTCATACTCTTTTCCCCCAATTAGTATTTTAATAATTCCAATTTGGCGGCAACCCCAGTTGTCCCCCTCACACAACCTGCTTTCCCCAGACCAAGGGCGGTCACTGCCAATAGTCATTCCCCACACCTCACCAACGTCCTGGCTTATCCCTTCCCAAACCCAGGTTTTTTGTTGGTTAAAACTCCCGGTTTTTTTAATCATATTTTTTGGATATTTAACCCGCACTCCCAAGCCAACCTCCATCACACTATTCCAGCTTTCATTGTCCACCCTCCTTTTTCCCTCAATATTTTCACTACTCAAGCTAGACTCTATTGCTCCAATCGTTAGCTTTTCCGGTTTAGAATAGTCTCTAATTCCCTCAATTTTTACGCTTGTCCCTACCAGTTTTCTTACTTGTGGCCAATTAGTACTCACCGGCATCACCTGAATTTTAAATATCGGCCTCTGGTTGTCCCACCAATAATTGTCCAAAATCAAAAAAAATTCTTCCCCTTTTGTACTTATATTTGTTTTAGTCAATATTCCCGTGGCACTCACTTTACTTAATGGTCTATTTATTTTCCACCATCGGGCTGTCATCTCTCCACCCCAGGTAATCACCAAAGACATTAATAGCACTCCCGCGCTTACAATTCCCACTGCCATCAACCATCTTTTTGTCCCCCCTCTGATTTTCATTATTAATTCTACCCCATCCTTACTTAATTCTTACGTAAATCTTTTGCTCCCACCACGACCCATTCTTACACTGATCTATGTCCTTACAAGATATCTTCTACCTTACTAACATTTTATCTCAAGTATTACTTTCCTCTTTGTTGATTTTTATATTTTTCATCACTTTAAATCTTACTGCTGAAATTAAAAAAGCCGTTGAGTCTGTCCGGGTGGCTGCCCTCAATGCTCAGGAAAAATCTACTCTCAATCTTCCACCTCTAAATACTTCTTTATTTATATTTAACTTTGTTAAAAATTTAATTTCTAAAAAAAGAAATGGCCAATAATAAATCAAATACTTTCGTTGGCGGAGTTGTTGGCGCTGCTATTGGTGCCGCTGGTGTTGCCGCCGCAGTTGCTTTAAGTAAAAAGGAGAATCGGGACAAAGTTAAACGAGCTTTTAATCAGGCTAAGTCCCGTGTAAGCCTAGAAGCTAAAAAATTTCAAACAAAGGTTAAGCCTGTCGTCAAGGATGTCAAAAAAAAGATTTCCAATATTAAAAACCAAACCGGTCCAAACGAACGGAAGACTCTTCCGTCCTCTCCACGTAAGTAATTGTTAAACTATGTTAATTGTTAAATAAACCATGGATTATCGAATTCTAATAGTTGAGGATGATCCGGAAATGTTGGATTTCCTCAAAAATAAACTAAGTCAAGCAGGTTATTTAGTTTCAGGTGCCCCCAATGGTGTTAATGCCATTAAATTGGTCGAGAATACTCGGCCTCAACTTATTGTTTTGGACATGAATCTTCCCGATATTAACGGGACAATGGTTGCCAAGGAGCTCAAAAAAATATATCCTGAAGTTCCCATCATCTTTTTAACCGGTAACACCAGTATTCAGGATAAATTGAAAGGCTTCAATGCTGGGGGCGATGATTATCTGACTAAACCTTTCGAATTTGATGAGCTTTTAGCTCGTATTCATGCCCGCCTTCGTCAATCAGCCCGCAAAGTGATTGAGGTCGGTGACTTGTCACTCGACACTCAAACAAAAGTCGTCAAACGTCTGGATAAAGTTATTCCTTTGTCCCCCCAAGAGTTTCGTTTGCTTGAATATTTAATGAATCACAGTGGTCAGGTAATGTCGCGCGAGTTGATTCTCAACCATGTGTGGGAATACCAATACGATGTTAATTCCCGGGTAGTCGATGTTTATATTGGCTATCTAAGGCGAAAAATTGATCGCGACTTTGAACCTAAACTCATCCGCTCACTCCGCGGCTTTGGTTATGCTTGCGGTTAAATGAGTTAGGTAATCCTCGAGCATGGCAATTTCTGGCCACGGGTTTACCTCTGGACCTAGCGCTGCCTTCAACTTAGAGACTTCCACTTCAAGGGGTCGTCTTTTAACCATCAAGCCACCCTGGGGTGCTGTAGTGTCAATTAAATTTAGCGGTACTTCTATTTCATTCTGATCTTTTTCCAACTGGCCTAAAATCTCGGTTAGTATCGAAATAATTTTCAGTTTTTTTACTAACCTATCTCGGTTTGGATTCTCCATTCCCGCCTCCAACATGGTAATTCCCAGCTGATTTTGAATCCTGTGTCTGATTTTACTTTTAATTTCTTTTTCCATAAAAAACCCGTAACAGATTAAATGTTACGGGTTAATTATAAGTCAATTTAGCGGCGGGCTACAGCGTGACCCAAGTACACCAGTACTACAGCTCCAATTATAGCTACAAATAAGCTGTATAAATTAAATCCGGTTACCCCCGGTTGGCCCAGTAAGCTCATTAAAAAGCCCCCAATCACCGCCCCCACAACTCCTAACACTATGTCACCCATTATTCCCTGGCTGGCGTTTGTATTCATTATCATTGAACTTATCCAGCCAGCCAATGCCCCCAACACTATCCACAAAAGAATACTCATAATTAATTTTAATTATTAATTACTGATCACTCAGTTAATCAATTGTATTTTCAAGGCGCAAGAATAAATCCGGCTCAATGTAAGAATTCAGTAACTAGATTTTTTCTTAACACCCGCCCTATATATTTTTCTTACCACTAGCTTAATCAATTGTTATTTAAAAAAGAGATATTAGCCCAGTTACCATTTTTTTAACCAATTTATGACTACTATTGTCAATAATCCGCCTCCCGTGCCACAGAACACCAATAACGGTCTTGGTCCAGTGGTTGCCCTAATCTCGATTTTATTATTAGGCGCGCTTTTCTATATTTATGGTTTGCCTGCTCTCCGCAGGGCTAACTTCGGTTCTACTCCTCAAATCAACGTTCCCAATCAAATTGACGTTAATATCAATCCCTCCCCGGGTGACACTGTCATTCCCCCCACTTCAAACCCATAAGGTTTAACTCTAAAGATTTTCTATTAACTTGTTTTCCGGCAACAATAGTCTTTTCTTAATCCCCAGTTCCTCCAAAAACTCTGGGGTGTGGCTAACTATTAGTATTGCCCCTCGGTATTCTTTAAGCGCCTCCAAAATCACTCTCTGAGACATTACGTCCAAGTAGGTCGTTGGTTCGTCCAATACCAATAAGTTATAGTTTTGTCCCAGTAATGCCGCAATTGCCAGCCGGGTTTTTTCCCCTCCGGACAAGCTTTTAACCTTCTGATATATTTTATCTTCACCTAAAAGAAATCTTGCCAAAATCGGTCTAGCCCGGCTCTCATTCATTTGACATTTTTCCCTAAAGCATTCTCCAACTCTGGCTTCTTCTTCCCAGTTTTCAAATTCCTGAGAGTAATACCCCATCTTTAGTTTTGGGTCTTTAATAACTTCTCCCCCGTCAGCCTCAACAAAATTACAAATTATTTTAATTAACGTGCTTTTCCCCGCTCCGTTGACCCCCACCAAGGCCACCCTTTCTCCTCTCTTAATGTCCAAGTTAACTTCGGTTAAGACTTTTTTGGTTCCGTAACTTTTACTGATGTTTTTAATCCACACCGGTAGTGATCCTACCCATTCCGGTTCAGGTAGAACTAATTTTATTTTTTTAACGTCAGTTGGCATTGGGGGAAGTTTGGTTATTGCTTGTTCCACTCTACGTTTTAAGTTCATTCTCTGACGCACCCCCTTTTCTGATGAAAATCTGGCCATTTTAACCAATCCTTCTTTCATCTGTTTAATGTGTTTTTGCTCCGCTTCAATTTGTCGAATCAACATAGCTTCTCTTTGTGCTTTTAGTTTTATAAAACTGGAGTAATTCCCCGCATAAGTGTCCACTATTTTTGTCTGGGGGTTAATATAAAGTACCTTGTCAATATTCCTATCAAGCAAATTTAAATCATGTGACACCAATAGTACTGTTCCCGGATAATCAGCCAAAAATGACATAATCCATTTCTTACCGCCTATATCCAAAAAGTTAGTTGGTTCGTCCATTAATAGGTTATCTGGATAAGCCAAAAGTGCCCTAGCTATGGCTAGCTTTGTTTTTTGCCCACCGCTCAGTTTTAGTGGGTTTAAGTTCCAATCAACGAAACTCATTTCCAGACCCCCCATTATTCGGCGTAATTCAAAGTCCTCGGTTTTGAATTCCGGGTCTAAGTACTCCCGAATATTTTTAGCTTTTTCCATTGCCTCGTCCCGGCTTACCTCCTGGGCTACGTAGATTGTTTTTCCCTTGGTTTCTACGCTGCCCCCTTCCGGCATTTCTTTACCGGTTATCAGTTTAAATAAAGTCGACTTCCCCGCTCCGTTGGCCCCCACCAAACCTGCCTTCTGGCCGTCTTCCACGAGCAATTCAACCCCCTCAAATAGAGGCTGCTTGCTGTACCCAAATTTTAATCCGTTAATTCTAATCACCGCCTCATTTTAGCGCAAAATCCTCAAAACTTATCCGAGTGGGTTTAACTCCTACTTCCACCAGTCCATCACGAAGTTGGTACATCATCCCCGGTGCCCCGCAAATTATATAATGTCTTTCAATCGGATTATTCACCATTTCTATTATATTTTTAGATTCAATTCTTCCTTTTTTCTCACTTTCCCATACTTCGAATTTGAAATTATCAAGTCTTATTTTTGTTAATTTACTCACCCCGTAGGCTTCACTTACGTTTCTAACTACATAAATCAAATCAATTTTCCGCCTTTTTGGATTTTTTGCTTCACAGTCCAACATCCCCAGCATTGGTGTAATTCCAATCCCTCCCGCCACCAACACCACGCCTCTCTCAAAGCCAAAATTATTTCCCAGTTGGCCGTAAGGCCCCCGAATTGTTACCTCGGTTCCCACTCTTAACTTAGTTAATTTCTTGGTGTAATCACCCACCATTTTAATTCCCAATTTAATATGGTCTCCTTCTACCCCAGCAATCGAATAGGGGTGCTCTTCACTCCCAATTTCTGCGTCTTGAGTGCTCATGAACACAAATTGCCCGCCCTGATATTTTATATTTTTACCCATTGGTTCAAGTGCCAATTCTGCCACCGCCCTCTCAATTTTTACGCTTTTCACTCTATATTTGAATTTCGGTCCCCACCTGGGATATATCAGCTTCAAATATATAAACACACTCAATGCTACTGTAATCCACCCCAGCATCCACACTCTTAAAGGCCAGTATCGGGCCACATCTGAGCTAATAAAAAAAACATGTAACCCGGCTGCTACCATTACTAGCCCCATAAGTTGGTGGCTAAGTTTCCACATTTGGTAGGGGAGTTTGACTACAATTGTCAAAAATAGTAGGGCCACCATCAGCATTAGTCCACTCCATCCCACTAGCCACACCAGGTCATGAATTGGCCATAAGTATTTTAATGCCGCCTCTACATTAGCTAAACTTCTAACCGCCAAGCTTATTGGGTGGCTGGCTATTAAAATAAATGCCATTATTCCCAAAGTATGATGGAGTCGATACAGTTTATCGTAAGCTCCAAACCAATCTTCAAGCCAAGCTAGTCTCGAGCTAAGTACATAGGTCCAAACCAGAATTATTGATCCCACCAAAGCTGCTCCTTGGCTCCAGGTCAACCATGGGTCGTTGGCTATCAAAACCAAACTAGGTTTTGATAATAAAAACAAATTAATTGTTATTCCAATCGCTAGTCCTAATATCAAGTGTCCCGCTTTCATTTCTTAATCATCCCACTCATCGTCGTTATTTTCATCTCTCATGTTTGTATTTCCGGTAGTGACTGTGGTTTGCGAAGTGGCGTTTGTTCCGGTAATCAAATACGGTGCCATGCGATTCAAATTATTACCGTGTTTTTGAACGTATTCCTGAGTCATATCTGTCCCGCACTTAAAAAATCCCCCGTCAGTTATACTGCTGCCCCTTGGTCCACCATGTGTCTGTGCCAGGCTGGTAACGTCATAAGAGTTTCCGTTAACCGTCACTATACACCGATTCTCGTTGATACCATTTGGGTTGGAAACTTTTACTACTTTGTTGATGCCGCTTCCTAAACTCGTTTTAGTCGTTACTACACTTCTTTTACCGGCTTCGTAAACCACACCTGCTCCCGTTCCCAGAGTTAGAATCACCATAAAGATAACAGTTAGCCATTTAAATGCCACGTGTCTATTATATCAATCCTTTTCTGGGTTTAATCTGAACTTGCAAGCTGGTGACAATTTTTTAAATAATCGTCATTGTCCCGTTAGCGGTATTTGAAATACATCCAACTGGTTACATTTCCCTCTGTACACCATTTAATTGCCTTTTCCAGCTCATATTGACTCAGTTCCCTTTCAGGTAATTCTCGTCTAAGGGGTACTCCCTTAAAATACTTATTTAAAGTTGGTAAAGCCCTTTTATCTGCTAGTTGCCCCAAAGCCCAAATCGCTCTGTTCCTCTCACCAAAGCTCAAAGAGGAATCTTCCACTTTACTAATTAACCCTACTACACAATCCCCATTGTCTACCTTTTTACACATTTCTCCCACACCACCGCAAATAATGCTCAGTGTTAAGGTTATTAACGCCCCAATCGCGGCGGCAGTGGCTAAAAATACTTTTACTCCGGTCCGATTAATTTTGGTTATTGTTAATAACAATACAAACATTATAATCGAATATGACGCTTTCTACCAGGTTACGTAAAGCCCTAGCGGTAGCCGCCCACCAGCATGATGGTCAGTACCGTAAAAATGGTAACCATATTCCTTTCATTATTCACCCCCTTGAAGTTGCTCTTTTAGTTAGCAACTTTACTACCAACGAAGATGTTTTAATTTCTGCCCTACTTCATGATGTTATTGAAGACACGTCTGGTTACATTTTAGACCAAATGGCAGCCGATTTTGGTTCTACTGTTGCCAACTACGTTTCCCTTTTGACTGAGTCATCTGACTCTCATTGTCTTTCTTGGGATGATCGTCATGGCCTTCAGGCCAAACGGTTAAAGATGGCTCCCGACGAGGTTGTTCTTATTGCCTTGGCCGATAAATATGCCAATCTCTCCTCCGGTTCCACCCTTGACCCAACCCGTCTCTGGTATTATCGTTCAGTTTCAGTCATAGCCCACTCTCGCCCTCTCACTTCCTCTCTTCCGCTTTTGTCCGACCTCGACGATTTAATTAAATCTCAACCGATTTCCCAATCTTAACCCCAATACATCCGTCTTTGTTGTCAAATACTGTCTCCACATCAAACTTGTCTTTAATCAAATTAAAAGTAATACTGTCGCAAGTCAACACTTTGTCCCCTGAATTTATTTTATCAACACTTATCTTTTTAAGTCCGTTACTTTCCAGGTAAAAAATAATCGGCGAACACCAATCTGCCAGGTGTGCCCCCGCAAATCCGGTTTTGTTTATACTCTTATCCCTAAATAAGTAGCCATATTTCAAACAGGAGTCATTTTTTTCCAAATCTGGTCTATGAATATAGGCGAGGTTGGTTCTGATATATCTTTGAGTGTAGAAGCAAAATACCAATATCGGAAAAATTCTAACCATTACTGGAAACTTACCAATCGTTTTCACTACAAATACTGCCGCCAGTAGTGACATCCAGGGGTAAAGGGGGGCGTCGTACCACATATTCTTTGTCGCGGCGCTTGAAATTAGTAAAAAGTAACTGACGCAAATTAATAACCCATAAGCCACAAAACTCTTTAGCTTTTTATCTTTAGTAATTAGTAGCACAACTCCGGATAGGGGTACCATCCAAATCCATTTCTGGAATCTAAATTCTGAAAAGAATTTCCAGTAATACCAAAAATTACTGCTACTACTTCCTAAGTTGTTGTTAAATCTTCCTTCAATTTCTTCTTTCCATACTGCCGCCAAATAACCTGGATTAACCCTTTCCCTTAGTAAGTAAAATCCTCCTACTATGCTTATCCCAATAATAAGACTGACCCAAAATCTTTTATCTTTCAATACTTCTATAACTTTACCTCCAAAAATAATAAAAATGGCCACACCGGGGACCATCATAACTCCAGCTATTCCTTTAGTCAGCACCGCTCCCACTAATGCCCCTGTTGCTATAACTAAATTTTTATTACCCGGTTTGTTTAAGTATTCAAATAATCCCAATCCTCCCCAAAACATAAACAAAGTTAGCAGTGCATCGTAATCCCCGGTTCGGCCAATATGGAGGTCAGGAAAGCCCATGCTCGATAAAATAATTAATGCTCCCACTATCCCAATCCACCTGTTTTTTAGTGCTTTAAGAGAGAATAGGTAAATTGTTAATACCACTAAGCTGACGCCAACCGCTGAGGGCAATCTTAACCCAAGCTCACTAACTCCAAATATTTTATAAATAATCGCCACCAACCAAATATACAGTGGTGGTTTCACACTCCACATGTCCGGAATGCCCTGGTAGGTAGTTACCAACCAATTATTACTTCTAGACATTTCCAAGGCGCTGACTCCGTTTCTGCTTTCGTCCCAAATCCTAACTGTAAATTCTCCCAAATGGTGGAAAAACGCTGCATAGCACGCTACCGCTATTCCCCCCAAGATAATCCAATCTACCTTCTTCATGCCCCATTATATCTTTAGTTTTATCAACTCCCGTCGGTAAATCACCAAATCTCACATTATTTGAGGTTTTACCCCCACACTCTCCAAGAACTTTCCAAATTCCGTTGCCTCAATACTAACACTCGCTGTATTTCTATTTGGGTGAAAACTTAGTCTGTCTGCCGCCTTAACTTCCAAGTCAACTATCAACTCCACATCTTTGTCCTGATTATTAATCAACCCAAAAGGGGATACTGCTCCCGGTGTCAACCCCAGTTTTAGCTTTAAAGTCTCCGGGCTGGCAAAAGACAGGTGTTTTTCGCCCGTTAATTGTTCCACCATTTTCAAATCCAGTCTCTTAATGGCTGGCAATATCACCAGAAAAAACCGGGTCTTTTTGGAATTGTTTAAAAGTAGGTTTTTTGAAGCTAATCCGGGAATATTGCTACTGTGCGCCTCCGCTTCCTCGCAGGTAAATACCGCCGGGTGCTCATACACCTCAAACTTAATACCCTTACCGGTTAAGTATTCTTCTACTGTCATTTTACTCAGTTGTTAGGCCGTCAAACTCGGCTTCTTGGGCCATCGCCTCTTCTTTGGTTGCTCGCACAATTTGGTCTTTGTGGTGCGCTGGGGAGTAAATGGTATAGAGTTTCAAACTGTCTGTGGGCGACACGTTAATCACGTTGTGTACTGCTCCTGCCGGTACTACTATGGCGCTACCGTCTCTCACTTCGTACTCATTCCCGTCAATTATCACTTTTCCCATCCCCGCTTCAAATCTAAAAAACTGGTCGTTGTCCGTATGTGTTTCCTCCCCAATGTCCTGCCCTGGTAGTAGGCTCATTAAAACTAATTGGCTGTGTTTGCCCGAATAAAGCACCTGGCGAAAATTCGTGTTCTGTAAAGTTAGGTCTTCAATTTGTCCAAAATATCCTTTCATGTTTTTTATTAATTTTTAATCTGTTTTAATTATCCCTCATTTTTTCCACAAACCCAAATCCTAGTTTGTTTTTTTATATGTTTTTACTAATATTTCCTTTTGAAATTTATCAATCATTTCACTGTCAGGTTCTTTGCCTTCAAAATACTCACCAAATAATTCTTTCCATGAGTCGTAGTAATATCTGCCGTCCACGGGCCACTCATATCTCACAATTACTCCTTTGTCATATTCCAACCTAGTTGGGATTGAAAAGCCAGTGCCTGGTGTTAGTTTGCCCTCAACTGGTTGGGTGAAACCACTACAAAACACCCAAGCATAAATATATTTCTGGTCCAGACCGTAAAGCTTGTTAGCACAGTGGTAGTTATCCCTGCCCAAATCAGTCGCTCCTACCTGTTTTTCCATAAACTGGTTTACCCTACTACTCCACTCGCTCTCGTCATACTCAAAAGGTATGGTCTTTTGGCACCCGCCTAGGGTAAAGATTGCCGCCAGCCCCAGCACTACCCAAAGTTTGCTCATAGTCTATTATACGGCGTATACTATTCATAGTAATAAATATCACATCGTTGTTTAAATATATTTTTGTTCCGAACATCTATTCCATTCTTGGAATATTTTTTCTTTTCCTGGGCTTTTTTCTTATTCCATTTCTAATTGGATTTTTAATTATGCCTGCCGGCATTATATTAATAGTTTTTGGTACTCATTTAAGTTTGTTTCGCCTTATTCCAGGTCATAAAAAATTGTTCACCAACATTATTAATTCATACAAGCCATATTTTCACCTATGGAAAAAATAGTTATTTTTATTCCAATTATTCTGTTTTTTGGACTGTTCTTAGTCCTAATTCTTGTATTTTTAGGTTTTGTTATACGCCTAATTTCTCGTTCCAAATCTGAGTCGTGGTCTGGAGTAATAACCGACAAGCAACACACCACTAGCCATAATTCAGACACCGACCACTTGGATCATTTTTATTTTCTTGTCGTCAAACAAGACGGTGGTCGGGAACGGAAGGTGGGTCTCTCGTCCCAAATTTGGGATCAATTTTCAGTAGGAGACAAAATAACTAAACCATCTGGTCAGCTTTTCCCCCACAAAGTCAGTAGTTAAACAATCAGCCTATAGCCACTTTATTACCACCATCCACCCAATTAACAGAATTAGTATTGGAAAAACTATCCATTTTTCTACACCTCCCCCCGATTTAATTCGAAATATTCTGAAGGGTGGTATTCCAAATTTAGTTTTTAAGGGAAACAGGAGAGGTAAACCATCCTCGGTAATTAAATCAAGCGCTAAATGAGATAAATATCCGGCCATCAGTGAATAAATCAATATTTGGGTATTAATTATGCTTTGGTTAAACAGTTGGGGCAGTCCCCAAGTTACCAGTTTGTAAACAATAATTGCCCCTATTATTGAGTGGGTTATCGTCCGGTGTCCCAAAAATAGCCTTCTTAACCCTTTTCCAAAAAAGTTACCCCCCGGAATCATATCCCAAAGCCTGTTTGAGGCTTGGTCAATATCCGGCAGCAGTGAGCCGATTAAGTTTGCCACTAGCGCCCCAATTCCGGTAGTCGGGTTTACTGCCCCAATAGGTATCAACACTGCTCCAACCAGCATCAGCGCCACTGCCCCGGCCTCGTGTGTCCGTGAAGTCATACCTAAGTATATCTTTAACCTTAGTTTTTTATTTTGTTGTCCACGTATAATTTGTCATGGACAAAATTTTGATGTTTTTAGCCTCTCTTTTTTTGTCTACTCCCGCCATGCCCGCCCCCACCTCTGTTTTACCCCAACCTCATCCCTATGCCATCACTTCTCTTATGACCAAAGTCGACCCGAATACAAAAATTACTAAAACTCTTACTTTACCCGGTACCACCCGTTATACTTCCTACGTTGTCTCTTATCCCTCTGATTCTTTAACCCTCTATTCACTGCTCCATATTCCTAAAGGTCAAATGCCCCTTGGTGGCTGGCCGGTAGTTATTGTCAATCATGGTTACATCCCACCCACCGTTTACTCCACCGTTTCTTCCTACAAAAACACCTCCGCCTTCTACGCCAATTCTGGTTTTTTAGTTCTTAAACCCGATTACCGGGGCCACGATAATTCCGAGGGCGTTTCCGTTAGACCCCTGTCTCGAACCCAATATGCCCTCGATGTTCTCAATTTAATTGCCGGTATTGATACTATTCCCGAGGCCAATCCGGAGTCAATTTTTCTCTATGGTCACTCCATGGGTGGGGAAGTCAGTTTAATAGTCGCCTCACTTTCTTCTTCCGTTAAAGGTATTTCTCTTTGGGCTCCGGCGGTTACTTCTTACCCCGAGTCCATTAATTACTTCTCCCGCCGCCAGCGCCCCACCCCCACCGGCTTTGAAGAGGTAATTTCTGCCACCCAAAAGTTAATCGACCAATACGGTTCCGCCGCTTTCTCCTCCTTTGAAAATCTCCCTAAACTCACGGTTCCTCTGCTTGTCCATCACGGAACCTCCGACGAGTCTGTTCCTTACGAGTGGGGAACTACCCTAGTTCAAAAGCTGAAAGATTCGGGTAAAACTGTTACCTTTTATTCTTATCCCCGGGCCAACCATGACATTAGTTCCGGCTGGTCTACCGCCCTCAATCGTGACATCACTTTTTTTAATTCTTTAATGGATTAATTTTTATACTCATGCTTAGGCCAGAAATTAATTGCGTCATTTTAGGGAGTTTTAGGTTTAAAAGGGAAATTGATTTGGCTCGGGAGGAATTTGAAGATTTGGGGGTCTTGGTTTTAGCTCCGGAACCGGGGTCAGTTTACTCTCCTCCTAGCCGTCGGCAAATATTTGTAGCCAAAGGTTTTCGACCCCTTCCCTCCGAAGTAAATCAGCCAATTGCTAAAGTTGAAGGGGATTTTCTTCGGGCAATTGATCGCGCCCACTTTACTTATTTGGTAAATCTTGATGGTTATGTGGGGACTACTGTCAGTTTTGAAATCGGTTTTGTTTTGGCCCGGGGTATTCCGCTCTATGCCATGTGTCCCATAGATACCCGCCCAGACCCCGATCTTTGGTGGCAAAATATTGTCGCCCGAATCCCAGTTTTGTCTCCGTCTGATGCTTTAAATGACTTCAAACAAAAACTTAACCCGTCTTCTACTTCAACACTTCCACTTCCAAGTTCTTCCCAAAGTCCGGCATGCCGTCGATAAATTGCACTGTAATTGGGGCTCCTTTTATTTTTTGTTGTATTGTCCCGTTAAAAGTCCAAACACCAATGGTTGCGCCTTTTATACCTTCAAAATCGCTCTTGTTGTACCCCACCCGGTAATCGCATTGATCTCTCGCCAGTCGGGCTAGTTTCATCTCCACCATGTTTGGACCTTTTTTGTAAATAAACCCCGTCTCATACGAAGTATCTTTTACTACTCCTTCTTCAAATTTTAGTTTAAGAATAACCTCCGAACTGTCAATCCAGCTACACATTTTGTTTTCTCTAACACTAGGAACCACCGTTTCTATTACTGTTGTCGGTTTGTTCGTTGGGTTGGCCACTTTATTATCAACAATTGTCTTTTCCGTCCCGCACCCGCCAAGTATTAGTCCTGCCAGTATTATTATCCACCCCCGTCTCATAGTTAATTTTATCACTCCGTAAAAAAGCAGTATAATCTATTTATGCCACGACCAAGTCATATTCAAGAAACTGTGTGGCGGGCTTTAGCAGATATGTATGACGACCCCCAACCAATACGCGCTTGGCCTGAAATTCATCGTGACCCGAAAGATAATTTTCCAGATCGGGTCGATTTATTAATGTGGACCGGGGACGAAGATGGGAATACTTGGTGTCATGCCTATGGCCTTCGGACTCCTCGTTTTCTTTGCCTTGAATCACTTGTTGCCCAACAAAAAGCGCTAGAACATATATTAGCTCAACAAGGTATACCTTTAGTTCGACCTTCACCCGAAGATTATCCAATCGAATCAGACGATTATTCTGACTCGGTTTGTGAGTGATGACCACACCTATGGTTAACCCAGATATTTGTTGTCCCGAATTTATTCCTAAAACCTTAGATGACATTACTCACACCTGGAAAGACAAATTGTTCTTAACAGGCGAGGTCAAACAACTTTTCCATATTCCACTTAACATGGGTTCGGTCATTACCCGCATGTGTTCTCAAATTGAATCAGCCCAAGCGTCCGCGCCTCCCTCCGAATTTTTACTTTTAGCCTACGATCCTTCCCCTTGGAAGTCCGAACTTTACATGACCATTACCAAAGAAGTACCCGGCGCTACAAGTGCCAGATTAAGTGGTACTTTCGTTAGCAAAGTTTTTGACGGACCCTACAATTTTGTACCTAAATGGATTAAAGAAATGGACGCACTCCTGGCCACTAAGGGTCAAAAAGCTCTCAAATACTATTTCCACTATGCCTATTGTCCCAAGTGCTCAAAAAAGTATGGTCACAACTATTGTGTTGCCTTCGCCCAAACCGCCTAATCCGAATAATTTCATGTAAAAGTAATCATCACTTTATATCTTGATAAAATAACCCATGCTTACCGTCGATCAAATATACAAACTTCATCAGAAATATTGTCATGGAAATTATTACTCGGAACTTTTTGATTTGTGTTGGACTCATAGCCAAATCGTCAAAGAAATTGCTCTTCAAATCTCAGCTACTTTATCTAAAAACAACTCAATTAAGGCAGACAATGATCTGATTGTTGTCGGGGCACTAGTCCATGATATTGGCATTTACAGTTGTTTTGACGATAATTTTAAAAAGGTTGGAGCGTATGTCACTCATGGCAATCTCGGTTATGAAATTTTAAAAAAAGAAGGTGTCGAAGAAAAAGTGGCCCGGTTCAGTTTATGTCACACCACTACCGGTTTAACAAAAGAAAATGTAACCAATCAAAATATTCCTTTGGTAGCCAAGGATTACATCCCCATAACTCTAGAAGAAGAGATTATCAGTTATGCCGACTCTTTTCACTCCAAAGGCCACCCTCAGTTTAATTATTTTGAACAAGTGAAATTAGATTACGAGCGTTTTGGCGATAATGTCGTATTTATGTTCGACCGTTTTAGTCGAAAATTTGGCATTCCGGATTTAACCGATTTGGAACTCAAGTATAAAGACTGGCATGAGCAAATAAATCGCACAATTATCGAAATTAAGGCAAAACAAGTTGCCGTTTCTAATCCCTAATCTCACTGTTTTTTTTCAGTTCCACTAACCGTTCATATTGCCATTGTCGTTCTTTTATTACAGCCTCATGGTTGTTTGTCGCGTCCCGAATTACCGTGGTCGCATACAGCGCCGCGGCAATTGAATGCGTTTTAACGTGGGCGGTAGCCATCGCTTGTCCTGCCGCTCGCGCCGCCGACCGGGCTACGTTGTCCTCGCTTACGTCTCGGGCTGCCGCGTGGGCGTCCAATGAATATTTTCGGACACTGGCCATTTTAAATATCCCTGTTCGTACCCACTCTCTTAAAGCGACAATCGCCTCTCTTGGCCGCATATTCTCCGGTCTCTTTTTCTCAAAGTAGGGGAGCACGCGCTCGGCACACTCCGCCGCCCAAATCCCCAGAGTTTTGTGATCAGTATTCAAGGCCAGCTCAAAAATCTTTTTATCCATCTCTGTTTTAGCAATCACCGTTTTCCTCATCTTAATTTTATGTTCAAAATAATCTCTTTTTCCCTAAGTTGTGAGCCGTAATCGCTTTTTTTAAAGACGTCAAACTTTCTACCACGCAAATCGCTCCAGTCTCCCTCAAATCTGCCGGTGATCCGAAACCGTGAGATATACCAATTCCTCTAACTCCCCCCGCTTTGGCTGCCAACATATCAACCGGTAAATCGCCCACCACAACCACTTCGTCTGGGTCTACCCCAAATTCATTAATGAGTTTCAGTAATCCCTCCGGGTCTGGTTTTGTTTTTACCACGTCCTCGCAAGTTGTTACACTCATATCAGTTATTCCGTAAACCGCTTTTATCCGGGTTATAAATGCCCCCATTCGTTCCCCTGAATCTATTTCGTCCGATTTGAACAAATCTTCGTAACCTAACGCCGGTAAACTGATGCCAAAATTCCTCACAATATGTCTTTTGCTCCCACTGGTATAAATTCCGAATTTTATTCCCTTTTTCCCAATCCATGTAAAAAACTCGGTTAGTCCAAAAAATGGGTGAACGTACAACGGGGCCAACCGGTCTTGAATTGGACTTAGGCTTTTATCAAGTTCGTCAAAGTCAATTTTATTAATTAAACCGCCATGATTCTCCCCAAACATTAATTTTAAAGTTTTCTCAAATGTAGCTCTTGTGTCACCTCCAACACATTTATTCAAATAACTCTCATAAATTTCATATTTCGGAATCAAACTTCTTTCAATCCCTCTTCTTATCATATATTCGGCAATCGCCTCATATTGGCCGTGTCGGATCATGTATAAAGTGTTTACCAGTGTGCCGTCCGCGTCAGATATTATTGCTTTAATTTGTTTCATATTGTTTCTCTAAATTTACCAAGAGTTCCATTATTAAGCACCCACCTAAACGAATCTCTGGATCCGCCTGACAAATCAAACTTTCCGCTCATAAAATTCTTAGTAACTTCCTCGTAGTTAAATATTTTAACCTGATTAACTTCGTTTGGGTTATGTCGGATCTTATCACTATTAACCCCAGCAAATATACTAATTATTTCTTTTTCACTACCGTAATCTATTTTTATTTTGTCAATCAAAGTTAAGTTCACTTTTACTCCCAGCTCTTCCTCAAGTTCTCTTTGGGCGGTAACCAGTGGTTCATCACCATACTTCACGTGCCCCCCGGCGCTGACTGTCCACTTTCCTGCTGCCGTGTCCTTGGAAAAACTCCTCTGGCTTAAGTACAAGTTACCCTTAGAGTCAAATAAGTACACGTGGGTTGATCTGTGCCATGGTTTTCTTGTTTCGTTATGACACTCTTCCCGGCTTATAGAGCCAACTACTTCATCATTATCATTTACCTCCCACAATAGCTCTTTACCTCTATCTGAATTATTAGCATTATAATTATTTACCACAAGTCGTATTTTACGGTTTTATTTCTATTCTCACAACTTTACAAAAACCCTCTTGCCACCAGTGGGGTTATTACATGAATCACAATGTCCGCCGAAAAGTGGGCCATCATGGCCGCTTCCAATCCTTTATTCCAGTAAAGCAGGGCAAAAATAATGCTTACTCCATTTAATAGCACTGCCCTTATTACCACCAATGGCGTTATCGCTGTCAAGCTTCCTGTGATTCCTAAATGCCCCAGGCCAAATATGATTGTTGACACAATTATTGCTATCCAAGTACCCACGTTTGTCGGCCGTCCCTCTTTGGTTTTTATAAATTTAGTTGTAATCCAAACCAGCAGGCTCATTAAAAATAAACGAAACACCACTTCCTCCGCAAACCCACCATAAAATGAAGCCAACAATCCTTTCCAGGTAGCCACTCTCATTTCTGCCTCCAAAAACGTTGTTGACAAACCGGAAAACAGTAAGCTAAGAACTATTATCAAAACACCAGCCAATATTCCTCCTCCCACCGATACTTTTAAAATCGACTTTAGCCAACTAACCGGTTTTGATCCATCAATCACCGGCATCTCAAAACCCACTTTCCCCGCTAGTTTCAACCCCAAAAATATCGCTAAAGAAAAAATTAAAGTGGCCTGAATAACTTGTGCCACCAATACCACTGGGGTAAAAAATTTGGCGATATTTGGGCTAAGTGCCAACGTGTAGGGCAGCACCATAAAAGTCGTCACCACGCAGGGAACCAGTAGTCTTAAAAATGTTTTTTTATTGCTTATAATTTTCATAATTTTAATACTAAATTCATTCGTAACACGTCAGTGTACGTCGGGCATTGACGCTTTGTAAACCTATTTATCTAACTGATGGCTGAACAAATTGTACTTTTTAATTGAGTTTACATATAGCCACAACGAAGGCAGCAATACTAATCCAGCCATTACTAAGCTAACCCGCAAAGATATTACTGTGGCAATTAACCCCAATAATGGTCCGCCCACAATTTGTCCTACCGCGTTAGCCTGAGAGCACATTGAAAACACCGTTGCCCGCACTCCCGAGCTGACGTTCTGGTTTGTCCAGGCGTCATAAACCGGCCCCCGCACTTCTCTTGTCATTGCCACCAGCCAATAAGCTATTGCCGCCGCCCAAAAGTTACCTGACAATGCGAAAGCTACAACAGCCAACATTAGTAGCGTGTTTGTAACTAAAAGAGTGGTAACTGTTGATTTATGGTTGGTTGTGTCAGTCTTTAGTTCCGCCAATTTAACTGAAAATATTGCCACCAGGTTGGCTACCATTGCCAATATTCCAAACCAAACCACTGGTTTCAAGCTAAATACTTGAGGAAAGGAGAAATTCTTAATCATAAACGGCGTCCACAACCGGTCAAACCCTTCAGAAAACATTCCAAAAATTAGGCCGGTTACAATAATCGTTAGTAATATTGGGCTAATCCTAACTAGTCTTAATCCAGACATAAGTGTTTCTTTCATTTTGCTGAATGTTTCTCTTCCCTCTAAAGGTGCAGGGGAAAAATTATTTTCACTCATAAAAAGCCAAACATAAATTGACTGGCAGCTATACAGAATCCCTCCTAAAATAATCGGCAACCGAATATTTATATTGGCTAAAACCATATTGACCCCAATCCCCAACAGTGACCCAATCAGTGCCGCCTGGGTACCCTTCGAGTAAGCCCTGCCTGCTTTCTTTTCTCCAACTTCGTCCGCAATCCACGCTTCCCTTGCCCCCGATACAAACGTGAACCCTATTCCCCAAATCACCTGAGCCAGAATTATAGCCCCAAAGTAGGGGAATAATCCCTCAACCGTAAACCCCGCCCCAATTAAAAACAATCCGATAATTACCGACAATTTTCGGCTATAAATATCGGCCACAATTCCAGTTGGTACTTCAAATAGAAATGACACAGTTTCCAGTACTGTTCCCACCAATACCATTTGAAGCGGACTTAATCCCACCACTGTTGCCTCGTAAACCAAACTGACTGTTAAGGCCATGGAAAATAAAAAAGCGGAGGCAAACCGTATTGCCGTGTAAACTTTTATTGGATCGTGTTTTAATAAGACCACAGAAAATTGTTTTAATGTAATCCACCGTCAACTCTAATTGTTTCCGCATTAATATATCTCGCTTCCTCAGATGCCAAAAATAATACTACATTGGCAATTTCTTCCGGCTCCGCAAATCGCCTCAAAAGTATCTTTGCCGTTTCTGCCTTTAAGTAATCTTTTGGTAGTTCTCTATTCATGTCAGTGTCCACCCACCCCGGAGCTACCGCGTTCACATTAATATAAGGTGAAAAGTGACTGGCTAAGTTTTTTGTTAAGTTAATTATTCCTGATTTGGAAGCGTCATAGTCCAGGCTATAAGTTGATGTGGTGTCAATCCCGTTTGTCGATGAAATATTAATTATTTTGCCTTTTTTGTTTTGAGTCATATGTTTACCGGCATATTTTGAAGTTAAAAATACTCCTATTAAGTTAGTGTTTAGGGTTTGCGTCCAGTGTTCTACCTTTCGATCTTCAAAGTCCACATCAATGGCGATTCCGGCGTTATTTATCAAAACATCAATTTTGCCAAATTCCTCAATTACTTTCTCAATCATTGCCTCAACTTCTTTCTCTTTTGACACGTCAGCCTTTATTGTCAGGCACTTAACTCCATACGACTCAATAATTTCTTTTACAATATTAGCTTCCTGGCTGTTGTGGTTATAGTTAATTACCACATTGGCATTTTTCTGGGCAAACTTAATAGCAATTGATCGTCCAATACCTCTGCTTGATCCGGTTACTAATACCACTTTGTTCTTAAAATTCATTTAAATCACTCTCCTTCTTAATTCTTAACCCCAGCTTTTTTACCATCAAGTCAAATATCTCGTTATATTCCTTAATCGTTTCTAATTTACAATCGACAAATCCCAAACTATATTCATTGTCCAAATAATCACGGTAAACACAATCGTCATAAACAATAATTCCGAATGAAATTTTGTCATATACCTCCCTATAATTCTCAATTAACTTATCCTTGTTAACCAAAAATATTTTGTGATTGTCTGACGCATTTTTAAGTATCATTTGGACGAATTGATTCTTTTTACTTTTTTCCAATTCTTCCTTGGTACACACAAATACGTCCGTAATCTTCTTTTTACTTCTGAGTATTTTTACATATTCAATTAAGTATTTTATTTCTTTATCTGAGTCGTTATAAAGCCTGTCAAGAAAAAAGTTAACCACTTTTTGTTCAATTTTGGGGTTTTGATTTATATTTTTATTTAGTAGCCAGGAATAGGATTCATTCATGGAGTCAAAGTCAAAAACCCAGTCTTTATATTTTGATTTACATCCTCTCATGTCAATTGCTAACCCGTTTATATACTCGTCTTTGTCTTTAACTAATTCAAACACTTTGGCATTAATCAGGCCGTAAATACCCTTTCGGAATAAAAATTCTTTTTGGGTGTCAGTGTAGTTATTATTATCGTCCACCAGATTGGTCAAAATATAATTTATGACCAGATTTTCATCTTCTACCTGCTTTTTCTTGTTGCTAACACATACTACTGGAATTTTATTCTTACTTGCCCACTCTGCTACTGGTTCAAAATCCATGTTATCAATATAAATTATTGCCCCAACCTCATCTTTAGTCCCATTCCTATTCCACTTGTCCTTGTGTTCATACTCCACCCTTTCCTGCGTTAGTTTATAAGCAATGGAATCAACCATGTTTGTTCTTTTTGCCGACAAAATCAATATCTTTCCTTCCATAATATTGAGTTATTATCCCACACAATCTTTAAATTGCTTCATGTCCAAACCTACTATTTTCTTTTTAGTAACAAAAATCCACCTATACCCAAAGCAGCCAAGATCGCAATTAGCAAAACAAGATTATTTTGGCTATTTTTAATAGCTCCATTTTCACTCACAACCGGCTCAACATTCGCGTTTTCAATCTTCTTTACCTCTGGCTCGCCCCCAGTCCATTTGGCGTTTTCACTGGCCACGTCAAACGTCTTTAATTCTTCAAGTCCGGTACTAATAGCCGTTAGCATTTCCCCCGAATTAACCAATTTTTCTTCATTGGTAGTGCTTGATTTAAAGGCAACCACTCCTTCAATAACTTTAAGAGTTGACTTGCCCTCACTTTCTTCCAGCACAAACGTCGTCCCCTTAATTCCCGCCACCGCCTGGCCCATGTGTACCTCCATCGTTCCGTCTTTCACCATCTTTTTAACGTTCGCCCAAATGTTTCCGGCTAAAAGTTTCATTTTACTGTCTTTTTCGGGAGGTGTGTCAATCACTATTTCTGATTCCGGCTTAACCACAAACGTCGTCATGTCCGAAAATGAAATCACCGCCTTACTGTCTTCCCCGGTTTTAATGTGGCAATTAACATAAATCACCCGGCCCATTTTCATCACGTCCCAAGCCTCCAAATCCGGCGGGCAGGCAATTTCCACCTGGCCTGATAGGTCACTTGCTCTCGCCCCTGAGTCTCTGCCTGATTCTTCCGGTTCCTCTACTACTTCTTCTTGTGGTTGCTCCGCCCACTCACTTGTCCCAAACGCCACTTTCTTATACCAGGGAATCCCACTAGATGAGGTGCTATCAATATGTCTGTCGTTGGCCTCTGAGGTAGCTTGGCTCGTTAGTTTTCCCTCAAACGACAGTACCACCTGGTTGTCAATTACTGTCCCTTTAGCCGTGCCCGAAAACACTGAGCTACCCTTACCCATCCGGATTCCGGTACCTGTTTTTCTTTCATAAGAATTATCATTGGCTAGGGTGAAGGTGGTATTAATTACCCCGGTGTCTTTGTCATAGCTACCCTTCATGCTAAGTTCAATCGTTCCACTAAATTTCTGGTTACCAATTTCTGTGTCAATTGGCCAGGTATTCTGAAAATTAATTTCTCCATCCTTTACCGGCACAATAATCGAGGAAAAAAAATTCTTATCAATTTTTTCAAACGGGCTTTCCTCATCTGTTGACCGGTATTTCCCGCCGGCTAGAACAAAATCACCTTGCGGGTAGTCAGCCGCAATTATCGGGGAACCGGTCAGTAATAAAAGAACACTTGAAATCGCCCATACCCAACTTTTTAATAGCATTCTGAGATAATTATAACAAAAAGATTGAAATTGAAGATCAATCTTAAAACATCCACTCCATTGCCCTT
>Ga0172379_10001641_pt1 | contig 43646 bp, 31 predicted proteins | sample GrowelOW334metaG_FD_119756 | JGI IMG/M metagenome (GOLD analysis project Ga0172379, IMG submission 119756) | Groundwater microbial communities from an aquifer near a municipal landfill in Southern Ontario, Canada - Groundwater well OW334 metaG | ecosystem: Environmental > Aquatic > Deep... | reverse complement strand
GGAAATGCGAATTGGGAACAGAACAACGACATCTCTCTGGATTAAATCCAACGGCCACGACAACGGCAAGGACATGACATTTCAACTTTCGATACTACATGACGTTTTAACTTTCGATTGACACGGATGACACGCTCCTGGAGGAGTTCTGATTTTTCGTGGTAAACTATCCGTATGATCCTCAAAGCCGCGGTGCTCGGCCATCCGGTCCTGCGAGCGCGCGCCGAGCCGGTGGAAGCCAAAGACCTGCGCAAGCCCGCGCTCAAGCGCCTTATCGAGGATATGGCGGACACGCTCTTCGAATACAACGGGGTGGGCTTGGCCGCGCCGCAGGTGCATGCGTCCCTGCGGCTTTTTCTGGCCCTGGAATCCGCGGACGGGATGGATGAGGAGGACGGACCTTCCGCGGGCGCCAAGGCCAAGCTTCGCGTCATCGCCAACCCTGAGTTTTACGAGCTTTCCAAAGAGATGGAGGAAGGGCCCGAAGGGTGCTTGAGCGTGCCGCGCTTGCGAGGGCTCGTGCCGCGCCATACTTCGCTCATTATCAGGGGACTTGATGGGGACGGCCGACCGCTGGAACTGGCGGCTTCCGGCTTCTTCGCGCGCGTGCTCCAGCACGAGGCGGACCATCTCGACGGGCTGGTCTATCTCGACCGAATGAAGGACCTTCGCTCCCTCGCGTTCACCTCCGAGCTTTAGCCGGGAAAAAATCAGTTGACCTCAAATCTGTCCATGTCTGATTTTTTCCCGGAGGGGGTTTCAACACGGCGACAACCGCAGCGGAAATACTGCATTGTCGTTTCCCAGGGGAATCCGGGTTAGTCCCTCCTGGGTCTTGAAAGACGGTCGTTTCGGGCGCACACTATCCCCACCCCCTCCTTGGCGTTATCGGTAAAGCCATGCCTGAAGAACGGTCGATCCTGATCGTCGATGATGACGAGTCCCAGCTCGAATTCTGCGCGGCGGCAGCGCAGCTTTCAGGGTTCTCGGTATCGGTCGCTTCGAATACGGACCGCGCCATCGCCCTTTTGCGCGCGGCTCCTTTCGACGCGGTGCTCACGGACCATATGCCCGCGCCTGCCGGGAAGTCCTGGGTCCGCGAGCTGAGGATGATCCGTCCTTCCTCCGTCGTGATCGTGATGACCGGCCGGCCCGATCTCCAGGAAGCCCTGGCCATGGTGGCCGAGGGCGCGCGGGACTACCTGCCGAAGCCTTTTTCCGCGGCGCGCCTGCGCGAGGCTCTGGAGCGCTGCTTCTGCTCCAGCCCGGCGCAGCCGGACGCGCAGATCGACTGGCTCCGAGTGCTCTTCGACGACTTCCTGCGCAAGCTCGCGCGTCTGCCGGTTTCGAGCAGCGAGGGGCATGTGCGCATCTTAGTCGAGACCTCCCTGCCTTCCCCTTTGGAGCCTGGGGCCTTGGCCGGCATGCTCAAGCGATTCTCCGGCGAGCTTCCCGCGGCCCAGAATCCGGTCTACGGGACCTTGTCGGGCGAGCATCTTCCCCGCAAGTTCGGACGCTACACTGCTTTGCGGCGCTTAAGCAGCGGCGTCATGGGCAATGTTTATTTCGCTTTGGATGAGCGCATCGGCCGGCCTGTCGCGCTCAAGGTCGCGGATCTCGACCCCCGCTGGGACCCCCATATTGTGGAGACGCTCAAGCGCCGCTTCTTCCGCGAGGCCGAGGCGGCCGGACGGCTCAATCACCCGGCCATCGTCCGGGTCCATGATGTCGGCGAGGTCGGGTCCTGCGCGTATATCGCCATGGAGTACTTGGATGGAGAATCCCTGGACAAGCGGGTCCGCGCGGAGAGCATGCTCAGCGTGCCCGAGGCTCTCGCCGCGGCCTCGACCGTGGCCCAGGCTTTGGACTGCGCGCATCGGCATGGGGTCGTGCATAGGGACGTGAAGCCCGGAAACATCCTGCGCTTGATGGACGACGGCTCGCTCAGGCTCACGGATTTCGGCATCGCGATCTACCCGGGCTGCGGAGACCAGGAATTGGGGGGCTGGACCGGCACCCCGTTCTATATGAGCCCGGAGCATATCGCCGGCCTGCCCGTGGACGGGCGGGCGGATCTCTTCGCCTTAGGCGTGACGCTCTTCGAGCTTCTCGCCGGGGAGCGTCCTTGGAAAGGGGGAGAGACCCTGGAATCCATCCTCTATCAGATCCAATGCGAGCCGCCGCCGTCATTAGCCGCGCTTAGGCCGGATATCCCTCCGGCGCTTGTCCCCGTCGTGGAGCGTTGTCTGGCCAAGGACCCGCAGGACCGCTATCCTACGGGCGCGGAACTCGCTGCGGCCCTCGAGCAGTTCCTGTGATCGGTAGCCGCTGAGTTGCGCAAAAGTAATGGGACATTGGCTGGGCGCCCGGCGCCGGATTAGAGGGGCGCGTAGACACGGACGTAATCGACTTCCAGCCTCTGAGGGAAGAGGGTCTCGTCGATGCCCTGCTTTGCTCCCCACCAGCCGCCGATAGCCAGGTTCATGATCAGGTAGAAGGGGGCATCGAACGGCCAGGATTCCCAGCCGTCTTTTTTATTGAGGTAGGCGTGATAATCCATTCCGTCGACGGAAAAGACGATCTTGTCCGGCGTCCATTCAACGGCATAGTCGTGGAAAGCGCTCTCGGCATTGAGGACGGGCACGGAAGCTCCCGCTGCGTTCTTCGTCATCCAATTAGAGGCCCTGCAGTGGACGGTTCCGTGGACCACTCCGGGGTTATAGCCTACGTATTCCATGATATCGATCTCTCCATCGTTTGGCCAGCCGCCGAAAGGGCTTGGATTGGTCGGCCGCAGCCAGAGCGCGGGCCAGGTCCCGCGGCCGTGCGGCATCTTTGCCCGGATCACGATGCGGCCGTAGGTCCAGTCGCCTTTATGCCGGGAGATCAGGCGCGTGGAGGTGTAGTCTTGCGCGCCCCAGGTCTCGCGGTGCGCCTCGATGATGAGGCGGCCGCCCTCGACGCGGGCGTTCTCTTTCCGGGCTTCCGTGTAGAACTGTGATTCGTTGTTGCCCCAGCCGTGGCCGCCCACGGCATAGCCCCACTTTAAGGGGTCCGGCAGCCCTTCGTAATCGAACTCGTCCGACCAGATCAGGCGCCTTGCGTCGGAGGCATCAGGTTCCGCTGCGCAAGGCGAGGCCAAGGATCCGAGTATTCCCGAAAGGAGGACGGCTCGCAGGACCCAAGACATGTCCTCATAGCCTACGCCTTTGCGCGATGCTGAAGCAGGGCCATCCGGGCGGAAAGAATCGGGACTTACGGCCTATGAATTGGGAGGAGGTCTTTCGCGAATACGGAAGAAGCCTGATCGGATGCCCGGCAAACAAAAAGCCCGTTCATGTGTTTTTCATGACGGGCTTTTTGTCTTGCGGAATCACCAGCTTATTTGAGAACCAGCCAAGGCCGAATGAGGGTTCTCTGAAAGTGGTGCGCTCGACAGGAATCGAACCTGTATCACCAGCTCCGCAGGCTGGTGCTCGATCCATTGAGCTACGAGCGCGTGCAGATTGATTATAGCTAATTCGCGTCTTTGCCTCCACTTTTTCTCTTCTTCCTCCAGAAACTTGTCCTTTCGCGTGGGATGTGATAGTTTAGATATGTCGTCCGTGACTATTTCATCCGCGATCAGGAGCGATTATGAAGAGGTTGTCCGCCGCTTTGGCCATGCTTGTCTTCTCCGCGGGCTGCGCCCACCAGACTGCACTCGTCGAAAAAGATCGCAAGGCCGCGGCCGATGAGAAGGCCGCCGCAGTCCAGGCTCCGGAGAAGAAGGCGCCCGAGCCTGCGCTCGCCGTCGTTGACGGCAAGGCCGCGGCCGATGAGAAGCCTGCCGCGGAACATCCCTTGGATAAAAAGGCGCTCGCGGATCACGTGCGCGAGACCATCAATCTCCCGGCGCATGTGAACATCGAATTCGGAGAGCCGCGGCCCTCGGAGATCCCGGGCTTCGATCTTATAGATATGAAGCTCAGCGTAGAGGAGCGTTCACAGAGCGAGGCGGTCTATATCTCCAAGGACGGCCGCTACTACAGTCTCGGCAAGTTCAACGACGTCACGGTCCTTCCGTCGCAGGAGCGCATCAAGAAGATGGACCTCAAGAACTCTCCTTTCCGCGGCAAGAGCGATGCTCCCGTGACCGTGGTCCAATACACGGACTTCCAGTGTCCCTTCTGCCAGAAAGGCTATGAGCTCATGCGCGACCGCATACTCAAGGATTTTCCGGGCAAGGTGCGCTGGGTCTACAAGTCCATGCCTTTGGGATTCCACGACTGGGCCGAGTCCGCGGCCGTCGCGGCCGAGTGCGCGAAGTCGCAAAGCCAGGAGAAGTTCTGGGCCGTGCACGACAAGCTTTTCGACAAGCAGAAGGAGATCCGCGCGGAGAACGCGCAAGCCAAGTTCTTCGAGGCGGCCAAGGCCGCCGGGGTCGATGAGAAGTCTTTCCGAGACTGCTATTCCAGGAAAGAGACGGCCAAGACCGTGCAGCGCGATTCCGAAGAGGCTCTTTCCATGGGCATCAACGGGACCCCGGCCTTCATCATCAACGGCCGCCGCGTTGACGGCGCCGACCCGCAGGCGCTTCACAACGCCGTCGCGGATGCGCTCAAGCGCGCTGAAAAAGGGAGTTGAGCGTTTCCTGAGATGCGCCTGCGCCCCATCGCGCTTTTCTGCGCAGTCTTCTTTTTCGCGGCCTTTGCATCCGCGGGAGCATCCGCGGAGAATCGTCCTTCCCTCGAGCGTTCCGATGCCCAGGCTCTGCTCCTGCGCGAGTATGCGCGCACGCGCGGGCAGTCTTTGCTGGAGAAGCTCCAAGGCTCCATGAAAGAGGAGCCTCCTTGCGCGTCTCAGCCTTCGGCGGAGGCGGCGCGAGCGGCGGCTCTCCGTTTGGAGCTCCACCAGGTCCTGCGCAAGCCGGAGTCCGCGAAGGCGGCGCGCGAGGCGTTGGGATGCGTCCAGGGCGGCATGCCGAGCGCCGATGATCGCGGCCAAGGCCTGGGGATCTCCGCCTTGGCCTTGGGCGCGCAGGTCTTGGACGACGAGGGACTGCTTTCCCCGGCGCTGGACGCGGGCCGGCGCTTGAGGGGATCTCGTTTTGCCGCGGGAAAGACCCCGCGCGCCCGCGCGGCGACGGCGGCCCGCTGCGCCGCTTTCCTTGATCTTTATGAGGCGTCCTTCGATCCGGACTGGCTGGATGCGGCTTTCGCTTCCGGCGCGGAGCTTCTCCGCGCGGCCAAGGCTCTTCGCGTGGAGGGGCAGTCCGGCGAGGATGCGGCCTTGATCGTGACGGACCTTCTGCGTCTGGCGCAGTTCTCCGGGCGCAAGGATCTCCGGGATGCGGCCGAAGGAGTCCTGCGAAGGGCAGAGCCTTTTTTGCGCAAGGATGCCCAGGCAGCGCCCGGCCTGCGCATCGCCGCGCAATGGGCGCAGTCCAAGCCGCGGCAGATCATCATCGCCGGCGCGGCCGGGGATCCTCTCACGCAGGAGATGCTGCGCCTGGTGCGCTCGCGCTTCCTGCCGCACAGGGTGATCCTGCTCGTTTCCGATGAGGCCGCAAGAGAGCGCTTGGCCGCGTATATGCCGTTCGTCCACGGCGCGCGCGAGCGCCAGGGCAAAGCCACGGCGTATGTCTGCCAGAACTACGCCTGCGAGATGCCGACCAGCGAATTGGGGACGCTCGCCCAATTGCTGGATTCTCCAGAGATCCGCCGATGAGGCGTCGAGCTTTTTTGAGCATCCTTCTGTTCTCCTTTGCGGCAGCGGCCCGGGCGGAGCAGCCCATTCTTTTTCCGGAGCCGGATCGGATATTCGAGCGGCTGCTCGCGGATCCTCGCCAAGTGGAGACCTCCCTGCATTATTATCGGCACGAGGGCTTCGACTTGTCGGACGTTGCGCTTGGCAACGGCTGGGGCATGTTCCGATGGGATATGGGCGATTGGCGCCTGCAATGGAACGTGGAAGGGATGGCCTATGCCCGCTTCCGCCTGGGCGGAGGCATCAACGAGTTCCAGACCATTGATTTCTTCGCGAACTCTCCTTTCGAGGTTCGGCGCGGGAAATTCTCGGCGCGCACCGCGCTCTATCATGAGAGTTCTCATCTGGGGGATGATTATATCCGCAGGACGGGGGATCAGGGTTTCCGCTACAGCTTGGAGGGGCTGCGCCTGATCGCGGCCATTGAGCCGCATCCGCTGACGCGGGTCTATGGCGGCGGTTCCGCGGTACTGCACTCCGTTCCTGGGAACCAGGAAGGGTCCCTGCAGGCCGGCTTCGAGGCCAGGACCGATGTTTTTCATCAGAATACGGAGCATCCCTGGTGCCTTTATCTTGCGCAGGATGTGCAATGGTCGGGGAGGGTGGCGTGGAACCCCACTTCAAAGACGGAACTGGGCCTGCGCATGGCCCGGCGAGGTTTGGTCCGCGCCCTGCGCTGGCATGCCGGTTATCTCACCGGGCATTCCTACTTCGGGCAGTTCTTCGCGCAGAAAGAGCACTACTTCGACTTGGGCGTCAGCTTCGACTTCTAACAATTCTTAACGGGGAGCCTAAGCCCCTCTGCCAAGGTCCGGATTTGGGCGAGGACTCCATAACGGATCAGGACGGCTATTCCCGCGAGGATGTAGAACGCGCTGTAGATGTTGCGCGCCGTCGCGGAGATGAAGAACGGCTGCGTGATGAACAGCAGGGCCAGCGCCAAGGCTTCCTGGATGGAGAAGCGGAGATTGGAGAGTATGGCCAAGGCGAAGAAGGACTGAGCGGCCGTCAGAAATATCTCGTGGCATTGGCGTGCGTCCAGATGCATGGCGGCGTTGTTCCCGGAGGAGAGGGAATACGCCGCCGGCAGCATGCCGATGAGCAGGGTCCACTGGTTGACCTTCGAGGAGAGAAGGACCCTTAGGCCGACCGCGGCTTTCCCTTTTAGAGCGAAGATCACGGCCACGATGAACTCCGGCGCCTCGGAGGCCAAGGGAGCCAGCCACTGCACCATGAAGAATTCATCCATATGCAGGCTGCGGCCGGTGGCGAGCAGTCCCTCGGCAAAGGGCTCGGCAGCGATATAGATGCAGAGGGCTGAGTAGAGGAACATCCCGGCCACGACTGCGCGGCGCTTGGACGTTTGAAGGCTGCCGATCGTCTCCGCCGGGCCTTCCAACTCGGGCTCGCAGACCTCGGCCTGGGCGGTTCTCCACGCATAGAGCGCGAAGAGCGTGATGAACACCGCGAAATCCAGAAGAGAAAGAGTCCCTTTCAAGGGGATGATGAAGGCATAGAGCGTGGCCAAGCCCAGGGTGATGATCTCAGGCGCGATGCTCTTGTTGAGTTCTATTTCCTTTTTGCCGTGCCGCAGGAAATAGGCGAAGAGCACCGCGGCCCAGCCCAGGCCGATGAGCAGCCGGTTGGACCCCGTCATGTTCGCGGTCGCATAGCCGATGTATGAAGGGTCCTTGCCCGCGGTCCAGGCGAAGTATATGTCCACCGCGTATTCCGGGAGCACGGCGATGAGGGCCAGCAGGGTGACGGAAAGCCCCTGGGGAAGGTCCATCTCCGCGGCTTCCGCGGCCCAGGAAAGCAGGAAGGAGGCGCCCAACACGCAGATGCCGGGTGGAATGGCGGAAAGGGCCGGCGGCAGCGAGGCTTGGGACCAGTGCAGGATCGGCCATTGCGCGCATGCGGAAGCGGCCAGCAGGATGCAGGCGATATGGCGCTTCGAATCGTTGTTCATAGGGGTCCTTTCTTGCGGCATCGGGCGCAGCGTCCGAAAACCTCGTGGCGGTGCCAGTCGGCTTCGAATCCGAGCCTGCGGCAGGTCGTCTTTTGGAGGCGTTCCAGGCCCGGCCAATGGACTTCCAGGATCTTTCCGCAGTCCAGGCAGATGAGATGGTCGTGGTGCTCCCGTCCCAGGCCCATCTCGAAGCGAGAGGCCTTTCCCGCTCCGCTCATGCGCACGAGCAGGCGGCACTCCTCGAGCATGCGCAGGGTGCGGAAGACCGTGGCGCGTCCGATGCCCTGCCCGCGCAGCGCGCGGTGCACGTCGTCAAGGCTTTGATGTCCGCGGTTTGCGAGCAGGTGCTCGAGGATACTCACTCTCGGGCGGGTCATGCGCAGGCCGCGCATGTCCAGATGCGCCCGCAGGAGCGCATGCGCGCGTCCGTGGGCAGCGGTTTTCACGGCCTAGAGGAGAGCATTTCGTCGATGATGGGAGTCATGATCTCGGGGTTGTAGTGCGGCGCCCTGCGGCCGTTGACGAAAAGCGCGGGGGTGCCCGTGACTCCGAGTTCCGTCGCTTCGGCCATGTCCGCCTCTACGCTGGCCTTGGAAGCCTGCTTGGAGAAGCATTTCTCGAAGGGCTTGGCCGAAAGTCCGGCTTGCTTGGCGAATTCCAGGACCTTGGCGCTGAAATCCTCTTTCTTAAGCTCAGTCTGCTGTGCGAAGAGCAGGCCCTTGAGCTTGCGGCCTCCTTCGCCGGGCTGCTGGTCCGCGCAGGCCGAGGCGATGGCGGTATCCAAGGCCAAGGGATGGATGTTGGTGAGGGGGTAGTGCTTGAAGAGGACTCGGATCTTGCCGGGGTACTTGGGCAGGATCTCATTTTCAAGGGCCTCGAAGGCCTTCTTGCAGTGCGGGCATTGGAAATCGGAGTACTCGACGAGAGTGATCGGCGCGTCCGCGGGTCCCCAGCCGGGGGCGCCTTTGACCTTGATCTTCAGGCGGTTCTGCTCGTCCGGGTCCAGGGAGAGGTCCTGCGGCTGGCCGAGAAGGAGGAACTTGCCGTCTTTCGTCAGGTGGACGGCCGGAGGCTCGGCACCGTTCTCCTGGGAAAGTGCGGAGCTCAGCCCGGGGATCTTCGAGGGGCCCAGGCGGTAGGCGGAGCTCAGGATGTAGTAACGGCCGTCGTCGGTGATGTGCACCCGCTGGGTCTGCTGTTGGGGAGCTTCGCCGATCTCCAGGAGCCCGGTCTTGAATCCCGGGATCTCGGAGGGCTTGAGCTCTTTGAGATTGAGCTTGAGAGAGGAGGGCGCGCTGAAGGCCTTGCGCACATGGCGGTAGAAGGCCTCTTGGTCGAAGGAATCGACTGCATGGGCGCCGGATATCCCGGCCGAGAGCAGGATGAACAGGAGCGTCTTCATGATTTATTCTCCAGGAGGGCTTGAATGTCCGCGGATAGGGTCGCGATATCCGCTTCTCCGATATAACGGCGGCGCATGACTCCGTCCGGGCCGATCAGATATTTCGTGGGGATCCCGGAGACTCCGTAGGCGCGGGCCGTGGGGTAATCTCCGAGAAGGACCGCGTAGGGCAGGGCCTGCGCTTGCGCGAATCTGGCGATGTCCGCCGGATCTCCCTGGTCCACGGCGGCTGCCAGCAGGATGAAGCGTTCTCCGCCGTAGTTCGAGTGGATTTCCTTGAGCGCCGGGATCTCCGTCTGGCAGGACTCGCACCAAGTCGCCCAGAAGTCCAATAGCACCACGCGGCCGCGGAACTCGCTGAGGCGGACCTTGCGGCCGGAGAGGTCTGAGAGCGTGAAGTCCGGGGCCTGGGTCCCGAGCTTGGGACCGCCGGCGCTTCTGCCGAGAAAGAGCCATAGCAGGGCGACGGCGGCGATGAGGATGAGGAGTCGGGATCCGGAAAGGCCCTTCATGAGTTCTTTATAGAAAATCTGGAGGACTTATTCAGCCTTCCCGGCGGGCGGCTCTGTTTTTTCCGGGTGGCGTTCGCGGTATTCCTGGCGATAGATGTTCGCGAAGGCCAGGAACAAGGCGATGACGAGCGGTCCGATGAGCAGTCCCGCGAAGCCGTAGACATGCAGTCCGCCGAGCAGCCCGAAGAAGAGCAGGAGGATGGGAAGCTTCGCGTCCTGGCCGATCAGGATCGGGCGCAGGAGATTGTCGACGCTGCAGACGAGCAGGAGATTCCATGCCGCGACGCAGCCTGCCTGCGCGTAGGAGCCGTTGGCGAGCAGGCCGAGGACCACGAAAAGGCAGATCCCGGCCGCTCCTACGAAGGGGATCGGGGAGAGCAGGGTGGTCACCAAGCCCAGGAGGACCGGGAAGGGGACGCCGAAAAGGGCGTAGCCCACGGCCGCGAGAGTGCCTTGCACCAGGGCGACGACCAGCACTCCGCGCAGGACCGCGTAGAGAGTCCTTCGCATGCGTTCGACGATGACGTTCTTATGCTCGGGATCCATGGGGACGAGTTCGATGAGGCGGCCGAAGATGCCTTCGCCGTCGCGCAGGAAGAAGAAGAGCGTGAAGGCCAGCACCATGAGGTCGACCAAGACTACCGCGGCGTTGCGGATGATAGCCGTGGCCAGCGTGCCCATTCGTTGGCCCATCTCATCGACGCTCTTGAGGAGGATGTCCTCGGGCTCGATGCGCCAGAGCGCGAGCAGGCTCTCGATGCTCTTCCAGACCGAGGCGAGGCGGGGGGGGACCTGTCCGATCGGGTCGCCTGCGCGCAGGTGTTCCAGGCCGTTTAGCCAGAGGCGGACCGTGGGTTGGAGGCGGTCGGCTTCCTTGAGCGAGATCCAGCCGAAGAGCAGGACGGGCGCTACCACGATCAGAAGAGCGAGCAGGGTGGTGGCCGCGGCAGCCGTGTTGGGACGGTTGCCCATGCGCTTGCGCAGCGCCGCGTTGAGCGGAGAGAAAAGCAGGGCCAGGATCACGGAACCGAGCAGTCCCAGGTAGAAGGGCGCCAGGAGGCGGAGCACCTGCCAGAAGAGCAGGAGGAAGGCCGCGAAGAAGAAATAAGGGACCAACTGCCGGCGCTTGAGGCGTTCCAGCAGGGAAGGCGCGCCGATCGAGGAGTGCGTTTCCATTCTTTCAGGGTCCTGTCTGGCAGGCGTTGGCGAACTCGACGGCATGGATGCCGAGCCCCGGCGATTCAGGGGAGAGAAGGAGTTCATGCATGTCCGGCCGTTTGTTCCTCGTCAGGCCGTAGGGGCGAGGCTCATCGACGATCACGAAGCTTTGCTCGTCGTCGTCGAATAATATATCCGGTCCGGCGTTGCCTTTGTGGAGCCAGAGATTGTCCTGCCGGATGAAGAGCTTTGCGGGCTTGGGGCCGTTCTTCGAGAGAAGGGCCGTGCTTGAGGCTCCGCGATAGAAGATGTGCAGGGACGCGGAGGGCTTCGCGCTGCGCAAGCCGTCGGCTTCCAGCTTCCATTCTCCGATCGAAGAGACCTCTCCGTCGTGGCTTTCCATGAAGGTATCGAACTTCATGATGGAGAACGCGGGGATCGAAGGGCGCTTGTGCTCGACGAATTCCAGGGGTCGCGTGGAGGGGCCGCAGTCGCCGCGGGCCGCGGGAACGGAGGCTGCTTGCGTCGAACGGAAGCCGTTGAAGCGTTCCAGCGCGGCCAGGATCTCGCGCTCGAATTCCGGAGTATCGTTCTCTCCCAGGTGGTCGAAGACGATCCGGCCGCTCTCATCCAGGAGATAATAAGAGGGCCAGCCTTCGCTTCCGTAGGCGTTCCACAGCCGGCGATCCGCGTCCAGGGCTATCGGGAAGCGCAGCCCCAGCCGCCGGATGTTGCGCAGAGCGTCCTGGGAGGAACGGTCGAAGGAATACTCCGGAGTGAACACGGCGATGACCATCAGCCCTTCGAGCGCATAGAGGTCCCACCAGCGTTTGAGCGCCGGCAAGGTCCTTATCGTGGCCCCGGAGTGCGGATGGAGGAACCCCACGACCGTGACCCGGCGTCCGTGCAGCCGGTCCAGAGAAAAAGGCTCGGAGTTGAGCCAAGTCAGGCTGGGCGGGAATTCCGGCGCCGGGGGCGTGACCGGACGCAGGGCGCGGGCCGGCCCGGCCAGGACCAGGGCCGTTGCGAGCAGGCAGAGCGCCGGCAGGCGGTTCACGCCTTGCGCTCGAGCAGGATGTTCTCGATGCCGAGGGTCACGGCCATGAGCGCCGCGCGCGTCCAGAGTCCGTTGCGCTCCTGGCGCCAGTACGCGGCGCGCGGGTCGGCGTCCACGTCGGGGTGGATCTCATCGCGCCGAGGAAGCGGATGCAGGATGATGGAGCTCTTCTTCATGAATCGAAGGTGCTCGGGCCGGAGGCAATAGCGTCCGATGTCCACGGTGCGGGATTCTCCGGCCGTGTCGTGCTCGTCCTGCACGCGCGTCATATAGACGGTGTCGGCCTGCGCGAGGGCGCCCTCGAAATCCTCGGTCTCCTCGTAGGAGATCCCGGAGTCCTTGAGCGCGCCCAGGATGTCGGGCATCATGCGGAACTGAGGGGGAGAGACGAAGAGGATGCGCACGTCCTTGTAGTTGCGCATCATGAGCGCCAGGGAGCGGACGGTCCGGCCGCGCTGAAGGTCGCCCACGAGCATGAGGGTCTTCCCGTCGATGCCGCCGGGCAGGTAGCGGTTCATGGTGTAGACGTCGAGCAGGGCCTGGGTCGGGTGCTGGTAGGTCCCGGCGCCCGCGTTGATGATCGGCACGGGCCGATGAGTGCCCTGGAGCGTTCGCGCCGCGTGCTCGGCGAAGCCGTTCTCGAAGTGCCGGATGATGATCAGATCGACGTAGCTGGCGAAGGTGCGGATGGTGTCCTCGAAGGATTCGCCCTTCATCTGCGAGGAGGTGCGGGGGTCGCGGATCTCGCAGGTGTTCATGCCGAGGATGTGGCAGGCGTTCTGGAACGAGAGGAAGGTCCTCGTCGAGGGCTGGGAGAAATAGAGCATGGCCCGCTTGTTGGAGAGCACGGAGGCCACGAAGTCGTCGCCGGCCTTGGTCTTGGTCAAGGCGCGCAGGTGGTCGGTGAGCTTGATGAGGCGTTCGATGATCGGACGGTCGAACTGTTCGGCGAAGAGGCAGTGGTAGAGGCCGTTGGAGCTGGAGAATTGCGCGAGGGTCTCGGGGTCAACGGGGCTGCGCACGGCGCGAGGAATGTCGGCGGTCATCAGGCTAGGCCCTCCCATAGTCGTCCTCCATGCGGACGATATCGTCTTCTCCGAAATAGGTCCCGAGCGCGATCTCGATGATCACGAGATCCGAGTTCCCTTCGTTGGCGATGCGGTGAGGCGCTCCGACGGGGATGTCGATGGAGTCTCCCGCTTCCAAGGTGAGCGATTTCTTCTCGAGCATGGCCAGGGCGCGGCCTTCGGCGATGAACCAGTGCTCGCTGCGGCGGGAGTGCTTCTGGTAGCTGAGGCGCCCGCCCGGCCGGACCGTGATGCGCTTGACCTTGTGGGAGGGAGATTCGAGGATGACCTCCCAATGTCCCCAAGGTCGTACGTTGTCCGGCCGCTCGGCGTCGGTTTTGTGCATATTCATTAGGACGGGCCTCAGAGCCCATCCTAATGACAGTTTCCCTTTTTCCGTCCCATTGCGTCAATCGCTTCGTCGATGAGTCCCACGATATCGAAAGGGAAGTCATGTCTTGTGCGTCGTGCGTCGGGCGATATGGGTCCGCGGGGCCGCCTCGCCTTTCCGTATTGAATTCTATTCGGAGGCCTGCTATCCTTTGATTATGACGACAAAGCAGAAGGTCATGAACGCGGTGCGCGGTCTGCCCGCAAATGCCTCATACGAGGACGCCATGGAACGACTCTTGTTCCTGTCCAAGGTCGAAAAGGGTCTCCAGCAGGCGGATGCCGGCCAAACCGTCTCGCATGAGGTCGTCAAGCAGAAGATGAAGCGATGGTTGGAATAAGATGGACGGAGCAGGCCTGTCAGGATTTGCAGGCCATTGCTGAATTCATCGAGAAAGACTCTTCCCAATACGCCCGCTTATTCGTTGTCGATATCTTCCAGGCAGTCGAGCGTATAGCCGAGTTTCCGAAATCAGGCCGGATGGTCCCCGAGCTCGGCGATCCCGCCGTGCGCGAACTCATTCTGGGCAACTATCGCCTCGTGTATCGGCTCAAGGCAAAGTACGTCGAGCTGCTGACGGTCTATCATGGCGCCCGGCTATTGGACCCGGGCAAACTCAAATAATCCGCCAACGACAGCATAGGTAAGCCGTGCCTCGTGCGTCGGAAGTCGGGCGATAGGGGTCCGCGGGGCCGCCTCGCCTTTCCGTGCGGCGAGGCTTTATCCTCGGACGATCGGTGCGCGCGATCGTCCTGCGGACACCCCTTCGGACCCATATCCCCCGTCCCCCGCCGCTATAGTCCGCACTCTTTATAAACGGTTGTGTTCGGAGTGACTGGCCGCATGTTATCTCGTCCGTTCCCGCAGCCTTTGCTGAACCAAGGATCTATCATCCTGTTGTTTAGTGCTGATAAATCAAATAAAATTCGACTTATCAGTTTCGTAATTGCTCACAAATTACAGACAGCAGATATATGGTTATGGCTATTCATTAGGAGAAGTATGAAACGAACCCTCGGGATTTGGTTGATTGCCTATCTAATTTTATCCTTGGCAGCCCAGGCCGCACCAAAGAAACAGCAGGAAACTGGCCTGAGAGTGGACTACAGCTCCTGGAGAGACTTCTTCACAAGCATATCCCCCGATGCCACCCCAGATGGAGTCTTTGATTTCGCCGTTGGAAGCGAAGTTGTTGAGACTGGGCCAGATCGGCAGTTTTTCCTCGTGGAACCGTCTGGGATTAGGTTCGATGGGACAGACAATGGCCTTCGCGGTGGGACGGGGAATGGACCGTACTATCTACTCAGGCGCCACAAGAAAGGCCTTCGGCTCATCGGCACGATGTTCGGGAATATGTGCAAATTCAATAGCACCATTACTCGAGACAACAGCAAGACAGACATTTTTGAATTCGAATGCTCGTGGCATAATTCGTGGAAATCACGAACGGTCACTAGATATGAAACCACCGGCGAATCGCTGAAGGAAATAGACCACCGTGAGGTGGCGGCGGAAGATGGAAAGCCATAACATCCGATGGAGCCGCCCGCGCACACGGGCGGAATCTATAGTGCGCGGCGGCTCACCGAGGCGTTATGCCGCAGGAGAGACATGAGTTTGTATAGCGAGTTTAGGCAGTGTTATTGGTTTAAGATAACTTACGACGTCTCCCCGTGGTCAGGCTAGTGCGAATTAGATTTTCCGTGCGGCATAGGTCCTGAGTTTCATTAGGGTAATCGGTCAACAGCGGCGGGCGGCGGGGGATAAGGGCCGGCGGGGCGTCACGGAGCCCATGCCAGCATCCTGCATGGGCGAGACTTGTATGCTGAATGTCATGCAGTCGGAATCTTCTGCAAACGATAAGATGCAAAGCAGCGATCGTCTAAAGAGGAGGCATGACAATGAGGGCGATTCAGCAAGCGGAACCATTCTCCCCGCGCCGCTACGATGTCTTCGCGGGGTTGGATGTCGACAAGACAAGCATCTCCGTCACCTTCATGGACCATGGGAATTCGGTAAAATCTTTTCGTATTCCCAATAAGGCGGAGAACCTCCTCAACTATGTGTCGAAGAACTTCCCTGAAAAGCAGGTCGCATTCGCCTATGAGGCTGGACCCACGGGCTACGGGCTCTACGACAGCATCACCGCGGCAGGATATCCCTGTCTGGTCGTCGCGCCGGCTATGGTCCCTACTGCTCCGGGGATGCGCGTGAAGACCAATAAGATCGACAGCAAGAAGATCTCCGAATCCCTCCGAGGCGGTCAGCTCAAAAGCATCCATGTCCCGTCTGCTGCATACCGCCAGCTTCGGCATCTCGTCCAACATAGGGACACCTGCGTCCGGAATTCCATAGCGACGAAGCTGCGGATCAAAGCCCTGTTGTTGTTCGAGGGTATCCCTTACCCGAAGGCAGAGAACTCTGATGAGCAGTGGTCTCGCGACGTGATATCCAAACTTAAAGCGCTCGAATGCAGCAGCGCAGTGCGTTTCAAGCTCGACCAACTCCTCGCTGCATTGGAATTCTCGCGCAACCAAGTGCTGGTCACCACCAAGGAGATACGCCGATTCTGCACCGAGGAGGCCGACATACTCAACTGCATCATGTTGCTGATATCCATCCCAGGGATCGGGTGGATCACAGCGACCCACCTTCTTGCCCGGATCGGCGATTGGCGCAATCTAGGGAACGTTCGCCAACTCGCCGCATTCCTAGGACTGGCACAACGAGAGAATTCGACCGGTGAACACGTCAATCGCGGCGGCATCACCAGAAGCGGCGACGGACGACTGCGAAACAAGCTCGTTCAAGGAGCCTGGGCGGCAATACGTATTGATCCGGAACTGAGGGAATTCTATCGCCGCATCTATCAGCGCCACCCAAAGAATCAGGCCCCTAAGAAGGCCATCGTCGCCGTTGCGCGTAAGATGACCATGCGCATTCATGCCGTGTTGTCGCAACAGCGGGAATATGTGGTTCGGCCGCATATCCCTTCAGTCCCTCTGCATCCAGAGGAGATGATTTGCCCCAGGGAACGCCTCGACTCGGCGCAGAAACAGGAGATGCCGGATGCTCCTGATGTTTCGTGATGCGAGACAGAGATCCCGGGGTGACGTACTGATCGGCCAAATGAGGAGACGCATCTAAACAGAGTGTGACAGCCTTTGAGCTGTGCCACGGATAGCAGGCAGTTCTTCTCCTTGGAATCAGGATGTCGTTAGCCAGAGGACCTTGACATTCACATAGCAGTGCCGAGGAGGTCGCGAACGGGGAGCGAACCTGCGTACCCGCAGGCCCTTATCCCCCGACGCACGGCGCACTGCAGAACGCTTTCCGCTGTGGTTGTTGCCGTGTTGAAACCCCCTCCGGAAAAATTCAGACATGGACAGATTTGAGGGCAACTGAATTTTTCCGGTTAATCGTTCGTGTGGGGGCGGTCTTTTTTCTGGCGGAGTTCGAGTTCGCGCAGGCGCTGCTCGTAGGATTTTTGGACTTCGATGCGCTCCTCCGAGAGCTTGCGCAGCTTCTCCTCGTATTGGGAGGCGAACTCCATCTGCTTGAGCTCCCAGGCCTTGCGCATCTCCGCTTCCCGGCGGGTGGACTGCGCGCTGAGGTCCTCCTCGCGCTTCTGGAGCTGGATCGCGGCGCGGGCCTTCTCCCGTTCCAGATCGGCCAGCTGCGCGCGGTAGGTCTCCTCGAGCTCCGCGGCGCGGCGCTCGTTGGCCGCGCGCGAGGTATCGCGCTCCTGCACGAGGAGCGCCTCGATCTCGCGGCGCTTGCGGTCGGCCTGTTCTTCCAGGGACTGTCGGCGCTCGACTAAGCGGCGCTCATATTCCTCTTCCCGGCGGGCCAGCGCCTCCTCTTTCTGCCGGAAGTCCTCGCGCAGAGACGCCACCTCGCGCTCCACGAACTCGCTCTTCTGCATGTTCCAGGCGCTTTCCTTGGCGACCCACTCGGCGGTGAGCTTCTTTTCCAATTCCAGATACTTCATCTGGAGCATCTCCTCGCGCGAGCGATAGGAGGTGTCGAGCTCCGTGCGGGACTTGAAGATCTGGTCCTCGTAGCTGAGGATGAGGTCCTTCTCCTTCTGCACGAGCATGGCTTCCACGTCCCGCGTGCGGTTGCGGATCGTCTCATCCAAAAGGCTTTCCTTCTGCTGGTAAGCGAGCTCGAGTTCCTTGCGGCGCGACTGCCACTCGCGGTCGAGGCCGGCGGAGCGCTCCTGGCGCTCCACTTCGAGCACGTCGCGCTGGGCCTTGAGCCATTGGGACTTCTCTTCGGTCAAGTGCTGCTGGAACTCGGCTTCGCGCGCGACCTGTCGGGCCTGCAGCTCCGCTTCCAAGCGCGAAAGCTCGGCTTTGCGTTCCTCGAGGATGCTCTTGAGCTGGCTCTCCTTCTGGCGGAAGGATTCCGAGAGCTGGGCCTCGCGGTTGCGGGTCTCCAGCTGCAGGGTCATGCGCAGGGCCTCGTTCTCGTCGCCGCGGCGGCGCTCCTCCTCATCGAAATGCTCTTCCCGGCTGCGGAAGGATTGCTCCAATTCCCGGATGCGCGCTGCGTGCTTGTCTTCCAGCTCGCGGCGCAGCCCTTCGAGCAGGGCTTCCTTCTGGCGATGGGCCTGTTCCAGGCGCTCGCGCTCTTCGTTGAGGGCCTTCTCTTTCTGGATGTTCCATTCCTGCTCGCGGCGGACCCAGGATTCCTGGGCCTCGCGATCGCGCTGGGCGTGGAAGTCCCGCAGCTGGCGCTCGAGCTCCGCGTGGCGCGCTTCCAGGGCCGCCTTCTCCTTGGAGAGATCTTCTTCGTAGGCGTGGCGGTAAAGGTCCTCTTTCTGGGAGATCTCTCCGCGCAGGACGGCTTCCCGGGCGAGGGTTTCCTCGCGCAGGCGCCGCTCCTTCTCGACGTAGCCGTTTTCCAGGGCCGCGCGCAGCTGCTTCAAGGAGGCTTCCTGTTCCTGGCGTTCCGCCTGCAGTTTCGCGCGTTCCTCGGACGAGGCCGCTTCCCGGCGCTGCACGGCTTCTTCTTCCCGGCGGCGAGCCTCGGCGTCCATCTGCTCATGCAGGAGCTTGTAGCGTTCATCCAGTTCGCTTTCCACGGCCCGCGTCCTCTCGGTCATGGCCGAGCGTTCCTGGGCGAGCTTGGCGCGGTTCTCTTCCTCCAGGACCTGCAGGCGCTCTTCCTGCTGGGCGCGCAGGGCTGCGGTTTCCTTAAGATGCTTCTCCGCGAGGTCCTTGCGCAGGGTCTCGAAAGAGGATTCCTGTTCGCGCAGCCAGCGGGTCTGCTCGGCTTGGAGGCCGCGGCGGAGTTCGCCTTCCTTGGAAAGGAAGGCCTGGGTCAATTCTTCCTGGCGCTTGGCATAGGCGGCTTCCAGCGAACGCCGCTCGACGTCAATGTTCTGGGTGAACTTCGCGCGGGCTTCTTCCAGGCCGTGCGCGTGTTCGGCTTGAAGCTCCCTCTCGCGCTGTGCCCAGTGGGCGACCGTGGCCTCCTCCATCCGGCGCAGGCGTTCGCGCCATTCCTGCTCCTTGGCGGCGTGGCGGGCCTCCAATTCCTGGGCGCGGGCCTTGACCTGCTCCTCGGCTTCGGCCTGGATGCGGGATTTCTCCGCGTCGAGTCCCTGCAGCTTATGGAGGACCTCTTCCTCCTTGCGGCGGGCCTGCTCCTCGATCTCGCGGCGGATGCCGGCCAATTGATCCCGCTGGGACTGGAGCGTTTCCTCCATCTTCTGGCGCTGGGCTTCCCACTCTGCCTGGGCTTTTTCATTCACTTCCGCCTGCAGGACGCGGAAGCGTTCGGCGAACTGCTCCTCCTTGCGGCGGTTCTCATCGGCGATCTTGCGTTCCCGGGCGAAGAGTTCCGCTTCCCGGCGCTCATGCTCGCTGTCGAGCAGCTTCTGCTTTTCGAAGAGTTCCGCTTCCTTGGCCTCGTAGGTCTTCTCCAATTCTTCGCGCTGGACCGCGAGGGATTGGCGGTTCTTCTCAAGAGTTTCGTCCAGGTGCTTCTGATGCGCCTTCCAAAGCTCTTTTTCCTTGGATACCAGCTGGGTCTGGATGGCCTGGTACTTGGCGATGAGCTGCTCTTCGGTCTTCTGATAGTGGACCTGGACCTCTTGGTTGCGGCGCACAAGGTCCTCGTCGATGCGGGCCTCCTTCTCCCGGTAGTGCTCTTCAAGGAGGCGGCGTTCGGCTTCCAGGCGCTCCTGCAGGCGTCCCCATTCCTTTTCCACGCGCAGGCGATTGGCATTCTCGGCTTCCTCGACGCGGCGGGCGTGCTCTTCATCGTGCTTGCCGCGGTTCTCCTCGAGCTGGGCGAGCTTGCTCCTGTAAGCGGCCTCTGATTCTTCGATGCGGCGCTGGGATTCGGCTTCCAGCCGCTTGCGGTGGTCCTCGAGCTGGGCTTCCTTCTGGCGCAGGCCGGCCTCGTGCTGCGCCAGCTTGGCCTCGTAGCGGGAGGCGAGCGTCGCTTCCTCGCGCACGAGGGCTTCCTGGTGGTGGCGGAGGGCTTCTTCCTCGAATTGCTGGAATTTCCGGCGGATATCGGCTTCCTTGGCCCGGACCTTCTCCTCGATGAGCCGCTGCTGGTCCTCAAGCTCCCGTTCCTTGGCGCGAAGCGCCTCGGCCTGGATGTCGAGCCGCTCGAGGAGGGCCTGCTTGGCCTCGTCGAGCGCCTTCTGCTGATGAGTGAGCAGAGACGACATCTCGCGCTCTTTGTCGAGCACCGCGGTCTTGACCGCGTCGATCTCCCGGCGCCGCAGGTCTCCGATGGAGGACTCCTTCTGGGCGACCTCCTTCTGCAGGTCCAATATCTGGAGTTCGAGCTGCTTGCGCGCCTCTTTCGAGGCCGCGTCTTCCTCGCGGACCATCTCCTTGCGGAGCTTCTCGCGCAGGTCCTCTTCCATGCGCTGCTGGTCCTTCCAATTCTGCTCCCAGATGCGGATGGTGTTCTGCCAGCGCAGGATGGCCGCGTCCTTCTGTGAAAGCTGTTCCGAGGCCAGGCGGAGCTTGTCGAGGGCGTCCTGCGTCGTGGCCTTGCTCTTCCCGGCTTCGTCTTGGAGGACGTGGATCTTCTCGATGGCCCAGCGCAGGGCCAGGCGAGCGGTCTCCACGTCGTTGACGGAGGTCGGGTCTAGGTTGTCCTGATCCATTTCTCCTCTGCGCAGCGAGCCCCCCGCGTGCTGTGCGGGCGGCTCGGCTCCTACAAGGTAACAGGAGGGTGTTACAAAAACAAGAACAGGAAACTCTCCGTCATTCCGGCGAAAGCCGGAATCCAGGGACCGTGAGCCTGGATTCCGGGTCAAGCCCGGAATGACGAGGCTTAATCGAGGTCGGGGATGTGGGAGGGGTTCTGGGCGCGGTCCTGGCGGACCAGCTCTTCGAAGGCGGGGCGGTCGAGTTGGGAGGGATCTGGGTCGAGCTTCGGCAGGGGATGGGCCGCGGTCTCCTCGCGGATCGCTGCGAGGAGGCCGGAGTTCTCCTGGTCGATCATTCCGTAATCCGGGTCTTGGGCCGCGGCCTTGAGCTGAGTCATCTCGGAGCGCCCGCGCTGGGAGCGCAAGTGCGAGAGGCGTCGCCGGACTTGGCGGAGCATGGAGTTGTAGTCCTTGAGGTCTTGCGGGAGCGTGCGAAGATCGGACTGAGTCTTCTCGCTCAGTCGACGCAGTCGGAGGGCGGTCAGCGCATCGTGCGAGCGTTCGAAGTGCTCGATGCGCTTGAGGAGCAGGCGGACATCCTCCAAGGCGGACTGCGCTTCCGTCAAAGCTTCCTCAAGGGAGTTCAAGCGGTTCGTATAGGCTTGCAGGGGATCGGACATCTCCGCGCGATCGAGCGCCAGGGCATAGTCCGTGTTCCAGAGCTTCATCGCGTCCCAGTAGGCATCCGGATTCGCGAGGAGGTCTTGCAGCTCGGAGGTTGCTTCGGAGGGACGCGCGCCGTGGAGTTGGGCCGCTGCCAGGCCGGAGCGCAGTCGGGCCCGGATCTCATTGGCCAAGTCAACTGCCAAGGCGCGCGTTCGGCTCGGGAATCTTTGCCGGAGCAGGCTTTCCCATAGGAGATGGGAGAGCTCGTGCGCCAGAGTGGCCGCCGCGGCATCCAGGGCGGCATCGCGGTCCTTGAAGCGGAGGAAAGCGTCGTTGAGCGCGATGAGACGGTTCTCCGGTTCTGCGTATCCCTCGTTCGCGTTCTCGAGGGATTCCATCCCGTCTTCGACGGAGATCTGCGTGCCGGGGATGCGCGCGAATCGTATGCGGAACGGCTTGGCTCCGGGCTTGGACAGGGCGGCGAGGGTCTCGCGGAGCATGGCGCGGCCTTCTGGGGTGAAGTGCAGCCGGGCGAGGATCTCCGCGGTGATCGACGGGTTGTTCTCGAGGACCAGCTGCTTGGACAGAAGATCCGGGTTTATTTCCGGGTCCGTCTTTGTGTCCGGCGACGGTTCGAGAACGGGTGCGGCGCGGCTTTTCGTTCCGGCATAGGCTTCCTGGAGCCGCGCGGCGTCCGGTCCGGAGACGGCGATTTCTTCAAGGGACTGAGCGGCATCCTGGGCGCGCGCAGGAATTCCGATGAGGAGGAGGGCCAGAAAAAGAGAGGCTGTTCGCATCTGCGATACTATGACGCGATCGTCCCGTCTCGGCAGGGGTCCTAAGGCCTTCGCCGCTCTAGGTCCAACGGCGCAGGAGCGTCACTCGCCGCGGAAGTGCTCGATGGTGCGCTGCAGCCCGTCTTCCAGGGAGACCTTCGGCGCCCATTTCAGGGTCTTGCGGGCCAGGGCGATGTCCGGCCTGCGGACCTTCGGGTCGTCGACGGGAAGTTCCTTGCGGATGATGCGGGACTTCGATCCGGTCAGCCGGCGCAGGATCTGCGCGAGTTCCAGGACCGTGATCTCCCGAGGGTTGCCGATGTTGACGGGCGTGTTGTTCTTCGAAAGGAGGAGGCGGTAGATGCCGTCGACCAAGTCGGAGACGTAGCAGAGCGAGCGCGTCTGTTTGCCGCTGCCGTAGACCGTGATGGGCTTGCCGCGCAGGGCTTGGTCGATGAAGTTGGGCACCGCGCGTCCGTCGTTCTTGCGCATGCGCGGGCCGTAGGTGTTGAAGATCCTCACGATGCGGACCTGCATCTTGTGGTAGCGGTGATAGGCCATGGCCATGGCCTCGGCGAAGCGCTTGGCCTCGTCGTAGACTCCGCGCGGTCCGATGGGGTTGACGTTCCCCCAGTAGGATTCGGGCTGAGGGTTGACCAAGGGGTCGCCGTAGACCTCGGAGGTGGAGGCGAGCATGAAGACCGCGCCCTTGTCCTTGGCCAGGCCCAGGGCCTTGTGCGTGCCCAGGGCTCCGACTTTGAGCGTGGGGATGGGATAGTGCGCGTAATCGATGGGGCTCGCGGGGCTTGCGAAGTGCAAGACTGCGTCGAGCTTGCCGGGCACGTGGATGAAGTTCGTCACATCGTGCTTGATGAAGAGGAAGTCCTTGTGGTGGAAGAGATGCTCGATGTTCTCTATCCGGCCGGTGAGGAAATTGTCCATGCCCACGACCTGGTGGTCATTGGCAAGGAAGTATTCGCAAAGATGGCTGCCGATGAAGCCTGCCGCGCCGGTGATGAGGACTCTCATCAGCCTGGACGTCCGACCTGGCGCACGATGAAGCCCTGCTTGCGCAGAGCCTTGGCGTCCAGGCAGTTCCTGCCGTCGAGGATCACGGGCGTGCGCATGAGCCCGTGGATCTTCTTGAAGTCCAGCTTCGTGAATTCCGGCCATTCGGTGATCACGGCCAGGCAGTCCGCGTCCTTGGCCGCGGCGTAGGCGTCCTTGGCGAAGGCGATGCCGCGGATCTCCTTGCGGGCCTTGGCCATGGCCACGGGGTCGAAGGCCGAGATCTTCACCTTGCGCTCCAGGAGCTTGTTGATGATGAAGACGCTGGGCGCGTAGCGCATGTCGTCGGTGTTGGGCTTGAAGGCCAGGCCCAGCAGGGCGATGCGCTTGCCTTCGAGGTTCCAGAGCTCTTCCTCGACCTTGCGCAGGACCCAGTCTCGCTGGGTCTCGTTGACCTCGATGACGGCCTTGAGGATCTTGAAGTCGTAGCCTTTGTCCTTGGATATCCAGTAGAAGGCTTCCAGGTCCTTGGGGAAGCAGAAGCCGCCGAAGCCCAGGCCCGCGCGCAGGAAATGGTGCCCGATGCGGCGATCCAGCCCCATGCCCTTGGCCACGAGATCCACGTCCGCGCCCACGGCTTCGCAGACGCGGCTGACCGCGTTCATGAAGGAGATCTTGGTCGCCAGCAGGGAGTTGGAGGCGTGCTTGATGATCTCCGCGCTCTTGACGTCGGTGACGAGCAGGGGCGCCTTGATCGGCGCATAGACCTCGCGCACGAGGCGCTCTGCGCGGGTCGAGGCCACGCCGATGACGATCCGGTCCGGATGCAGGGTATCCTCGACCGCGGTGCCTTCCGCGAGGAACTCGGGGTTGGAGACCACGTCGTAGGGCACGCCCTTGCGGTTGACGCGGGCCACGGTCTTTGAGACCTTGTCTCCGGTCTCCACGGGGACCGTGGACTTGTCCACGATGACGGTGTAGTCCGTCATGGCTTTGGCGATCTCCGTGGTCACGGTCTCTACAAAGGATAGGTCCGCGGAGCCGTCGGCGCGCGGGGGGGTGCCCACGGCGATGAAGACGACTTGGGCGCGGCCGCCGCGCCAATGCATGCCCTTGGCGATAGAATCCGTGAAGAAGAGCCGTCGAGCCTTCATGTTCTTGCGGATCATGGGCTCCAAGCCCGGCTCGTAGATGGGGGAGCGTCCGGCCAAAAGGGTCTTGATCTTCGAGGGGTCGGAGTCCACGCAGACGACGCGGTGGCCGAGGTCCGCCAAGCAGGTTCCCGTCACCAGTCCGACATATCCGCAGCCGACCACGCAGATGTCATGGCTCTTCATGATGGGGCATTCTAGAAAATTTTATCGTCAAGTTGCACCGGTGCGCTATTCCCGCTAGAATACGCCGACCAGCATGAGAAAAGATCTTGAGAAACGTTTGGGCGGCGAAGAGGCCCGCGTGGGCGTGGTCGGCTTGGGTTATGTGGGCCTTCCCCTGGCCGTGGCTTTCGCCCAGTCCGGCTGGAAGGTCCTGGGCGTGGACGTCGATGAGAAGAAGGTCCGCGGCCTCAAGGCCGGACGCTCCTATATCCTCGACGTGCCCTCCGCGGATATCCGGGAGGTCCTGCGCGCCGGACGCTTGCGCGCGAGCGCCGGCTTTTCGGGCCTGTCCTCTTGCGATGCGGTGATCATCTGCGTGCCTACGCCTCTTCGCAAGACCAAGGAGCCGGACGTCAGCTACATCCTGGAAGCCGCCAAAGGGGTGGCCCCTCAGCTGCGCAAGGGCATGCTCGTGGTCTTGGAGAGCACCACCTATCCGGGGACGACCCGTGAACTGGTCCAGCCGCTCTTCGAGGCCGGGGGCCTGAAGGCCGGTTCGGACTTCCATCTGGCGTTCTCCCCGGAGAGGGTGGACCCCTCGAACAAGAGATACGGGGTGCGAAATACGCCGAAGGTCGTGGGCGGGGCCACGCCGGGCTGCACCAAGGCCGCCGCCCTGCTCTACGGCCGAGTGACCGAGAAGGTCGTCGAGGTTTCGAGCACCGAGGCCGCGGAGATGGCCAAGCTCCTGGAGAACACCTTCCGGGCGGTCAACATCGGCCTTATCAACGAGATGGCGCTCATCTGCCACCGTTTGGGGTTGGATATCTGGGAGATCATCGCGGCCGCGTCCACCAAGCCTTTCGGCTTCATGCCGTTCTATCCGGGGCCTGGACTGGGCGGACACTGCATCCCCGTGGATCCGCAGTACCTGGCCTGGAAGATGAAGGCCCTCAATTTCGAGCCGCGATTCATCGACTTGGCCGGGGTGGTCAACGCTTCCATGCCGGAGCACTCGGTCCAGCGCATGGCGGACCTTCTCAATAAGGACGGCCGCTCCCTGAAGGGCAGTCTCGTCCTTGTGCTGGGAGCCGCCTACAAGCCCGAGGTCAACGACGTGCGGGAGTCTCCTTCTTTCGACGTGATCAAGCTTCTGCTGGATCGGGGAGCGCGCGTGCGCTATCATGACCCCTATGTGCCGGAGATCGTTCTGGAAGGGCGGAAGATGCGTTCCGTGCCGTTGACGGCCGCGGCTCTGCGCGCGGCCGATCTGACGGCCGTGCTGACCGCGCATCAGGCGGTGGACTACGCGCTCGTGGCGCGCCATGGACGGCGCATCTTCGACGCGCGCAACGCCCTGAAGGGGCGCAAAGGCCGCATCGCTCGACTCTGAACGATGCAGCGGGAGCGGCGCAAGCGATGAACGATTCCGATCGGCTCTATCTGGAAGTCCTCAAGACCCTCGGCAAGACGCTCAGTCAGATGAACCTTTACAGCGCGGTCCATCCGGCCGTGCGCGCCATGATCGGCGAGGCGCTGCAGATGCTTGCGACGATCCAGGGCTCCGTGCCGGAAGGCAAGCTGGTCTACTCTCTGGACGGGGATAAGGTCATCGCCAACGGGCGGGTCGTGGGCTCGGTCAAGGACCTCCCCACCTCGATCCCCATGATGTTCTCCCGCCACAAACTCAGCAGCATCACGTTCCAGAAGAATGTTTCCGTCGAAGACCTGACCGCGCTCTGCCAGCTCGCCGCGCTCAGGCCCGAGGCGGCCAAGGGCGTGGTCCCGGCGCAGTTCCTCGGGGAAAGGAGCGTGACCCGGATCGTCTTGAACGAAGCGGTCTATGCGAAGGTCGACGAGCTCCATGAGAAGGGCGGCTCCGGCGTCGGGGCCGGGAAGGGCGGTACGGGCCAAGGGTCGGCCATCTGCGATGCTCTGGCTCGCGCCGAGCAGGAGTCTTTGGAGAAGACCATCGATCTTTTGGCCCAGCAGATGACTCAGGACCCCGAGGAGCGTCGGCGAATCTTCGAGGCGGTCATGAACCGCGTGCGCGCGGAGCTCGAGCAGAAGGTCCGCCAGGCCACCAAGGAATTCAAGCAGCAGAACACGGTGCTCCAGAACGAGCAGGTCCGCACGCAGGCCGTGCTCTCCAACGTCGCCGACGGCGTGGTCGTCGTCGACGACTCCGGCCGCGTGCTCATGATGAACTCTGCGGCCGAGGAACTTTATGGGACGAGCCTTTCGCAGATGGCCGGCAAGCCGCTCTCCGACCAGACGCGCGGGGAGCATCTCCTGGCGCTCTCCAAGGACGGCAAGGTCCCGGCGGACGCGGCGATCCAAGGGGATGTCGCGGTCGCGGGCGACGACGAGGCCCGGCGCACCCTGCGCGCGTCCACGGCCATCGTCCAGACCGAGGGCGGAAAGCCCGTGGGCGTGGTCTCCAGCTTGAGCGACGTGGCCAAGTATCGCGAGATGCAGAAGATGCAGCGCGAGTTCGTGGCGCATGTGACCCATGAGCTGCGCTCGCCTCTGACCGCCATCCGCGCCGCTCTTGAGATCCTCGAAAGCGCCGCGACCCCCAAGCTCAAGGAGGACGAGAAGCGCGTCCTCGTCAACGCCCTGCGCAACACGGACAGGCTCGAGGATCTGGTCAACAGCATCCTGGATTTCTCCAAGATCGAGTCCGGGCAGATGACCGTGCATCCTCAGCCCGTGCGTCCCGAGGCCATCGTCCAGGAGGCCGTCGACAGCATGAAGCCCTGGGCGCAGAAGAAGGGACTGCAGTTCGACGCCGCGCCCGCCTCCGGACTCTCCACGATCATGGCCGATCCCAAGCGCACCGTGCAGGTGCTCATCAATCTCGTCTCCAACGCCATCAAGTTCACGCCCGCGGGCGGGAAGATCCGCATCGGAGCCGTTCCGGGCCGCTCTGGGGAGAGGACCGTGCTTTTCAATGTGTCGGATACGGGTCCCGGCATCCCCAAGGCCGAGCAGACGCGCATCTTCGAGAAGTTCGTGCAGATCGCGGCCGGTGAGAAGCATGCCGGCGGGACCGGGCTGGGACTCTCCATCGCCAAGGCCTTCGTCCATCTCCAGCACGGACGCATGTGGGTGGAGAGCGAAGTCGGGCAGGGCGCTAATTTCTTATTCACCATCCCGTGCCACACGGAATCTGCCGGGGCCACGCCCGTGCCCGCGGTCGCGCAGCCGAAGTCCTGGTGGCAGCGGCTCTTCGGCTCCTGAAGAGATTCATCCTCTCGCCAGAACGAAAGCCTTGACCGTGCGCGCGCCTGCGCGGCGCAGAGCATGCGCGCAGGCTTCCAGCGTGCCTCCGGTCGTGGCAACGTCGTCGACCAGGATGAGGCTGCGTCCGCGGACCGTTACCCCGGTTCGCGGGGAAAAGGCCCCTTCCAATCGGTGAAGGCGGTCTTCGCGGCCGAACCTCCATTGAGGGAGCGTGGCGCGCGTGCGGGCGAGGGCTTCCAGGACCGGCAAGCGGCTTGCGCGCGAGAGTCCCTGCGCGAGGACCAGCGCTTGGTTGAAGCCGCGATGCCTTTGACGGCGCGCGTGCAAGGGGACCGGCACCAAGGCGTCGGCATCCGCGAATCCCTGGGCGCGCAGGAAGGCCGCGGCTGTCCAGTCCGCGAGCGTGCGGCCGATCTCCGGGCGGCCCGCGTATTTGAACGCGTAGAGCAGCCGCGGCAAAGGGTCCCTGTACAGGAAGGCGGCCCGCAGGAGGTCCAAGGGGGATAGCCGCCGACGGCACCGCGGGCAGAAAGCATCCGGCCCTTCCCAGGGCCGTCCGCATCTGCGGCAGGGAGGCTCGGGGCGCCGGAGCCTTCGCAGGCATACGCCGCAGAGAGGTCCTTTGAGCGGATAGGGCAGGTCCTCCCTGCACGCATGGCAGATGCGCGGCAGGAGCAGGTGCAAGAGCAGCGGTTTTGTCCCAAGACCCCACACAAGCTAGTACGAGCGAGGGGGCCTTTGAGTTCCCGACGGCGGCTGCCGCAGGAGGACGGCCGCCGACAGCGCGGGGCCAAAGGTCCCAAAATCAGTAGGCCTTTTGCGGTGGAATCGCGGACCTTTTGTCCCGGGCGGTTTCCGCTTTCGCGCGTCATCCTATCGTCGATGACGCGAAAGCGTTCTGTTCCTGATCGCCGTCAAAAGGCGACCTTAGTCGATTTGTCGTCGCGGCTGCGCATTTTCGCCGCGCTTTTCTTGGTTTTCCAGCTTGCCTTTCAAGTTCCGGCCAGCTGCGCCGCTCAATCCGTCGCACAGAGCCTCTTCGTCGGTGCGGTCCCGATCCAGATCGCGCCGGCTTTTGCCGTGCCGTCGTTATCCCCTGTTTCGATCGGCATCGGGGAACAGTCTTTGGGTCGGCTGGGAGGAGTCCGGCCCGTAGGGCCCGAATACGCGCTGAGAACGCCGGATCCTCTCGCTGCTGCGATCGCCAAAGTCCTTGCCGCGCAGTCGCTGTCCCAGGATGTTTACGGCGGTGAAAAGCGCGAGCTTTTCGCCGGCGCATCGCCGAAGACCCGATCCCAAAAAGCATTTCAAGGAAAGACGGCCGTTGTCGAGCAGGCCGCGCCCCAACAGAGTTCGGATGCGGCACTCCCCGCTGGGGCAGGAGTCCCGGCGGGACTCCGGACGACCGCGCAGCGGGCTGGATTGCGGGTCCCACAGGCCGCGTCCGCGGAGCAGACATTCTCCGCTGCCGAGTCCCGCGGGACCGACCCCGAGGACGTCGATGCTCTTGCCGCGCAGTTCTTTGATGGGGAGACTCTCCGGTGGGGGAAAGAACCCGCGGTCTCTGCGGCGGATGCGGATGAACTGGATCGGCAGAACCGCATGATCGAAGATGAAGTCCGCGCCTTCCTTGCCGGGCAGAAGCATATCCGGGTGATCGTGACCTGGGCGCCCGGCAACGGGCACCAATCCGCTTCCGTCCGCCTCATCCGGCGCCTGAGGGAACTCGGGTTCGAGGGGCTTATCGAAGTGGTTTACGATGACGAGACGTTGAAAGGCGAAGTAAGGGGTAAGTTGGCATCCCTGCTTCCAGGCTTTGATCCGGCGCTGTCCGTGCAGGAGATCGAGACGGGGCGTTTGAGCGCGGTCGCTTTGAGCGTATTCGACCCGAAGAAGAGCCCAAAGGTCCAGATCGCGATCACAGGCGCTACGGACGGTTATCTGTCCCTACAGGGCTATGGTGCGGAGTATCTTTTGCGGCTGCAGCCCTTCGAGTGGCCCTTCAGCTCGATCATATACAACGACCTTTCTTTCAGCGGCGACATAAAGGTCAACTTGGATGAAAAAGGATTTTTCAGCAAAGGGTTCCGCTTCAATATGGAAGAGAAGCGGGATATCCCTGCTTTCCTTGAGTCGCAGATGTCTCTGAGCCCAGCGCTGAAGGCAAAGGTCGCGGGCTTGTCAGCGCTTTTGGATTCAAAGGCCGCCCAAACAAGGGAGCTTTTGCCGGTCTATGGCCTTATCACTGGAGGGCAAAGCTCTGCCGGGAACGCAGGCGTTCTCAAACTCCATAGTACGGTGAGTGCGTTGAAGACGGCTGTTTCAGAACACCCGGGCTTTTTTTCAGGGGGGATCGTCATCCCGGTGTTCGGGGACATGACCTCCGAGGAGAAGGAGCTTGAGAAGACCTTGCTGGGCAGCCGGCTCGCATCCGGAGAAGTCAAAACATCGGATGTCGAGGACCCGGCCCTGCCGGGAGAGATCGAACGACTGGCCGCGGGCAAGCTGCTGATCGTCTTCGCCGGAGGGGTGCCGCAGGAGGTCTTCGAGCAGGTCTTTTCTCATGCCACGCTTCCGGCCTTGGTCGCGGGCAAGAATGCGATCAACCTGATGCTTTCATTGGGCAAACCTTATTTCAACACGAAATATGAATTCCCCGAGAAATTCAAAGGCCTTTTTCCTAAGAAGCTGTATAAGTTTTTCCAGGCGGCGCATAAGTTCTTGCCGTCTCGCGCTTATCTTTCGAAGGGCAATTACGAGTCTCGATGCTTCAATGGGCTCATGGTGCTCGCGCGCGCAGGCCATCCGGTCCTCAAGAAAGCCTTTGAGCTGATGCGGCTCAAAGGCCCGGATAAGGCCGTGCTGGGGCTGTGGGAGCTGATGAAGGTCATGGGAAGTCCCGTGCCTCCGAATGATGCCGGGAAGGCGCGGCCCGGCGCCGCCGCCGACAAGGAGCCCGGCGTGTCCGTGCTCGCGGAGTTTGGGATATCAGAATCCCAGGCAGCCGATGCTCTGGATAGATTGGCGTCGATGATGCCGGCTGTTCCCTCCTCGGGCGGATATGCGCAATTCAGGAAAGGCGCAAAAAAACGCGGCCCATTCGGGCGCATATCCCGATATCGGTAAATGGCCCCTGGCGCCGATGTCTCCGATGTAACAGGAGTGTTACTCCACGTATCATGCCTGTGAATTGTCGGCGGGGAATCTGCCTGTTATAGTGAGAGTGCTGGATCGACAACGGCAAAGCCGGGGAAACTCGGCGGCGCAAAGCCGCGGGGCCATCCGAGAGGAGGGCCGGCTAGGCTTCCGAAAACAGCCGAGAAGCGATCGGCAGATCCATGCATATCCCAATCGGCGCATTCATGCTCCTCCTCGCGGGCGGCTTCCTGGCCGCTTCTCCTCTCCATGCGGGTCCCTATGATGATCTCGCGTCCGAGCTCTCACGTTCCGCTCAGAAAAGCGGGTATAAGCGCATCGCGGTGCTCCCTTTCCAGCTCGCCGGCGGCGGCAGCGCGGGCGGGGGGATGGCTTTGTCCGAACGGCTCCTCTCTCGTCTGGTCCGCAGCAAGGGCATCGAGGTCGTGGAGCGGACTCTTCTTCCGGACGTGGTGAAGGAATTGGAGCTCAATGCGCAGGGGAGCATCGACCCTTCCCAGGTCAAGCAGGTCGGACGCATCCTCGGGGTGGAGGCCTTGGTGGTCGGCACCTATCTGAGGCTCGACCGCCGCGACGTAGAGGTGCATACGCGCCTCATCGATGCCCAGACCGCGCGCATCCTCGGGACTGCGAGCGCCAAGGTTGAAGAGGACTGGGAGAGCGGCGGATTCTGGTCCGCATCGGCGTCCGTGCTGGATGTTTCTCCTCCGGAGCTTTCGGGATTCCCGAAGATGGAGTCGGATCCGGTCTTTTTGAGGGATGCCGTGTCCGAGCCCGTGGAATGCAGCGGCTGGGAGAGGCGCGTCGAGCAGCTGCAGGAGTCCAACCTGGAGGTCAAGGCCCGCTATTGGGCCGCGCAGCTGCGCGATCCTGCTTTTTCTCCGAAAGGCCTCACTCGCAACCCCGGTTCCGATATCCGCAGCCTTTCCATGCGCCGGGACTTCTACGCGCGCATGGATGAATTATTCAAGGCCGTGCCCGTTGCGGAGCCCACCGTTAAGGAACGGGAACATATGGAGGCTTTGGATCGGCAGGTCGATCTGCTGGTCCAGAACTGCTACTGACTCGCCTCTTCTCTCGGATCATGCAGGGATTCTCCGGAAGGCTGCACGTATACGTAGCCGAATCCTTTGACCGCCCGGATGCGCTTCTTGAGCGTGACGGGCAGGGCCGTGCGCAGGCGGTTCATGAGGATGTCCAGCGCCCGGGAGAGTTCCGGCATGGGCTTGCCTTCCACGGCCGTGAACAGAAGGTCCTTGTGCACGGGTTCCGGGCTGCGCTCCAGGAGCACGTAGAAAAGCTCGAAGGTCTTCGGGGTCAGGGTGGCGACCTCTAAGTCCCTGAAGTGGACTTTCCGGGTCTCGAGATTGACCGAGACGTCGCCTTTGCGCACGATATTGCGGTCGAGTTCGCGGCGCCGGAACACGGCGCGAAGAGTCGCCATGAGTTCCGCCGGATTCTCGGATTTCTGCACGAAATAGTCCGCGCCGAATTCCAGGCCGAGGATCTTGTCCTTCCTGTGTCCCGTGACCATGATGATGGGGGTCTTTCCCAGGGCCGGGATGGAGCGGATCATCTTGCAGACCTCCATCCCGTCCATGTCCGGCAGGCAGAGGTCCAATAGGATGCAGTCCGGCACGACTTTGGCCGCCAATTCCACGGCTTGGGTCCCGCTATAAGCCGCATAGATCTCCTGATAGCCCGCCGCGTTGAGCCAGATCTTCAGGAGTTCCACCCAGGCGTCGGCGTCTTCCACGATCAGGATCTTTTCGTTTCCCATTAGAATTGGAAGGTCAGCATGGTCCCGAGCTGATAGGAGACGTAGTCCTCTTCCTTGATGTACTTGTGCCAGAGCCGGCTCATGGCGCCGTTGAGGGTCATGCGCAGGTTCTTGGCGATCTCGTAGTCTGCGCTCGTGTTCAGGTTGAAGAGCTTGGAATTGTCCGCCACGGTCACCGGGGACTCGCGCAAGGCCAGGGAGAGCGTCGTGGTCCAGATGACGCGGTTGGTGAAGGCCAAAGTCTTTTTCGTGAAGGGAAGCTGAAGCCCGCGCGGAAGGGCGAGGTCCGAGCGCACCAGCAGGCTCGGCGTGAGCAGGGTGGTGTTCTGCGTGTCCACGCCCGTGCCCAGAGTGGTCACGTCCTTCTGGTAGTCGACCTTGGGCGTGAAGCGGAAGACGCGCAGGTCGAAGGTCGACTGCACGGTCATGTCCTTGTGATCGGTGAGCTGCGTGACCTGGCCGATGCGCAGGTCTTTCTTCACGGAGGCGCGCTGGTTGAAGCTCAAGGAGCTGTCGAAGCGTTCGAGGATCATGGCGCGCAGGTCCGTGCCGACCGCGGAGTCCGTGTCCAGGGTCTGGCCCACGTTCTCGGTGCGATGGGCCGCGTATTTGAGGTTGATCTGGCCGTTGCGCATCCAGGAGTCCGCGAAGACGAGCCGCTCGATCTGAGAGAGCGAGGCGATGAGGTCCGGGATGGTCGTGGAGATCGCCTTCGACTGCGTGCCCGTGACGTCGGTGCGCTGGATGCTCTGCACGTAGTTGTTGGAGATCGAGAGGGTCTTGAACGCGGCTTTGCGGCCTTGAAGGTCGTAGGCTTCCAGGGGCGACCAGCGCTGGGTGGAATTGAAGGTGTCGCGCAGGGTCTGGTTGACCCGCTGGGCCGCCGGGCCGTTGGTGCGAAGCGGCGTGCGCACGAAGAAGGCGGTCCGGGTGTCGAGGTTCTTCTCGACGTTGTTGTAGACGTCGCCGTCCTGGAGCTGGTAGCCGTTGGTCAGCGAGAGGGAGCGCAGGAGCTTCGTGCGCGGCAGGATCTCGGAAGCCGAGAGCGTGAGGTTGATGGAGCCGTTGGCGGAGCGGTTGACGGTCTTGATCTCTCCGATGTTGTAGACCGTCGTCGATCCCGAGACGATGAAGGTCGAGACGCTCAGCAGGTTGTTCTCGATGGTGTTGACCGAGTAGCCCACGCTCGGATTGAACCAGGAGAAGATGCGGAAGTTCGAGGTGAATCCCGCGCTCTGGGTCAGGGATTTCGGATAGCGAAGCCGGACTTCCTGGCCCGAGGTGAAGTCCGAGCGATTCTCGCGCACGGTGGTCACGCTGTAGTTCGGGTTGAATGAGGAGCCCGACCACGGCGTGAATCCCATCCGCGCCGAATAGGAGTTCGTGAACTCATCGGTGTTGAAGTTTCCCGGGGCCGAGCGCGCGAACTGCGAATCGAAGGAGACGGAGTATTTCACGTAGCCGGCCGTGAGTTCGATGGAGCGCGGCATGAAGAACAGCTGTCCCGGCACGGTGTAGCTGAGCGTGCCGTTGTAGGTCTTGCGGTCGTCTAAGCGGGTGAGGAGCTCGTATTCCGTGCGGTCGCGCGCATGGTTCAGGCTCAGGCGCGGCCAGGCGCCGTAGCTCAGGCTGCCCTGGGCCGTGCCGTTCCAGGTCGTGAGCTTGCCCTGCTGGAGCAGGCCCACGAGGTTCGACAGATTGCCCGTGGCATTGGTGTTCGGGGTCACGGTGATGGAGCGCGCGAGCGTGAACTTCATGGGGAGGAAGCTCAGCGCGTCGAAGTTCAGATAACCGTTGTCCTGGCGGTTGTCCTGGTTGCTGACCACCGTGGTCGGCGTCTGGTAGTGGCGGTCCACGGACCGGTGCTTGAAGCCGAAGCTCGCCCAGCCGGGCATGGTGAAGTCGGCCTGGATCTTTTCCGCGGTGCCGGTGCGGGTGATGGGCTCCGCCACGTGGATCTCATCGACCCACAGGGTCCCGGCGTTGCTGGAGGCATCGTTTGCCGTGGAATAGATGCCGGCGGTCAGCTGGGCGATCTGCTGGAGATTCGGGCTGCCGGTCGATAGCGCTACGGTCCCGCCGGGGGCTTGGTCCACGACCCATAGGTCCGGGATCTGGTCGTTGTTCCGGTCCCTTTGCTCGATGGAGACCTTCTTCCAGCCGGAGAAGGCGAGGGGGACCGCGACCTCGAAATAGTCGCGGTCCGAGCCCGCGCGCAGGAAGAAGGTCTTCTTGCCGGAGACGTCTCCGTTGCCTCGCGCCGCTCCATAGAGCAGGAACACGAGCTTCTTGTGCTGGCTGATGTCCATGGCGCGCGTGAAGATGCGCTTGGTGTAGATGGTGGTCCCGGCGATGAGGTTCTGGTAGCCGATCTCCAAGGCCTGTTCCGTCAGATTGCTGGAGTTGGTCTGCTTCTGGAGTTCATCGGTCGTGCCGTAGAGGTCCGTGAACACCTGCTGCGCTTCGCCGCCGGCGCGGAAGATGGGCGAATAAGTGGGGTCGTCGACGTTGTTGACGGCCTTGACCGTGATGGTCCCGCCGCCGATGACGCCTGTCGCGGGATCTCCGGCCTGGCCTCTCTGCCAGGCGTTGCCCACCACCGCGATGCGCGCGAAGCGCAGGCTGCCGCTGCCCGCGCCGCTGACCGAGATTCGCAGCTGTTTGATGGCCTGCCATTTGGGAGCATTGTTCGCGTCCACGTTGAGCGGGATCTGGAAGGTCTTCCAACCCGAGAAGTTCAGCGCGCCCTTCTCCAGGCGAGAGGTGCTCGATGTGTCCACGAGGTCGTTGCCGCCGATATAGCCGAAATCTCCTCCCGAGAGGTCGTCGATGCTTTCGAGCCTGCCGTTGTTGTTGAGATCCTCGGAGTCGATGCGCCCGTTGTCCGCCCCGAACTGCTTCGAGCTCTTGCCCGCGGGGTTGTAGGTGAATCCGATGTCCTCTCCAGGCTGGAGGATGCCGTCGCTGTTGATGTCCTCGGTGCGAAGGAAGATCGTGCCGTCCGCGTTCTCCGCGATGCCTCCCAAATGGAAATTGATCGTGTTATTCGAGGGGGCGCTCTGGAACATCACGACTTCGAGCATGGTCTTCTGGGAGAAGTCTATTCCTGTGGGCGAAAAAACATAGACGATGGATGTCGTGGAGGCGTAGGAAGCGACGCCGCCGAGCTGATAACTCAGGTCGAGGACCTTTTGGTTCTCCGATTTCCCCACCGGCGCGCTGGGATTGATGTCCAGGATGGGGACATCCGCGGTCCCCCAGGTGAATTGATTCGGGTCCGAGGGGTCTCCGCCGGGGTTGGAGGCGATCTGCCAGGCCGTGTACTGCGTGCTGGCCATGTCGTCCTGCTTGAGGCCTTCCATGTTCTCGATGATGGCGCGCTTGGAGAGATTGGGGTTCATCTTGCTCTGCGCGATCTCTCCGCCGAAGCTGACCTGCAGGAACGGGAAGAGGCGCAGGTTCTTCATCTGGAGGTCCGCTTCATAGACGAGCAGGCTCTTGGCGAGCTCGTTGACGGTCGGGACCGTGGGCGGCTTGGAGCCGGTCTGATAGAGGAGCGTGGACCCGACCGAGAAGTGCTCGCCGAAATCATAGCCGATGCGCGTGCCCAGCAGGCTCTCGGTGGCCGTGCCCGCGAAGGGCGCGACCTCGTAGCTGATGTCCACCGTCGAGGAATCCTTGATGCGGTCCTCGTTGAAGAACGTGATGAAGCCGGACTCGTAGTCGATGAAGTAGTCCGTGTTGCGCATGAGGCGCGACCCGTCGATGAGCACGATCTCCGACTGGAGCACCAGGTTGGGTTCGATGAAATAGGTCTTCAAGCGGTAGCGGAACTCGACCTGGAAAAGCCGCTTGGAGATCGGGGAGGGAGCGTAGATCTCCGGGTCCGCCGTGGCCGAGTCTCCGATGACCGCGAAGGGCTTCTGGAGCTGGAACACTCCGTTCTCGAAGTCCACGGTCAGCGTGTCCGGGTATTTCTGAAGAGGATTGAGCAAGGGGCCGACCTCATTGCGGTTGAGGTCCAGGACCTTCAGGAAGAAGCTCCCGCGGCCGTCGTCGCGCACGATCTGGCTGCGGCCTAGGTTGTAGAAAGTCTTGAGCTCCCGCTGCCAGCCGGATTCCGCGGCCGTGGATACGATCGCCACGTCCGCGAGGGTCTTGACGAGCTTGAGGTTGCCGCTGCCCAAGGGGGCATCCGCTGCGCGCGTGGAGGACTGGACCGTGATGGAGCGTCCGGTCGCGTCCACGAAATCCACGGCCACCACGTCCTGCGCGTCCAGGCTGTTGCGGAAGGTCAGGATGCCCTTGACGTAGTCCACGGTGTAGTCCACGCCGGGCGAGAGCTGGACGAACTTCCCGGTGTAGGTCGAGGTCTGCAGGGTCAGGTCGTCGGCCATGAGCGTCTGCTCGTTGACGTTGGCCTGGCCCACGCTCTTTCGCGAGAGATAGACGCGCTCGCTGGCCGGCTGCAAGGGCAGGCGGGCCGTATCCCCGAACGTCAGGTCGTAGTACTGGCGCCGGATGTAGGAGATATCCGGGATGTCCAGGGTGTTGAAGAGCGTGTTGCCCTTGAACTGCTTGGTCTTGGTCTGTCCCTTGGTGCGGCTGCCGATGAAGATGGCGTTGAAGCCCTTGTACTTGATGTTGACCCGGATGCCGAAGAGCTGCTTGTTGTAGCTGACGAACTCCGTGGCCGGCAGCGAGAGGTCGATGTCTCCGAAGGAGGCGTTCTGCACCACCTCGTCCGGATCGCCTTGATAGGACACGGAGATGTCCTGCTTGTTGGTCTTGGTGTCGTCGTAGTCCACGTTCACCGTGATCTTCGGGCCGACCTTGCCCTGCATGCGCAGCTGCAGCTGCTGGGTGATGTCGATGAGGTTCGTGCTCGCGGGCCGGCCCGTGGCGCGCTGGTCGCGCAGGTAGCGCTTCTCGCTGAAGTTGAAGCCGATGACCTTGCGGCCGGTGATCGAGAGGCTCGTGCCGTAGCTGGGGAGTTCGATCTCCGGCCTGGGGGGCATGGGCGTGCCCGAGCCGTAGGCTACGTCATAGCCCTCCGGCATGAGGGGAGGGAGTTCGATCTCTTCTTTGGGCAGGACGCCGTGCTCCACGTCCTCGCGCATGCGGTCCCACATCTTCGGGTCGAATTGGATCGGCTTGAGTTCCCGGGCGAAATCCTCGAAGGGCTTCGCCTCTTTGGCCGGAGCCGGGGTCTCGAAGATATGCGAGGGGTCCTGGCGCTCGATGAGCAGGAAGGGCCGAGGCCCGAGGCTTGCAGGGCCTCCGGCAGCGGCGCCGATCGGACTTGGCGAGGGCGCCTCGACCGATGGGGAAGGGGTTTTCGCCTGCTCGGCGCTATTTGCGGCTGGGACCGCGGCTGGAGCAGGGGCCTCGATCGTTTCGGAGGCTGTCGGGACTGCTTCTGCCGGGGCCGGGGCCTGCTGGGTGATGACGCGCGCCGGTTCCGGGGTCTGGGTCGCGAACTCGGGATCGTAGGGTGTGGAGAACTGGGCATATACATGTTCACACGCGGGCGCGAGCGTGAACATGCCCAAAACGAGTGCCAAAACCGTCCGAGAGGATGCTTTATTCAATGGAAAAGCGTCGCCCCCCTCGGCACGGGGACTGCGCGCGGATTCTCGCGCTGACGCGTGAAAGTATAACGGGGGGGTGCTGCTCTGTCAATAACAAAGATATGTCCGTTAAACGAAAGTTAAAAACGTCATGCGCGAAGATATATATAAAAGCGCCTAAAAAATGCCCCGCCGCTCGTTTCCGGGCGGCGGGGCAGGGAGGCTCTTGTGCGTGGGTTACGGAATCTTGGCCACGCTCGATGAGGTGTAGGTGGCCAGTTTTCCGACGTTGTCCGTGACCCTGTATCGGTACTTGTTGCAGGTGCCGCTCGATACCGCGTCGCTTGCCGGGGACGAGGCCGGATCCGTGAACACGTCCGTCCACGCTCCGTAGGCGCCGCAGCTTGACCCGGAGTAGGTCGCCTGCATGCGCTGGATGATGCGCGTCGCGATGCCCGAGCCGTCCCCGTCCGTTCCATTAGTGAATGATACGCTGACCGGCGAGGTGGTTCTTCCATTCGCGTAGCTGATCGAGCCTCCGGAAGGGGCCTGCTTGTCGATCTGGATGAACTTGCTCTTGACGGTCTCTGTGTTGCCCACGACATCGAAGGACTGGTAGCGCAGGTGCCTCTGCTTGATGCTGTTGTTCACGCAGGCGATCGTGGTGCTCACTCCGACGACCGACGGGGTGCAGGAGCCATCGTCGTCCGTACAGTACCGGGTCTGGTAGATGCCCGAGCCGCTGCCGTCGGTCCGTGTCAGCGTCACGGGGACATTTGCGGCCTGCCAGCCGGAGGGCGCATTGTCCGTGGTCGTGGGCGCTTCCTGGTCGATCTTGACCAGCTTGCTCTTCGTCGTTTCCGTGTTGCCCGCGTTGTCGACGCCGCGGTAGCGCACATAGGTCTGGCAGGCCGCGCAGGTCAGGTCCACGCTTGTTCCGGCCGTCGACGGGGTGCAGGTGTTGTTCGCGTCCGTGCAGTATTGGGTCTGGTAGATGCCTGAGCCCGTGTCCGTTGATGTGAAGTGCACGGTCACGTTCTGTTTCTGCCAGCCGGAAGGCGCGTCGTCGCTGGAGCCTGGAAAGGCCTTGTCGACTTGTATGAACTTGCTCTTGACGGTCTCGGTATTGCCTACTACGTCGAATGATTGGTAGCGCAGATATCTCTCGCGGACGCTGCCCGAGGGGCAGACGACAGAGGTGCTGATCCCGACCATCCAAGGCGTGCAGGTGTTATCCGCGTCCAAGCAGAACTTCGTCTGGGCCACTCCCGAGCCGAGGCCGTCCGAGGGGCTCAGGGTCAGGCTGACATCACCGGCCTGCCAGCCGGAAGGCGCGTTATCCGTGGTCGTCGGCGCTTCCTGGTCGATTTTGACGAGTTTGCTCTTGGCCGTCTCCGTGTTTCCTGCGTTGTCGATCGAGAGGTAGCGCACGTGGGTTTGGCAGGCCGCGCAGATCACGTCCACGCTGGTGCCGACGGTCGACGGTGTGCAGGTATCGCTCTCGTCAGTGCAGTGCTTGGTCTGATAGACGCCTGAACCCGTGTCCGAGGAACTCAGGTGCACGGTCACGTCGCTCTTCTGCCATGAGACGGGCGCATCATCGGTCGTGACGGGGGCTGTCTCGTCGATTTGGATGAGCTTGCTCTTGACCGTCTCGGTGTTTCCCAGGACATCGAAGGACTGGTAGCGCAGGTATCTCTGGCAGATGCCGCCCGGCCAGCAATTGACCGTGGTGCTGACGCCGACCACCCAGGGCGTGCAGGTGTTGTTCGTGTCCGTGCAGTATTTCGTCTGGGATATGCCCGAGCCGCTGCCGTCCGTCGGGCTTAAGGTGGCGCTGACATCGCCGGTCTGCCACGCGGAAGGCGCGTTGTCGGTGGTCGTCGGCGCTTCCTTATCGATTTGGACCAGCTTGCTGTGCGCCGTCTCGATGTTCCCTGCGTAATCCACGGAAAGGTAACGCACGTAGGTCTGACAGGTGCTGCTGGATGCGCAGGTCACGTAGATGGTTTTCCCGATCGTTGTCGGCGTGCAGGTGTCGCTCCCATCCGTGCAGTACTTGGTCTGATAGACGCTCGACCCGACATCCGAGGAACTCAGGGTCACGGTCGCATCGTAGCGCCTCCAGCCGGAGGGCGCGTTGTCCGTCGTGACGGGGAAGACCTTGTCGATGCGGACCAGCTTGCTCTTGACCGATTCGGTGTTCCCGAGATTGTCCACGGAGTAGTAGCGTATATAGGTCTGGCAGGTGCCCGTCGAGCAGGCCACCGAGAGGAATGTTCCCGCGGTCGACGGAGCGCAGGTGTTGTCAGCGTCCGTGCAGTAGAGCGTCTGCGAAACACCCGAGCCGCTGCCGTCCGACGGGGCCAGAGTCACGTTGACGTCATTGGACTGCCAGGTCGAGGGCGCGTTGTCGGTGGTGGTGGGAGAGGATCTGTCGATGCGGATGAGCTTGCTGACGACCGCCTCGGTGTTGCCGACGTTGTCGATGGACTGGTAGCGCAGATACTTTTGTATGAGGGCGCCGGGCCAGCTAAGTATCGTGGTGCTCACTCCGACCATCCAGGGCGAGCAGGTGTTGTTCGCGTCCGTGCAATACTTGGTCTGCGCCAGGCCTGAGCCGTTGTCCGCGGGGCTTAGGGTCACAACTACGTTCTGTGTCTGCCAGTCCGTCGGGGCGTTATCCGTCGTGGTCGGCGCTTGGGCGTCGCAGGTGCGGGAGACCGGGCTGCCCGTGCCGGTCTCATTATTGGAGTTGGTTGCCCGCATATTCAGGGTCAGGGATTGTCCGTCCGTGCATCCCAGGGCCGTTGCCGTGCATGTTGAAAGGACGACGCTGGCGGCGTTCCAGGTCGTGCCGTCGAGCGTGCTTTCGCAGCCGGTGATGGTCGCCGTCGTAGGCTCGTTGATTAGGGAGTTCAGATTGAAGGGGTTGCTGACATGGGAGGCCGTTGTCGTTGACGATGGGGTGACTGTTCCCATGGTCGGGGCTGCCCAGACTCTGATCGATCCGGCTGCCGCGGACAATGCGGCGAGTCCGAGGATGCGCATCCAGGCATGCGTGCGACGGAACAATTCTTTTGTCATGGTCGAGGCATCTCCTATTTTTTAAAAACGTCGACGAAAAGTTAGCAAATCAATCAAGCAGCAATCAAACGAATATTTATCTATAACGGATTGAAAAATAGTTTTCTTACGAAGGCTGGAGAGGAGGATTATTTTTCGAGGACGACGCGGTTGCGGCCTTGGGTCTTGGCTTGGGTCAGGGAGACTTCCGCGCGTTCGGCGGCTGAGCGTATCCCGGGGAGGGGGCTCTGGGAATCCTTGATGAGCGCTTCACCGATGGAGACGGTCACGTGCAGAGCCTTGCCGTCGAGTCCCGCGATCCCTTCCTCGCTCAAGGCCTTCGGTCCCAGCTGTTCTTCGACTCGGCGGCGCAGGGCTTCCAGGAGTCCTTGGACGTCCTGCTCTTCCTGGCCGATGAGGAGCGCGAACTCCTCCCCGCTCAGATGCAGGGCTTCCACGGAGCGCTCCCGGGCGAATCCTCCGAGGATGCGGCCAAAGCAGGCCAGGACTCGGTCCGCGCGCTCTTCTCCCAGGGAGCGGTCGATCTCCCCGAACTTGTCGAGATCTAGCGCCGCGTAGCGAGCCGCGCGGCCCGCGGCCCGCATGGCCGCGGCATTGCGTTCAAGCCATAGCGCGTTGTGCAGGCCGCTCAAGGGATTGCGGAAGAAGAAGTCCGAGAAGGATGCCCGCAGGGGCCGGTCCTGGATGTCCCGGAGCAGGACATCGAGCGCGCGAGCCTTTCTAGTCGGGGGCTTATAGCGCTTCTCGAGGGAGAGGCGCCGCTTCATCGCGAATTCCCCGGTCCGTCCGCTCGGATCGGATGCGCGCACGCCTCCGGCGGAACCGCGGATCTCCTGCTGGAAGCGCTGCGCGATGCCCGGGAGGCCTGCCGCGGAAAGCTTCCGAAGGAGCACGTTGACGTGCGTTCTCAGGAGGAGATTTCCCGAGGAGTCGGCCACGATGTTTCCGCCCGCCTCCTTTGCGTTTTTTCGAGAGGTTTCGGCATCCAGCAGGGCTGATTCGCGTTCTTGCGGAGAACTGCCGCGGATTTTTGCCAGTCCTATCTGGATGCTCGACCGCACCGGCTCATGCGTGGTCATGTTATAGACCGGGCTGGCCTTGTGAGCCAGGCGGTGGGCCACGGCCAGACGCAGGGCCTCGGCCAGAAGTTGGGCGGAGCGTGCATTGACATCGGTGAAGACCGCGAATTTCGTGGGATTGCGGCGGATGAGCACGGCATCGGGCCCGATGATGCGGCTGATGATGTCGGTCGTTTCCGCGAGGTAGTGGTCGCCCACGGCATGTCCGTAGCCGTCGTTGATCTCCTTGAGTTCATCGAGCTTGAAGGAGAGCAAGGATCGGCTCCGCGCGAACAGGTCCTGCCCGTATTCCTCCAGGAAGAGGCGGTTGTACGCCCCGGTCAGCGGGTCGATATAGGCTGCGTCGTGGAGTTCCCCGAGCGTTTCCTCGTCGAGGGCTCCTCGACGAGACGCGTCCTCCAGCATGCTTCGGAAACTCCTGTTTTTTTGCGGAGAAGAGACTGTTTCGACTGGACTTGGAGTTTCCGAGGGGTGAAGTTTGTCCGATGTACCGTCGAAAAGCGCGGTTGCTGATGCCGCTGTTTCCTCTTTTGAGGTTGACGCGGCATCAGTCTTATCGATGGCAAGGCTCTTTTGAGCAGACTCCGTCAGCACCGGCAATGAGAGCTTCGAGCCCCCCTGTACCGCCTGCGCCGCAGGCGCGGTCTTAATGGAGGATGTATCCCGTTGATCTGCGGGTTCCGTAGGAACAATCGTCTTCGACTGCGCCTCAAGCCGTCGTGAAGCATCCGCGCCTGCGAGCGGAGCCGGAAGCATGAGCAAGGGCGCGTCCGCTCCTATGTTCAGCGGAAGGTCCAGCCGACCCGCGTTCCCTGATATTCCCGTCGGCAAGGCCGGAACCTGCACAGGGAGTGCGTTCGTGTTTGCCGGGACATCCGTCCGCACTCCCTGAGCCGAACACAGGAGAGCGCCCTGTGCCAGGGCAAACAAAACCATCCCGACATTGAACTTGCGGGTCATATAAGGATGCCGTTTCACTCGGCCCAATAAGTTTACCCCCCCGTTCTTTTTTCCGCAAGTGTTGCCCGGCTCTCTCTGTTGTTTAAAAGTGTCCTGTCGTCGAGAGCCGGGTCCTTTCTTGCCACTCCCCACACACACTACCCGCACGAATGGAGCGCAAGGGAGAACCCGACTCTTCCGCCACCCGTCGTTTTCTTTGAGCGCTGTCGAGCTTATGTGGGAGATTGCATTTAAGGGCGTGACGCTTGGGGGGGACAATATCTCGTCAAGAGCATTCTCCGCCCGGGATGGGTAGACCGTTCATCTTTTGCGTCCACACGCACGTCCATTTCCCGCCTTCAATAAAAAGCTTTAGTTCTTGATGAAAATCCCCATTCCAAGCCATACCTCCAAAATATACTTCTATTTTGTCAGTCATAGACCTATTGTTGAAATCTATTTTCCAGCGTTCTTTCCGACGTCTCCCCGCATAGTCAGGCCGGTGTGAATTGGGTTTCCGAGGTGCTAGCATAGACCAACGGAGGCCTCAAAATGGCTCGCAAGCGATACACTGAAGAGCAGATCGTAGGGATCCT
>Ga0172379_10001640_pt1 | contig 43658 bp, 34 predicted proteins | sample GrowelOW334metaG_FD_119756 | JGI IMG/M metagenome (GOLD analysis project Ga0172379, IMG submission 119756) | Groundwater microbial communities from an aquifer near a municipal landfill in Southern Ontario, Canada - Groundwater well OW334 metaG | ecosystem: Environmental > Aquatic > Deep... | reverse complement strand
TCGAAACACCAGAGCCGCCGCCGGTCGGTGGCGAGGTCGAGGACGTTGCAGGCGTTGGGGGGAGAAGGCTTCACGAGAAGCGGGTTCCGGCGTCTGGAGTCTGGGGACGGATGCCAATTCCCGATGGAAGTCGGCGGACTGCCAACCGGGGGCTACGACGCGCGCCTTCTCCCTTCGCGGAGCGAGCGGAGAAGGTGGCCGCAGGCCGGATGAGGGGTGCGGCCACTTGCGCCGACGCACGGAACCCCTCACCCCGGCCCTCTCCCCTCATCCGATGAAGGGAGAGGGAGCCAGAGCGCGCCCGCGTTTGCTCACGCAACACGCAACACGCAACACACGGCTCGGGCACCAGCCGGAATGTGGATTGGAGTCTATTGCTCATCGCCTCATTTCTTCGTCAGGAACATCGTCCCGGTGTCATCCATCAGCGCCTTGAGATGCTCCTCGGTCTGGGTCACGCGCAGAACTTCCTCGATCGTCGTGATGCCGGTCTGGACTTTTTTCCAGCCGTCGGTGCGCAGCGTCCTCATGCCGTCCTGCTGGGCGCGCTGGGCGATGGTCGAGGCGGGGGCGCGGTTCATGATGAGCGGGCGGAGCGCCTCGGTGACGAGGAGCAGTTCGTGAATGCCCTGCCGGCCCTGGTAGCCGAGCATCCGGCACTCCTCGCAGCCCGCGCCGCGCATGAACTTCGTCGCCGCCACTTCGTCGGCCGGGAATCCGATGCGCATGAGGTAGTCTCGCTCCACGTGCTGCTCGACCTTGCACTTCGGGCAGATGGTGCGGACCAGGCGTTGCGCCATGATGGCCTCGACGGACGACGCGACGAGAAACGGCTCGATGCCCATGTCGATCAAGCGCGTGAAGGCGCTGGGCGCGTCGTTCGTGTGCAGCGTGCTGAAGACGAGGTGACCCGTGAGGGCGGCGCGGATGGCGATCTCCGCCGTCTCCTGGTCGCGGATTTCGCCGACCATCACGACGTTCGGGTCCTGGCGCAGGATGTGGCGCAGCCCCATCGCGAACGTCAGCCCGATGTCCGAACGCACGGCAATCTGGTTGATGCCCTTCAGCTCGTATTCCACCGGCTCCTCGATGGTGATGATGCGCTTGTGGACCGAGTTGATGGAGCTGAGGAAGGCGTAGAGCGTCGTGGACTTGCCCGAGCCGGTCGGCCCGGTGACGAGCATGATGCCGTGCGGCTTGTAGATGATGTCGCGGATGGCCGTCTCCTCCGCGGGCGTGAAGCCGAGCTTGTCCAGGCTGAGGAAGATTTTCCCGCGCAACAGGAGGCGGAGCGAGACGCTTTCGCCATAGACGGTCGGCACCGTGGAGACGCGGATGTCGATCTCCTCGCCCTTGATGCGGACGTTGATGCGGCCGTCCTGCGGGAGGCGTTTCTCGGCGATGTTCATGCCGGACATCACCTTGATGCGCGAGATGATGGCGGCCTGGAAGCGCTTGAGCTGCGGCGGCAGCGGAATCTGGTGCAGGATGCCGTCAATGCGGTTGCGGATGCGCAGCTCATCCTCCGCCGGCTCGAAGTGAATGTCCGTGGCGCGGGCCTTGAAGGCCTCCCAGACGATCTGATTGACGAACTTGATGACGCTGGCCTCCTGATCGCCCTCGGTGATCTCCTTGTCGCTCGCAAGCTCGAGTTCGAGCGGCTCGTTCTCGGACATCTCGTCGAGCGTCTCGGCACCGACGCCGTAATACTTCTTCAACGCCTTCTCCACCTCGGCGTGCGGCGCGAGCGCGAACTTCACCGGGCAGTGCGCGTCAAATTGCACGGCGTTGAGCAGCGCGGTATCGAAGGGGTTGCTCACCGCGACGGTCAGCACGCCGTCGGCGAAGCTCGTCGGGATGACACCGTGCTGGAATGCGACCTTGGTGGAGATGCGCCCGCGCGCCTCGACCGGGATGTCGAGAAGCTTCAGATTGACGAACGGCCATTCGAGCGCCGCCGCCAGTTTCTCCAGAAAGGCCTCCTCGGTCAGGCCAGCCTCGCGCGCCATGAAGGCAATGAGCGGCTCGGGCGAACCGCCGTCCACCGCCGCACGCCAGAGCCTGGACCAGGCGTCAAACTGCTCCGGCGTCGCCAGGGCGGCGCGGGCGAAGACGTTCTTGATGGAGACAAAGGCCATTCAGCTACAGAGACTTGAACGGCGACGGTAGGAGAAAGTTGCGGTCGGGGCAAAGAAATTGGCTCAGGGAAAGCCCTGAGCCGGGGTCATGCAAATGAAGCGGGCGCGCGGTGCGGCCTACGGTTTGGCGGGCACGGAGACGATTTCACCGCGTCCCTTCATGGCCTGCTGCCGGACGTAGTCGCCAAGGACGTTCAACGTCTCGCGGAGATAGACATCAATGACCGCCTTGCCGGAATCGGTGGTGTTTTCGTCCTCATCCATGTCATCAGCGTGCTTGGCGGACGGCTTCTTGGCGGGGTCGCTCTTCTCCTTGGACTTGGGCTTGGGCGCCTGCACGGCGATGATCGGCAGGTTCTTGTCCACGGTCTCCGTCTTGACGAGATACACCTTGTCCTCGTCGGGCTTGCGCGCGTCACGCTCCTGCTTGCGCGCCTCGGTGCGGGCTTCGGCGTCCTTCTTCTCCTGCCGGCGCTGCGACTCGTTCAGGGAAATGGTCTTGTCCGCGCGCTGCTTCTTCACCAGTTCGATGTCCTCGCGGACGTAGGCAAAGTCCTTGTCCTTCGCCATGCGGTCGGCCGAGTTCTTGCGCAACTCATCGAGGCCCCCGTTGATCCGGTCCGTGCGCTGGTATTTCGCGGGCGGAATGTTGTCCGCCTCGAGGACGTTGGGCAGGAACGCCTCGCCGGTCTCGAGCTGGTCGAGCACGTTGGGCAGGATGACGTCGGGCGTGACGCCGTGCTTCTGCGTGGTGCCGCCGGCGACGCGATAGAATTTCGAGATGGTGAACTTGAGCTGGCCGGGATCCTCCACCTGGCGGCGGCCCATCCACTGCCCGAGCGGGTAAAGCGTCTGCACCGTGCCCTTGCCGTGCGTGGACACGTCTCCGACGATGAGAGCGCGCCCGTAATCCTGCAAGGCGGCGGCGACAATTTCCGATGCCGAGGCGCTGTGGTGTCCGACGAGGACCGTCAACGGGCCGTCGTAGGTCACGCGGGCATCCTCATCTTCCAGGACTTCGATCTGCTTCGGGTTCCGCACCTGGACAACGGGGCCCTTTTTGATGAACAGGCCGGTCAGTTCGACGGCTTCGTTGAGCAGCCCGCCGCCGTTGCGACGGAGGTCAAGGATCACGCCGTCCACCTTCTCCCGCTCAAGGCGGAACAGGAGTTTCGCCACGTCGGCGGCGCACTTTTGATAAAACTGCGGCAGGTCAATCACGCCGAGCCGCTGTTTCTTTCCATCCCCGGAAACATGCTCGATGATCCGGGCAAAGGCATATTGCTCCGTGAGTTTGATCTCGTCGCGGATGATGCGGATTACCTTCCGCTCGGAAGGGCTGACCGCATCCGCCGGGATGATCGTGAGCCGGACCTCGGTGCCCTTCTGACCGCGGATCATGTCCACAACCTCGTTGAGCCGCATGCCGACGCAATCCACCGGCTCGGCGGCACCCTGGGCAACGGCGACGATCTTGTCGCCGGGCTTGAGCTGTTTGCCCAGCTCCGCCGGACCGCCGGGCGTGAGGCTCTTGATCTTGGTGTAATCTTCGTCATCGGGGTCCTGCTGCAGCAGCGCGCCGATGCCGTTGAGCTTGAGCTTCACGCTGTGGATGTCGAAGTTCTTCGCGTCCGCCGGGGCCATGTAGTCGGAATGCGGATCAAAGGCGTGTCCGAGCGCTGAAAGGTAGTGCTGCAAAATCTCGCTGGAGTCGAACTGCTTCATGTTCTTCTGGAGGCGGACATAGCGGTGCGCGATCTTCTCGGCGGTCTTCTCGGGCTTCTCATCGGCAAGCTTTCCGTTCAGCAGCTCAAACTTCACGCGCTGCCGCCAGAGTTCATGCGCCTCGGCCTCGTTCCTGGGCCAGGGCAGCTTGTTGCGCTGTGCGATGAACTTTTCATCCCTGGCGAAATCGTGCGGCTCCTTCAACAGGTTGTTCACATGCACCACGCTGGCGTCCAGCCGCTTCAGATAGCGTTCGAAAATCACGTAGGCCGGGGTGGCGTCGGCCGACCTCGTGAGATCGTCGAGCTTCTTCCGGTATTTCTCCGTGAACTCGTCCACGTCGGTCTGGAGGAAGACCATGTGGTTGTAATCCAGCACGTCGAGATAGTTCCGGAGATGCGATGACGCAATGGCGTCGTCCAGCCGCACACCTTTGTAATGCGCACGATCCAGCAGGTCGCCGACCGACCGGGCGATGCGCCCCGCCTGCTCACGCGTGAACTCGACCCCGAGGGCCGCGCTCGAAATCAACGCCAGCGCCAGGCTCGCGGAGAGGATTCGTTTCATAGATGTTGTCGAGAATCTGCCCGACGGCGGGGCGGAATCAACCCGGAAGTCCGGTGCCGCCGACGGGCAGACGGTCACGGTAATGGACTGGCGGACGCGGGGATTGTTCAAAGGTGCGGAACGCAAGCTCCGTTTGGTGTCCACGCTTCAGCGTGTCTGGGCGACGGCACGCTAAAGCGTGGACACCGAACGGACTCCGGCGCGCGGACGCTCAGGCCGGCCAGCCCGCCACCTCGCGGTAGATGCGCGCGTAGTTGCGGACCATCGCGTCCATGCTGAAGTCACGCACCACCCGGGCGCGCGCGCGCTCGCCGGTGGCGGCCAGCTCCGACGGGTCTGCCAGCACGCGATGCAACTCCGCCGCCAGCAAATCCACCGAGTCCAGCGCGGCAAGGAAGCCGTCGGAGCCGCTGGTGATGACCTCGGCGTTGCCACAGGCAGTGTGCGCGAGACACGGCACGCCGCAGGCCATCGCCTCCAGCACGGCGTTGGACAAGCCTTCGAAGATCGACGGCGCGGCCAGCAGGTCGAACGCCTGATACCAGGGTGTCGGGTTCGGCTGGAAGCCGGCGACATGAATGCGGTCGCGCGCGGGACTCGCGGCAACGGCGGCCTGAATCTTCTCCTTCTCCGAGCCCTTGTCTCCAACGATCACGAGGCGGGCTCCGGGAAGTTGCGCGGCGACACGATTGAACGCTTCGATGAGCAGGAGGTGCTTCTTGTTCGGATCGAACCGCCCGACAATGCCGATGAACCGGCCCTGTGCCGGCAGGCCGAGCTGCGCGCGCACCGCGGCCTTGTCCACCGGCTGGAAGCGCTCGGTGTCCACGCCGTTGAGGATCGCGGTGATTTTCTCCGCCGGGAAGCCGTGCTCGATGAGATAGCGGCGCAACGACTCGGAGACGGTGTGGACCTTCCGGCAGGCCCGGTAGAGCCGCTGGCGCTGGCGGAGGCGGGCAGGGCTGCCTTGGTCGCCTTGAAAGACACCGTGCTCGCCCTGCAGGACGGGCTTCCACAGGCCGAAGCCGGAGGCGAGCGCGGCGTAGGTCAGCGGGCCGAGGTTGTGGGGATGCAGCAGGTCCGCGTCGATGCGGGCGGCGTGGCGCGCGAGGCCGGACGCGGCGCGTGCCGAGAAGCCGGGCGGCTTGTTGAGCACGACGGCGTTCTCCGGATGCGGCAGGCGTTCGACGAACGCGCCACCGCGTTCAAGGCAGCAGACGTGGACTTCAAACTCGTCCGGCGGCAGCCGCCGCGCGACGTTCACGATGCCGTTCTCCATCCCGCCCGGGTCAAGCGAGAAGACGACGTGGAGAATCTTGAGCTTGCGCACGGGCATCTTAGCGAGGGGGCAAAGCTCCAAGCCCCAACCAGGCAAGCGGTGCCGGCAGGTTCAAGGTGAGGCTGGCAATTGGAGCTTGAGAATTGGAGCTTCTTTGGAGCTTGGAGCTTGGAGCTTGGAGCTTCCAGTTCACGGCTTCACTTCGCCACGAAGGGCATTGAGCGTGTAGCGGACGAAGGAGCGAAGACGGAAAAGCGGCGGGTTGCCGTTCGCGGCCGGGTTCACGAAGAACGGCCAGAGCAGGACGGATATGAAGAGGTCCCGGAAGGCGCGCGGCGGCTGCCTGATGCCGTTGTAAATGAGCGAGGTCTGGTAGCGCCAGTAGCTGAAGACCTGGAGCCAGAAGCAGAGGTTCGACTTCGGCACAACTTCGGCGTCATAGGCCTTCCTGAGCACGACGGACATGTTGTTCTTCATCCGGTCGGCGTTGTTGCTCATGTTGTTGCCGTGCTTCCGTATCTCGACGAGCACCCTGCCCTGATGCCAGATGCGCCGCCTGGCGGCGATGCGGATCCACATGTCGCGGTCCTCCGTGCTGCGCAGCGCGGTGTCGAAGCCGCCGCAGAGGGCGAAGACCTCCTTGCGCGCGACCGCGCCGGTGGGCGAGAAGCGCGTGCGCATGAGGATGTCCTTCAAGGTGACTTCACGCGGGAGCACGGGGACATGGACGGTGAACGGGAGCGGTCGTCCGTCCACGTCCACCAGCACGTCATCACAGGCGACGAGCGCGTAGTCCGGCGGAAGTTTCGCGAAGGCCTCCATGCTGTCGCTCAAATGCGTGGGCAGCAGCAGGTCATCGGCGTCGAGGAAGGCGACGAATTCAAACTTCGCCTCGCGGATGCCGGTGTTGCGCGCGGCGGAGAGGCCGGCGTTGTCCTGGTAAACATAGCGCACGGGCGCGCCATATCTGGCCATCACCTCACGGGTGTTGTCCTTCGAACCGTCGTCCACGACCACGATCTCGAAATTCGCGTAATCCTGTCTCAGGCACGACTCGACGGCGGACGGGAGGAAGCGGGCGTAGTTGTAGGCGGGGATGACGACCGAGACGCCGGGGGGCGTGGGGGAAAAGTTCTGCGAGGGCGCCGCGCTCATGCGGGATGATCCTCAAGCCTGCGGCGGACGGGTGAGGGTCTGATACCGGTTGTAGTAGTGGTTCGTGTAGTAGTAGTAGTGGAACCGGTTCATCGTCGCCATCAGGTCGAGGCGGTTGAGCACGAAGCCGTAGAAATTCGCGTGGTTGTCGTTGAGGATGTCAATCGCGGTGCGGACGGCGCGCGTGGGCGTCTGGCCGGTCCAGATGACGAGGATGACGCCGTCCATGGCCGCCTGCATGACGCTCGTCTCGGCCAGACCGAGCACCGGTGCCGAGTCCACGATGATGCGCTGGTAGCGCTTGCGGAGCTTGTCAATGGCCCCGGTGAACAGCAGGGAGCCGAGCTGCTCGATGTCGCCCTCGAGTTGATCTCCGCACGGAAGGATGTGGAGGTTCTCCATCGTGGTCGGCCGGCAGGCGTCCTCGACGTCGTATTTCTCGACAAGGATGTTGCTCAGGCCGGGCGAGGAGCGGCTGCCGAATAGATGGTGCTGGATGCCGCGGCGGAGGTTGGCGTCAATGATGAGCGTCTTCTCGCCCGTATGTGCGAAGGACATGGCGAGGTTCGAGGCCACGACCGTCTTGCCCTCCTTCGGCGAGGAGCTCGTAACCATGATGACCTGGGGAAATTTCGACGTGGCGGCGCTGGACAGCAGGTTGGTGCGGATGACCCGGAAGTTCTCGATGAAGTCCGGATTATCCACGCCATCTCCGTCAAAGATGAGCGGGTAGGCCTCGGCGACATCGTCCTCGAAGTCGGGCACCAGGCCGAGGCCGCGCATGCCGGTCGTCTCCTCCATCTTCTCCATGTTGGTGACCGTCTGGTCCATGAACTCGAGGAGGAACGGAATGCCCAGGGCAAGGCCGAGGCCGAGGCCCAGGGACATGAGGACGATCTTAAGCCGGTTCGGCGAGATGGGGATTTCATCCCGGATGGGCAGGTCGAAACTGAGGAAAGACAGGGTGACGCGCTCGTTGCGGATGGCCAGCTCGGCCTCCGTCAGACGCTTCTGCATTTCCGCGATCATCAGGTCGTAGCGGGTCTGCCCTTGCGTAATCATGCTTTTCTCCTGAAGGAATTTCTCGTAGCTCTTTTGCTTCTCCTTCCAGACCGGCTCCTGTTCCTGCAATGCCTGCAGCTTTGAAGCCAGAAAGCGCCCGTGAATTTCAAATTTGGCCTCAGCCTTGTGCAGTTCCTCGGTCATGAGCCGGTCGATCGCGGCCTTTTGCTTGATGAGGGTCTGCATCTTGGGATTGGAAGGCCGGTAGATGAGCGAGGCTTCCTTGATTTTGCGGTCCAGCTCGCGCCGGCTCCGTTCCAGTTCATACACCACGTCCCCATCGGACCGGGTCTGGGGGCGTATGATGACCGTTCCGTTGGAGGGGCGCATGCTCTGGGGAAGACGTTCCTTGGTCTCCCGGTCCACCTCCACGAGAGTGTTGCCCTCGACGTTGTAGTCAACGGAGGAAAGGAAATCCAACCGCTCGGTCACCGTGTAAATCGGATTTAGCAGCTTCTGGCGGACCCGGCTCCACTCCTGCCAGCGCTGCTTGAACAGCTCCAGCTGCCGGGGCACCACCTGCAACTGCTCCAGCTCATACTTCAGCCTGTCCGGATCAAACTTCGTGTTGACGCTGTTCTCGACCATCTGCTGCGCCTGCCATCTGCGGGTCAGATCCTCAATTGTCGCGGAAAATTTGTTGGACTGGGCGAGGAACTGAAGCTTTGCACGCTCCTCACGCTCCTTCTGGAATTCCTCGAGCATGACCTGGGGATACGCGGTCACCCACGAGGGAATGTAGGACCAGACGTTCAGTTCGATGTTGTGGTCGCTGGTCCAGGTGGCACGCACCTGCTTGCGGCCGCTCTTGCCCGCCCGCGCCGCGCCGAGTTCGTCGCCCAGCCGCTTGTCCACGCGCAGGCAGATGTGCTCGGCGTCGAACTCCTTCAGGAACCTGTCGTCCGAAAAGCGGTCGGCGGAGCGTTCGCCAGACAGCTGGCCTTCCAACTGGGGCGTCCCCGTCCCGATGGCCGTGTAGCGGATGACGCTCTTCGAGTAGTAAACCGGCCGGCTGAAGATGTAGAACACCAGCCCCGCCGCCAGCGAGAGGGTGAAGAGCAGGATGATCAGGCGCGCGTGCTTCGTGGCGATGGCGACATACATCACCACGTCCGTGAAGTCGGCTTTGCGTTTTTGTGCGCCCGGGATCATCGGTCAGTTACTGTTTCATCGTCGCCACCGGGCCGTCAGAAGCTGAAGAAGCTTTCCGGCACGACAACGATGTCCTTGCCCTGCAGGACAATGTCAGGAGCCAGGCCCTTCTGAATTTCCTTCACGTTGAGCGGCATCTGCACCTTCTCGCCGTTGCCCAGATCGCGGACCACGGTGCATTTCTTCAAGTTGGCGAAACGCGAAAACCCGCCTGCGCGCAGGATCGCGGCGTAGCCGGTGAGGGTCTCGTCCTGGAAGAGGCGCAGCGTGCCGGGCTTGTTCACGTTGCCGGTCACATAGACCACGGGCGCAAAGGCCGGGATCATGATGATGTCGCCCGGGTTCAGCGCGATGTCCGTGGGCGGGATGTTGCCGGAGAGGATCGCGGCGACGTTGACTTCCTCGACCGCGCCCTGGCCGTTCTCAATGCGCAGGAGCTTCGTGCGCGTGAGGTCGCCGGAAGGGGTGATGCCGCCGGAACGGATGATCGTGGTGATGAGCGTGGGGGCGACGCCCTCGGGAATCTTGAGCGGGCCGGGCGTGATGAACTCGCCCGCGAGATAGATGATGACGGTCTGGTCGGTGGACGGAAGAGGATCGCCGCCGGTGGTCCGGCGCTCGCCGACGAATTCAAGCGTCACCGTGGCCTTGGTCAGCTGCGTCTCCTCCAGCATCGCCTTGACGGCGGCCTCGGCCTCCATGATGCCCTTCCCCGCCACGGGAACGCGGCCCACGCCCTTGACGGTGATGTTGCCGTCGCGCTTGACCGGATAAATCGCGTTGTAGGAATCGTCCTCGGCCACGATGAGGCGGACGGAATCGCCGGGGTTGACCATGTCGGGATCGCCGCCGCTCACGGCTCCCTTCATCGCGGAAATCTTCCCCGAGCGCTCGGCGTCAATCCGCGCGAGTTCCGCCGTGGCCGCCTTGTAACGCGAGTCCAGCGCCCCGGTTTCCCTGCTCCAACGGTCGATGTCCGACTGCACGCCAGTGCGGCCCGCCGTGGCCATCTCGCGCTGGGCGAGGTTGAACTTGAGCTGCACTTCGTCAATCTCCCGGAGGATGATCTCCCGCCGCTCGTCAAGCCGGTCCAAGTCGCGCTGAAGGGCAAGCACGTCGCCGCCGGAACGCCCGGTGCGGACAATGTTGCCGTCACCGCCCATCATGGTGGCCGGACGGGAAGTGCCCACGGGCAGGAACTGCGGCGGGCCCTTGCGCTCCGAACCGGCGGACATCGAATCAGCCGAGGTCGCCACCACCGGCCTGTCGCGCACCACCGCCGTCACGGTGGCGGGCTGGCCGGCCAGCGAGAGCGCTTCCCGCGCCCGGCGGCTTTGATCAACGCGCCCCGCCTCGGTGTCCTGCATCAGACGCGCGGAGTCCGAGTCCAGCCGGGAGACTTCGGCGCGGATGCCCTGCAGGCGTTCGCGGGCCTTGTTCTCGGCTTCGAGACGCGCGACTTCCGCCTTCGCGGCGGCGTAACGGGTTTCCCAGTCAGAGCTGCCCCGGGCCAGCTGCTCGGCTTCAGACTGAAGCTCGGACTTGCGGCGGGAGAGATCGTCAAGCCGGCGGGAAGGGTCACCCGACATGGTGCCGGGGCTCGCGGCAGGAGAAAACGAAGACGGTGCCATGACGGCCGAGGGCGGAGACACCAAACCGGCGCGGGGCGACTCAAACGTCATGGTCGCGCTGCGGCGGGAGGTGAGGCTTTCGGCCATGCGGAATTCCTCGAGCTTGGACAGCTCGGCCTGCGCCGCGCGCAGCTCGATCACCACGGGCGGAAGGTCCGCCGGGCGCGGCTCTTCCACGGGCAGCGGAGTGGCGGCGGGAAGACCAAAGGCCGGGGAAGTCGAACGCGAATCGACGGCGGGCGTGAACGAAGAGGCTGCGGCTGGAGCGGGAGAGAAAGCGGAATTGTTGCCACGGGTGGAGGGCAGCACCGGGGTGGGAACGGCAGTCTTTGGAGCGGGCGGGTATTTCGGAGCAGACGAAAAAGCCGGCGGGGCGATGGTCGTGGCAGTGACACCCGGCGGAGCAAAGACGGAGGAAGTGGCCGCAGGAGCTGACGCCGCGCTGCCGGGCGGCGCGGAAAAGAAAGTTGGAACAGGCGCCCCGCCGCTTGCGCCGGAGGCGCTCCCACCCACCGCGCCCAGCCGCGCTTCCAAAGCCTTCAACTCGTTGTCGTAACGGTCAGCAGCGGCGAAGTCACCTTTCTGGAGCGCTTGAAAATACTGCCGGCGAACCGTTTCCACCTGCGCCGGCGACGGGGACGGCTCGGCCGCCCCCAGCCAGACATGGGCCGAGAGAAGGAGTGTCAGTGCACACGCCGCGCGCAAGGTTTGACTGGTCATTGTTGCGAGCCCGCCACGGTCCAAAGCGCTTCTGGATTCCGGGTTAGCTCAAGTTGCCGCGCTTCATGCCACAGAATAGGGCCGGTTGGCAAAAACATTTTTGGCCGCACCTTCGTTCGCTCCGGCTAAAACTTCCGCGTCAGCGTGAGCGAGGCGACGTTTTCCACATAACTGTCCAGCAAACGGTTCGAATCGCGAATTTCGTGCTGGTAGAGAAATGACGACTCGAAGGTGGTCGTATGCGCGATCACCAGCTCCCAGCGGATCGTGTGCATGTCGAAACGCAGCGTCGGAGCCCCGGCCCGGCCCACGCTGTGCGTCCACGCATATCCAAGCCGGGACACGATGCGGTCAAGCACCCGGTAGCTGAGGCGGCCCTCCGTTCGGAATTGCTTGCCGCCGAAAGAATTGTTCGGGTTGTCCACCGGCTCGATGTTCTGCTCCTGGGCGGCGGCCTCCAGGATGATGTCCGGGCTGGCCTGAAGCTGCGCATGGTAGCCGACCAGGGTCAGCAGCGAGCGATCCGGGTAGGTGATGGATCGCTGGTAGCTCAAATCGTGTTCAAAGCGCTCACGAGGCCGGTGCAGCAGCCCCACGTTCCAGGTGTAGCCCTCGCCCGTTTCGTCTCCTGCAAGGTAGTAGCCCATGTCGGCGCGCAGATCGAGATAGGGCGTAATGGGCCCGGTGAAACCGCCCCGCGCCGAGGAATCGTAACCAAACCGGTTGTTCTGGTGGCGGGCGTTGTAGCTGAAGAACGGCTTGAAGCGCTGGTTCTCCCGCTCGGAGCGCAGTTCGCCGGTGAACGAATCGGAACTGCTCTGCTGCCCCAGGCTGTCGCGCGCCTGCCAGATGTTTTCGTGCGAGTAGCCAAACGTCAGCCGTGTCACCGTGGGCAGCAGCGTGCTGGCATTCACGCCGAGCTGGTTTCGGAAGGACGGCGAGGAGCGGAAGCGGCGGTCCGTCGGCCCCTGCGACTGCGTGTCCCGGTAGGAGTAGCGGCCCGCGGTGTCCTCCAGACCGTTGGCCTGGCGGTCCAGCAAATCGAAGGCGCGCCCCGTGCCAAACCCGCCGCTCTGCACCGTGAAATCCTCCACCACCTGGAAATCCACCTTGTTGAACGGAATGTCGTAGGTGAACTGCGACTGGAAAATCGGCGCCAGGCTGAAGGCGTAATCCGCCAACGGATCGGTGAAACCGATTTCATCCTTCAACGGCAGCCACACCGCCGTGCCGGCGGCGGAGAGCCGCATGGCCTCGTTGATCTGGAAGATCACCCCGGCCTGCAACCTCACCACGGCGATCACATCGGTCTTCCTGCCGACCTCGACCAGATTGATGTTGTCGCTGACCAGCGCCGACGCGCTCAGGGAAAAAACATCGAGGTAGAAGTTGCCCAGCTTGAACTCGGCATCCTCCGGCTTGCCGGCGAAACCGAAGAGCGGCAGCCCGGCCGTCGGACCCAACGGTGCCGCCACACGGAACTGCCCCTGGCCGTAGCCCAGCTTGGGGATTCGCACGATGCCGTCCTGAAAAGTTCGGAAGAAGGACTGCTGCGCCGCCTCCGCGTCGCGCACCAGGCTGGACTCCACCGTTCCGGCCCCGCCCAGCTCGGCGTCGGCTTTCTCATTCAGCGAGGTGGTCGTCAGGCCCTCGCGCAAACCGCCGGGCCGGAACGTCGGATTGGCCGTGCCCGTGGTCTGGCTGGAAAACTGAGCACGGGCCGAGGCGGCGCCCACCAGTGCAAGCGCGCCGCCCAGCAGGGCCTTCCAGCGGCGCTTGGAGAGACGCATGTGAGGGGCGCGCGGCGGAGTTATTGCGGCCGGCCCCGCTTGGGCCTGCGCCAGAAGGACAGCGAGCCCGTGGCTGCATTCCGCCAGGCTGTCGGGAGGTAGAAGAGGATGCCGAAAGGACCCAGGCAGACGACGATGAGGGTCCAGAAGGACTTTTCCTTCTTGTTGAACGGCTGGAGGTTGATGCTCCAGATCGTGCAGCCCAGCACGACGATATACAGCAGCACCGCGATGCTGATCGTCTGGCTGTTGATCTTTACGCTGTCCAGACTGAAGCGTTGCAGGATGTCTTTCATGATCCGGTAAGTGTGCGCGTTGCCCAGCCGCAGCGAGGGCGATGCACCGTGATAACGAATCCTGCCCCGCGTCTCAATGAAAAACCCACCCCAGGCCTCAGGCCAGGTGCTCGGAGACCGGGGGCTTGAGACCCGGGTCCTGCGGGTGAGCCCCCACATCCCCGTGGTAGGATGTCCGGCGGCGGAAGCTCAGTTCAGCGGCACGGGTGTCATCACCCGCGGCGGACGTGGCGATGGCCGGCAGGTCAAACTTCCCGTCCGGAAGCGCGAAGCGGTAACCGAATGTGCCGTCGGGCCGCAAACGAATGCGGCGTCCGCCGATGGTCACCGTGGCATCGGGTTCGGTCGCGCCGTAAATGATCAGTTCCGCGTTCACGTTGAACCAGAAACCGCGCGCCTTCTCCCCGCCGGCGATGGGTCCGGACAGGCTGCCCAACGCGCCAAACGGGCTGCTGGGCGATCCGGGCCCGAGCGAACCCTGGCCGGCCGCGAGCTGCGCCGCGGCCTGCTCGGAGAGTTGTTTCACCAGATGGCGGCGGACGAGTTCGGTGATTTCCAGCGAACCAATCCACACGCGCCGCACTTCATCCATCGTGACGACTTCCGCGAGCGCCCGGGCCTGCTCCGGCGTCCAACCCGGGACCGGAGCGGGACCGGCGGGCGTGGCGGATGCGGCTGCCTTGGACCGGCCAACCGGCCCGACCCGTGGCGGCGCGAAGGTGTCGGCCGTGGGAAGGTTTGTGTGTCCCTCGGCGCGCAACTGCGCCAGCGCCTCCATCAACGGCACATGCTGGCTCACGACAGTCTTGACCATCTCGACGAGCTGATCGAAGGGAATCTCCACCGGCAGCGTGGCGAACTCGGCGCTCACGTCGTCGGACACACTGTCCGGAGGCGTGATGGTGGCCGCGGAAACGGCGACGGTCTGCCACCGCTCCCGCCGGTCAAAATAACCAAGCTGCGCAACGAACTTCGTCCCGCCCCGCCCGACGTGGATGAACCAGTTCCTCGATTCCGGGTGAACGTGCTGCGTGACGACCGGCTCGCCGAGGATTTCCTTCTCGAACACGCGGACGATCAGATGGCCGTCATCGGATTCCGCGTTGTGTTCGCGCTGCTGCGCCGCGGTCAAATCCCAGTGCGCGTAGAGCCACTGCGGATCGCGGGCGGTGAGCCAGATTTTCGCCGTGCCGTAGGATTCGGGGAGTTCGCCGCGCTCCTCGGCGGGGCCGGCGTGCGCGGGCGGCGTGGCGGGACCCAACGCGTAACGCTGGCCTGGACCGCTCACCCCGGCCTGGGCGGCGGTGTCACCCGCGAGCAACACGGCGGGAATTTCAAGCTTGGGCTGGCGGGTCTTGCGCGCAACGGCGGGACGCCTCGACTTCATGGCCGTGGCGGCGACGCGCACGGGCCGCCTGACCTTGGTGGCCAGCTCGGGTTTGGGCGCGGCCTGGGGCTGCGCCTCCGTGGCGGTCTTGGCGATGCGCTTGCTCTTCGCAGGAGGTTCCGGCGAGGGCTTGGCAACGGCAACGGACGTGGATAGGGGCCCTTTTGGGGCGCGACGGGTCGGTTTCTTTTCCTGCTTCATAAGGATTCCGTGGCGAGCGGGGCGGTAGGGCAACGCCTGTTCTAAGCAGCGGCATCCTGAGCCCAAGCGAGCAGCCCGCGCAACGGAAATTTGCGACGTGCAGACTCTCGCGGGTGTCGGGACGTGGCCTGAGAAGGCGGGAGACGTGGATCACCCCAAAAGACCGTGCATCTCTGTGGAAAAGCAGTGCCGGCTTCGACCCTGGTGGTGGTCGCCTGCGTCCCGGCAATCGCCCGGGTCCGCTGACGCGCCGCAAAACCGCGCCGGTTACTTGGCCTGCGGCTTCGACTCGGCCTTCGGCTCGGCGGGCTTGGACTCCTCTTTTTTCTCCACCAACAGTTCGGCCCGTGTCTTGAGCACGCTGTCCACGGTCCATTTGGAAACGAGGTAGGTCCATTTGGCGAACTTCGAGTCGGCGGCGAGCTTGTCCGCAAGCTTCTTCTGCGACTCGGCGAATTCCTTGTCCAGCTTGTCTTTGTCTTCAGGCTTCTCGTCCTTGCCGGGCGTGCGGGCCTTCGGGAAGTTGCCGGCGACGGCGATGGTGAAGGGATAGTTGTCGCCGCTCGCAATGCCGGCCTTCGCGGTGTAGGTGAAGCCGTCGAACGTCTCCAGCGTGAGCGTCGCGGGCTTGTCGAGGCCGAGCTTGTCCGGCTTCGGGGCGGCGACCACATCAGCGAAGCTCGGCGAGCTCAGCGGGCTGCCGATGGCGGTGAGCTTGTTCGTGTCCACCTGCTCGTTGGGCTTGAGGCCGGCGAGTTTCCACTCCGCGCCTTCGGTTTCGCGCGTGACCTTCCATCCGCTTGCGGCATTGGTCGCGTAGCTGACCGCCACGGACTTGAGCTTCTCGACCTTCAGGAAATCCTTCTCCAGCCAGTTCTCCGGCTTCGGCTCGGCGTCCGCGAACTGCTCGCTGGTCACGATGACGGTGTCCTTGCTCGCAGTGTCGCGCACCCAGCGGCCCACGGGGAAGTCCCCGCCACCGAACGGCCCGCCCTCGGACTTCTTCGTCTGCTTCTTGCCGAGCACGACGGACTTGAGCGCCTTCCCATCCTTGCCCTTCAACTCGACGAGCGTGCCTTTGCCTTCGCCGTCGCCGGGAGCCTGCAACTCAAGGCGCGCATACTGGGATGCGCCGACCTGCTCGGTCTGCACGGCCTTCACGTCGGCGAACTTGCGGATGAGGTCGGCGATGGTGCCGAAGTTGGCCGCGTAATCGCCGCGCTCCTTCACCACCCACGCATCGCCCTGCTTGGCGAGGGTGAGTCCGCCCGCGCCGGACTTGATGCTGACGCTGGCGACGGCGTTCACGTCCAGCGAGCCGGCGAGCTTCTGGCCGCCGCCGGAGGAGGACTGCTGCCAGTCGCCCTGGCGCTGCTTGTTGACGAGCAGGCCCGCGCCGCCGATGACGGCCACGAGCACGAGGAGAATGAGGAACTGCTTGCGGTTCATGATTTCAGAAGAGGATTAAGAGTAAGAGTAAGATTAGGATTAAGAACCGAAGCGGTGACTACGAGCGTTGGCTTCTTGCTCGTAATCCTACTCTTAATCTTAATCGTCCCGGTCTTCATCGGGCCGCCGTGCGTTTGCGTTTGAAGACGGCCAGGCCGATGCCGCCGATGGTCACGAGGAACGGCATCCCGGCGATGTTCATCCACTTGAGCCGGTTCTCCATGGATTCAACTTCCTGGCGCAAATCGCGGCGGAGCAGCTTCAGCTCGACCTTCACGCTCGCCTCCTGCTTGCGGAAGTTCTCCAGCTCCTTCTGCTGCTCGGGCGAGAGCACGAAGCGCTGGCCCTTTTCCTTGTTGCGCTGGAGGTCGTTCAGCTTCTTCTGCGTCTCCTGGAGGCTGTCTTCAAGACCCTTGATTTTCGCGCGGTAGGAATCTTCCGCCTTCAACTGCATGTCACGCACGCGGGTGAACTGCCGCTGCACAATCGCCCGGCTGCGGGTGTTCATCAGCGCGGTGTCGCCGGCCATCTGCTCCACGAAGTTCTGCGCAAGGTTCACGTTGCCGTTGCGCGGGATGACCACGCGCTGACCGAAGAAGTCCTGCACCTGCACGCAGAACTGGTCGGCGAGCATGTCGGCGTCGGCGACCAGGATGACGTGGTTGTCCCCCTTGGATTCCTTGAGCGCGTCGCCCTTCGGCGCGTCCTTCTTCTCCTCGCCGGGCGCGGGCGGGGCATCGGGCCTGCCGTTGGGGAACGCGGTCTTGAACTTGCCGCTGAGCTTGATGGCCAGCGCGTATTCCGTGCTGCTGGGCTTGAAGTCCTTCACGATGGCCTCGCCGGACATCTGTGCGAGGAACCCCTCGACGAGCTGCGATTGCGTCGTGGACTTGATGAGGTCGGTCTTCTTCAAACCCTCGACCGGCGAACCGGTGAACGCGCCGCCGAAGCCCACCATCAGGCTGTCCACCTGGCTCGCGGCGATGTCGTTGCGGTCAATCGCATCAGCGGTGAGCGAGAGCACGGCGGGCTGCTGCTCCACCCGCTGGCCGCGGCCCATGCGCGTGGAATACTTCATGTCCGCGACGCACTTGGTCTTGTCGAAGCCGATGCCCCACGCAGAAAGCAGCTTGTCCAGCGAGGAACTCGTCGGCGGGCCGCCACCCATCATCGGGTTGCCGCCCTGCCGCTGCTGGTCCACATAGGAAACGGGGTCGAGATAGGCGATGAGCTTGCCGCCGCGCAGCACGAACTGGTCAATCGCGAACTGCGTCGCGTCCGTGATGTCGCGCGGGTGGACGACGAGCAGCACCTTCACATCCGCCGGAATCTCGGTGGCGTTCATCTCGATCTGCTTCACGTCGAAGTCGTTTTTCAACTCGCTGACGAGATACCACGCGGGCTGCTGGCCACCCTGCTGGCCCATCCGCATCATCATGGGATTCATCGGCGTTCCGAAAATGGGGAGCGCGCTCATCACGCCGACGACGGCCTTGGTCGGGTTCGCGACGCGCGCGATGGCGCGGGCGAGGTCATACTCCAGCAGCTTCTCGCGCTCCGGCGAGAGGAACGGCAGCGCGACCTTCTGGTCGAGGCAGTTGATGGAGATGCCGAGGTAAATCTTCTCGCCCGTCTGCGTGGGCTGGCCTTCGACGCCGTCGAGGTTCGCGGAGTCCTCGGCATCGGAGTCCGGCTGCGGGTCGAGCTTCTCTATCTCGATGAACTTGGACTGCTGGCGCAGCTCGGTGAGCAGATCCTCGACGCGCTGCGCGTAGGTCTTGAGGAAGACCGGCATCGCATTGTCGCGCTGCGAGTAGTAGAGGCGGATTTTGACCTTCGTATCCAGCTTGCCGACGATTTTCTTGGTGCCGTCGGAGAGCGTGTAGAGCTTGTCGGCGGTGAGGTCCACGCGCGACCGGAACGTCGCAGCGATGTAGTTCACGGCCACAAGGATGAGCGCCATGGCGGCAATGCCGGCGGCGGAGTAGAGCAGCGTTTCGAGTTTCTTTTGTTTCATGCTCGGAAAGTTTTCAAACCACTAACCTGCACTGACTGGCACTAATGGGAGAGGCCAGCAGGTCGGAACTTGGTTCGGATTAGTGTCCATTAGTGCAGGTCAGTGGTTCGTTGTCTTAGGACCGCAGGCTGCGCAGCGCGACGCTGGTGCTGAAGAGCGAGAAGCCAATCACCGACAGGAAGAACAGCAGGTGCCGCGAGTCCACCACGCCGCGCTGGAAGTCCTCGAAGTGCGTCATCACGCTGAAGGCCGAGACCAGCTCGACAATCCAGCGGTTGTCCGGCAGGGCCTTCGTCAGGATGCTCGTCACCGGCGGCCAGCCCGCGAGGATGAGGAAGAGGCAGATGACCACCGAGATGATGAAGGCGATGACCTGGTTGCGGGTCAGCGCGGAAGTCAGGCAGGTGATGGCCAGGTAAGCGCCCGCGAGCAGGAAGCTCCCGATGTAGCTGCCCGCGATGACGCCGAGGTCCGGGTTGCCGAGATACTTCACCGTCACCACCACGGGGAACGTGAGGACCAGCGCCAGCGCGAGAAACGCCCAGCTCGCGAGGAACTTGCCCATGATGGCCTGCCACGGAGTGATGGGCATGGTCATCAGCAATTCAATCGTGCCCTGCCGCCGCTCCTCCGACCACACGCGCATGCCGACGGCCGGCACGAGGAAGAGATACAGCCACGGATGCCAGAGGAAGAACGAGACGAGGTTCGCCTCGTTCCGCTCGAAGAACCCGCCGACCATGAAGGTGAAGAACCCGGTCAGCAGGAGGAAGATGACGATGAACACGTAAGCCACCGGCGACGCGAAGTAAGCGCTCAGTTCGCGCTTCGCGATGGTGGTGATGTTGCCCAGTGAATTGCTCATGGTAAAAAGTGGTTCCGAACCGCCCTACTTCTTCAAGGTGTCCGACGCGGTGATGCTGCGGAAATACTCGTCCAGCTTGCCTTCCTCGATGTGCAGCTCCTCGACACGCCAGCCTTGTGCGGCGGCACCGACGGCCTTGCTGAACTCGCCGTTCGACGACGACTTCGGGAAGATCCGTGCCGTCACGGTGCCGTTCTCTTCCTTCACAAGCTGCACGCGATCTGCGCCGTCCACCGCGCGGAGCTTGCCAGTCACAGCCTCGGCGGCGACGCCGCTGACGCGCAGCAGGATCGCGCCGGCATTCGGGGCCTTGCGCTTGAGTTCCTGCGGCGTGCCGTTGGCGACGACCTTGCCAAGGTCAATGATGATGGCCCGCGTGCAGGCGGCCTCGACTTCTTCGAGGATGTGCGTGCTGAAGATGATGGCCTTCTTCTCGCCCATGCGCTTGATGAGCTGCCGGATTTCGTGCTTCTGGTTCGGGTCCAAGCCGTCGGTCGGCTCGTCCATGACGAGGATTTCCGGGTCGTGGATGATGGACTGCGCGAAGCAGGTGCGGTGGCGGTAGCCCTTGGAGAGCGTGTCCACGCTCTGGTGCAGGACGTTTTCGAGGAAGCACATTTCGACCGCGCGATGCACCGCCTTCTTGATGGCGTCGCCGCGCAGGCCGCGAATCTCGGCGGCAAACGACAGGAAGCCAATCACCGTCATGTCGCTGTAGCACGGCGCGGACTCCGGCAGGTAGCCGATGAGGCGCTTGGCCGGCACGGGGTCTTCCAGCATGTCGTGCGTGCCGATGGTGACGCGTCCGGCGGTGGGCGGGAGGAAGCCCGTGACCATGCGCATGGTGGTGGACTTGCCCGCGCCGTTTGGCCCGAGGAAGCCCAGCACCTCGCCGCGCTCGACGGTGAAAGAAACGTCGTTCACGGCCACCTTCGGCCCGAACGTCTTGGTCAGATTTTCGACTTTAATCATGTGGCTGCTCCGGCTGCCCGGTCATGTGACGGCGCGTATTGTGCATGGCCTGTCAAGGTTTCCGGCGATTTAGACAAAGTTTGAGCCAATTGTTCAAAGAAATTTTCAGCAAACTGTGCCGACCAAGCCCGGTAGGGCGAGACTCCGTCGAGCCGTCGAAACCGCGCAGCGGTGCGAGCGAAGCGAGCATCTCAGCCAGCGACGCGGTAGGAAATAGAGCGCGCATTCTCAACGCAGAGACGCGGAGAACGCAAAGCTTCGCAGAGAAGCGACCGGCGAGGAGACCCAGGAATGAACCGGCATGTTCGGCCGAACTCTGCGTTCCTCTGCGTTCTCCGCGTCTCTGCGTTAAAGTAGTGCGGCCTTCAACTGCTGCATTGGCTCAGGGAAGGGCAGGCCGGATGGGAGATGCTCGCTCTGCTCGCCTCGCTGCGCTCGCAATGGGGCTCGACGGAGTCTCGCCCTACCGGCACCCGGCTCACCGAGCCGTCGCCTGGATTTTCTTCCACGCGGCGAGGGCTTCGTGGAATTCGGCCAGGGCCTCCGCCGGGAGGACGCCGGTGTTGCGGGCGATTTCCTCCTCGGTGCGCTGGACGAACCAGTCCGCCTGCTCGCGCCGGGGCCGGAGCGGCTTGCCCTCGATTTCCACCCACCACGGCGCGGTGTGGGCGAAGCGGACGCGGCCATCGGGCTGTTTCTGGAAGCAACGCAAGGCGACCCAACCGGAATTCTCCATCTCAATTTCCACACTTCCGATTCCTTGGTGAAGTTGGCGGTTAAACCACCACATTGTCATTTTGCGTTCGCCGTTGACGATGACTTCAACCGGATTGAGCGGCTCTGAAGCCGCGGCTTCCACGTCCACCTTGAGCTTTCGCTTCGCTGCAGTCCCTAGCTTCAAGATTTGACCGGACTGCTGCCCGTTCACCTTCGCAATGAGCATCGGTCCCGTCGTCACAAAACTCTTCCCCTCCCCCAGCCCCTTCATCCACTTCTCGTAGCTGAAGCCGCCTTCGCAATGCACATACACTCGGCTGAAACCCAGCGGCACGGGATGCACCCCGTTCGCCGTGCCCGCCGTGGGCTTGAGGCGGAAGCCGCAGTTCAGCAGCGCGTAGTAGGTCTCAAAGCCGTAGTGCGTCCACGCCAGTTCCGTGTCCGTGCCGGTGCCATTGCCCAGTCCGCGCTCGGCGAGCTTCATCCACTTCGGCGCAGGCACCGCCCAGTTGCGCACGCCATACTCGACGCGCCAGTGGTGGTTGTTCGCCAGCTCGAAGAGGTCCGGCTTGAGCACCGGCACGATGGCCACGGACCACGGCCAGTTGTGCTTCTCCAGGTCAATCAGCCCACCCTCCGCGTGCGCGCGCTCGGACACACGCCGCAGCGGGAACACGGGGATGTCGGAGCGCTCCTTGTGCCCGACGACGAGCAACGCGCCGAGCGTGTGGACCTTTCCGCCCGAGCGGAAGATTTCGTATTCCGTGTTGCGCGGGAACCAAACATGCGTCGGGTCCACCACGACCGGTTTCGCGCCGAAGTTACCCTTCATGTTCTTGTCACTGAGCGCGGGCGGCACGGTGTCCACCGTGGTCCAGTCGATCATCGGCAGCGCGACGTTCACGTCCTCGGCGAGCATGGCGGATTCCAGTTCGGCGGGCGCGCGATGGTTGTGGGCGTCGCCGCTGAACCACCCGCGCCCGGCCATGTTCACCCAGCGTTTGAGCGGCAGCTTCACCTCGACCGGCTTGCCCGCGACCGTGAAGCGATTCGTCAGCGGCAGATACTCCTTCCCGCGCTCCACGACGGCGGTGTAGCGCCCCGGCGGCAGCTCCGCGACCCACTGGTGAGCCGAGAGCGTGGTGTGGAACTCGACGCAGTTCGTGTTGAACCCGCTCTTGCGCTCGTAGCGCACGGCGGAGCCGAACGGCGGGACGGACTTGGGGAAATGCCACTTGCCGTCCGCATCACCGCGCAAGTAAAGCCGCGCGGCGACGGGCTTCCCCGTCGCGGCGTCCGTGATGTCGCCATAGACGGGGACGGTCTGCGCGGCGGCGCAGCTGGCGACGCACGCAGCGAGCGGGCAAAGCAAGTCGTGGAGCAGTGACTTGGACATGGGAGAAATCTACCGTCTCACACCCCTGCGGGAAGCCGCGAGTTTCATCGGGCAGGAGACAACGCGAGGAGTTTCTAATTTTTGCTCCGCGTTCCGGCTTCCGCGTTCCGCGTTAGTCAGAGACTCCTCACGTCGTCTCCTACGAGATTCGGTCAGTGCTTCGACTCCGCCGGGCCGCCTGCAACCTTCGCAGGCAAATCGCCTTCGCCGAGCTTGCGCTTGAAAAGTTCGACGACGAGGCCGTAGCAGGTGAGCGCGAGCGCGGGGTCGTAGCGGTGGCCTTCGTCGCGGAGGAAGGCGTGCTGGCCGTTGAACTCGTGCCAGGTGAAGTTCAGGTTCGCGTCGGCCATCGCGTTGTGGAGCAGCGCGCGGCCTTCGCGCGGGACGTGCGGGTCCTGGCGGCCCCAGATCATCAGCATCTCGGCGGTGAGTTCCGGGACGCGGTCGAGCGTGTTGTCGCACTTGCCTTTGCCGAGGCCGCGCTTGTGGATGTCCGTCGCGTAGAAGCACACGCCGGCCAGCACGCCGGGGTTCATGCTCGCGCGGAAACTCAGGTGTCCGCCGATGCAGATGCCCATCACGCCGAGCCTGCCCGTGCAGAGCGGATGCGCGCGGAGGAAGTCCAGCACGGCGCGGGAGTCCGTGTCGTAGCTGGCCAGCTCCTTGGTGGTCTTCAACTCGTTGCCCTTGTCCGCACCAGCCTGGTCGTAGGCGAGCACGGTGCCGGCAGGGAGAAACTCGTGGTAAATCTCCGGCACGGCGACGATGAAGCCGTGGCCCGCCAGCAACGCGGCGGTGCGGCGGATGGGACCGGTGACTTGGAAAATCTCAGAGTAGAGCAGGATGCCGGGATACTTGCCCTCAGCCGCGGGGCGGAAGACGTAGGTGCGCATCGGGCCGTCCGGCGTGGGAATGTCGGCGAACTCGGTGTCTTTGATGGTCATGGAAGGAGAGGGTAATGAGTAATGCGTGTTCCGTGAGTTCGTCAGGGCGCGCTCGAACTGCTGCTGACCCAAGGCAGGGTCGCGCGTCCCGTGGTAGGAGACGACGTGAGGAGTCTCTCACTTTCCCCGAGAAACAAGTGAGACTCCTCACGTCGTCTCCTACAAAAACGGCTCACAGCAGTTCCACCGCGCGATTCAGCTCCGCATCCGTGTTGTAGAAGTGCGGCGAGAGGCGGATGTAATTCTTGCCCGAACGGTCCGCACGCAACGACGTGATGACGCCGGCTTCGGTGAGGCGGGCGTGGACGGCGACCATATCCACGTCATCCCGCGTGATGCTGATGATGCCCGCGCAATTCTCCGGCGGAGCGGCGGCATTGAGGACGGTCCAGCCTTTGGCCTGCAACGCGGGCACGAGCCACGCGCGCTTGCGCAACAGCTCGGCGGCGATGTTCTCCACGCCGACCTCGGCAAGCATGTCCATCGAAGCCTTCAGGCCGACGATGCCGGTGACGTTGTGCGTCCCCATCTCGAAGCGTCGCGCGCCGGTGTGGTAGGCGAGTTCGTCCTGCGCGGTGTAGTTCGGGCAGCGGACATTGTTCCAGCCGAGCGCGATGGGCCGCAGCTTGTCCTGCAGTTCCTTGCGCACGTAGAAGATGCCGGCGGCGCAGGGCGAGAGGAGCCACTTGTGCCCGTCAGCGGCAAGGAAGTCCACGTTCGCGACGGACACGGGAAACGCGCCGAGCGTCTGCATCGCGTCCACGCAGAAGAGGATGCCGCGCTGACGGAGAGCCTTGCCGATGGCGTCGAGGTCAATGCGCCAGCCCGCGATGAAGTGCGCCGAAGCGAGCGCGACGAGGCGTGTGCTCTCATCCACCTGGCCGAGCACGTCCACGGGGCGGATGCGGCCCAGCTCGCGGGTGTTGAGGTAGCGGACCTTCACGCCATGCGCCGCGAGCGCCATCCACGGATAGACGTTCGATGGGAAATCGTCGTGATAGATGACGATGTTGTCATTGCGGCGGAAGGTGAGCCCGCCGGCAACCATGCTCAACGCGAGCGAGGTGGGGCCGACGAAGGCGATTTCATCCGCCTGCGCGCCGACGAGGAGCTTCGCGGCGGACTCGCGCGCGGCGCGGTGGAGCTTCGGAAGCCACGTTTCCTGATCGTCCTGCGCGGCCATGAAGCCGTAGTGCCCGATGGCGTCGGCGGCGCAGCGGGCGAGGGGCGCGACGCCGGCGTGGGCGAGGTAGGCCTTGCTGCGGCAGACGGGGAATTCGTCCTGGCGGAGGCGCTCGTCCGAGAGGATTTCGGAAACGGTCATGGGTAGAGAGTAGGCTGAACGCGGGCGAAAAGGGAAGGAGCAGGATTAGGATCAAGATCAGGAGCAGGAGGTTCCTGCTTTCGGCTCCTGCTCGTAATCCTGATCCTAATCCTGCTCCCCTCCATCGACTTCACTGCCCGATCGCGTTGCTGATGTTCTTGAAATAGTCGGTCCAGAACAGGACCACCTGGTAGCCGATCGCAACCATGATCAAGAGGATGACGCCCGTGGTCATGGCCTTGGTGAACATCTGCATCTGCCGGTGGCCCTCGACGCGGCTGTATTCGTGGAGACGCTTGAGGGTGTCGTCGAGCTGGCCGCTGATTTCCCCTGTGCGGTAGAGGCTCGTGAACATGGCGGGGAAGGCGCTCCCGTCCGCGAGAATTTCCCCCGGGGTCCGCTGCTCGGTCTCGACCTGCGGCCGCCACTTCATCACCTCGCGGGCAATGGCGGGTGAGCCGCTGGCGCGAGCAGCGAGCTCCCAGGCATCCACGATGTCCACGCCTGCCGAAAAGAGCGCCTCCAACGCGGAAGTAAGCCTCGCAATGGCGAGGTTCCGGCGGGCGCTGCCAAGCACGGGGACAAACCTGAGGAACTGCTCCGTCGTCGCGCGCCACCAATGCGCGCGCGAGCCGCTGTTGACCAGCACGAGCGCGATCCCAAGCCCGTAGAGGGTGCCGAAGGCAGCCGCCTTGTTCAGGAGGAGCGGCGTCCATTGGTCGCGCAAAACCGCCTCCACGAGCAGGCTGACTGGAAAGATGAGCAGCGCGAAGTGAAGGATGCCCACCGGGTAGATCAACTGCCCGATGACCTCGCGGGCGAGCTTGGCGCGCTCCTCGTAGTAGCTGGCAAGAAGCCGGAAACACTCGTCGAGGCGGCCGGACTTCTCCCCCGCTTCGAGCAGCGCCTTGTCGAAGACGGGCAGCCAGTCACCCAGGGTGGCCAGGGCGCCGGTGAACGTGTTGCGGTTCTTGAGTTCCGCCAGCATCCGCGCGACGGGCTTGCGGTAGGAGTAGGAGGGGGGGCTTTTTTCCAGCGTCTGGAGCGCGCCGATGAGCGGCAGCCCGGCCCGGATCATCGACGAGAGCTGGTAGTAGAACTCGCCGCGGTGGGCGAGGGCGCGCGGGGTGATGAGGAGGGCCATGTTACCTCCCCATGCGTATCACACGATCTGGTCGAGCTGCGTCTTCAAGTCCTTCTTGGAGCGCAATCCCACCGTTTGTGCGACGACCTTGCCGCCTTTGATGAACAACAGCGTCGGCATGGCGGTGACACCAAATTGCGAAGCCAACGCCGTGTTCTGATGAACATCTACCTTGGCAATTTTGACCTTGCCGGCGTATTCGGTGGCCAACTCGTTCAGCGTCGGGGTGAGCATCCTGCAAGGACCACAATCCGCACTTGTAAAATCCACAACAACCGGCGTCGCCGACTTCAAAACTTCAGCTTCAAAGGAAGCCTCAGAGACTTCGATAAGATTCCCGGCAGCCATGATGGTGAGACTTAAGCAACCAACTGGTCGAGCTGCGCCTTCAAATCCTTCTTGGAGCGCACGCCGACGACCTGGGCAACGACCTGGCCGCCCTTGAAGAAGAGCAGCGCCGGGATGCTCTGAATCTCGTATTTGGCGGCAAGCTGCTGGTGCTGGTCCACGTTGATCTTCGCGATCTTCACCTTGCCGGCATACTCGGTGGAAAGCTCGTTGAGCACGGGCAGGAGCATCTTGCAGGGGCCGCACCACTCGGCCCAGAAGTCCACGAGGACGGGGGTGGCGGACTTGAGGACGTCGGCTTCGAACGAGGTCTCCGTGACGTTGATGATGTTGCCTTCAGCCATGGGAATCAGTTGGACGGGTTGAATGTGCGCGGTGAAATCATTCACCGCCGAAAACGCCGAGAATCATGAGCAGCCGCACGACGGCGGCGATGCCGGTGCCCAGCGCGAGGATCGCCAGCGTGTAATCCGGCCAGCCAGCCCTGCGGACGATCACTCCACCACCAGCCGACGGCGCGGAAGTCATCTCCGGCTTGGGCAGCGCCTTCTTCGCAGGGAGCGCCATCGCGGACGGCGTCGAGTCGGGAAGCGCGGAAGCCGGGGCCTGGGCAACCTTGCCAGATCCGGCGACCGAGGAAGCCGCTGCTGGTGACTTGCCCTGTGCAGGGGCGGCGGCAGGGGCGGCGGGCTTGCTGCTGGGCGGCCCCTTCTTCAATCCAAAAAAACCACCTGATTTCGCGGGTGGCGCGGCTGCGACCGGCTGCGCCTGCGAGGAATCCATCGTCGGCGCTTCGGCTTCGACGTCAGCGGCATCGGGAATCGCGGCGCTTTCCACGGACTCGTCCACCTGCGGGACAACCAGCTTGATCTCCTTGCCGCCGGAAGCAGCACCCGGCTTTGCGCCGCCAGCACCGGGCTTGGGGGGGAGTTCGAGCCGGACGGTTTCCTTTCCGGCGGAAGGTTTGGGTGGAAGCGAGAGCCGGACGGTTTGCTTCGATCCCGCAGGAGGAGGCGCTGAAGCCGCGGGAGCTGCCGGTGCCGCGGGTTTTGGAGCAAGGGATGGAGCGGGCTTCGGCGCAGATGGAGCCGGGGCAGGCGGAGGAACGGCCGCCGGGCCCGTGCGCGGGGGCAGATCGATCCGGACTGTTTCCTTGGCTCCGGCCTTGGGCGGAAGGCTGATGCGGACGGTTTCCTTCTTGGGCTGGACCTTGGACCCTGCGGCGGCGGGGGGAGGGACCGCGCCCACAGGTGATTTCAAGTTGTCGGCCATATGCGAGTGTTTCGGCCCGTGACGCTAAGGAGCGTGTCTGCGGGTGTCAAATCCATAAACCTGAAAACGGGGAAAGAGACGCATCGCACATTGTGGTCAGGCACGACATTTTCGTGCTTCTCTGCCGGAACAACGCCACGCGCGCCAGGCGTGAGGCGGAGTCTTTCGACGACTTGTGGCGGCTCAGGGACGGCGGTCACCTCGCGGCACGCGCCTTGTCGGTGAGCGCGCCGAGGAAGGCGGTGATCGCACCGGCCTCGTCGTCCTTGAGCTCCCTGCCCAGCTGGAGCCACGCCATCTTCTTCACGGCGGCGGGCAGTGCGGTGAGCCTGCCATCGTGGAAGTAGGGCCCGGTGATCGCGATGTTGCGCAGCGTGGGCACCTTGAACTTGAGCTTGTCGTCGTTGTCCTTCGTAACCTCGAACCGGCCCAGATCGCCGCTGTTTTCGTAGGGATTCACAAGGCCGAGCTTCTGGTAGCTGCCCCCGCCGATGAGGGGGCCGTTGTGGCAGGTGGTGCATCCGGTCTTCAAAAAGAGATCCGCCCCCTTGATTTCCAGCGGGGTCAACGCCCGGTCATCGCCCCTGAGCAGATCATCGAACCGGTCGCGGGTGATGAGCGTGCGCTCGAAGGCGGCGATGGCGCGGGCGATGTTGTCATAGGTGATCTTCCCTCCGGATTCGGGGAACGCCTGTTTGAAGAGCGGCGGATAATCCCTGGCAGCGCTCAATTTCTTCACCACCTCCGCCTCGCCGGGCATGGCCATCTCGATCGGGTTGAGCACCGGCCCCTTGGCCTGGGCGACCAGATCGGCGGCGCGGCCATCCCAGAACTGGGCGAGTTGCAGTCCGGCGTTGAGCACCGTCGGCGAGTTGCGCCCGCCGCGCTTGCCGAATGCGCCGGGCGAAGTCGGCTGGTTGTCCACGCCGCCGCCCTTCCCCTCGACGTTGTGGCAGGAGTTGCAGGACTGGGAATCGTTCACAGACAGGCGCTTGTCCAGGTAGAGCTTTTTACCCAGGGCGATCAGGGCGGCGGTGTCCTTCTCCGCGCCGGGCATCCTGTCTGGCAGGGGCTCCAGCAGCGCATCCCTGGCCGCCTTGCGCACTTGTGGTGCGGTCTGTGCAACGGCCCCGATGGACGCGCTGAAGGCGACGAGGAGAGTGATGAGAGGGATGATTGATCCCGTGTTTTTCAGAAAATTGATCTTCACGCCATTCGGACGCACGAGCCGGCGAGTGATTCAACCCGAACGCCGAAGCGGACGGCAACCGCCGGCGAAGAGTGCGGCATTCATGCCGCAGAAGCGTGCGGCAGTCAGTGGTGATTACAGCGCACTTTTACTCCCGGGGCTTTCTGCGGCGTGAACACCGCGCCCCTGAAGCGTTTACGATCATAACGAAAAACCCCTCCCGGTTGCCCGGGAGGGGTGTGCTCTGAGCAAGGCTCAGATTAGAACTTGTAGATGACGTTCAGCGCGATCAGCTGAGCGTTGTTGTTGCCAGCCGTGGCGGGAACTGCGCCGCTGTTGGCGTTGCCCGGCAGGTTGCGGCCAGCGCTGAGATCATGATCCCAACGATATTCGAGGCGGGTGATGACATTCGCCCACAGCGAGTAGTCGAGCGTGAGGGTGGCTGCGAGAATTTCAGCCTTGGCGTTGCCCGATGCAGCACCGTTGCCGGGAACCACACCAGGTCCGCCGAGGGCAACGATCCCGGTGTTGTTGTCGTAGTATTCGAGGCGGGTGTTGATTTTCAACTTCTCGATACCGCTGAACGATGTGTAGAGCGCGAAGGAATCCGTATCGCCGATCTTACCCGTGAGAGTGTTTCCTGCGAGATTGACGTGATCCCACGAGGCTCCAACTTTGAGCGTTTCCCAAGGCGTCGGAATGGTGGCGCCCAAGTAGATGAGCGTGGCATCAGGAGCCACACCGGCGTTAGCGAGGCCAGTGCTGATGCCGTCAATGGCACCGGCGGTGACCGCCGCGCCCTTCAAGAAGCCCCAGCTGTCAGGAGCCGTGACGGTGCCAGCGAGGCAATAGGTCTTCTGAGACTGCACGCCACTGGCGCGACCGTTAACCGTCGCAGCGAGTTCGTTGGCAATAACAGCCGTCACGCTGAAGCTCTCGCACACTTTGTAGGTCGCGAGCAATCCAGTCAGCGAGGTGGGCTCGACGGTATAGCCGTAAGAACGGGTGTAGTTGGGGTTGTCAGTCGCGTTGGCCGCCTCGTATCCGACGGGGCAATCGAAAATGCCCATCTTGAATACGATACCGTTGCCGACCGGGGCATTGAGCGCGACGTTGGCCTGCTTGATGGCAAGGCTGCTACCGCCAGTCACGTTACCCAGACCAGCCGCATCCGGACCCATCCAGAGTTCGGCAGTGTAACCAGCGGCCCACTCACCTTCGTCGAGCGGCTTGCTGATGGTGATGTCAACGACGTTCAGATTGAAGCCGTCGTTCTTGGCACCACCGTAGGAGTAACCCGGGGCTCCGGCTGCCGTGCCGGGGTTCCAGTGGGCCGAGGTGCTGACGTAGCCGCTCAGGGCGGTGGAAGAGACGGCCGTGAGCACTTGGTGTGACGGTTTCTCGTCCGCTTGAGCAACAGCGCCGAAGCTGATCACGCCTGCTGCGGCCAGCCCGAGTGTCCATTGATTGAGTTTCATTTGTGTTTGTTCCTCCTGCGAGTTGTTACTGTTGTGTATTACTTTTGCGTTTTGCTTGCGGGCAAAAACCGTTTGCCCAAACACCAAAAGCGGTGCATTGGGGCGGAGGCTAGCAAAGGAGAGCGCCATGACAACAGTTTTTTTTCCCGCCTTGGCCTTGTTTGCGGCCCTTGGAGGGGCGGGGTCTGAAGAAGCGAATCCGCGCATCGCGCTTATGATGTGATGCACCAGCCCTGATTTGAAGGTGTTCACTTCCCGGGCTTTGCCGGGGGCTTCTCCTTGAACGCGGAGCGCAGCAGCCAGTGCCGCTTGAGGCCCTGCACCAGCTGGTCCGTGTGGACGATGGCCGCCGAGATTTCCGTCACGAGGTTGGTGTTGCCCTCGACCTGGGCGTTGAGGTTGCTCGTCAGGCCGGCCAGGTTGGAGAGCGAGCGGTCGAGGTTCAGCGCGAGCATGGTGATGTTGGTGTCGGCGTGCGCAATTGCGCCGTCGGAGGTCTGCATCAGGCGGCGGGTGTCGGCCAGCGTGGCGTTGGCGTTGCTGAAGGTGGCGCGCGCGTCGGTGAGCGTGGCGCGGACGGAAAACAACGTCTGCTCGGCGGAGGAGTTCAGGTTCGTGGGCAGAAGCCAGGCGCCCAGCGAGCCGGCGGGGTTGGTGAGGTTGGCGGTGATGCGGTGGACGTTCGAGCTGACGGGATGGAGGCCGGCCACGAGGAAGTTCGCGTTGCTGACGACGGGCCGCAGCTCGGCGACGCGGGCGTCGAGATTGGTGAGGGTGCGCGCGCCGGTGGAGAGCAGCGCGGCGACCTGGTTGGTGAGGCTGAGGAAGTTGGGCAGCGCGGCCTCGGCCTGGGAGATGAGCTTTTCCGCGCGCTGGGTCAGCGCGAGGGATTCGTCGGCAACGATGAAATACGGCGTCGAGCCGACGCTCCAGTTTGTGTAGTCCCCGGTCTGGTCATGCCACACGGCGGTGATGACCTTGTCCTTGATCTGGTAGGCGGCGCGGAGGGATTTCTTGGAACCGTCCCGGTTGGTGTAACCGTTCCAGCCCCCGGGGAGGAGTTCCAGATAGCGTCCGCCGAGCAGGTCGCCCGCGTTGACCCGCACGCGGGAATCATTCCAGACATAGCCGATGGCGTGGCTGCGGACGACGAACTCCACGTAGACAAAGTGGCGCTCGAAGTATTCCTCGGAGTCAGGCGGCATGGGCTTGATGTCGGTGATCTCGCCAGCTTCGAAGCCCATCAGCTTCACCTTGTCGCCCGTCTTGAAGCCTGCGGCGCTGTCCACGTAGGTGTGGAACGGAGCCTTGAGATCGAACCACCCCTTCGCGCGGGCGGTGTGGTAAAGGTAGTAGGCAAAGCCCGATGCCAGCAGCAGCGTGGCGACGATGACAAACACGCCGACGGCGCGCTCGACACGGCCGAGGCGGGTGCGGAGCTGGGGGGTGAGGTCTTGCAGCGCCATGGGAGAATCAAGTGGGAAAGGTTGAGCGGCGAATACGGGGTGCCGGAGCCGGCCGAAAATGGTTGCGAGATTTCATGCGGCGAGGAATTCACGCAGGGCCGGATCACCGCTGGCGGAGAGATCGTCCCGTCCGCCCAGCGCAATCCACCGCCGGCCCTCCAGGAGCGCGAACTGCCGCGCCCGCGCCCGCCACGGAGCCAGGTCATCCGTCGTCGCTACCAACGCCAGCGGACGGTGATTGAGCCATGCGTGGCCGGCGTTGAGCGCATCCAGCGTGTCGAGCCACCAGCGCGTCTGGCGCGGGTCCAGGCCGGCCAGGGGGTTGTCCAGCAGCAGCACCTCGGGCTGGAGGGCCAGCGCACGGGCCAGCGCGACGCGCTGCCGCCAGCTGCGGTTGAGCTGGCCGGTCATCTGCCCTCCCAGTTCGGTCAGACCGGCAAGTTCCAGCACGGCGGCCACCGCCTCGCGCGTTTCCCTCGCCGGGCAATTGCGGTGATAGCGCAGGGGCAGCGCGACGTTTTCCCCGACGGTCATCCGGGTGAAGAGGCGTCCGCCGTTTTCAAACACCAGCCCCACCCGGAGCCTCGTGGCCACCAGTTCGGGCTGCGACAGCAGCGCGGTCTCTTCGCCAAAGAGGAAATGGTGCCACGTCGCCGGGCGTTGCAATCCCGCCACCGTCGTGAGCCAGTCGCTCTTGCCCGCCCATTGCAGACCGCCCACGGACCAGTATTCCCCCGGCAGCAGCCGCCAGTTCACGTGCTCCACCAGCACCGCATCCGAATCCTGCGCCGAAACAACATTCGCAGCCACCAGCTCGACGAGCGGTGCGGCAACGACGCTTTCAGACGGAGAACCCATGCTACATCAGGAGATAAACAACAATGAACAGCGCGTCCGCCAGGACGCAGCCCACCACGCTTTGTGACACCGCGCTGGTGGTCGCGTCCGAAACCTGCTCCAGCCGGAGCCGTTGCGCGAGGCCGTGGTAGCAGGTGACCACCGCGATGATCGCGCCGAACACCAGGGTCTTGAGGCCCAGCAATGCGAAATCCTGCCACACCAGCGCCTGCGCGATCTGGCCGAAGTAATCCGCAGGCGTCAGCGGCACGTCCTGGACAAACACAAACAGGTAGCCGCTCAAAAGCGTCACGATGAGGAGATAGACCGTCAGCGAAAAAATCGCCGCCCCCAGCCCGATGACGCGCGGCATCACGAGATAATGCACCGGGTCGATGCCCAGCGCCTCGAGCGCCTCCACCTCGCCCTGTGCGCGGCTCAGGCCCAGTTCGATCACGATGGCCGTGCCCACGCGGGCCAGCACCAGCAGCGCCGCGGCCAGCGGGCCGATCTCGCGGACAAGGACCGTGACCATCACCGTGCCGGCATACTGCCCCGCGCCGAACTTGTTGAGCATGGAAACCGTCTGCCCCACGATCACCAGCCCCAGCGCGAGGCCGAGAAACACGACGCCCGGCAGCAACCGCACCCCCGCGCGGTCAATCTGAGACCGGATGAGCGGGTGGATGACCCGCCACGACGTGTTGAACTTCGTGCAAGTCACCCCAAGCGTGATCAGGGCGAAGGCTCCCACACCCTGAACGGCCTGGATGAACCGGAAAATCTGCCGCCCGACGAAATTCAGGTAACTCTGCGACAGGGGCAGCTCCGGCACACCCTGCGCGAGCACGGCCGCAGATGGCTTGGCAGGCTCGTTTTCCACATCCACAGCTTAGGCGGCGGACGGGGCGTGGGACAATAGTTTTCGGGGTTTCACACGGCGCATTCGCACACTGTCCCGGAGCGCGGCGTTCACGCCGCAGAAGGCTGCGAGTAAACGAAACGCCCCGGCAAATACGATCGGTTTCTGTGCAACCCACTCTTCTGCGGCGTGAACGCCGCGCTCCTTCGGGGCAGCAATATGCGCCCGGTTTGCACTCGACTCCGATCGCCCGACTCTCAAACATCCGCGCATGAATTTCGTCACCCACTTGGAATGCGCCAACTGCATCACGCGTTACGATGCGGACAAGGTCCACAACCTCTGCCCCGCCTGCCAGAAGCCGCTGTGGGTCAAATACGACCTCGACACGCTCAAGAAGAAGTTTCCGAAGAAAGAGCTCGCGGGTCGTCCACCGACCATCTGGCGGTATCTCGAAATGCTCCCGGTGCGCGACCCCTCGAAGATTGTTTCGCTGGTGGAGACCATCACGCCGATCCTCGAAACAAAGCGACTGGCGGCGCATTTTGGCGTGCAACATCTCTACGTGAAGGACGAGAGCCGCCTCCCAACCGGCAGCTTCAAGGCGCGCGGCATGACGATGGCCATCTCGATGGCGAACGAGTTCGGGACCAGGCGCGTCGCCTGTCCCACCGCCGGCAACGCGGGCGGGGCGATGGCCGCCTACGCGGCGCGCGCGGGCATGGAGGCGTATGTGTTCATGCCCGAGGACACGCCGGTCATCAACCAGAAGGAGTGCTTCCTCGCGGGCGCGAAAACCTTCCTCGTCAACGGCCTCATCACCGACTGCGGACGCATCGTCGGCGAGGGCAAGACGAAGAAGGGCTGGTTCGACGTGAGCACGCTCAAGGAGCCGTATCGCATCGAGGGCAAGAAGACGATGGGCCTCGAACTCGCCGAGCAGTTCGACTGGGAGCTGCCCGACGTGATTCTCTACCCGACCGGCGGCGGCACCGGACTCATCGGCATGTGGAAGGCATTTCAGGAGCTTGAGGCGCTCGGCTGGCTGAAATCGTCGAAGAAGCCGCGCATGATTTCCTGCCAGAGCACCGGCTGCGCGCCGATTGCGGAGGCGTTCAGGAGAGGCGACCGTTTCGCGAAGAAGTTTGAAAATGCCGCAACCATCGCCAGCGGCATCCGCGTGCCGGCGGCGGTCGGCGACTTCATGATCCTCGATGCCGTGCGCGCGAGCGGCGGGGTGGCGCTGGCGACGCCCGAGGCGGACATTCCCAAGTGGATGCAACTCGCGTCCTCACGCGAAGGCATCGCGCTCTGCCCGGAAACCGCCGTCTGCTTCGGCGCGTTGGAGGTGTTGCTCAAGGAAGGCAAGATCAAGCCGGGCGAACGCATCGTCGTGTTCAACACGGGCGCAGCGCAGAAATATCCCGAGGCCGTGCGCGAACAGTTGCCGCGCGTGGACTGCACGAAGCCGATTGAATGGGAGAAGATTTGATTCACGCTCAAGCGTGGACGCCGAGCGTTTGGTGTCCACCCTTCAGGGTGTCCGAGACGCGCTCATGTCCAATCCAGCCTATCTTTGGCGCAAGCTTGCTCTCGATCAAAGGGAGCAACTCATGGCGTGGCGCAAAAACCAGGGTCTGCCCTGGCATCGTCCACCTCACCGTGCCGGGGAGCATACGCGCTATCACGTCACGGCCGCCTGCTACGAACACCAGCCGTGGATTGGTTCGAGCGGGGAGCGGATGGAGTCATTCTCGGGAATGGTGCTGACCTTGCTGGAGGCCAGTCGTGCCCAGGTCCACGCCTGGTGCGTGCTGCCGAATCACTACCACCTGCTGGTTGAAAGCAGCGACATTCCCGGACTGCTCGGAGCATTGGGGAAACTCCACGGAAAGACTTCCTTCCAGTGGAACGGCGAGGAACAGCAGCGCGGCCGGCAGGTCTGGTGCGGGGCGGCGGAGCGTTACATGAGGAACGATGCCCATTTCTGGGCGACGCTAAACTACGTTCATCACAATCCGGTTCGTCATGGCTACGTTGAGCGCTGGCAGGACTGGCCGTTCTCCAGCGCACAGGAATACCTGGCCGGAATGGGGCGTGAGTTCGCCGAGCAAACATGGAAGGCATATCCAATTCTGGAATACGGGAAAGGGTGGGATGAGCCGGAGATGTGATTTGTTTGGTGTCCACGCTTTAGCGTGTTCCGGTATGCCTGACACCCTGAAGGGTGGACACCGAACTAAGACACGCTAAAGCGTGGACACCGAACTTTATGGACATCCTCATCACCGAAGACCTGCAAGCGCCGGCGATTGACGTGCTGGCTGCGAAGTTCTCCGTCGTGCGCGAGCCGGCTTTGTGGAAGGACGCGGCTAAGTTGAAGGCCGCTTTGGCCGACGCACGCACGGTCATGGTGCGCAACCAGACGCAGCTCACGGCGGACGTGCTCGCCGCTGCACCGAAGCTCATAGGGATCGGTCGCGTGGGCGTCGGGCTGGACAACATTGACCTGAAGACAGCGACGGAACGCGGCATCACGGTCACCGCGCCGCTGGATGCGAACGCGGTCAGCGTGGCGGAGCTCACGCTCGGTCTGCTGCTTGCGCTCGCACGGAAGATTCCCCAGGCCGACCGCTCAACGAAGGCCGGCGGCTGGGACCGGCGCGGCTGCACGGGCATCGAACTCGCGGGCAAGACACTGGCGATCTGCGGGTTCGGCCGCATCGGCAGGCTCGTGGCGAAGCGTGCGGCGGTCTTCGGGATGCGGCTCGTCGTGTTCGACCCGTTCGTGAAGCCGGGCGATGTCACGTTGGCTGAAACAGGGGCGACGCTTTGCACGAAGCTGGAAGAGGCCCTGGCCCAGGCCGACTTCGTCACCACGCACTCGCCGCTCACGCCGGAGACGAAGCGGATGTTCAACGAGCGCACCTTCGCCACGATGAAGCGCGGCGCGTTCTTCGTGAACACCTCACGCGGCGGCGTGGTGGATGAAACGGCGTTGCTCGCGGCGTTGCAAGGCGGCCACCTCGCCGGTGCCGCGCTGGACGTGCGTGAGATTGAGCCGCCTAAAGTTCGGTGTCCCGCCTTCAGGCGGACTGGCGCTCCCGAACACGCTGAAGCGTGGACACCAAACGAGGCGGGCTTCGAGGACTTGGACAACGTCATCCTGCTGCCACACGTCGGCTCGTTCACCTACGAGGCGCAGACGCGGACGTTCGAGGCGGTGTGCGCGGACTTGGAGCGGTTGCTGCGCGGGGAATCTGCTATGAACGCAGTGAACCGACCGGTCACTTCTCGCTGAAAAGCGCCTCGGCGAACTGCTTCGCGTCGAAGGGCTGGAGGTCGTCGGGCTGCTCACCGACGCCGATGAACTTGATGGGCAGGCCCAGCTCTTTCTGTATCGCCACGACCATCCCGCCCTTGCTCGTGCCGTCGAGCTTGGTGATGACGAGGCCGGTGAGCGTAACGGCCTTGTGAAACTCGCGCGCCTGCTGGAGGGCGTTCATGCCGGTGGTGGCGTCGAGGACGAGCAGCACTTCATGCGGCGCACCGGGGAGCTGCTTGCCCATCACGCGGTGCACCTTCTGCAATTCCTTCATCAGGTTGCTCTTGGTGTGCAGACGGCCGGCGGTGTCCACGATCAGATAATTCGCACCGCGTGCGGTCGCAGCGGTGATGGCGTCGTGCGCGACGGCGGCAGGGTCGGCGTTGTAGGCACCGGCGATGACCTCGACCTTGAGGCGCGCGCCCCAGAGCTTGAGCTGCTCAATGGCGGCGGCGCGGAACGTGTCGCAGGCGGCGAGGACGACGGGCTTGCCTTGGCCCTGTAAGAGATGCGCGAGTTTGGCGGTGGTGGTGGTCTTGCCCGTGCCGTTGACGCCGACGACGGAGACGACGGTCAAGCCCCCCGGCTGGCGGTGGAGCGTGGAGTTGGTGGCGGACAGGCTGTGTTCCACCTCCCGCGCCGCGATGGCGAAGACATCCAGACCGGCGGTGCCCTGCGATTCGTATGCTTTCTTTACGGCGGACAGGATCTGCTGGGTCATCGCCATGCCGAGGTCGGCACCGAGCAGCGCGTGCTCCAGTTCCTCAAGCGTCTTGCCCGTCAGCTTGGGTGAACCGCTGACAATGCGTTTGATTTCGTGGCCGAGCTTGGCGGCGGTCTTGTGCAGGCCTTCCTTGATTTTGGAGAACAATCCCATGCGGTGAGGTGGTGCTGTTTGCGTTGGAGCGGCGCGGACGGTTCAGCCGGGGAACCGGCCGTCACGCCGTCAGCGATTTTTCGCGGAGGCGGCGGGCGCGCTCCTCAAGCTGGCGGACGTGGATGACCGGCAGCTTGATGCCGCCCATGAGCGGGCGGCCCTTGTTCATGCCGTGGCAGTCGGACCCGCCGGTGATGGCCAGGCCGTATTGCTCGGCCATGAGCATGTAGTGCTCGCAGGCGGCGGTGGAGTGGCGCGTGTGAAAGCATTCGATCCCGTCCACGCCCGCGGCGACGAGCGACGGGATGATCTCGTCGCTCTTGTTGAGCGCGGGATGCGCGATCACCGCAGCGCCGCCGGCCTGATGGATCAGCTTGATGGCCTCGCGGGCGGAAATCTTGAACTTCGGCACCCACGCGGGCCGGTGCTTCTTGAGGAAGCGCTCAAAGGCCTCGTCCATTGAGGTGCAAAGGCCCGCCTGCACGAGAGCGCGCGCGACGTGCGGACGGCCCGGCGACTCGCACTTGGCGATGGCGAACACCGCCTCGGCCTGGAGCGGAACGCCCTGCGCCTGCAGGCGTGCCGCCATCTCGTGGATGCGCTGCTGCCGTGCGTGCTGGAACTTCACCAGGCTCGCGAGAAAACCCTCGTCCGCCGGGTCCAGAAAGTAACCGAGGATGTGCACCTCCACGCCGTCAATCTCGCCCGTCAGCTCCGTCGCATTGATGAACTCGATGCCAAGCCGCGCGCACTCGGCGGCCATGCGCGCGCAGCCGGCGATGGTGTCGTGGTCGGTGAGCGCCACGCAGGCAAGGCGGTGCTGGTGCGCCGCCCGCGCCATCTCTTCGGGGGAGAACGTCCCGTCCGAGAAGGTCGTGTGCATGTGCAGGTCGGCGAACATGGCGGCCTAGGGCTTGTGCGGGGGCACCGGGCCGCGCGCGGGGCGCATGAGTTCCCCGCGCACCTTGTCGAGGATGCCGTTTACGAACTTGCCGCTGTCGTCGGTGGAGAATTTCTTCGCGATGTCCACGGCCTCGTTGATGCTGACCACGGGCGGGATGTCGTCGCGGTGCAGCATCTCGAAGATGGCGAGCCGGAGGATGTTCCGGTCCACGGCGGCCATGCGGGAGATGTTCCAGTTTTTCGCGTGTTTCTCGATGACCGCGTCGGCCTCGGCGCGGTGCTGGAGCGTGCCCTTGATGAGCGGATCGGCAAAGAGCCGGATCGCGGCCTCGCCGGTGGTGGGCGGCGGCAGCTCAACCTGCTCGCCCCAGGTGGCCTTGCCATCCGATGCCTGCGCGAGCGCGGCGCGGCGTTGTGAATCCCAAAAGTGATCAAGCGCCTCGTCCAGTTTGTCCGGGGCGTTCAAATCGCATTGAAAGAGGAACTGAACGGCGCGTTCCCGCGCCTCTCGTCGCATTCCCATGCGGCGAGCATAGACTTGCGACGGCGGGGCGGAAGACTTTTTTCAAAACGCGGGGCCCGGTCCTGCCGTTCACAATGATTCCACCGCAGGCGGGTCTGGTGCCGGCCGGCACAGGTCCGGCGGGATTGACGCGGCTCAGTGCCGCCGAAGCGAGAGCTGGTGGTTCACGCGCCTGGTCTGCGCGTGTTCCAGCGGCGGCAGGTCCGTCAGCGTCGGCGAGTCGGTCTCGCGCAGGATGGCCTTGGCGCGGTCCTTCAGCGCCTGCCAGCGGGGCCATTCCAGGTCCGGTGCGTGCGCGATCTGCCGCAGCACGCTGCGCCATTCGATGATCATCCGGTCAATGTCCCCGATGCCCAGAAAGTCCGTCGTCCAGCCGTTCTTACCCAGCGGGTCGCGATGCACGTCCGCCGCGATCTCCTCGGCACCCGCGCCGTATTCCGGCGGCACACCGTTGTCCAGATAACCGGTGAAAGTCTGCGGGCCAAAGAGCCGCTGGCAGGCCAGCGCGATGCGCCCGTCCCAGCGTGCGTCACCCTTCGCGAAGCGGTGGCCCGCGTGCAGGTTCGCCAGTTCGTAGCTCAATTCCTCGATGGGCAGCGACTCGTCTTCCAGCGCCGCGGCGACCGCGAGGCCGTCGCCGGAGTGGAAGAAGCTCACGATGCGCCCGCGCCGCGTCGGCACCCCCGCCGCGTCCACGAGGCCGAGCCGCCGCCAGATCGTGGCAACGCCGGTGCCGGTGGGGAGCTGTTTGCAGAGCGGCACGCAGGGGCAGCGCGCGCAGTCCTCCGGGAAGACCTCGCGCTCCGGCGGCTTCCACAGCGCGACGCCGTGGGCGTCCACACAGGCCTTGAGCGTGAGCTGGCCGAGCGATACCACGGCACGCACAGGCCCGAGGCCAACCTCCGGCACATGCTCGGCGAACTCATCCTTCAACCGCGTCGCCTTCGGATACTCGACGGCCAGCACCGGCGTCTTCTCGGCCGAGAAACACTTTTCCAGCGCGGGCACGACCAGTTCGCGCCAGCTCTGCAATGAAGTCTGCCGGGCGTTCCAGTCCGTCAGTTTGCGCACCCACTTCGCGAGCAGGATTTGCCGGCCGTTCAACACGTCCGCCACCGCGAGCGAACGGGCGAACGTCCCGTCCGGCAGCTTCACCAGCGTCCCGCCTTCGCCGAGTTTCTCGACGGCGGACTCAACTGCAAGCGCAGGCCGGAGGTGAATCGTGGACTCGGCAGGGCGAGACTCTGTCGAGCCCTGACTGCCGACGGAGTCGGCGCGAGCAAAGCGAGCATCTTGGTCGTGAGGTTCTGCCGAGATGCTCGCTCCACTCGCCTCGCTGCGCTGGGAACGGGGCTCGACAGAGTCTCGCCCCACCAAGGCCGCACCGAGCACGTCCGCCGTCGTCGCGCGCCGGCGGGCGGCGACCGGCCCGCTCATCTTCAACATGGCCAGCACGCCTTCGCCGAGCGGCTCCATCACCTGCACGCGCTCCGCCGGCACGTCCCTGAGCGCGGGCCACGCCTCCCATTCGCCCCGGCTGTTCAGAAACTGCCGCACCATCTTGCGCACATGCCGGGCGCGTTCACCGTCAGTCTTGAGGCCGCAGGGCGTGTCGGGATTTTTCAGCGCGCCTTCCACGCCCAGCAGGATCGGCTTCGTCGTGAACAGCCGTTCCTGCACGCGCACCGCCTCGCCGAACGGGTCCAGCCCCGCCTGCGCCGCCGCGCCCATTATCCCCAGGAGCGCGCTCCAATCCACAAGGCCCGACCGCGCGAGAAAGGCCGGACGACCGTCAATCAGGCGGACACCGTTGGCCGACACCAGCACGTAACCCACCTCGTCGATTCCACGCCGGCCCGCACGTCCGAACATCTGCAAAATTTCATCAGGCCGGATCGGTATCTCCACGCCATCGCGCCGATACGAATCCGCCGCCAGCGCAACGCTGCGCAGCGAGAAGTTGATGCCCGCCGCCAGCCCCATGGTGGCGACCACGACGCGCAACTGCCCCGCCTTGGTCAGCGGCTCGATGACTCCGGCGCGCGCACCGTAGCTCAAGCCGCTGTGGTGATATGCGACACGGCAGCGCAACATCCGCGCGACCTTCTCGCCGACGAGCGTCTTCTGCTCTGTTGTGAGTGTGAGCGGGTTGTGATTCGGGAGGAACCGCGCAAGTTCGCCGGCGAGGGCTTCCGTCTCCTTGCGACGGGGCGCGAAAATCAGAACCGGCCCCAGGTCGTCGGCGAGCGCCTTTGCCACGAGACGCGGCCAGTAGCCCTTCACCTCGCTGGGGACGTGGACGCTCAGGTCGTTGGCGTGGACTTCCTCCAGCGGCACGGGCCGGTGCAGGTGCCGGACGAGCTGCGCCTTGCGTCCGAGCCGCTCCAGCCACTTCACGATGTGGTGCGGGTTCTCCACGCTGCCGCTCAGGAGCAGCAGGCGCGTCTGCGGCGGGGCCATCGCGATGGCGAGTTCGTAGTTCAGGCCACGGTCGCCGTCGGCGAGCATCTGATACTCGTCGATCACCAGCAGCGCCGGGCCGTCGCCGCGTATGAGCCGGTATTTCTGCGTCTCGAGCGTGGCGACGAGGATGGGCGCGTCGAGATTCTCGCTCAGGTCGCCGGTGGCGATGCCCACATGCCAGCCGCGCGCTCGCCACTCGGCGAGCTTGTCGTTCGCCAGCGCGCGCGTCGGCACGGTGTAGATGGCCTGCCCGTGCGGCTTGCCGAAGTTCGACCACAGTTCGAAGACAAGCGTCTTGCCCGAGCCGGTCGGCGCGTGAACGACCACGTCCTTGCCCGCGCGCAACGCGGTGACAGCCTGCTGCTGCCACAGGTCCGGGACCGTGACCTGGTTGAAGGCCGGCGGGCCGGCGGATTGTTCCTCGTGGGAAGACACGGCGGGAGATTAAGCCAAGCCCGCGAAAGAGTAACGGCATTCTTCCCTCGTGCTCGCAATCCTAATCCTGCTCTTGCTCTCCCGGGAGCAAGGACCGGAGCAGGATTACGAGCAGAAGTCAGACGGGAGCTGAAACTTCTCCCCCCTCTGCGGGTTGTTCAGTTAGAGTGCCCCGGACACCGGGTCGGGGCCGCCATGACAGACATCAGCGAGTTCGAAGCATTCATGCGCCGCCACCAGGACATGGTCTTTTCGATTGCCGTCCGCCTGCTCGCCCGCGAGGCCGACGCGGCCGACGTGTCGCAGGAGGTCTTCCTCCGGGCGCACGCACACTTCGCCGAGCTTCGCGACAACGAGCGCGCCGCCGGCTGGCTCAGGACGGTCGCCCGCAACCTCTGCCTCAACCACCTCGAACGCTACCGCGCCCGCTGGCGGTTCTTCTCCGAGCTGGACAACCCCGCCACCGGCGAGGAGTTCAGCGCCTCCCTGCCCGCCCCCGCCGCCGACCCGGCCCAGCACGACGCCGACGCACGACGCGCCATGCTGGAACGGGCATTGCAACGGCTGCCCGTGCAACAGCGCGTGCCGCTGGTGCTCTACCACTTCGAGGAGATGAGCTACGAAGACATCGCCCGGCAGCTCCGCATCTCCCTCGGCAAGGTGAAGACCGACATCCATCGCGGACGCGACGCGCTCCGCCGTGCGCTGCAACTCAGCGCCGAAGGCGAACTCACCCCGCGCCACGCGACCCCCTCAACCCAAGCCCCGTCCAAACATGCATCCGGAACCTGAAGATCAGCTGACCTCCGCACTTCACCACGAGCTGCGGCAACTTCCACTGCACAGCGCCCCCGCCGAGCTGCTGCCACGGGTGATCGCCGCGCTCGCGGCCGCCGGGCGGCCCGCCTGGTGGGAACGGAGCTGGTTCGAGTGGCCGCGCGCGGCGCGCCGGTTGTCCGGACTGGCGGCCGGGCTGGCGGTGGCCACGCTCGGGGGCATCACCCTGCTGGTCATGAATCTGGATGTTCTGCTGCGCCTGGCCGGTTCGGCGGCGGAGGCGTGGGGCGTGGCAGGCACGCTTGGCAACGCATTGATGGTGATGGGCCGTTCAGTGCCGGCTGCGGCCCTGATCTCGGGCGGGGTGCTGCTCGCGGCCTCGTATCTCTGCACCATCGCGCTCGGGACGGTTTTCTTCCGCTACACCCTGCAACGCCGGTAAGTTTTTCACCATGATCCCCGCTGTTCACCGATTGCGCCGGCTGCTGTTTGCCGCCGCGCTTCTGCCGCTGCTCACGTCGCTCGGGTCCGCCCAGGACACCGGCAGGCCATCCCATTCCGCCGGGCCGGAGCCCGGGGCCACGGCCGAGGACATGGTCCGCATCCTGACCGACTTGAAGCTCGGCGCGGGCGAGGAGGCCGACAACGCGGTGGTGGTGCTGGGACGCGGGACGCTGGACGGACTGGTCCACAGGGATTTCACATGCCTTGGCAGCGATGTTGTCATCAACGGCACGGTCACCCGCAACCTCGTCGTGATGTTCGGCCGGGTGAAGCTGGGCCCGGCGGCGGACGTCCGCGGACAGGCGACCTTCCTCGGCTGCGAAGTCGAACGCGCTCCGGGCGCGCAGTTCGCGCACCGCCCGAAGGAGCTGCTCACGGCCAGCCAGTTCCCGAAGCTCCACTGGGTCACGGAATACATTGCGCAGGGCGTGTTGTTCCTGCGCCCGCTGCCGCCGGGCGTGGCGTGGG